>OJMH01000144.1_pt1 | contig 108916 bp, 89 predicted proteins | sample 1597111 | NCBI WGS metagenome assembly OJMH01 (sample SAMEA2452115, study PRJEB22498) | human gut metagenome | reverse complement strand
AGCTTATCGTTCCGTCCGAATACACCAGATTTTCAAAGGTCATGTACGATTTGCCATTTTGATCGTCAGATCTAACCATATAAGAGAGCTTGCCGCCTCTCATCGTTAGATCGCCGTGCGACGTATCGCGGCCTTCGGCGGCACCGTTAAAGGTTAGCGTTCCACCCAAAATTTCAACGCCACCCGAAAACATCAATTTTGTTCCCGAAAATATCTGCGTACTCGGACCATCTTTTACAATTTTAAGTTTTGATGTCGTTCCAAAACTAGGATTGCTTCCATTGTAAGCTATATCAGAAGTCCAACCCTCGAAAGTGTAATACGCGCCTTCCGTCTTTCCGCGCAAATATAAAACCGCATCAGTCCTCTGCGTGCCTTCGGACGTAAAGGAGTTTCCCAACAAAAAGGCATCACCGGTTATGGATTCGACGCTTATTATAGACGTTGTGTCTTGGGCTGGAGCCCGAGTCGGATCAATATTGAACAAAACCAACTGCGGATTTACATAATTAGGAGCTCCGGAACCGGTAAGCACAAGCCCCTTTCCTATGTGTACGTCTGGATCGGAATATGTAGAAGTACCATTGCGGTTATAGACGTCAAAATAAAGTCTGCTACTGTTGTAAAGAATAACATCGCCACCAATAGTTAATAAATCCAGCGGCCCATCCCAGTTTGTGGTTTCATTGGAAGCGTCAGTACCCAAATACAAATATCCGCCGCTCGTATCTTTGTCGACTCCTACAATCACATTGCCGCCTACACTTAGGTTAAATACCGTCCCCGCCGACCCCATTGAAAACTTTGCACAGCCGCCGCCTAGCTTTTTTAAGTCGGTTGTTATAGTTATTTGAACAGGGCCGTTCGCGTTGGAATTTATCTTATTATTAGCATTTGTATAGTTTAGGGTAAGACTGTTCCAAGTGGTATCTACACTCCAAAATCCGTCAACAAGATTACCGTTGCCTTTTGTCTTTATATATGTCTCGTCTATTACAACATCGTCTTCCGCAGTTGGATATCCGGCATCCCATGAACTTTCATAATAAAATCCCGCGCCGTTTGTTGTGTAGCCGCCTTTCCAATAAACATCAGATGCTAGAGCGTCAAAAGATAAAAAAAGCACCACAAAAAGAATGGCGAAAAGAATTTTGTTTCTACATATATTATTCATAATAAGTTACAAATTTAGTTTTTTTTTAAATTTTTGCGAAAAAAAGGCAACATCTTTTTACATGTTTTTTTTCTTTTTTAAGCCAGACCCAAAGTTAATAATTCAATTTCACATTAATTCCAATTCGCGCTCTATTTATTCTACTATTTTTGGCATACACGGGAAGAAAAATTACTGTTGAATCGTTTAAGTATCTGGGAAATATACAATTATTTACTTGCAACAATTTTGAATCAAATTAGAATTTATTATATGAATATGCAAAGTTTGCCCACTTTAATTTCTCTCATATTAGCCACAAGCGCCTTTGGAGCCGTATCGCAAAGTGGCGACTGGACTTCAACAAACACTTGGAGCGACTCCACTGTTCCGGGTCTTTCAAGCGATGCTCCCCTGCCCATTAAGCTTTGAATCATCCGGACTCGAGTTGACTGTAAATGCGGATGTTTGGGCCAATATGATAGATGTTGGCACAACTCAAAACGCTACTATAAATGTTCTATCTGGAAATACGCTGACATTGCTGGGCAATGCAAGTTCGGATGATCCAAAAGAGATATTTTACGGAACAAAAGACTTCAGCGAAGTAATATTCAACGGAGAAGGAACCGTAAAAATATCTTCTGCTACCCAGAGAAACCTTGGGAACGGAATTTGGACTTTTAACGCCGCCGTCAGCCAAGGAAATGCTACGCTTTTTTTGGCAAATGAGGGAGTTTTAAATATAAACGGCGGATGGACTTCAACCGGACAGCTTTCAGCATCCCATAGCACCATAAATGTAAATTCAAATTTCTCCACATCGAACTCGTTTAATATATGGGGAGCATCGAGCACGCTTAATATAGCCGAAGGCGTGAGCGTAAATTGCGGCGGATTTGGGATGGTAAGCGGAACTGTAAAGGGCAATATAGTAGCAAACTCCTACAATGGAAGCGACCAATATAGCATAAGCTTCGGGAGAAAAGACGGAGCCCGCGCCACGATTCTTTTTGAAAATGCCACCATTGAGTCTAAAAGCACAACCATGCTCTCTTTAATCCGCAATGCAAACATGACAATAAACGCCGGCGAGGGCGCAATAAAAACCGCAAACCAAATGTATTGGTTTAACACCACTATCACTTTAAACTCCTCCAATATCTTTTACATAAATGGCCAAACACAACAGAGCGAATCCATTATAAACATAGCAACTTACGACAAAGGTACTATTTCTAGTTCAACTGCCGATTTAATTCTTGGCGCCGATAATGATTTTGGCGGATTTAAGTTTCAAGAAGGTTCTACTCTTAATATAACTTCTAATGGGCACAATGTGAACATTGGAGGATTTTTTGTAGATTCCGAGGGAACAAGCTTTAACATAAACATCTATAACCTAACGGACTTTACCCTAAAAATAGGTTCTCTGGACAATATTGCAACCGAAGTCGACGGAGACGGCTTTCTGCGCACGAGAGAAGGTTTTATGGTTTCGTCGGACGAGTTTTTTCTCGACTACGCCTACCTAGTAAAGGCCGACGACGGCGGCTACTGGGTTAACGTGACATCCGCCGTTCCAGAACCTGCCGAATGCGCCATGATTTTAGGCGCGCTTGCGTGCGCGTTGGCGTTTGCAAAAAGGCGCATCGGGAAATAGCCGTTCTTTAGGCATGCAAGGCGACAAAGCATTGTTTTTCATCCAACAAAAAGCGCAATGCGTTTTTTGCCGTTAGAACAGCAAACTGGTCTATATTTATAAATCAGGCGTTGTGCGCATCGTCCAAGCCAAGCGGCAGATATTTGCAATCTACCGCTTAACAAAAGGCTACAAGAACTATTTCCATCTTATTGGATTAGGAATTCGCAAAAATTAGGCGATTTCGCTCAATGCTGGAAGCTTGGCGAATATTTATAATTTTTATAGTGCGCCTTTTTTTTGAATGCAATGTTTGCGCTATAAAATAATGAGCTGAATTACCACGAATTTTTGGGAAAGAATACTTTTTTAAAAGAAAGCGCATATATTTTACTTTCTGACTGCTTCGTCTTACAATAAGCAATATTTGCGCCATTAAAAGGCATATATAAATAGTCAATGAAATATATCGCATTCTCGCATGGATTTTCCAAATCCATGATACATTTGGGAAAAACATGATACATTTTTACTAAAAGCTTGGGATGTGTTGCCTTCCCATGCATTTTTATTTATTTTGCAAAGTGCCGTTCCCGCGAAATAATCCCTCCATATACTTAGCTCACAATATCCTTTTTTTGCTGTTTTCTATTCTTAAATAAAACTTGATTAAAAAAAGCATCAGTCCTAATTTTCTGCATCTGTACGTGGGATTGCTAATGTTGGCGGCAGTGGTTTTGCACCTTTTCTCCAGCAAGACTTGGATAGTAAAAGTCGGGGCGCAAAATAAGAAATGGCTGGCTATTTCAGTTATAGGGTCGGGAATTATAATGATTTTGGCACTCGCATTATCTCCGGCCGAACTTGCCAAGTAAAAATCCTGCGCAAGCCTAAAGATTTTCGCGCGCAATGGCTGCAATATTGTTCCCCCAGATGCCGGTTCCGCAGGTATCTGGTTGGCTTGCCTTGCGCACGACAAAATGCGCGCGACAACTGCGCCGGGAATTTTAGAAATTTTTGGAAACTAGAGCCGAACCATTAAAACTGAAAGATTTTCTGAAACACGCTTTAAAGCCAGGAATGCCGCTGCCATGCAGCCGAAATATCGTTTTCAAAAATCGCGGAACTCAAAAAAAATGTGGACTTATCCGTAAAAACACTCATTATTTTATCCACTATGACCTTTAATATTTGGATGGATATAATTGTATTTGTCGTATTTATCTGCGCCGTCGTTTTTGTCGGCCTTTATAAAAGCCGAGGAGAAGACGACAGCGAAGGCTACTTCTTGGCTGGCCGCGGATTGACTTGGTGGCTTATAGGCATTTCCCTAATTGCGGCAAATATATCTACGGAACAGTTTGTTGGAATGAGCGGAAGCGCCTCTGGTTTGTCCGGCCTGGCGATAGCAAGCTATGAATGGATGGCGGCAATCACGCTGGTAGCCGTAGCATTTCTATTCCTTCCAAAATTCCTGAAAAGCGGAATGTACACTGTACCGCAATTCTTGGAATACCGCTTTGACGCGCTGTCGAGAACGGTAATGTCGGTTATGATGGTTGTGGTTTTGGTTACTGTAAACATAACAGCCGTTATATACTCCGGAGCGACAGTCGCCGACACCGTATTTGGACAATCGGCCGACATGCCAATAGATTTAAATCTCACCGCGTGCTGCTGGGGGATAGGAATAATCGCAGCAATATATGTATGCGCTGGCGGGCTTAAAGCCTGCGCGTGGGCAGACCTGCTGCAAGGTACGGCGCTAATAGTTGGCGGCGCAATAATCGCCTACTTCTCATTCTCGATGTTCGCGTCAAAAGATGTGGCGGAAATTGCAACAACTGCAACATTCGACCCCGCTGCTCTAGACAGCCTGAAAGATGCGGGAACACTCAAGAAATTCTTCACCCTCAACTACGATAAGCTAACAATGTTTATGCCCGCCGACCATCCGGAAATTCCGTGGACGGCCCTCATAATCGGCTTGTGGATACCAAACTTCTACTACTGGGGATTCAACCAGTATATAATCCAGCGCACACTTGGCGCGTCCAGTCTTGCGGAAGGACAAAAAGGTATAATGTTTGCGGCGGGCCTAAAACTAATCATACCATTTATAATTGTAATTCCAGGAATAATAGCGTTTAACCTGTTCGCCGACGACCAATCTGCGGCGGCGTTTAAAGACCAAAAGATTTTGACCGAAAACGCTAAAACTTATTCCACTATATACTTTGACTATCTCGACCGTACAAACCAAGCCTTCGACGCCAACAAGGCTGCGGCGGAATTCTCAATCAATACCGGAAAGAAAGATTCCTCCGGCAAGCCGCTCGTTGTCACAATCCTTACAGCCAACGAGTTTAAAACCCTGCACGACAAATACTTGGCCGACAAGAAGAGCGGGAATCTATATAAAACCTATTTTAAATACGACAAAGGCTGGGCAAAACATAATACTTCCGCCGACGGACAGGGCGCAAAAGCGCTTGTCGACGCATGGAATGCAAAATATGCATCCCCAAAAGGCGACGACAGCTTTGCCAAGACGCTTTTCGGATATAAATACGACTCCGCATTCGGACTTCTCATAAGCAAAGTAATTCCCGACGGCTGGGGCCTGCGCGGATTTATATTCGCTGCTCTCCTGGGAGCAGTGGTAAGTTCGCTTGCGGCAATGCTCAACGCCGCCTCGACAATATTCTCAATCGATATTTTCAAGAAATTTATTTCTCCCCACGCCTCGGATAAACAGCTAGTAATTGTGGGAAGAACTGCCGTAATCATATTTGCAATTATCGGCTGCATAGTAGCTCCAATGCTCGCAAATCCGAAACTGGGCGGAGTATTTACATTCATACAGGAATTCCAAGGCTATCTGTCGCCCGGAATCCTAGCCGTGTTCATCTTTGGAATGTTCTCCAAGAAGGCGCCTCGCTTTGCGGGTGCAATCGGAATAATTACAAGCCCGGTAGTTTACGGATTCCTGCAGTTCTTCTGCGGAGATATTGCGTTCCTAAACAGAATGGCGATAACTTTTGCTTGCTCACTCGGCGTAATGGCTCTGCTTACGCTTGTAAAGCCTCTTAAGCAGGATATTGTGATGCCCGTAAACGAAAATATGGATTTATCGTCATCAAGAGGCGCAAAGATAGCGGGAGTCACTGTGCTGGCGCTTAGTTTCGCCCTCTATTTCATATTCTCCGGACTTTTTATAAATCCCTAAAAGGTAAAAGAATTTAGTAAAGAAAATGAAAGAATCTCTGGCAAAAGCTTTCGTCAAAATCTACGGCGAACCTGCGCAGGTGTTTGCGCAGGCGCCCGGAAGAATAGAATTTATAGGCAACCACACCGACTATAACGGCGGTTTTACAATGGGAGTTGCAATCGACAAGGTCGTTATGTGCGCGCTCTCCAAACGCTCCGACAGAAAGCTGTGCTTTGCAAGCGCAAAGAGCGGCGAAAAAGTCTATGTGGACATGGATAATATAGAGCCCCAGCCCAAAGAATACAACTGGGTGAACTATCCCTTGGGGATGTTTAAGTTTTTGGTCGAAGCAGGAATGAAGGCTGAAACAGGCTTCAATATGTTGGATATGAGCTGTCTCCCGTCGGGAGCGGGACTTAGCAGCTCGGCGGCGATAGAGCTCTCCAGCGGCTTTGCCATGGCGAAGCTTTACAATTTTGACACAGACTTAAAAACAATCGTCCGCACCGGCAGGAAAAGCGAAAACTTCTTCGTTGGTATGCCATGCGGAATACTAGACCAGGGCGTTTCCGGATTTGGCAAACAGGATACAATCGTGTTTATCGATTGCCTAAGCGAAGATTTTTCCAACTATCCTCTTCCGCACACCTGCAAGTTTTGGCTCTTTAATTCCACGAAAAAACACGCCCTAGTTGACGGATTTTACGCCGAACGGCACAACGAATGCATGGCGGCTGCAAAAGCGCTTTCCGAAGGCGGGAAAGAACGCCTTTTGAGGGAGTTCGACATGCAGCAACTCGACGCCGTAAAAGAGAAAGTTGGCGATGTGGTTTATCGCCGCGCAAAGCATGTCATAGAAGAAAATGCCCGCGTCCTAAAGGCGCGCGAATGCCTTGAAAAAGGCGATATAAAAGAAGTCGGAAAGCTTCTATGCGCTTCGCATAAAAGTTCAAAGGAACTCTTTGAGAACTCGTGCGAAGAACTCGATTTCTTGGTGGATGCCGTATGCGCGCAAAACGGCGTATATGGCGCACGGCTCAGCGGCGGAGGATTCGGCGGGGCGGTCATGGCGCTAACAGACGAATCGTTTTCACAAGCGCAAGCCGATGAAGTTTCGGCACTTTACGAGAAAAAATTCGGGCGCAAGCCGATGGTTTTCACATGCGCATCCGGAGACGGAGCAAAGCTCGTATAGATTTTACATTCAAAAGCGCAATACGCGCTCCGAACCCCAAACGGCGCAATGATTCTTGCGCCGTTTTTATTTTGCAAGCGTGAATTTGATTTTAATAGAGCGCTCCCAAGGAAACATTTTCCGCTGCAATTCCTCAAAAATAAAATCCATGCGCCAGAAATGCATACGCCCGCCCGCGCAAAGCGCGTAGCATACGATACACTCCGACAGGTACAACGCCACGCTGCGAATGATTAAACTGAACACTCTTACGCTCAATACTCTGATAATATACATTGAGCGCCTTGGAAACTTGCGCCGGCTCCAAATTTTGTATAAAGGCTGCGCCGCCCATAACCCAATAAAAGCAGCAAGAAAAAAGCACGCCGTTTATATTAAAATCAGACATAATATTCTTGTAAGGGAAAGCTGTATTTCCAAAATGCAATTATAGTATGCTTTCTTTCAAAAACATTGTATTTTTTTGCGCGGCGACGGCAATATCGCTCTCCGCTTTTGGAGAAAAATTAAAATACACAGAAAACGAAGAAGTTTTTTCAAATCCCGGACAAGGCTGGGCGCACTACGGATATAAGCTGCCCGACGCCCCAGCAGTGAACTTTGGAGCCGGATACCTTCGCCTCGAATGGGCCGCGTTGGAACCGGAGGAGGGAAAATATAACTGGAAATTAATAGACGACGCAATTTCCTACTACTCCTCAATAGGATTGCCGTTCTATTTTAGGATAATGTGCACAAACTTTCATTCCGGTTCAAGATTCTCGACGCCCAAATGGGTTTTTGAAAAAGGCGCAAAATTCCATGAATTCGAAGGAGTAGAATACAACGACGCAAGCGGCGCAGGGAAAAAGTCAAAAATACACGCAAGCCCATATTTCAATGATGAAATTTTCTTAAAAGCCCACCGAAAATTTATAAGGGCTCTAGCCAGACGCTATGACAAAAATCCGGCAATTGGCGGAATAGACCTAGGCAGCTTTGGGAACTGGGGAGAATGGCACTGCCACGGAATAGGCTTGAAGGATCCCAAAATGTACCCGTTTGAAATCAGAAAACAGTATGCCGATATGTATTTGGAAAATTTCAAGACGGCAAATTTGTTCTTTATGACCGACGATGCGGAAGTGCTGGACTATTGCCTTTCAAAGAGAAAAAAGCCTACGGTAGGATTGCGGCGCGACGGCGTTGGGTCTCCATGGCATTTTAAGCGTTGGATAGGAACACCTCCGTACAGTTCGATCGAAAAAATGGCGGATGTTTGGAAGTACAAACCTATTTTCTTTGAGTTCTTCGATAGCCAAAAATCGCTTGAGGAAAGAGGCTGGGATACATTGTATTCAATAGATTGGATTCTAGAAAACCACGTAAGCCTCGTAAACGATATTCCATTCCACCCCCAAAATATATCGCGCCAGAAGCAGGAATATAAGGCGCTAAAAAAGATAGACCTCTTTGCTGGAGCAAGGCTGGTTGCAACAGAATCCGAAACAACTTACGAAGGGAGCATACTAAAAATAAGGATAACGGGTGAAAACAAAGGAGTCTCAAAGATATATCTTCCGTACAGAATGAAGTATATTTTGGAAGACGAATATGGCAATGTAGTCTGGGAAAAGGACTCGGCTTGCGACCCTAGAAAAATACTTCCCGGGCCTTTCGAAATATCCGACAATTTTGAAGTCCAAATATCCGCCGGGAAAAAATACAAGCTCTCTATGCGCACATACCATACAAAGCGCATATTTAAGGATTTCAAATTTGCCGTAAAAGAACTTGATTCAAGCGGAGCGCTTCTATTGGACGCCAACTTCCAAACCCGGAGTCAAAAATAATACGCAGCCAATAACGCAATATCCGCGCCTGCCCACGGCGCAGTTGCTTTCCCATAGGCATTGCCCCGCTTTCATTTTCCTTCAAGCGGCCTTTATTTGCTAAGACGAATAAACATCCCGCATGCGCGCAGCCAGACGTCAGAACTTTTACCGCATTATTGCACAATGCTCCTATTACCATAGCCATCCTTTGTAATGCATCTTCTATAAAAACATTCAATTGCAAATAATATCCATCCCGCATAAATTCAGAATTTGCACTAAAGCAATGCTGCAGTGTAGTTGGATTTAAAAATTTCTCTGCGCGCGGAAAACAGATTGGCAAGAAGCGGAAGGTGTTCCCCCGTTAAAATTCTGCACGCAAGATAGTTCCCACACTAATCGACCCGCAATCGCCAAACCAGCAACGCCTGCTGTCTAATTTCGTGCAATGGTTGCCATAAACATATAATTTATCCCGCGGCGAAAGTTTCGCTAAAATTTGGTTTGACTATATTTTTGACAATGGTTCAAAATGTATTTCAATACAAAAAATTTTTTTATTTGAAAAAAACACCATACAGTCTCGCGATTATCTTTATGCTTAGCGCGTCGTTGGCCGGGCTTTTGTTCTGCAATGCGCTAGGCCTTAAAGATTATGCCAGAGACAAGATACTATCTTTTTTTGGCGACTGCACAACAATTGAGTCGGCGGACTACCAACTTCCGTTTTGCGCAATGTCGCCTATAATTAACTACTTCTCCCCCGACAAGCTGAGAAGCAAACGCCGTTTGGCATCCAAGACTGCCTCAGTGCTAGAATCCGCGCTTATACTTTGCGCGCTTACAGCCGTAGCCATAATAGCCTTTTACAAGCGTTTTCAAGCCAAGCTTAAAACGGGTGTCTCTAACATTATAAATATTTGTGTTCCGAAAATATATTCCGAAGGGCGCAAGCGCATTCTATTCGCGCTGCTAATTTAAACCGCCCCACCAGATTGTTTGCCGAAAATCGCTTTTAGAAACCACGGACAAAAGTTTCCGTTTTTTTAAAGGTTGCGTTTAGCCGTATCGAAATACATATCGCTAAAAAACGCATTTGCATATAAGCGAAATAAAATTTCGGCGTCGCCGTTTTCAAATGCGGATGCATTCGCGGGCATCTGAATTTATGGCGCATTTCCGTCCAACCGCGCAGAAAAAAATACAAATTCGACAAAATGTCGAAACAACAATCTTCAGCAAAAAAAAAGGATAATTTATGTTTTTAGCATCGTCGGCAATACCGCTCCATATGCCCATCGGGCAAATGTTATTATTTTGCGGAATAGGGTTCATAGTTGTAATGTTTGTTTTATACGCCCTCTCAATTTTCACGTCTCTGATAGGCCGGATTTTCTCCGCATCCGAAAAGAAACAATAATCCGCGATTCTAGAAAGGGAAACTTATGTTGGAAAGTTTGAAAGACTTATTTTTAGACACGGGATTTTTCTACGTCGATTGGAGAATGATCCTAATGTGGGCAGTGGTTGCAGTGCTTTTCTACCTGGCGGTATACAAGGAATTTGAACCGCTGCTGTTGGTTCCAATTGCCTTTGGCGCGCTGCTTGCAAATCTTCCCACAGAAGGCGTGGTGAACAAGCCGGCCGGCGAAATAATCTCCCCCGCTCCGGCAATTGTAAAACAGGTGTTTGTCCAAAAAGGAGACAATGTATTCGTGCCGCGCGCGGTAAAGCATTTGCCAAGATTCGTGTCGGATATAGTCAGTCCGGGAGCGTCGGAGCAGCAGGCGCAAGCAGAAGTCGCGCAGTATTTTAAATTTCTCGACGACGTGACAACTCCGCAAGCCCGCAAAGACGTATTTAAGAAAGCCAAAGGCATTCCGGATTTGCTGGCAATCGTCTCGCCAAAAAACGGAAACTTTGAAACTGACGCGGAAGCCGCAAAAGCCACTATGAAATTTTCCGTGAACTTCAAAGGCAAACAATTGCAGCTCAACGGCGGAGACGCCCTGGTTTGGGCGAGCGCATCCGGAGAAGTCACTGGAGTGTTTGTCAAGGACGGAGCCAATGTCGAAAACGGCCAGACGCTGTTGGATGTTTACAGTCCCAGAACTGGCGGACTATACTACTATTTGCAAATGGGCGTGCTCTTGGAAATCTTCCCGCCGCTCATCTTCCTCGGAGTCGGCGCCTTGACTGACTTTGGCCCGTTAATCGCAAATCCCAAAACACTGATTCTCGGCGGAGCCGCGCAATTCGGCGTATTTGCTACTTTTATAGGAGCAGCCTTCCTAGGATTTACAACGCCTGAGGCGGCTTCCATAGGCATTATCGGAGGCGCCGACGGCCCGACTTCGATATTTATAACAAACAAGCTCGCGCCTGATTTGCTAGCGCCAATAGCGGTGGCCGCATATAGCTACATGGCATTGGTCCCGATAATACAGCCGCCGATTATGCGCGCCCTCACCACCTTGGAAGAGAGAAAAATACGCATGAAAAGCATGCGCAAGGTAAGCAAACTTGAAAAGCTTGTATTCGCGCTTTTAGTTACGATATGCTGCATACTTCTAGTGCCGGATGTTTCCGCCCTGGTAGGAATGCTGATGCTGGGCAACTTTATACGCGAATCCGGAGTTTGCGACCGCCTGAGCAAGGCCGCACAAAACGAGCTCATAAACATAACGACAATCTTCTTGGGCACTTCAGTCGGAATAACTATGACCGGAGACCGCTTTATAAGAGTCGAAACTCTTTCAATTTTAGCGTTGGGAGTTGTTGCGTTCGGATTTTCCACCGCAGCCGGAGTTGTGATGGCAAAAATCATGAACCTGTTCCTAAAAGACAAGATAAACCCGCTAATCGGTTCTGCAGGCGTTTCAGCCGTTCCGATGGCCGCGCGCGTATCGCAGATAGAGGGGCAAAAAGCCGACCCGTCGAACTTCCTCTTGATGCACGCCATGGGTCCAAACGTTGCGGGCGTCATAGGAACGGCGCTTGTTGCAGGATACTTTATAGCCACGATTTCCGCAAAATAAGCGCAAATAAAAAAATTGAGAAAGCGCCTCCGTTAAAAAGAGGCGCTTTTTTTTGCTTGGACGACACAACGCACTATTCAAAGCGAACCAATTTACAGAACCGCTAAATAACCCTATGAACTAGCGCGCCAGACTAACTAAAAAGCGTTTAAGACTCTCAGGCATTCTTTCCCGCCTGATAGGATTCATTCTTTTTATCTTCGGAGATTTCTCCGGCGCCCTCAACCCCTGTACCGCGGACTACGCCAGCCAGCCTCGCTTTTTCAAAGCACGCCAACCATCCGTTTATTCCGGAAATTACACCGTCTGCCGCTTTTTCGTCCGAATCCGCGGAAGAACAAATAATATAAACATCCCTAAATGAATAACAGCCGCCAAACAATGGGTTTGTCCTATCCAGCAAAGTCTTTAACTGACCGCTCATTCCATAAAAATAAACGGGAGTTGCTAAAACCAGAACATCGGAGGAGACTATCTTTTCTAAAACCTTTTCGACATCCCCTCCTATAACGCATTTTCCTGTTTTCTGGCACGCCAAACATCCCTTGCAAAATTCCAGGCAGATATCCCGAAGAAGCACAACTTCAACTTTATGCCCAGCATTTCTCGCGCCTTCCGCAAAGCTCTTAGCCATGATTTCAGAATTGCCGCACACGCGCGGGGAGCTGGAAATTACCACTACTTTCTTTTCCATAAAAAACCTTTCTCATATATTTTTGCGCTTTTTTATGGAATAGCAAATATTTATATTTTATATCTTGATATTCTAAAATAGAATTATTATCCGCTTAAAATCAAATTGCCAAAGTTATGGATATTTTGACATTAAAGTATTTTCTGGCCATAGCCGCGAAAAAAAATCTCACGGGAGCCGCCGGCATATTGCATATCTCTCAACCCGCGCTGTCAAAGCGAATAGGAGCATTGGAATCGGAAATAGGCGGAAAGCTTTTCGCACGAAAAAGCCACGGAGTAGTCCTTACCGAAAAAGGATTCTTGCTAAAAAAACGCGCGGAGGAAATTATAGATATGCACGATAGGGCAAAATTAGAGCTGTCGTCTCGCGACAACCGCCTTTGCGGAGAAATACGCATCGGCGGCGGAGAAACAAGCTCAATGAAATACCTGGCATCCACAATGCGGGATTTCCGCAGCCAACATCCAGAAGTCACATTCGACATATACAGCGGCAACTTTGAATATGTTTCCGAAAGGCTCGACAAGGGATTGATAGACTTCGGACTTGTAATACAGCCCGCAGATATCTCAAAATACGAAGGATTTGCCCTCCCGGATAGAGATGCATGGGGAATTTTAGCCCGAAAAGATTCTCCGCTTGCAAAAAGAAAATACATTCGCAAAAACGACCTCTTAAAAATTCCATTAATCGTCTCAAAACAAATCGCTAGACGCCAGTTTGCAAAGGCAAAAATAAACAAATGGTTTGGAATGGAAATTGACAAACTAAACATAGTTGCAACTTACAATCTTATTTACAACGCGGGGATTATGGTCCAGGAAGGGATGGGGTGCGCGCTGGCGATAGGCGGGCTCGCAAATACCGAGAAAAATAGCCCGCTATGCTTTATACCGCTCTCCCCTCGCCTAGAGTCGGAACTGAACATTATTTGGAAAAAGAATGGAATCCTGTCAAAACCAGCTGAAATATTTTTGTCGAACTTACAAAAAATCTCACCAGCAAAAAAATCTAGCATTCTGGTGCGCTGATGGGAAAGGCGCGATATTTCAATTTGCGCCAATACACGTACCGCATTGGGGGGAAGCAGCATTATAAAAAAATTCTGTAAAAATACTTTTGCGCAGTTATCTTTTGGCGGAAATTTTTTCGTACTTGGCCGAAAGATTTTTATATTCGGCGATTGCGTTAAACGGCCCAGGCATTTCCCATCCGGTATTCATTGTCGATATTACAATATCTTTTAAATCTGAATTTTTTAGCCATCCCTTTTTAAAGGCGTCTTCAAGGGCTTCTTTCATCAGAGGAAGAACATCCATATTGAATTTCTCCCACCTGCCAAAGCGGATTTTAGAACGCCATAACCGCTTCCCGTCAACAGCATATATATATTTTGAAGTAGCGTCCGACTTGCCGGCGTCGACAGCCTTGTGCTCCGGCGGAAAATCCGAACGCGAATCGTATATGGGAAGCCCAAACCAGATATAATCGCCATTGTTCCTGTCTTGGAGAGTGAAAAACATCACTAGCTGCGCGGCATGCAGGGAGTTGTCCAATTTCCCGTTGAAGGCCGAGCGCACTTCGGAAATTCTAACCTCGTACGAAACCACAAAATTTTTCAACTTGCAAATTTCCGGGCGCGCGTCGAAATACTGCTCCACAAGTAGATGGGGCCATGGTTCCCCAGGCTTTCTCAATTTTCCTCCGTAATCGTTTCCCGCCCTTATATCCAACCTCAACACTGTATCGCCGCCGTCTTTGCGCAATTCAACTAACTTTCCTTTGTTGCCGATAATTCTGGAGTTTCCCTCAAACCGCTCCTCAGCGCCCTCCAAGGAATAATTTGACCCCCATTGGGCTAGGCGCCAGCAGGGTTGTTTCCCCTCTACGGCAAAAACATTCCCAACTTCCACAGGGCGCGCACGGGAATCAAGGGCGGAAAGCCTGAATCCTGCGGAAAAACTTGCATCCTTAAAAAGCTCCTCCGATCCGAACAACCGCGGGCATATAGAAAAAGCTGAAATAAAAACTGTGCCGGCAAGAAAAATCCTGCAAAGAAATTCTATTAACATAAGTGCAAAATTTTTATTTTAACTGTAAGTTGCGGTTTGGACAGGGTTTTCCCGCTAATGAAAATTCCAGCATCATTTCTTGCAGTGCAAAGCAAAAAATAAAAGCCGCAAAAATTTAATGCCTTATTATCGCAGGGAATATTACTGATTCCGGAGAAAGCTGAAGCCATCCCGCCACACTTTGATATTAAACCTAAAAATCCCGAAGTTTCCATCCGCTAGATAAAATTCCCGCCCGGAATCAAGCCGTCTGGATGAAAATCTTGCCGTGGCGCGCAGATCCCATGGAGGAACGGTAGATTCCTCTATAAACAATTTTCCAACATACTTGAATCCGCAAACCGCACAGGCATTTTCTCTAGACGCCAGAACGCAAGAGAAAATGTTTTTTATTTTCTACGGCGTTGCATCAAAGAACTGGCGGAGGATGCTCCGCAATAGGCCGGAAATACACCGGCTTATTTTCCCTTTAGAGATTTATAATTCCTCTCCACAACCAATTCTTCTATTTCACGAACGCGCTTGACAGCAGCTTTCAAAAAATTCGGATCAACACCGGCAAGGCCCTTAGAAAACTTTGCTTTTAAAAATGCGCGCGCCATTTTTACGCCCATATAAGGCGATACTACCATCCCCCCCATTGCCAAAATATTGGCGTTGTTGATTATCCTAGACAATCTAGCTGTTTCCTCGCACTCGCAGAGAACGCAATTCACGCCCATGAACTTGTTGGCTACTATGCTTACGCCCGCGCCTGTCCCGCAAAATAAAAATCCGAAAGCGCACTTTCCATCTGAGACAGCCGAACCTACTTCCTGCGCCGCGTCAAAATAGTTTTGCTTCCGTTTCCCAGTTATGTCAATTACGTTAAACCCGTCCTCTAAAAGGGCGGATTTGACCGCGTCTTTAAGCGCTATCCCGAAAGGATCGGCGCCCATAATTATATCATTTTTCGATTTTTCTTTTTTTTGCTTCATTGCCTTCCCTTCAATCCTAACGTATATATTTGTTTGCAAATTTTAAACTTTGCGCAACGGACAGAACACAAGCGAGCGCATCAAAGTGCGCGGTTCCGCCCGAACACTTAAATAGCAATCTAATTTTCATCCATGAAAGAAACTGCCGGCAACCCATCTTGGTTATACAACCATACAAAAGGCTTTGCCCAGTTCTTCCATAAATATCTAACACCTGATATTCTACCTTCAGAAAATTCGGAAGGTCGGACTATAACGCGCTGCCCTTCTATTCGGGATTCCGCCGGACTCCATTTGCCGCCGACCTTAAGCTCGAATCCACGCGGCTCTCCCATGCAGGAAAGCCCCCTGCCGTAAGTATCAAACGCAACTTCTACGCGATCGTTAAAATACCTTGCCGACTTAAACATGGGGCAATATGCATTTACGTCCTCCTTTCCGTAAATCTTGCGCAAAGCTATTTTCTCCAGGCGTTCTCCTACGGTCTTTTTATCCGTCGGATGAATATTGTTTTTTAAGCCAGTGTCTATTATATTCGCCATAGCGATATCCGGAATGGACTTTTGGCAAAGAGTTTGAACCCAGCGCGTCTTCGCCCACCTGTCTCCGTCAGGCCTTCCGGCCTCTGCGTAGGAAGCCAATTGAACGTAAAGAAATGGCATCTTAGGCATTTGCCAAAGCTCGCGCCAAGATTTCACAAGGATTTTAAAATTGCGTTCAAACTCCGGAAGTTTTTCGTCGCGGGAATCTGACTCGCCTTGATACCATATTACGCCGCGAAGGGAATATCCTACAATAGGCGAAACTGTGGAGTTAAAATGGTAGGTAGGACTCCTGAAATGATAGCGCGGAGATATTTCATTTGGCGCTATGGCTTCAAGCCAATCTCTTCCGGGTTTTGGTTTCCCCGCTTTTTTGGCTGACTCGCAACGAGCCTTATATTCGGCGTCCCTCTTTTTATATTCGCCAAGAGCTTTCTCATAGGCAGCCCTGTCGTAATTCTCTGCCTCCTTAAAAAAATCTCGCATGTAAGAATCCAAATGCGGAGACAACTTGCCGTATTCCCTAGGAATCCACGCAGCCATTTCGGTCGCGCCGCTTGAAGAGTATAAAATTCCGACCGGAACGCCTAAATCTTTAAAAAGCCTTTCCGCAAAATGGAACGCCACCCCGCTCATTCCTCCGACTGCATTCTTAGAACACGCAAACCAGTGGGAGCCTTTTGGAGAATCCTTTTGGGGCGTTCGCGCAATCACGTTTGGCTGGTGGAAGTATCTTATTTCAGGATAATCAGCATTTTCTTCCGCGTATTTTAAAGTATCGCATTCACGCATCGGCAATTCCATGTTCGACTGCCCTCCAGCAATCCACACTTCGCCGACAAGAACGTTTTTTATAATTTTCGACTCTTCGCCGTTCTCAAAAACGGAAAGATTCCGGCTAGTTCCGCTTGCCTCCATTGGTTTGAGCAGGGCTTCCCAATCGCCTTTCTCCGACGCTCTTATTTTTGACGATTGCCCGCCAAAACGGACCTCTACTTCGGCGTTTGGCTCCGCCGTACCCCAGATTTTTACGGGCATTTGCCGTTGGAGCACCATGTTGTCTGAAAAAACTTTTGGCATTTCAATTTTTGCAGACAAAAGCGCGGACGCAAACAGACCCGCTATAAAAACAAGCTTTTTCTTCATAGTCTTCCCTTCTTTTATATTAAATTTAAGCGCGGAATCCCCTTGCATGCCGGCGCAGCGTTTTGCGGCGCCGGCATGAAATTTTGCACGTCATATCTTGCGGATATTTCTCCGCAACTAGCGCGCGGATATTTTATATTCGCCGGCAGGCAAAAGCAGCGTCGCTTTTGAGGCATGTTTAAATTTCCCGGAGGAAAATTTATCCAAATCCTCGGAACCGTTCACGCTTAAAGATTTTCCTTTGGTGAATTCAGGCATATAAACAACAGCCTGCGTGCCTTGGGGAACCGAAACATCGAGTATAAATTCGCCACCGTCAATCTTAAACGCCGATTTTACAGTGCCGGCAATGCTTGGAATTTCAATGGAAGCTCTCTTAAATCCGGCAGGATATGGCTCGATCTTAAAAGTTTTCCATCCCGCCTCAAGCGGGTATATTCCGCATAAATATTGGGAAATAACAGTAATAGGGCCGCCGCTCCAGGCATGGTTTATTGATCCACCGCCAAAAGTGCCAATTTCCCATCCCTCAAAAAGCGTCGTGTGCCGCTTGTCGTTTATCATGGTGCCAAACCGCTTTTTTGCGCGTTCGAGACCGTATACTCCGTCGCCCATCTTAAATAGCGACTCCATGACATATTTTTCCATGTATGGGCTAGCGTGTTCGTTCCTGCGTAAAAATGCCTTTATCTGGGGATATTTTGAATCGTCTGCTATCCCTGAAATCACGGCGAGAGCCTGAACGCGGTCGTCGGTTAAAAGCTTATAATCCGGATGCCTGTATTCTTTGCCGTTCCAACATTTATTGTATGCGTCTTTTACTTTGGACATAATCTCACGATACCCTTTGGCGTCATCGGGCAAATTCAGAATATCTGCCATATTGGCAGCCGCTTCCAAAGCTATATAATGCCAGCCTGCAAATATTAGCCGTATATCGCGGTTTTCTCCCCAATCGCCCCAAGTCCAACCTCCCTTGCGGAAAGCGGTAAGGCCTGTTTCGTCGAGAGTCCAAAGGCTGAGATATTTTTTTACGGCTGGATAAACAGTCTTTATAGTGTCAATGTCCGCCGTATTCATATAGTAGTTCCAAAATCCGTATCTGCCGATGCTGGCAAGCATTTGCCCGGGAAGTTCGGAATCGTAATTGCCGGCTGGCATGGGGGAAAACAGCGCGCCATCCTGTTTTTGCCATGCGGCAAGCTCTAGTATGGCCTTGCGCATTAGGGCGTGCGCGGATGTTGAATATGTGTAAAAACTCTGCCCCATTAAAACCACGACGTCTCCCCACCACTGCGCCCTCTCACGTTCGGGGCAATCGAAATAGGTATCGCGCATATTTACGTAGAGAGTGCGCATGGCCTTTTCCCAAAATATGGCAAAGAAATCGTCGTCGCAATAAAAGCGCCCTAAAAGTTCGGTGTCATAGCCAGTCTCGCGATATTGGACCGATTCAACCTTTACGTCTTTAGGCAAATTCAATATGATTTTTTCTCCGTTTAGCCACCCAAGCGATTCATAAGTTTGAACGCCCTTCTTTGTAATGTATTCTGCCCGCAAATTCTGGGCGCCACCGGCAAAAGTATGGTCGGTCATTATATCAACAAGATTTCCGCCGCGCGGATCGTTTAAAGTTATTATGGGAGTCATCTGCATATTGTACGGAAGCTCCGCCGTGACAGTGTCAAATTTATGCCCGCTCTCGCGCGAGAATACGGCAGTGCGGACTCCAAAATCTTTCCATTGCGGAGTCGGACGTTTTATGAGGCGATTCCAAGGCGCGTCCCCCTCTTTGCCTATCTCCATTGACGGCTCAAAACCTAATAGATTTTTTGCATCCGCAGTCTGCCAACCTGGAATGTCTTTATTCGCGTCAAATTTAATGTTTGACTCGGGAAGCCTAAAATTTGGAGGAGGATTATCGGCGGACGAATACGCCGGATGAACTTTGGACAGCCATGTGGAATCGCTTGCCAACTTAAGAGAGTCCGTGTCCAATTCAAAAAGCATGCCGAACTTGCCGCTATTCTTATGGGAAAATCCGTGTTTCCCGAAATGCCAAACTAGCATGGCAAGCTTATTTTCACCTTTTTTGAGAAACGGAGCAATGTCAACCTCGTCGAAATAAGTATCGTTTGGATTCGGGCCGCGCTTTAGGCCTCCTTCAAAAACGGCGAGCTTGCCGTTTATCCAAAGCCAATACTTGGAATCCGCCGCTATTTTGGCTTTTGCAGACTGCGGAACGGAATCGACTTTAAAATCCTTTCTAAATGCAGCCCAACAATTTGGCCTGTCGACATTTTCTCCTTTGGGCGCCAACCATTTTGCCTCTCCCGCCAGCGCGGAGAAAATTAAAACTAATTGGCATGCTATAAAAACAATAAATTTTTTTAACATTAAAAAATTCCCCCTGTTTGTTGGTTTATTTGGAAAGATAAGTGAATTTGTTATATTTACAATTCAAAAATTGAGCAAGAACGGACATTTGTTTTTTCTATTCCTAAAAATTAGCCCTGCTAAATCTCTTCCATTCGTTTTAAGCGCACAAATGGCGCATTTAGGCCGGCATATGCTTGTTTTTACTTGAGTAATCAGTTTTACAAGCAAATGAAATAGGCGGAATGAATAATAAGCTAATTTTCTGCGGCAATAATACCCATGCGCAAATTTGTGAAAAAATAAATGAACACTCATAACTTTTTCATAGAACGCAAAAACAGACTCCAAGCAAGCGCAGGGAAATAGGAATTCCGACACCCAAGCTAAACAAAAACGATTTCTTGCAAATCCATCTAACCAGAAAAAAATGAAGTCTGCCAAGCTTTTCTAGTACGTTAAAAGCGAGTTCCCCAAGAACCGCAAACGGCCAAACTAAACGATTTGCGAATGCAAGCTTGTCCACAAAGCGCAACTATTGGCGCCCTCGAATGCAGAACGATAATATAAAAAAACGCTCTTTCCCAAAATTCTGATTCCCAAACTTTTTGCACTCTATCCCTAAAAATCAAGATTCCAAACTCTCCTAAGGCGGAAGGCGGGCTTGCGGCTATAAAATTTTTATTAACTATAGGGCAAGTCCGCACAATACATCGTCTATCATTAATTTCCGCTTGCAATTCTATCATCCTTGCGCGATTGCACAACACTGGAGCGCCAACACAGGCATGCGCATTTCGATCTGCGACGGCATCAAAAAAATCCCGCAATTGCTCTATGCAAATACAAAAAAAGCCCGCCACCCTTGTCGGATGGCGGGCTAGAAAATGGTCGAGGTGAGTGGATTCGAACCACCGGCCTCTACGTCCCGAACGTAGCGCTCTACCAGGCTAAGCTACACCTCGCTCATATATAAAGTACTGAATTTATGGACTTCGCTTTCTAAAACTCAAGCATTTTTTTATTTTGTCCGCCAAAAAAAGCCCAGCGGAATCCGCCCGAATAAAAATCAACGTTTTATTTAAGAAAATACTTGCGCGAAAGGCTTATATGAGGTTGAAAATAACGCATGCAAAAGCTCGCTTTAATTTCCGTCAGCGATAAAACTGGCGTACTTGAATTTGCCAAAGAACTGGTGCACCACCACCACTATACAATCCTATCCACCGGAGGAACGGCAAAGCTCCTATCCTCAAACGGAATCCCCGTGACAGAAGTCAGCGACTATACCGGATTCCCGGAAATGATGGACGGCAGGGTAAAAACACTCCATCCTAAAATCCACGGCGGCCTATTATGCCTGCGCAGCAACCCGTCCCACATGGAACAGGCAAAGGAACACAACATAAATATGATAGACCTTGTTGTGGTGAATTTGTACCCATTTGAAGCTACTGTAGCAAAGCCCAATTGCACGCTTGAAGACGCAATTGAAAATATCGACATAGGCGGACCGTCAATGCTGCGCTCGGCAGCAAAGAACCATGCCGATGTCACCGTTGTTTGCGACAACAAAGACTATCCCGCCGTACTGGAAGCGATTAGAAAAGGCGGCGACGAACTGCAGCAACTCCGCCGCAGGCTCGCGCTTAAAGTTTACCAGCGCACAAGCGCATACGATGCGGCAATAGCGTCCTATTTGAACGAGAAATACAACGATGGCGCACTTCCGGAAACTTTGAATATCGGGCTTCCGATGGTTCAAAAGATGAGATACGGCGAAAACCCTCACCAGCAGGCAGCCCTATACGGAGACTTTAACAAGTCTTTTAAACAGCTTCACGGCAAAGAGCTTTCCTACAACAATATAATAGACATCACAGCCGCAGCCGAACTCATATCGGAATTTGAAAAGCCTACTCTTGCAATATTAAAGCATACCAACCCATGCGGAGTGGCGTCGTGCGACAACCTTGTCGAAGCCTGGAACCAAGCTTTTGAAACCGACAAGCAGGCTCCGTTTGGAGGCATAATAGTAGTTAACCGCAAAATGGAAGAAGACCTTGCGGAAATAATTTCGCACATATTCTCGGAAGTAATAATTGCGCCGGACTATTCTGATAGGGCTATAGAAATCCTAACAAAGAAGAAAAATCTCCGGGTAATGGTGTCAACTTACAAGAACCGCCCCAAGTTGCAGATAAAATCCGTAATAGGCGGAGTGCTGGCGCAAACCTCCGACTCAATAGAGGAGTTGAAGGCCAATATGAAAGTGGTGACAAAGAGACAGCCGACGGATGAGGAATGGCGCGCGCTTTTATTCGGTTGGAAAGTTGTAAAACATGTAAAAAGCAACGCGATAGTTTACGCCGGATGCGAACGCACGCTTGGAGTGGGGGCAGGACAAATGTCGCGCGTTGACAGTTCCAACATAGCAGTTTGGAAAGCGGGAGAAGCAAAGCTGCCGCTAAAGGGAAGCGTAATCGCCTCCGATGCTTTTTTCCCGTTCGCCGACGGGCTGATAGCCGCTGCAAATGCCGGAGCAACCGCCGCAATACAACCTGGCGGTTCTGTGCGCGACGAAGAAGTTATCGCAGCAGCAGACGCAAATAACATGGCAATGGTATTTACATCTGTCCGCCATTTTAGGCATTAAAGCATGCCGAATATAGGGAGGGAATGAGCGTAGTAAACCGCACAATGTCGTATAAAACTCGGACGCTGATAACATTGCTGTTTGCGTTGTCGGCAGTCGTTTATATTTTGTCTGCCGGCGGATGCGACATTGGACAAAACGATGTAGTAAAGGAAATAAACGAGCCCCACTTTTTAAGGGGGCAGGAAGAATTGCGCAGAGGCAATACTATGGAGGCAATGAGCGCCTTTATGAAGGTCACCGAAAAGCGCAAGGACGCCCCAGAATCCCACTTTGAACTTGGCAGAATCTATTTGGACAAATTGAACGACCCATTTGCCGCAATTTACCATTTTAGAAAATTTTTGGAATATAAGCCAAACTCAAAAGAGTCCGACATCGTGCGTCAAATGATAGAAACTGCCAAGAAAAAAGTTCTTGCCGACATGCCCGAAAGCCCGTTTGAAAACAACATAAGGCGTATGGAGCTTGAAGATTTGCTGAAAAAAGTACAGAGGGAAAACCTTGAGTTGAAGCAGAAATTAAATGCCGCAGCTGCAACGATAGACCGCCTGGAATCAACCCAGCGCGTAAGCGTTGCGCAAGCTACGCAAAGGCCGGCGGCTTCGGCCCAGCAAAGTGCGATATCAAAGTCTCAAAAGCAAACCGCCTCTGCGTCCGCAAACAGGCCGATAGAAGTAAAGCGCGACACTCCGTCAACCTACCTTGTAAAGACCGGAGACACTTTAAGCAGCATAAGCCGCAAAGTCTACGGCACTCCCAATAAATGGCGCGAGATCTACGGGGCTAACCGCGATAGAATGGCCACTCCCGAATCTCTGAAGCCCGGGCAAGTACTCCGCATTCCACGCTAAGCGGAAATCAGGAAATTAAAAACTGCAGCGAAGCGGAAACGGCGGCGCTGCCGATATAGTGAGGCTGAAAGAATTTTCTTTCAATAGACGCGTAAAATCGGGCCCTATGCCCCAATACGTCGAACTCAAAAGTCCCGATATTTTTTATCTCCTCGTTGTCCACAAAAAACGTGTCGAAGCTAGCCGAACAGTTTTTTAGCGAAGGAGTAAGGTGGTAATAAAACATGCGGTCGATCAACGGCACATCTGCGCCGTATTCTGAAGCGTTGTAAGGGCCGTCAACCACAAGGCTGATGTCGTTGTCTCCAACATTTACAAACGAAGTTTGCTCTCCTGCCAAGGCTCTCTGTTGGGGGGACTCCGCCGCAATGCACCCGGGGGAAAAAGACGTGAAATTTTTGTTCATAGACACGTCCTCATAGGGAGGATCGTCAACCGTGTCCAAATCCGTCGTGATTTTTATCCTTACATTCGCGGAGAAAATAACTTGTTTCAGGCTCCAAAAGAAATAAACGCTCTCAGCCAGGGACAACGGCCCTATTGACGCCGAAGACGGTTCCACATATGCAAAAGGCTTGCGCGGAAACGGCGAAATAAAATTGGCATCACTCATAAATATCAGGCTCCGTCATTAAAAATTTGCCCTTTGCAAGCCGCCCTTCGTAACAAAAATGCAGTTCCTTAAACTCGGCTTTTTGGTTTTCGCCCAATGCGCGCGAGTCAAGATCTATTCCGCTTGAACTCGATTCGTCCTCCACGACAAACCTTGAATACAGGGAGGAATCCAAGGACGTATCCCTGCCCGCCGACAATCCGGATATGCGCACGCTGGCTGTGGCAACCTTTCCGTCTGCGCGCGTCAAGTAGTCGTCCGGGGATTTTCTCTGCCGGTTTATTCTAAATAGTTCGGCGATGTTGTCTGGATACAAATGCTTTGGAGGCCCGCATTTTATTCTGAGCGTGGATTTCATTATATCTTCGGATGTTGACACCACCGGAACTTCCAATTTATTCCAGGCAGAATCCGCATTTACGAGAGAAACTCTCCTTCCTATGAAATCCGACGACGGCCTTTCAAACACCGTAATGTCCGCCTCGTACTGCATGTCGCAAACGGCTTCGTAGATAGCCTGCGCCAATCCCTGCGGTTTCGGCTCAGATTCCCTGCTTGTAGTCCATACGGGGTATGATCCCGTGACGGCATTGGTCGCCACAGTGCGTATGGAAATTGTCTTTCGGACATAAGACCCGTTTTCGCCGGTATATTCGAATGTTCCTTTAATTAAGTCAGTCTCCGCGTCAAACCCCATTGCGGATGTTATTGTGCCCTCCTCAAGTTCCCGGCTAAGAGAGCTGTATTCGCGCGAAGCACCAAGCAGCTTCAAATCGCTGTATCCTGCAATTTCCGGAAGTTTGTCCCGCCACCAATCCAAGCTGTTTTCCTGGATTGTCCGGCATTTTATCTCGTGTATCTGGCAGGACTGTTTTAATCCGGAAAGTTCTACGCTCATAACAAGGGCGTTTTTTGCCGCACTCGGAGAATCAGGAGGATATATGTCTTCATCCACCGTCAGCCACGAGAACTCATTTTGCGAGTGGACGCGCTCATACTTTATAGAAACTGACTCTACTTTTAAATCCGGCCTTGACGCCACTGAAACGCTCTTTACTCCGCTAGACTGGGCGTCGATTTCAATCGTCGGAAGACTTGAACGCGACAATACGTTAATCTTTGGATTTCCCTGTGCCGAATAGTCGAAAAACGCCGCGCAATTTGGCGTCCATTTCAGCACCCGCAATAATGCTTCAGCGCACGACAAATCTTTTGCCTCGTCCAGAATCATTTCCGCGGAAAGATCTATTGTGCCTATCTGCAGATTTGCCCCGCATGAAATAGCGAACTCCAATATGTCGCGCACCTGCTGGCCTACGTTTATTTTTTCACCGTTTGAGTCCTGCCCCAATACAACCTTGCTCCTCATAACGGGCGACAAAACCACTTCCCCTGACAATGTCTCAGCCGAATTCCACAACTGCTGGTACACAATGCGCTCCAACTCGCCCCAAGGGCTTTCCGCCACGATCTCGACATTTTGCGATGACGCTGAAAGAGTTCTCGGAGACTTTGAAACAAAACCGAAGAATTTTCGGACGCCTCCGGACCAGAATTCCACCGGATCACCCGCGGAGACATCAACAGCCCCGTCCCCGGCGTCGAAGACCGTCAAGACAAGTTTATCGGCGCACGAATTTCCCCGGTCAAAAACTGCTTTTGAAATTCGCGCGCTGTCAAGTTCCGCATTTTTAAGCTTAAAAACTGTGGACGTATTCATATGTCGGACTTTAAACTTTTGAGTTGGGAAATGGACTCGTCTATTTTGCGTTCGATTTCGCGTATAGTATTTTCCAAATCGTCAAGTTGGGCCTGCATTTCGTCAAGCGCCTCTTTTAGCTGCCTTTCCAAGTCTGAATTTGCCACCATTATATTTCCTCCGTTGAAGTTGCGACGAACTCGTAAAGAGTATTTGTTACAAGGCCGTCTATTTGTATTTTTATTTTTGACGGAAACGCCGACTTAAAGCGTATCGTCCTGTTTGAAAACATTCCGCCAGGAACATTAAAGTCTATTTCCCCCGCGGACTTTTCAGAAACCTGCGCCGCGTGTTTCAAGGCAAACATCTGCGCTTGCGCCTCGCTGGCATGCGATCTCTCTATCTCAAATTGCGCCAAAGTTTTTACGTTTCCCCTATCAAACACTTTTGCCATTCCGGACGAAAGCGCATACTCGGTTTGAATTTGGCGGCTGGTTTCAATGGAAAAATTTTTTGGGATTTCCCCGTTTGGATTTAATTCCAAACCGTTTAATGTTATCTTCATAGCAAAACAGATTGGACGTTAAACTTTATTGCAACGCTTTCTTTTCCCTTGCGTTCCCATGGAGACTCGGCCGCAAGCGAAACTTTTCCGTATCCGCATTCTATTGGAGGAATCCAATTGTGGAGCGCCCGCGAAATAATTTCGGCGGTTGTGGTAATAGACGGCGCGCTGCGGGCAATCTCATTTTGGCGGCAAACTTCCAATGAAATCTCCACCTCTGAAAAAGTCGGACCCGCCGCAAATTTAGACGCGGCCTTAGGTAGCGGAGACAGTATTTCGACCTGGAGGCCGCAAGCTTTTTCCGCACGCGCAGGATTATTGCCGCCTTCGGCGTAAATGCTTGCATATTTTAAATCCGATAAGGAGCGAAGATACTCCAATACGGCTTTTTGAAGTCTCTCAAGAGTTCCCATTACAGTCCTTCCGTTGTGGCGCGCGTAGCTTTGCGCGGAGCCGACTTAGAATATACAGAACGCTTTGCCGACGCTGTTCGCACGGCTGCAGTGGGGCGCGATACGGGCAACTGCCCGGTTGCGATTCTCAAAAGGGTTTCGCGCGCGAGATCTGCATGCTTGCTTTGCAGCGCGCTTATTTCAATAGACGGAACCCTAAGGTGCAAAGCCTCTACAGCCAAACGCAGCGCGCAATCGCGCAACTCATAGGGGATGCGCGAATGGTCTGCGTCCAGGCAGTTTAGCCCTGAAGCGGATATTTCCGCCCTTATCCGCGCTACAACCGTGTTTAAAACATCCTGGGCAATATCCCTTTTCAGATTGCGCAAAGACTCCGCTTTCAGCGTCTCAAGCTGGGGTTTGTTAAGCGCGTATTCCAAGTCTTCAGAAGTTAATCTTATCCATTCCATAACAATAAAGACAAAGTTGCGCTGCGCGGAAAACTTCCGCGCAGCGCGTTTGCTTATGCCGACTCTCCTTCCTTTACTGTTATTTTTCTCACCCCGAGCTCGCTGGTTGCCACAATGCTCGAATAATGTTCCACGGTAAGATCTGTGAACTTTGCGTGTTCGTCACAATACACGCGGAACGCCGATCCCTCCTCCATAGGCGTGTAAAAACGCTTTAGATTGGACGCCTCGTCTTTTGATATGGTGTTTTGCGCAAAGAACGCATAGACGCTCTTGCCGAGAATCTGGGTTTTCTCCGAAGGCGAACTCTGGTATCTAGAAGAAAGAACCTCGCAGCCGTCCAGAAGAAACTTTGCCGCAATTTCGCTTTGCGCAGCAGCAGCAGCTTTAAATGCCACAGCGCTGTTCTGGGATTCCAAGCACGTCATTCTCATATCCCAAGCCGATTCGCCAAAAAGCAGCCTATTGGGTCGCACTCCGCTTTTGTCTGCGGCTGCCATCAACATGGCGCGGATATCTGCGTCTGGATTGGCCGAGCCGGTCCATTCGGCTTCCTCATCGCCGGATTCAGCTATTGTATCCAAAGCTGTTATGGCGCGGCGGAGTTCATTGCGCAACAATCTCTGCATCAGCATTTGCACATATCTCTCCTGCCAGTCGTCCCCGGCAACCTCGTCGTGGTCAACCCTAATGGTCAATCCCTTATTGATTGTTTTTTCATTGACTGATTCTCCGTCATAGCGCACGCGCTTAAATTCCGCGCCTATGGAACGAACATCGTCGCTTTCCGAATAGAAGGACTGCGCGTTCTTGCTGCGTTTAAACTCAAATCTACGCCCCACCGGAATCGGCGGCGCGATAAAATCGAGAATCTTCGCGATATTTTCCGGATCGCTCCATCCGACCGTAAAGGCCGTTAAAGCTTCCGAATAATTTCCTGCTGTAAACTTGCTTTCGTTTGCGGTTATTATTTTTCCTGTTTCCATAATTTAGTTTTTACGAATTGCAATCCATGAGATTTTCGTGGTTTCCGCTGTTCCGCTGGCGTCCAAGGTAAACGCAATATTTCCCTCGGAAGCCTCAGCTTTTACGGTCTTTTCCGCGCCGCCGGCAGCCGCTATGGAAGCGAACACCATGTCCGAAGACTTTACATCGGCAACCGACGCAGACTCGCTTTCGGAAGATCCCTTCCAAATATGTATTCCGCAAGCGCATATCTGCCACGCCCTCTCACCGAACCCCTGGGGATCAACTTCTACAACGCCGCCAACACCCGCGCTGCACAAAGCTACGCCGACTTTGCGGCATCCGTCCGCCGCTACCGTCGAGACTTTGCCGCCGGCTGCAGTGTATAGGGAATCGCCCATATTCACGGAACTTGCGGCAACGCATATAAATGTGCTTTCGGCCGAACCGGGAAGATAAACTCCCACCGTTTCGCCCTTTGCGCCCTCGTCTCCGCAAACGCCGATTGGTGCGTCTTCAGCCGAAGCTACTACAACCAAGTTTTCTGCTTCTCCGGCTTTCACGAGCAGATTTGGCGACTCAATGTTTTCTCCCGCCACCATAGTCACGGAACCGGCATGAGTGCCCTCGGCTATATTGCAAAATGCGCGCCTAAGACAAGGCCCGGAGGCAAGTCCAAGCGCGCTTAATAGTTTGTTTTTTATTTTTTCCATATTTTATTTCTTTCGTTTTTATTTGCGTTTTACGCGTTAAGAAATTGTCCTTTTTAAGGCGGCAAAGCTCTTTGTGTAAGGCTCTCCGGTTCTAATGCTGCGCTCGCGCGCCAGTTCGCAAATTTCCCTTGCAGTCTTCTTTGTCTTTTGGAATGGGGAATTTTTTCCCGACGCCCTCATTTCAACTGCGCCAAGCTCAACATACTTTCGAACCGCTTCAATTTTCCGGGCGCATTCCCTTGCGAAACAATTTGCCTCTCTAAACCTTTGCAGAGTTTCTGCAACAGGCTCCATCCATTCCGATGCACTGCCGGAAACAGGCGCCGCTGAGATTATCGATCCGCTCGCGGGAATGTTCGGGTTGTTCGTCAATCCAACAGACAACAAGCGCACAGGCCGGTATTTGCCGCTTGGAAGTTTTTCCATCTGCCACCTTGGGCTCATTGCCGAGATTTCTCCGCTTACAACTTTGTCAAACGTGCAATCGCAATATCTTGCTACTACCGCTATTGCATCGTATATGGGAAAAATTTCCACAATCTTGCCGACAGGTATTTTTTCCCCGCCGGGATAGTCGTCCGGATGCCCCATATAAATTGGGATTGCCCCCAAGTACCGAAATATTCCCATACTGCGTTTCATTCTGCGGGCTGACTCAAAATCAACGACCTGCATGCCGCGGGAATGCCTCCATTCCCCGTACGGGCATAAAACCTGCACAAGCTCCCTATTGAACTTCATTTTTATTTTCTCCGGATTCAGCTTCTGCGTTCTTTGGCGGGATTGAATTTGAACCCTTTGAAATCGGGAAGGCAAAACGCTTTGCAAGCTCGACAGTGTCAGGCTTTAATCCCATGGCAACTAGGCGCTCAAGAATGTCGAGTTCGCACTTGTGCATTTCATAATCCGGAAGTTTTAGCCGGATTTTCGCCAGAGGCTCCTCGTCTCCAAAAAGCGCGTAAACCACTTTTTTGTCTATTTGGGAATTTAAAGTTTCAGATATATTGGCAGCGTCCGCCTCCTCTATTAGCGAAGACTCATACCATTGAACGCTTGCCCCAACCTTGTCTGATCCGCTGAAAGTACTTAAATCGCTTCCCCTCCAAAGAGCGCACAACATTCTGTCAACGCGCTCGACCAGCGACGGATACGGAAGCTCTCCGCGCGTGGAAACATCTATGGCGTCTATATCAGTGCCCTCGGAAAGAACCGCATGAAATTCCGCGCCGAAATCCCTTACAGCCTCGCATGCGGCCTCCCACTGGGGAGAATCTGGATAGGCGTCTGTTTTCGCCTTTATTCCAGGCATTCCATTGCGCTCGCAATAAATCAGCCAATCGCGCAAGGGCAGCTGCTTGAATATATATGCTATAGCGGATGCCACCATAAGGCCGTCCCCGCAAGTTATCATCCATGAGTTTTCGTCCAAATCAATGCCCTCTGTAAGCTGTCCTTCGCGTTCCAAAAGCCTTAATTTCCCGGACGTGTTTTCAAAGAGCCAGAGCGGATACTGTTCAAAAACTCCCTTCAATCCGTCTCTTGAACTTTTAAAGAAGAATTTGTGCGCGCAATATTTCATAGCCACGCAATCCATCATCTGGGAAACCAGCATACGCAAGCCGCCGCGCGCATTTTTGTCGGTAAAACTTGTTGTTTCAACCGACGCGTAAAATTTTTCTAGAGCCTCTTTATGTTTCAGCGCGCGCGGCGAATCCTCCAAAACTACGATTTCAGTTTCAAGGCGAGCTATGGACTTTTTGCGTTTTAAGTTAAGCCCGCAAATTAAGTCGTCTCTTTTCAATATGGATTCAAATAATCTCGCCGCGGCGCCGAGCCTCCCGGCTTCGAAGGATTCAAGTGCGTTCGACACCGAGTCGGGACGCAGATTTCGTATAGGATTAAAGCGCGCCCTCGATTGGCGCGAAGTCGTTATTGGGGTGATTGCTTTTGCGTTCATAGACGCACAATATCAAACATCCGAAATATTTTCAAATTTACTTTGGCAATTTTGGATAGAACATAATTTTTTGATATTTTTGAACGCCAAGCTTGAACAACAGCGCTGCCGTTATAAAAACCGCATGCTTAAAATATTTATTTTGGGCTTATCCGCATTTCAGGCTGCTCCGCAAGGCAAAACGCCATCCAAGGCGCGCCCCTCCGATAGATAAAACAACCAACTGAATAGAAACAAAACAAGACTCTAGAAGCTACACAAGAAAGCTTCAAACAGCGGATTCCTGCTTTGCATGTTTTACGGCAAAAAAAAACGCCCGAAATATTTTCGGGCGAATTGGAGAAAGTCTGCAAGTTATAATTTATTCCAAATAAAATCCGTCTTTTATTTCAGGCTTTGCAGCAAGGGCGTTCCAGCGTTCGACAAAATCATCCTCATTTGAGGCAAACAGCGGGGATATTTCTATATCGATGGACGGCACTCCTTCGCCGTCGCATGCAATTTCGACGCCGGATTTTTTTAGCCAACGCGCAAATTGGGCTTTTTGGTGCCGCTTGCACGTTAGCGGAGAATCGACACCCTCCGCATTTTTTACAGGAGAAAATTCGTCTCCGCGCGCGCCCTCTATTATGACCGGAGATTTCGCCATGGGAAGTGCGTCGAATACAAACATCTCAAATTTTATTCCGTTCGGCTTATCGGGCTTAACGAAGTTTCCGGCTTCATCGATAAACGGAATCTTTTTATTGGCTCTATGGAACGGAAGTTTTTTGGCCGAAGAATTTGCCCCGCCCAAGCTCTCGACAAAATTGCGGTCGAGAATGTGTATGGCGACGCTGCCGGCTATAAATTCAAGCTTTCCGTTTGCGTCAAGCTTTTCCTGGTATTCGTTGGGCAAGTCTGAGTATTCCACAACACACAGGCTATTCCCCAGTTTGCAAAAATGCCCGACCTTTTCCAGCGGATAGGCTTTGGGTATCATCTTTGAGGACATCTCCGAACCTCCCATAATATGGAAACCAATAAAATAAGGGTCGATTATATTGACCAGCGGATTGTCAACCTGGAAATAACTGATACAGTCTATTCCGCGTTTTTTGAGTTCGTCAATGGCTCCGCTGCGGCACATTCCTCTAAGACACCCTCCGTGCCCATCGGGAGTCATTGCAATTTTGCCCTTTTCCTCCAGAATTATTTTGCCGTTGAGATCGACGGCCGGCATAAGGCCTTGCTTGAAAAATATGACATCCTCTTTTTTCAGTCCGAAGAAATTGTTTTCCTCAAAAAATTTTCGTGTGGCGGAGTCGTTTATATGGCTTGTCATCACAAGCCATGGAATCGAAACGCCGTATTTTCTGGAAGCGGAAAGAATCTTTTCTGCAAACACTTGAAAAAGGCTTTTTCCCTTTACTGGAGTCACCTTGTATAACCCTTTGGGTGCGTTAAAGCCAAGCCTTGTACCTTGGCCTCCCGCAACCACAAACGCAGCCACGCGCCCGGCGCGCAAAGCTTGCTCCCCAACTTCCTTTGCCTTTGCCCAAAGCGGATCCGAAGACTTGTCCTTAGGGAGAGCCTGATATGGAGCCGGAGACAGTTTAGAAAAGTCTATGGATTGAGAAGACTCCTGTCCAAACACGAGCTCTTTGTTTAAAGTTGCCAGTTCATCGAGATCTACCTGTTCAAGTTGAGCCGTTAGAGCGCTTTTCTGAGCCTCATCGAGCTCGTCAAAATACTTGAACACATGCCCCTGACCGGCGGCGGTGAATTTTTCTTTCAACATAAAAAACTAGTCTTTCGGGAATCCGTTTGGATTATTTTTGTGCCAACGCCACGCCGTTTCTATAATTTCACGGACATCGTTGAATTTTATCTTCCACCCAAGCTCCGACTTAGCTTTGGCTGAATTTGCATATAGGGCATCCGGGTCTCCTTCGCGGCGCGCGGAAATCTCGTAAGGAACCTTCAATCCAGTGACTTCCTCCACGCCTTTTATTATCTCCATAACCGAGTTCGGAGTACCTGTTCCCAAGTTGTAAAAAGAGCAAGACGATGGAACTTCCAAGTTTTTAAAAGCGGCTATATGTGCGCGGCAGAGATCGTCAACATGGATATAATCGCGCAGGCAGGTGCCGTCGGGAGTATTATAATCGTCGCCAAACACTTTTATTGAACCGCGCTTTCCCGTTGCGGCAAATATCGTCAGGGGAATCAAGTGGGTTTCCGGCGTATGGTCTTCGCCGATTGTGCCGTCTTCGGCTGCTCCGGAAGCGTTGAAATAACGCAGCGCCACAAAACTTATTCCATAGGCGCGCGCGCAAGATTTCAAAAAGTTTTCAACGTCTAATTTTGTCTGTCCGTATGGATTTATAGGAAGCTGGGGATGGTCCTCTGTAAGCGGAAGTTTCTTGGGAACCCCGAATGTGGCGCACGTCGATGAAAATACAAATTTCTTAACGCCGTGTTCTATCATCGTTTCAATCAAAGCGACAACCCCGCAGAGATTGTTGTAATAATATTTTATTGGATTAGCCACCGACTCCCCTACATTGATAAATGCGGCAAAATGCATAACAATGTCTATTTTCTCTTTGTCGAGAATATCGCCGACAAACTTTTTGTCCTCCAAATTTCCGCGATAGAATTTGACGCTAGGCAAGAGGGCTCCGGTATGCCCGTAAACCAGATTGTCCAAAACTATGGGCTTGTGTCCCGCCTGAATGAGTTGTCTTACGCAATGGCTGCCTATATAGCCGGCGCCTCCGATGACTAAAACGTTCATAATCTTTTATTTTCTAAATATTTTTCAAGTTTGAAGTTCCATATTAAAAAACTCAAAAAAAGCAACGTCAACTTTTTTCTGGAAACTTGCGTTTTGACTGTCGCGACAGCCTGGTAAACAATTTTTTATTTTATAAAAATTAACCCAAAAAAAACAGCGCGCCGGTTTTCCGGCGCGCCGATGTGCAAAAGCAGCCAAATGCTTGAATGCTAAACAAGCTTGTATTTTCCCGGAACCGGAACTCCAGCAGTCGGATGCTTGCAGAATTCCATCTTTTCGGGCATAAGATTTTCCTGAGAGCGTTTAAGCATCCACTCGTACTTGAATTTTTTGCCAGAGAATGCGCTCATTCTTCCGGCTATCGCCAAAAGCGTCGAATTTATGAGCATATTTAGCTTATTTATATGCTTGCCCGCGCGGATTGCATCCAGCAAGGTTTTGTGTTCCATCTCCAAGCATTCGGGAACATTTTCGGGTGCTGCGTACAGAACATTTCCCTTCAAGTCAGTTATAGTCTGCTTAGATCCCCACAGAGCAGTATTCATAATACCTTTTGTCCCTATCAGACGCTCTCCCACTTCTCCGGCGCACTTTGGATCCTGCTGGCAGAAGCTGAATAAACGCAAGCCGTCGCCCATATCGAAATCGACAGTAAAGTGGCTAAAGCGATCTCCGTATTTCGGAGTAGGCAAGTCGGTGCTTCTTCCGCCCCAACCGCGGACTTCTTTCGGGAACCGGTCGTCGCCGAGCGCCCACATTATTACGTCCAGATTATGGACGTGCTGTTCAACTATATGGTCTCCGGAAGTCCAAATAAACGAGAACCAATTGCGGATTTGATACTCCATAGTATCATAACCAAGTTCGTCGCGATTTTGTTGCGGATCGCCAACATAGCCGCTAGAATTCCAGTACGCCTGCGCGGAAAGCGGCTCCCCAATCATTCCGTCCTGAACGCGCTTTATTATTTCCTGATACCCTTGGTGATAGCGGCGCTGCGTTCCGCAGACTACGCACAAGCCTTTTTTATCGGCCTCAGCAGACAGTTCGAACATTTGCCGAGCCTGGGTGATGTCGATAGAACAGGGCTTTTCAAGGAACGCATGTTTTCCGGCAGCCACAATTTTTGCATAGTGCGGGGTGCGGAAGCACGGAGGCGTGGCTTCAATAACCACATCGACGTCCTCTTTTAAAAGTTCGTCTACGCAATTCCATCCGGAGAATTTCTTCACCTTTGCGGGATCGATTATAGCGTCTGCCTTGTCGGGAAACTTTTTCTTGCAATTATCCTGTATGCGCTTGAGAGACGGCTCTATTTTATCCTCAAACAAGTCTGCAACCGCGACAAGCTGGACATTTTGGTCGGCGCAAATCATATTGATTGTGGCCCCGGTGCCTCTGCCTCCGCAGCCTATAAGCCCGACTTTTATGCGGTCGTCGCCTTTTACCGCCGCAAAGCTGAACTTTGGCAAAGTTGTCGCGGCAAGCCCTGCGATGCCTGCAGTCTTTACAAAACTTCTCCTATTTATATGTCCCATTGTTTTCCTTTCCCGTTTTTATATAATAATAATGTTAAATAAATCAAATATTCCCGAACAACCATATATCCGGGCGAAATTCGCCTTTACAATTGAAACAATGATAGAAACGATTAAATGAATCGCCAATCAAATTTAAACTGTATGGGGAAAATACTCCGGACAGCATGCGCACTTTCGTGGAAGCTCTCTACTCTTTTATATCCACATTGTCGCTATGGGATATGTTGAAACGCTTAGAGTTTTTAAATTCCCGCGCGGGATAATCGGTTGTTTTTATAATTTTGTTGTCATACCATTTTAAACCGTCGACACAATATAAGTCTAGGAGAGGGCAGTCGTCGAATACTTTAAAGGTATTTCCGTATATTTTAATATTGCGATTGTATCGGCTTTTGTCGAAATCCTCCTTAATTCCGGCTGCAACCGCAATCACTCCCTTGCCCCATACTCCGAAGCGGCAATTGTCAAAAGTATTGTTGCGTATTGTGCAATCGCGAACTCCGCCCTGCTCAAACCAATAACACGCGTCTCCCTCAAACAATAGAGCCGCTCCGGGCGCGTGGAAAACATTATTTTCTACAACGGTTTTTCCGCGGCAGTTTAGCAACATTCCGCGGGCGCGGTTTTTCCCTATATAATTATTGCTGATTTTTATATCGGGATAGTCGCGCAATTTGGCGACGGCGTCGCCAACCAACTTTTCGTTTGCAGGAAGGGGATCCTTAAAAGAAACCCGCTTAAATTCCTTATTTAATACCTCAACATTTTCAACAGTATTGGTATGGAACGTAATCATGCTCTTGCCGCGCACGAACTCAAGCTTGTCGCCCGGCTTAAATGTTTTAAAGCCCAGCTGCTGCCCGTGAACAAGGCGCGTAATCAAAGTTTTGTCGTCTAATTTGCCGGATATTTGCTCGTAAATACCATGTATATTTGTGGCGTCGTCCATTTGATTTTCAAAAACATTGCCGTCGAGAACAATTTCTCCGGTGCAATTGACAAAATGCGTGGCGTCTGCTGTGCAACTTACGATTCTTCCTTCGGATGGCGTAAATTTGCAGCCTTTGACATAAACATTTTTGACATTTTGGCCCAATACGCCCATTCCGCCGCATCCCCAAACAGTCACGCCTTCTATAGAAATATTCTCTCCGCCGGAAAGCGTGAAAGCAGGATAATTGCGGTGCCCGCAAGCAAACACAACCGTGTTTCCCACAGTTCCTTTAAAGCGGTTATTAAAAATCTTAACTCGCCTATCGCCCAAATCCTGGGCGACAAGCTTGCCTGTTGTCCAATAGTCGCGCGCCATGTAGGCGGTCTCCCGCTTCTTTGTGTCAAATTCAAGCAATCCGCCATACTCGTAAACGACTTCTTTGCTAACCGTCGTTTGGACTTTATTTACCGGCCGGCCGTCGGTAAATTCCAAAACCCCTTCGCGGACTCGATAAGGGAAATTCTCGGGAATTTTAACTATAAACCCGTCTTTTTCAAAACTCTCTATTATTCCCTCGCTGTGAAAAGGGCGCGCAACATCAACCGTAAAGTTTTTAAACGTTATATTTGAAGAATCTTCCACAACAAAAGGATTTACAAATCCGTAGAATACGAAATCAGACCCCTGTCCGTCGACAGTAAGATTCTTCATATTTTCAATTAGAAAGACTATGCGCTTAAGGCCTTCGTCATTATTGCTTATGAAGCAATATTTTTCAAAAGCCATATCCCCTCCAAATGAATATTTGCCCTTTGGGAATACAAGAGTCACTTTGTCGTCGGTTTTAGCGCATTTTTCGAGCGCGCGGCGAACAGCAAGGCTTGAATCGCTGCCATCGGGTTTGGCTCCAAAATCCGCCATATTAAGCACGACATCCGCCCCCGCAGACATGGCGAGCGCGCATATTCCAAAAAGAGTGGATAATATTTTATTTTTCATATAAACAAATTTCAGTTGAAAACAGCCGTAAAAGGAAATTTGGCATTCCGAAACATTCGGATTGCAAAAAACAAACCTCCCCAAACTAGACAATAAAATAAGGCGGCCCGTTCCAAAGGTCAACTCTTTTATTAACGCGTTTACAAGCTCCAAATATTCTTTTGACGCCGCAAATAAACGGCAAAACGCGTTGTGTAGAAACATTTGACCGCACCGATGCCGGATAAATACCCGGCGGCAAAGCCGCAAAAAAAACGGCGCTTAAAAAAGCGCCGCTATAAAGGGTCCCGACAATATAAAAACGCCTATTTGGCTGCCTGTTTATCGATATACCTTGCCAAGTCCTTAATTGTCCAACGGTTGACATGCCCGTTGATGTTTGTCTCGACTGTATCGCCTTTCTTGTGCTCGAGCAAGGCCTGTGCAAGGGGGGTCTGGTAGGAGAAATAATTCTTTGTCGTATCGCTGTCCCAAGCTCCGAGAATCGTGCAGGTGAGAGACTCTCCCTTGTCGGTTTCGAGCCATACGACGGAGCCGATACCGACTTTGTCCGACGGCGTCGTATTGAAATCGAAAACATCCGCAGAGGAAATATCGCGCTCCAGCTGCATGCGGCGGGCGGTGAGAAGCTCGTCGTGTTCGCGCGCCATCTTGTATTCGGAGTTTTCGCGCAAGTCTCCAAGCTCGCGGGCGGCTTCGATTGCAAGCTTGCTCGCTGGCAACTGGTTCTTGACGATATCTTCGAGTTCTTCGCGGCGCGCCTGCAAGCTCCATGGAGAAACGATCAAGCGGCTTTCCTTTGATTCCGCCTTTGACGCGACCAGCGACTGAACGCTTGGGAAAAGCTTTATAAAGCGCGCTAAAATCGATTTCTTTGTCAAGTCTTCAAACCCCTGGTTGAGCAGGAGCGTCTGAGCCAAGTCGCGCGCGGTTTCCGCAGAAGAATCCTTTAGCATATCCTTGACAAGGTTTTTGTCTTCGCTGAGAGCGTCGGCAAGAGGTATGCGGGCGGTCGTGGCAATTGTCTCGCGCTGGAGAGACTCGTCGTCTATGGCGGCCAGCATCGCGCTCAAAAGGTCTTCTCCGATTAAGTCTTCAAGCATGTCGGAGTACTTGCTATCGTTGCGGTTCTTTACTATCCATAGAATTACAGGCCCGCGCAAAGTCTGCTCCTCCAGCCAGCGATGAAAACATTCTTTTATAAGCTGGCGGGATGTGATACCCTTGCCGTCATCTGCAATTTCAGCCCCCTTTACGAAGTGCGATTCTTTGGATTTATCCCAGCTAAGCAGAAAATCCACGCATTCCTTTGTGAAACGGCCTTCGCTATTTTTCAGCAAATCTATTATTTTATCGCGCCAATCGGATATGAATATGCGGGTTAGGAGGTCTAAAAACCTTTCTAGATAAGGCGTTGGAAGATTCTTTGCCAAATTGTTTAAGCCGTCTTTAGGATCGTGCTCTACGGCCGCAAGTATTATGTCTTTGCTTCGCGGAGTGATTTCCTCTACCTGCCATTCTTCGCCAGGGTAGAGATAGCGGACCAGATTGTTGCGAACCCATATGCCGTGAAGCCGGTCGGCGTCGTTCAGCGAACGCGCATTTTTAATGGCCTCGGTAAGTTCGTCCTTAATTTTGGGGAGGTCGGACTTTATCTCCTCTACGCCTTCCCCGGCTGCTGTTTTGTAAAGCTTTTCCGCAAGCAGAATTTTCTTTTTAGGCTCGCGGTTTAAGAAGTATTCGCGCAACACTTCCTGCTCGGGTTTCATCTTGTCTTCCTCAGGGCGCAAAACGTACGATTCCGTCTTTGTTTTTGGGCACGCAACACGCTCGTTGCGGAACAATTCCTCTTTAGCCTTGTTCCACCAAGAACGGTAGGCTTTTTCGGCTGCCTTATTGGCCTTGTCAAAATCTTTATCGGGAATTCCCGCCACATTTACGAACTTATAACCGAACAACTGCTTGAATAGGGTTTCCAGTTCTATTATGCTTGCGGAAAAATCCTCTTTGGTCTCCAAATACGACACTACAAAATCTCCGGGAGCGGCCTTCATTTCGGCCTCTAATTTTTCCCTGTCGGTGCGATATCGAACGAGAAAATCGTCGTCTTTCAGTATCTTAAGTTTATCCACGCAAAAAGCGGGATCCATCATATGGCCCGGTTTACCCTCAAAGTCTATGGTCAGCTTGTTTGTCGAAGGATCGTAAGAAACTATGCGCCCAAACCCCCAGCTGCCGTGCAGGCAGTATGCGCCGTCTTTCATTGCTTCAAGCTTGTCGCGGTGTATGCGAAGCTTTGGTGATTTCTTTATTAGTAGGTCGATTGATTCGGAATTCATATGCGTTTATTCTTGAATTTTGCTGCAACCATGCATATAGACTCCGCCGACGATATTTTATGAATACAGAAAAAACATCCGTACCCGCGTATCATGGCGCAGTAGTCGATACTCTGGTTCTCTACGATAAATCGCCCGCGAAGTCGGACGAAATTTTATCGGCACAATTCATATTGCCATATAAAAACAGACCATTTCGGCGCGTTTGTCAATTTATCTTTTTAACTGTTTTGCGTAATAAAATTCTAATAGACACTGTCATCAGAGAGCTTTGCGCTCGAAATCCAAAACCCAAAACAACGGCTATTTTGCGCGCGGCGGCCGCCGAAATTTTGTCGTCCGACTTAAAAAAGCACCCTAAAATAATCCACTCCTGGGTGGATTACGCAAAAAGCGAACTATCAAAGTCGGAGAGCGGTTTCATAAATGCCGTCTTGAGAAGATTTTTTCCCGCTCTTGAAAGGCTGCGCGCCAACCCGTCCGCGGATGCAAAGACCCTATCGGCCGTATATAGCCATCCATTATGGCTGGTCGAAAGATGGCTGGGAGAGTTCGGAGCGGACAAAACCCTAGAAATTCTGAAAAACAACATTCTGCCATCGGAAGTTTTTTTGCGCAAATCTCCGGATTTGGAAGCGGATATGCTTTATTCAAAATATGGGAACTATCTGAATAAATCGAAATATCCCGACTTCTTTATACTTAAACCGGGACATTGGCAGGATGTTTCCGAACTATTATCAACCAGGCATTTTTACATACAAGACCCTTCAACTCTTCATGCGCCAAAACTTTTATCCCCCGAGCCTGGGAAAACTTATTTGGATTTATGCGCGGCGCCAGGAGGAAAATCCCGCGCAATTGCCGATATTATTCTGGGGCGGACCCTATCGGAAAGATCTAAATATCCTCAGGAATCCTTGCATAAGACTTTGATAGTTTCAGTAGACTTTGGATCCAAGCGCATGGATACTCTGCGCGAAAATATGGGGAAAATAGACTTTTTGAAAAGCGCATGCGTCGAATGCGACCTGCGCGGAACAAATCTATCAAATATTCTTGTGGAACATAAACTTCCGATATTGTACGACGGAATTTTGCTCGATGCCCCATGTTCAAATACGGGAGTGCTTAGACGCCGTCCCGATGCAAAATACCGGCTTGCCCCCCAAGACTTGGCAATATGCGCCAAAATGCAGGCGGACATACTGCGCAATGCAGCAGGCTTTTTAAAGCCCGGCGGAAAACTCGTTTACTCTACTTGTTCAATAGAGCAATGCGAAAACGCAGAAATTGTCGAAAACTTCCTTAAGAAACGCTCCGATTTTTCATTGGAAAAATCTATCACGATATTTCCGTCGGAGCAGTCAGACGGAGCGTCTGCCTCGGTTCTGAAAAAAAATTCTTAAAATTATTCCAAATCTGCCCGATAAAAAAAATATTCCGCAATAATTATACCCAAAAAAACGCGCAATCTTCCAATGAAGAAGCGCGTTTTTTATTTAGTCCATGCGCTGCGCGTCAGAGCAAAAATGCCTACAAAATATGCGCAGCTATCTTCTGCTGGACATAAGAATCTGCAATATGTACCAGAACATCAGCGCAATAGCCGAAAACAGCCCCAACGTTGCCGCGACATATTGGGAGTTCCCGTATTGGTGTATTATTGCGCTTGTCTGGTAAAGAACCGCAAAACCCGCAAAGGCGAGCATCGCCACGGAAAACCAAAGACCAAGCTGAAATCCGAATAAGATAGCGCAAACAATGACTCCCAGCGCGAGGAATCCGGACATCGTGATAAATCCTCCCAAATATGAAAAGTTTTTTCCGGACCAGAAAGCAAACGCAGTAATGCCGCCGGCAAGAGCCGCCGTCATGATTCCAGCCTGCGGGATTGCATCCGGAGCATAGGATTCAGCCAAAAGCAAAAGCGGGAGAAAAATTATCGCCTCAGCGGCAACATACAAATAAAGCCCGGCATATTGCTTGGATAAAGTCGCCCCATTTACCGACCATGAGCTAGCAAGCCACGAAACCCCCATAAAAGCAATCAAGACAATCAGCCAGTTGCCTCCGTTAACCATGCCCGCTGCAAGTTGGACAGCCGGCTGCCAGGACATAAGGATAGCCTCCAGGCAAATGAAAACCCCAAAAGCCACAGCCAGGTTCAAGTAAGTCTTTTTTATAAACTCCCCGCGTTCAGAAACGGCGGCTCTTGAATTGGAAACCGCATCCCCGTATTGATTTTGATAATCCATAAACTTATATTTTTGAATTAGGATAGACATTCAAAAGCCGGAAATGTTCCAAGGCAATACTTTGAATCGTCAAATTTTCTTGAGTCAAAAATTTCACGGGCTAATGTCAAGCTCAATGGAAAATGTAGGAATTGAAAATCAAAAACGTTTCGACGGCAGAGCCTTCGACGAACTCCGCCCGATAAAATTTGAACCCGGCATAGCGCCCAACGCGACTGGTTCTGTGTTGGTCAGCTTCGGGAACACAAAAGTGATATGCGCCTGCACCGCAGAAAAAAAAGTGCCGTCGTGGATGGCCGCGCAAGCTCCCGGGAAAGGATGGATTAGCGCAGAATACGCAATGCTTCCCTACTCTACCATCACACGGAAACAGCGCGCGAGCAGCGCAAATAAAGTCGACGGGAGATCGGTGGAAATTCAGCGCCTAATAGGGCGCTCGATGCGAGCCGTAGCCGATTTGGAAAAAATCAACGGAATTACTCTATGGATTGACTGCGATGTCCTGCAGGCGGACGGCGGAACAAGGACCGCCTCTATAAGCGGCGCATACGTTGCCGCAAAAATTGCGGTAAACAAGCTGCTTGCATCCGGTGAGATAACGGCAGACCCATTTAACGATTCCGTCGCTGCGATAAGCGTGGGAATGCTCGGCGGCAACTGCATACTGGACCTGCCATACGCGGAGGATAAAGACGCTGAAGTTGACGCAAACATAGTAATGACTGGCGGCGGAAAATTCGTGGAAATTCAATCGACGGGAGAAGAAGCCACTTTTGACGACGCAAATCTCTCCCGGCTTTTGGAACTTGCCAAAAAAGGAATCTCACAAATATCCGAACTTCAAATCCGCGCCATAGAATCGGCAAGCGCGAAACAAACAGTTTAAATATGCGTTAAAACATAATAATTATGGATGAGATAAAAAAAGCCACTTCGTCCTTCCGCAATCCCTATTCTTGCGCCCAAACAATCTATGCGGCCTTTGACGGATCGGACGAATCGAAACTTGCCCACTACAAAGAAAATAGCGGCGGAAGAGCGCCAGAAAATATGTGCGGCGCACTTTTTGCGGCATTGGAAATTGCGCCGGAATCTGCGCGGAAGGAAATCGCAATGGACTTTGCAAAACGCACGGGGTCAACAAAGTGCAAAGAAATCAAAATGCTGCACAAGACACCATGCGAAAAATGCGTTCTTGCCGCGGCCGAAATTCTAAAATCAAAAATCGGCACGCCTTGAGGCCATTTTGTTCAGCTTTCCAACAAAACCACCGTTTTCAGCAGCCATAGAGAATCCGTAATTATGAAGAAAACAATTGTATGCGCGGCAATGTCCGCAATATTTTTTGCTGCCAATATATTGGCGGCAAAATCCAACGCCGAAAAACTCTCAAACGACGCTTCTTTGCAATTCGGGTTCTGCCGCCCAAACCTTATGTGGGTTAACGACAAAAAAAAGTGCGAAGAAATTCTCGACGGAATAAAAGCCTCCGGAGCCAAATGCGTGCAACTTACCCTGCGCGAGAATTCCGCCCCGACGCTCCAGCACATCGAATATGCGAACTCAATAGGATTGCCGGTAAATATGCTCATAATGCCGATGCAAGACTTTATGCTCGACGGGGCCAAACCCCGCCCAAAATCTAAAAATTTCTGGAGCGTTTACGGAGTTTCCCAAGTAGATTTGAAGAAGTTTGAAAAGAAGCTGGACGAATTGTTTAAGGACATTGCCCAACGCCGCCTGAATATTCTTTCTATAGAGCTATTCAACGAAATTAATTGGGTGGATTTCAACGGAGATTTGCAAACCGTAGAAGGCGGGGCGATTATAAACGAAAACAATTACAAAGACTTTCCGTTCATGGAAAAATATATAGAAGGAATGGAAAAATACACGCAGTTGGTTTCGATTCTGCGCAGAAAAATCGACAGCGCATATACCGGAGGAAAAAACAATTTGCCCAAGCCATTGCTCGTATGCGGATCTCCAGTCCTTGGCGGAGACTCAAATTGGCTTAATAAAGTAGGAGGTTCTGTAATAGACTTAAGTTTCCACTACAAAATTCTTGCCGGCAAATTTGACGGCGCGCCCAAAGCCGAAAACGTATTCGACAAAACTGACGCAGTAGCCGCGCACATCTATCCCGGAATAGAAAGCATAGACAACAATCCTCAAACATGCGCAGCCACAGCCGAAAAAACCGTGAGGGCCTACATCGACCCGGTTTACGAATTTGCCCCGCGCGACATACTAATATTTATAACTGAATTTTCATTCTCAAGTTGGCTCTTCCGCAACGAACCCGACCCGCAGGCTGCCCGAGCCCAAACTACAAAAAATTTTCTTATGCAATTTTCAAAGACGTCACTCAAAGACGTAAACTGGGGATGCATATTTCATTACTGCTATGACGACGACGACAATTGGGGAGCAATAGCAAAAGACGGAACAATCAGGCGCCCCATGCTCGACATATTAAAGGAGACATATCCGCGGGAACCGATAAAATAAAACCGCGAATCCGCAAAATCTAGCGCTAGCTTCCTCGATTCGATTGCTTTTAATCCGCTACGAAAGGCAAACGCCATCCGATTGCAGCCTCAATGGGAAATAAATACTGCGGGAGGCATATTGAAAAAATATTGGAAAAGATTGGCTTTAAGAGGAGGGGGAAATACGGCGGCATTTAGCTTTAAATCCCGTATAAGATGCCTAAAAGTTTTTCATTCTGCGATTCTTTTGGGAAAATGTTTTTATAAGCCGATTTGCTGTTTACATGCAATGCGCGCAAAAGAAAAGGAGACCTCAGTGGGTCTCCTTTTTTGCATTTAAAGGCTAATTCCAAGGCTACTTATTGTAGGACTCTTTTACAAAAGGAGCCTTTTGCAAGTACTCTAAACTTTTCTTTACGCTGACTTCCGGGGCAAAGTCGTAACGCTCTACCTCCACGACCAAATGTTTCGCGCCGGACGGTTCTATATTTTTGAAAATAGCGTCAAAGCCTACCATCCCGCTTTCGCCAAGCTCCTTGTGGTCTTTGATATGAAGCATCTGGAAACGGTTAGGATATTTTTTAAAGTACTCAACCGGGCTATTTTGGCCTCTAACAACCCAATAGACGTCCATTTCAAAAAACACAAGATCCGGATCTGTATTTTTGATGAGATAGTCGTACATCATTTCTTTGTTCTCTATCTTCTGGAACTCGAAAGCGTGGTTGTGGTAGCCGAATTTCAGTCCGGCATCCTTGCACTTCTTGCCGACGGCATTATAGTATTTGCAGTAGGTGTCCAAGTCTTCGACAGTTTTTGGAGTCGGCATCCATGGCATTACAATATACTCCATGCCGGCAGCCTTATGCGCGGCTATGGCGTCATCCCACCATTTGAGGGACTCGGAAAAATCCTTTGTTTTCAACTCTTTGTCAGAAAGGGCCTTGGCGGTGTGGGACGACAAAACTTTCATGCCGTATTTTTCGACATCAGCCTTAAATTTCTCTGGCGCCTGACCATAAAATTTTCCGCCGGCGTACCCGGCTGCTTCTACCGCCGTATATCCCATTTCACCGACAGTTTTCATTGCGGTTTCGTAATCTTTTTTGAACATATCGCGCAACGAATAAAGCTGGAGCGCGATGTCCTTTTTTACGGCGCCCGCGGCGCACTGGGCCAAGAGAGGATTAGCGACAAATGCGGCAAGTGAAACCGCCGCCGCCACAAACAATGTCTTCAATTTCATAGTTGTTTTATAGATAGAGTTAGTGTTAAAAAAAGAGCGCGCAATCAACGGCGCCATTATAAATCAAGCGATGCACAAGCCGCGCTAATGCAGCCCGCTTTCTCTTTGATAAAAGACATACCTTGAGATTTTTTAGTCAACAAAAAAATCCGCCTTCAGACTTTACCCGCTATTTGCTTTAGCGCTGTTTCAAGCGCCGGATGGGAAAACTTAAAAGACATTTTCTCAAGCCTGTTTGGAATGGCCCTAGAGCTTGCGAGCATAACTTGCACGCGTTCGCCCAAAACAATCTTCAACAACCACTCGGGAATCCTAAAACGGCATTTTCTTCCAAGCGAGCTCGCAAAAGAATGTGAAAACACATCTGCCCTTACGGGATTAGGCGCGCACGCATTAAAAATTCCGCTTGCCGCCGGATTTTCCAAAAGCAGCAGCAATATCCCTACAATATCGTTTAGGGAAATCCACGACATATACTGCTTCCCGTCCCCCAGCACTGCGCCAAGCCCCAATTTAAAAAACGGTTCAAGCTTTCCAAGCATTCCTCCCGAAGGAGCCAATACAACCCCTGTGCGGATAATGCAAACACGCGTGCGCCCTGATTCGGCGGCAAGCGCCAAATTTTCCCATTTGGCGCAGACGTCGTGAAGAAATCCTCCGGCTGATTTTGATTCTTCGGTAAGAATTGCGTCCGCTTGCGAGCCGTACCATCCAATTGCCGAACCGGATATAAAAACTTCAGGCGGTTTTTTAGAATTTTTTATCAAAGCCGCAATTTTTTCCGTAGGCAGCCACCGGCTATCCTCAATTAGACGTTTTTGCGCAACAGTCCACCGCTTGTCTCCTATATTTTCCCCGCAGAGATTAACAACCGCGTCAAAATCGTCCATATTATCCATGCCGCTTAGGGACGAAATGCATCTTACAGACTCGCCCAGACGCTTTCTTGCGCGCAAAGCATCCCTGGTTAAAACTGTCACGCAATGCCCTTCCTCAATTAGGCGGCGGGAGAAAACAGATCCTATTAGCCCAGTGGCTCCTGTTATAAATACGTTCATCTTTTATGGTAAATCCAAAAGTTGCGCATCGGAGAAGAATTTTTACTTTTATATGCGATAAAAGCAAAATTCAAACCAATTTCCGGCTCTCTTATTTATTTTTCGACAGTCTTTTTCGAACTATTAAATATGAAGTTCTCCTTGTATGCCATTTTATTTTCCGCAATAGGACTTTTTGTGGGATATGTATCATCTTTAATGCAAGCCGACTCCCTAGCGCATTGGTATCCGCTTTTAAGCAAGTCTGCCGCAACGCCAGAAGGATGGGTTTTTGCGGTTGCATGGAGCGCAATATATGTGTTGTCTGGAATTTCGATTGCAATAATCGCCGCCTCCGAATCTCCAAGAAAGGGATTTTTTGTGCGCGTATTTGCGGTTATTCTGGCTCTTAATTTTTTGTGGAGCCGTTCTCTTTTTTCAAATGCAAAGCCCAACTTCAGCGCTAATAGAAGTAGCAATGCTGGACATTGCGCTTGTATTTTATACAGTCCACGCATGGAAAGCCGGATTTAAAACAAGCGCAATTCTGTTCTTGCCATATCCATTATGGTGCGCATTTGCCACATATTTAAACGCATATGTAGCAATTGCAAATTAGCGCTCCGATATTTTGCGCTGCGAAAAAAAAAAGCGGCGGGAAATTAGCCCGCCGCTTTTTTATTTACTGGTAGAAACGGATGTAATCTATTTCGTACTTCATTGGAAAAGCATTTTTGTCCAGCTTATCCGCGCCTTCCGGCCTTAGAGCGAGATTCAGCAGAAAATAATGCGGGCGGCGGAAAGGATTTATCTTGCCGCCTTTTTCTCCATTCACTGTTTTGGACAAATCCACCTCGTTTAACAGGTTCCCGTCCAAATAAATGCGTATAAAATTTTCGTCCCAATCCATGCGCCAAACGTGAAAGTTAGACGCCCAATCCGGATCTTTCTTCAAAAATTCCCCGAAGGGAATTTTTGCGTTGTCCCAAACCGATTTTACATTTTCGCCTTTAGATCCCCAAGCCGCGTTCGCAAGGATTGTGGGAACTCCGTCTATGCGGTAAAATTCCATAACGTCCACCTCGCCGCAAGAAGGCCAAGGATATACATTTTCTCCGCTTTCGCTGCCAAGAGTCCAAATTGCCGGCCAAGCGGACTTGCCCACGGGAATGCGCGCGCGAACTTCCAACCTTCCGTACTTAAACTCCTTCTTTCCACTTGTCGTTATGGAAGATGAGGTGTAGTCTATAAACTCGCGCTCTTTGGTCCAGTCTTTAGACCCTTTTTCATAATTTGGGTTTGGCTTTCTCTCAATGCGGGCTTCCAAAACCAGAACACCGTCTTTGCAGTAGGCGTTTTCCGGTTGATACCACTGGCGCTCGCGATTGCGCACAAATCCCTGTTCGTAATTCCAAAAATCGGGATTCGGTTTGCCGTCAACGTTAAATTCGTCTGCCCAAACAAGTTTCATCTTGCGCGGAGGCTCAAGAATTTGACCGTCCTGAAGAAGTTTCTCGCGCAGCTTTGGATAATTTACATCTTGGACAGGAATTCCTTCGTCAATTGCCATAGATGCGGCGGTCGCCGCGCTCTGCCCCAATACCATGAAAACAGGTTCCATTCTAATAGAACCGAACGCCACGTGGGACGAAGACAAGGCGACAGGAACAAAGAGGTTTGAGCACTCGCTTCTCTTTGGGACTATGCTTCTATAGCTGACCGGATACGAGGACTTTATACCCTTCTCGAATCCTCCTTCATTGGCTATTTGCCCATTGTGCATTACGCGCTCTACATGGTGGGAGTCCATAGTGTAGCTGCCAAGCCCAACCGAATCTTCAGCCACAGTTTTTCCGGTGCAATTTGCCTGGGTCATCACGTAGTCGGAATGCAGCCTGCGGGCTTCGCGCACATAGAGTTCATGCGGCCAATTGTCGGTTTCAGGGAACTCGTAGGCGTCAAGGCCGTACTCGCTCACGCGCTTGCGCAAAGATTCCGGAATAGAAGGATCGTTTGCAAGAAAATACATGAATCCCTTCTGATAGTTGACATGGTCCTGAAATATCTTTTCGCGCTCGGCATACGAACCCTCTGCCCAGCCGAAATTTCCCCCAACATAGTCTATTGAAACTGGACCTGCATTGTTGCAATCGCCCTCATTCAGCTTCACCGGGCCGTGCTTATACCGCAAATCCCAAAAGTCTGGCGATGGCGCTGCATTGACGTAGCGCTTTAAAATTTCATAGCGTTCGGTGCGGTATTCCTCCGGCTTAGGCCATGGAACATGCTTGCCGTCTTTCATGGCCCAGGTGCGGAAGCAGTACGACTGGAGCTTTTTGTCGCCTACGCCCAGCTTGTCAACCTTTGTGTCCGTAATTCCCTCCAAAAGCCCGCTAGACGGATCTCCAGGCTTTACATAAGGATCAAACTGGTGGCGGTAGACATGGCTAGTTTTTGAAAAATACGTTCCGTTATAATCCTCGCCAAACATTGAATTGTCTTCGCGCCCGACCATGTAGGAGATTCCTGCCTTGGCAAATAAATCGCCTTCGTAAGTTGCGTCGACAAACATTTTACCTTTTGCCGAATTTCCATTTTCGAACGTAATTTTCGTTATTTTTAAGCCGTCTTTCTCAACTTTGTGCAAGCGGTGTTCAAAAAACACCGGCACATCGGCCTCTGCAAGCATTGTTAAAAAGGTTTTTTCCGCTTCACTCGGGCGGAAGTGCCTCCACTTGCCGACTTTCTCAAAGAACTCGACTGCCATTCCCCCTATCGCTTCTTTCTTCCCCAAATCGGTTTCAGTAAGCCCAGCCGATGTAAGCCCGCCGACATGCCTTCTAAAAACATACAAGGCAGCTGTTTTTCCCATACGCTTTGCTTGAATCGCCGCCGCTACGCCACCGGGAGTTCCTCCGTAAACAACCACGTCGTAATTGCCCTCCACGGGATTAGACGCCTTGGGAACCGGATAATAATATTTTAAACCAGGATTCGGCGTTGAAGGCTTTGCAAGCTCCAACGCATTCGCCTCGGCTCCGACAAACGCAAAAAACGCGAATGAAAAAGCCGCAAGTGTTGTAATTGTGCATTTTTTCATAAATCGAAAAAATTTTTACAGTATAAGAAACGCAAATCAACCATAAATTTGCTCAAAATTTTATCGTTTTAAGATTTTTAAGCTTTTTTACAATGCCTTTGCAGTTTTACCTATTTCGGTTAAAACGCGAAAGCCTATTGCATTGAGGCATAATATTGCGCGAATATCTTATTAAATTGTAGTCAATTGCCCTTGCGCGCTCCAACGCGCCATTAGCTTTTACGCATGCAAAATTACAACAGCTTGATTAAAAAGAGAGCCGCAAGGCACTCAAAATTCTGCAAAGCAAAAAGCGGTCCGGCGCCCAAAGCTCCGAACCGCTAGAATAAAAACATAAAGCCCTACGCAACGCGCTCCACCACAATGGACGGAGGATTCGGACGGCGCGGAGCAAGCCTGTAGGCGTTGCGCAAGTAGTCTATGCCGGAATCTAGATTTGTTTCGTCATTATAGTGAATCATCAAAAGCGGCTCGCCCTGTTTTACTTGCGTTCCAACTTTCTTTATCTCGGTGACGCCGACATAAGGGTCTATTTTTCCGGATTTTGTCGTGGACAAAATTTGAACCCCTCTTGCAATCATGCCCGCATTAATATTGTGGACATATCCGCGCTTGGGAGCGGGAAGCTTGCGGGAATGTTTGGGCATAGGATATTTTGACGGATCTTCAAGCCAAGGAGCAGCTCCGCCCTGGGCTTTAATCATTTCAAGAAGCTTTTTATATGCGGAACCGTCCTCAATAACGCGCTCCACGGACTGCTTTGCCGAAAGAGTCGATCCGGCGACCCCCGCCAACCTTAAGATTTCCATACCGAGCTTTAACACCAGCTCTTTCATATCTTCCGTTCCGTTTCCGCGCAAGAAATCAAGAGCCTCCAAAACTTCCAGCCCCATGCCTACGGAATTTCCAAGAGGCTGGTTCATATCGGTGACAAGAGCCACGCAGCGGTGTTTCATGACCCTTGCCACGCGCGTTATTGTGCGCGCAAGCTGTTTTGCCTGCTCAAGATCGCGCAAGAACGAACCATTGCCCCATTTCACATCGACGACCAACCCGTCGGCGCCTACCGCAAACTTCTTGCTCAGAACGCTTGCCGTTATAAGCGGAAGGCTTGGAATTGTGGCGGTCATTTGCCGCATCTTGTAAATCTTTGCGTCAACAGGAGATATTTTATTATCGTGCTCGCAAATGGCGCACCCTACTTTTGACAGCTGCTTAAAAAATTCGTCTAAACTAAGGTTTGTTTTAAATCCGGGAATGGAGGAAAGCTTATTATGTACCGTTATAACAAAATCCTCGTCATGGCTAGACATTCCGGGAACAACAACGCCGCAAGCAGCTCCGATTGCAGAAAGTATGAGAGTCGTTTTATCTCCGACCCCTCCAGTGGAATATTTTGCTACTTTAGGGCGCGTTATGCTGGAAAGTTCTAAAGTCTCTCCCGTTAAAATCATTTCATCGGCAAAGACTGCGGTTTCTTGGGCTGCCATATCTTTAAAAAATATAGCCATAATTAGAGCCGCCATTTGATAGTCGGGCATATCGTCGTCAAGAATCGAGTCTACAATATTTCTGACTTCATCTTCGGTAAATTCATGTCCCTCGCGTTTTTTCTCAATAAGATATGCGTACGAAGGCTTTGATGGTACTTTGCCTGTCAGTTTTCTAATAGCCATAATTTTTCTCCTACAATATACCCCCTTACGGAGTCACTCTATACTCCGTATGATATTAACGTTGCATATTATAGCGCAAATGTCAAGTTTTTATTCCTCTTGAACAAAACCGCCATATGTCTCTTTGTTTTGTATCGGACAAAATTCCCGCGCCATAAAAATTTCCCGCGCCTAACGCGCCGAGATTGCTGCGCTATTTTTTATTTTGGACATTTTCCTATAAAAAAGCGCTGGCGCCGCGATGAATCCGGCAATATTTCTACGTTGCCGAAAGTCTCCGCAAAATCTTCGGCGAGTTTCTGAGGCTGGCCAAGGCCGCACTCGCAAATAATTGCGCCGCCAGAATTTAAATAATTAGAAGCAGAGCGTAGAATTAGACGCAAATCCGCCATCCCCAAGTCTCCGGAAACCAAAGCCGATAAAGGGTCGAACTCCCTTACTTCGGGCTCGGCAGAAGCAACTTCTTGCTCCGAAAGATACGGCGGATTGGCTGCAATTAAATCAAACTTTCCGCTAATCTCGGAAAACCAGTCTGATTGCAATAGCAATACATTTCCCAAAGAATTCAGCTCCACGTTTTCACGGGCTAGCGAAAGCGCCTCCGGACTTTTATCGGCAGCTACAATCTCGGCATTAGCATAAACCGACGCCAGCGCACACGCTATCGCGCCGCTTCCGGTTCCCAAATCTAATATTCTTATAGGCGCGCTATGGTCTGGAAATAGTTTTTCCGCAGCTATTTCGCAAAGTTCCTCGGTCTCAAAACGCGGAACCAGCGCGCGGCGATCCGAACGCAATTTTAACCCGAAAAACTCAACTTCCCCCAAAATATGCTGAAGCGGCTCCCGTTTTGCCCTTCGCTTCACAAGTTCCCTGAAATCAGAAATTTGAACTTGCGTAAGAGGCTGGTCGAAACGCAGAAACAGCTCAAGCCTTTTACAGCCCAAAACGCTTGCCAAAAGAATTTGGGCATCGACTTTAGCGTTTGGAATCCCCTTTTTTAGGAAATAATCCGCACACTTGTCCAAGATTTCCAGAACCGTCTGCACTTTACTGCCCGATGAGTGCTTTTATCCTTTGCTGGTAGTCTGCCTCTTCCAGAGCCTTTATCATATCGCCGATTTCCCCGTCCATAAATTGCGGCAGAGAATGGATTGTCATACCTATGCGGTGGTCGGTGATTCTGCTCTGGGGGAAATTGTATGTACGTATGCGCTCCGAACGGTCTCCGGAACCGATTTGTTCGCGGCGGTTGGCCGCATACTTGGCGTGCTCCTCCTGCTGTTTCATTTCTAAGAGGCGGGAACGCAATACCTTAAGGGCTTTTGTCTTGTTTTTTAACTGAGAGCGTTCGTCGGCGCATTTTACAATCATTCCGGTTGGTTTGTGGAGAATCTGCACCGCGCTGTCGGTAGTATTGACTCCCTGCCCGCCGGGACCGCTGGCGCGGGCTATGGAAATTTCTATCTCAGACGGGTCTATATGGATATCGACTTCTTCTGCCTCCGGAAGGACGGCTACAGTCGCGGCCGAAGTGTGGATCCTGCCCTGCGCTTCCGTGACTGGAACGCGCTGCACTCTGTGGGTTCCTGATTCATATTTCATGGAGCGATAGACATCTTCGCCCGACAACAGGAAGCATATTTCCTTGAATCCTCCAGCGGGAGACTCGCTGGAACTCAAGTTTTCCACTTTCCATCCACGGGAATCAGCGTAGCGGCAGTACATTCTATAAAGATCCGCCGCAAACAAGGAAGCCTCGTCGCCGCCGGTGCCAGCCCGGATTTCCACCACCGTATTGCGCGAATCTGTAGGATCGGGCGGAAGCATCATCTTTAAAATCTCGTTTTTAAGCGGTTCGACTTGGGACTCCAAATTTGCGACATCTTCGCGCGCCATTTCCACAAATTCAGGGTCGGAATTTTCCTCTATGATGGCTTTGTTTTCGGATATCTGCTCGATAATATTATTCAATTGGGCATAGTCGTCGCGGAGTTTCGACAGCTGCTGATGTTCGCGGGAAATCGCGCTGGCAGTACGCTGGTCTGAATAAAAATCAGATTCCGCCATCTTCGCGTCAAGCGCAGCCAAACGTGTTAAAAAAGGTTCAATGGGTGGTATGCCTTCCATCGTTTTAAAATCTCATATTTTTACCGCCGTATGCAATCTTTTTTTGTCCGCCGCGCATAAGGCGGATGTGCGCGGGGGGGAGGAGACATTGTTTTTTTATTGCCAACACGCCCACAAAAGGCAATATCGATATCTGTATGAGGAATTTATTTTATGTAATAGCCTTGTTTTTTGTATCGATTTCGCTGCAAGCCGCACAACTAAACGTGGCTTCTTTCAATATCTGGATGTCGCCCGACGGAATAAAAAACGGCTGGCAGGATCGGAAGGAATCTGTCGCAAAGCTAGTAAGATACCACGATTTTGACATATTTGGAACGCAAGAGGGTTTTTTCCACCAGTTGGACGACATAAAACTTGGCGACGGCATTTACGATTACGTTGCCCGCGGCAGGGAAAATGGAGAGCGCGAGGGAGAAACATCGGCTATATTTTACAAAAAAGATAAATTTGAACTCTTGGACAGCGGGCATTTCTGGTTTTCCGAAACTCCTGAAAAATCCTCGTTGGGCTGGGATGCCATGTGCAAGCGAATCTGTACATGGGGAAAATTCAAGGTAAAATCCGATGGCAAAGTATTTTACTTTTTCTGCTGCCATTTCGACCATAAAGGAGATAAAGCCCGCAACAATTCCGCTGCACTGTACGTCGGCATGATAAAGAAAATCGCAAACGGAGCCACTTTTATAGGAGTCGGCGATTTCAACCTTACCCCGGATAAAGATCCAATTAAACTAATTTTGAAAGACGGCTCAATTTTAGACGCCCGCAAAGTATCCGAAACTCCTCCATACGGTCCGCGCTTTACTTGGCACGGCAACGCCTTAAAACCCAAAATGTCGGAACGCATAGACTATATATTTGTGTCTCCCGATATTAAAGTTTCAAGCTTTGGAGTTTTGACAGATCTATTATCCGAATCTCCGGAAGACTTTTCGGAAAATAAACATCCGAAAAACCCAGAAATTCGCCATCCGTCCGACCATTACCCCGTCGAGGCTAAAATCCGTTTTTAGCACCGGCAAAGTATTTGGACGAGCCGCATAAAAAAGGTTGACAAGCTTTTTTGCGAACCAATTTAATTAAAAAAAAAGCAGGTTTGATTTTTTAGAACTATGAAATTTGCAAAAACACTCGCATTCTTTTATCTCTCGATATTTGCGGCAACCGCATTCCCAATGAACCACTTTGCCGGGAAAGTAAATCCATCAAAAGAAGACAAAGATTTGAAATGGACTACGGCGAAATGGTACGACAACGGCGACTTTGAAACTAAGGCGCTGCCTTCAAAACCAGGCCCCAACGACAATACAACTCTGCGCTGGGGAAGCTATAAACTTACTGTCGATTGCGACGTGAATGTTGCGTCATTTAGCATAGGAGACGACTCCAAGCTGATATGCAACAAGCGGAATTTTAAGACAAAACGCAATTTCAACCTTGCTATATCGCCATACGGAGAATCCAGAGCCGAGTTTACCGGCAACAACGTTGACATAGGTGGAAGCCTGTCTTATAGTTTTTACGAAAAGCATACCAAGGCATCATACGCAAATTTCAAGGCGACAGATTCCAAGATAAACATCAAAAACGACCTCACTGTGATAATCCCATTCAACGGAAGGTTTAAAAACCCGGCCAAACGCGGAGGGAAAATAGAGCTGGAGGGCAAGACAACAATGTCTTTCGGCAACGGAACAGTAATAGACTCCTTAATAAAAGACATGCCAACCGAGTGGATGTTTAGGTTCATATTCAGGGAAAAAGACGGCAATATTCCGACTATATCCTTTGAAAAGGAAGCCAACCTAGACGGTTGCGAGTTTGAATTTGACATAAAAAACGCAAAACCCGGCACATACACTCTCATACGTTTCGACAACAAGAAAAGCGGCATAGGCAAGCCAAACAAAGTAATGTTGAACGGCAAAGACTATGCCTTCGGAAGCGAATTCAAGATTGGGAATAAATCGGCAAAAATAATGCTTGCCCCGTCTCCCAACTCAAAAGACACTAGGACGCCCAACGATTTAATTTTGCAAATTTCAAAGTAGCCAATTTATAATTGGCGCGCGAGTTCCCTCCCCCCAGAGAACGCGCGAGCCTGCATAAGAAGAACAACTACCCCACAAATAATAAAAAGAAATGACAACAAAAAGACTCATTCTAATAGCCGTTGCATTATCCGCGTTTTGCGCCCCCCAAATGTATGCGGATAAAAATGACACTCTCGCGGAAAAGAACTATGCAGCCAAGCAGGAAATGCCAACCTACGTAAAGACTTTTCAAGCGGGGACAATAAGCGACCTCGAAGCTATGATAAACGCCTACGCTCACAAGTTGAACAAGAAAATACTTTCTGCGTCCATCACATCCAATAAAGATTCTTCTCTTGGCGGAGAATATCAATATACGGCAATTGTGACATTAGCCTCAATAAAAATATAGCCTTTAAAATCTTGTAGTTGGGAACGGCTATTCCGACAATATTTCAAAGTGTGCCGAAGCACGAGCGGGTCTGCCTAAGCGCCTTGCCGCGGCGCAAGCGCTTACATGTCTTCGCGGGGTTTCAATTTCAAGCGTTCCGCCCCTTTTCTTATAATGGACAAAGCCTCCATGTAGGAATCGGACTGTTTGGGCACATTTATTAGAATTTCCGAGGATTCAGGCCGGTCAAATGAAATTATCTCTATGGGGTATTTGCGCGCCAATATCAGCGTTTTATTGTCTGCGTTTAAAACTTTTGGCATTTTGCAAATATCAAACAACCTCTTTAGCTCCCCAAAAGACAAAGGGCTTCTTCCGGATGGATTTTCCATATATGCGGACGATACAGTATCGTAATACGGAACGTTGAGGTCAATCCACAATCTCAGCGCAAAAAATTCCCCATCGGATAATTCGCATCCGCCGTGCCCGTCGCGCAGCATCCATATAATTTTGCTTTGCTTTGCGCCCCAGGCATTTGCAGGGCGGGTTTTCCCGATTCCGTCGGGATTGGCAGACACTCCTTCTTTCCATGCAATTTCCGTATAAGACTTGGAAAATACGATTCCTTTGTCTCCCGATAAAACCATCTTTGCCGCCCCGCTGCAACCTTCGTCATGGCAATCTGCGCAATGGTTTTCCAATATAGGTTCTACGTATTTTTTGAAGGAAAATGGGCCGCTTGAAAGTCCGCCGGAATATCCTGCTATATTTTCGCCTGCGACGCCTGCATCTTTTCCAAGTTCGGGAGCCGAAAACATATTGGGAAAATCCGCGCGCTGGCCCTTTTTAGGCGACGCAAGCAATGGAGATGTTTGAACCATGTCTCCATCTGCGTCGAGAGCCTGTATAAGAAACTCCGACTCCGCCTGAACATAAAATTGCGCAGAGCCTTTAATTCCGACTTGTACTTCTCCCAGGGGCACGAGCAATGCCCCGTCGTAATATCCGACGGCAGGCGATTGTTTTGAGGCACACTCCCACGTTCCGCAAGAATTGCCGGCAGGTTTCATAAACTTCAAAATGCGCAGGGATTTTATTTCGCCGGGGTTAACCGCTTTCATAAAACTTCCTCCGCAAACGTCGAGGATGCGTATTAAAGCCATATCCTCAGAGAATGCCTTATTTGCCGCAAGAAGCGAAATGGCCGACAACAAAGCGGCCATAAGATTCGCCATAAAAAACTTTCCCCGACCAATCCCCATCGTAATAGGAATAGCTTTTACCAAAATCCCTCAAACTTACACGTTTGGAACTATTGCGTTATGCTCTTTCAAGACCGCCCGTATTTTCCCCGCATCAATCTCCGACGGCGATTTTCCTTCGCGCGCCGCCAAAGATGCGGCAACCGCCGCCGCCTGCCCCATTGCCATGCACGACGCCTGTACGCGCAAAGCCGAATTTGCGAGCCTGTCGCTTGAAACGCACCTGCCCGCTACAAGCATATTGCGCGCCCCTTTTGGAACCATAGCAGAAAGGCCTACGCACGGAACTTTGCCACGTTCGAGCATTCTAGGTTTTACGGTGTTGTGCGTATGCAAATCTATGGGATAAAAGGAATGGCACAAGGAATCGGGATAGACTTTCGCGCAGACATAATCCTCCGCTGTTATTATAGTTTCCCCTACCACGCGGTAAGTTTCCCTGACTCCGGCTTCGGTTTTTACATAATCTATTTTAAGATTCTCCAAACCTTTTTGCCTTTTAAGAAATCTAAATATTCGCATGAAAGACTTTCTTGCTTCTATATTGGTGCGGGTTTGAAGTTTCGATGTGGATGAATTTGCCCCGATTGTATGTTGGCAGTTAAATCCGCCGTCTTTAAGCGCCCCTACTATGCTTATCCAAAAATCCGACGATTCGAGTTCGCCGGCTTTCAAGGCCGCGCGGTATTCTTTTTTCAAAGACTCTTTGTCCAAGGCTTCAAAATCGTAATTAGATATTCCGAATATGAGCGTACCCGGTTGTGTTTCGGATTCTTTCATGCGCTCAAACCCGGCCAAGCTGGCAGCTGCTGCGCTTCCGGAGCAGTCAATAATCTGCTTTGCGCCAATATCGAAAGTTTCGTTTCTCGACGCAACTTTAATCCGCCAATATGCGTCCCCCGAATTTTCAGTTATTTCCAATGGGAATGAATAGTACAAGAGGTCAACCCCGGCATCCAAAGCCGCTTCCTCAGCCAAACAAGCATACAAATACTCGTTTAATTTCACTTGATATTTCCAGTGCCGCAGGTTCTCGGCTTTAAAGTCCGGAAAAGAGTCGCCGTGCATGAGTACAGTTTTTGACACAAGTTCCCATCCAATGCCCGCTATTATCTGGTTGCCCCACGCATGGAATAATCCGGGGAAGTTTACCCCGCCGGTTGTCATTGTCCCTCCCAGTTGAGAACCGCTTTCTATTACAAGAGTTTTTGCGCCCAATCTTCCTGCTTGAATAGCCGCAATTGTTCCTGCCGTTCCGCCGCCAATAACTACAACATCGTACGTGTCGGCTATTCCCGTCTTTTCAATATCAGGAGCCGCATTTAAAATGGAATGCGCTCCCAAACCTAGGGCGCCAGCTGCGGCGTTGCGAAAGAAATCTCTCCGTTGCATTTCAATTATTGAATTAAAGTTGTTAAAAAAATTGCGCGTTAAAATACTAGCTCAAGATTAAATTACAAACAAACAAACAGTTTTTTCAAACATTTTCTAGCGCGCTTCCTGGAAGCACGCGAACTCGGCGGCTTGGAATATCTGCACACAAAGATAAATTATTTTTCATATCCCAATTTTTCGGATATCTCAGATGCTTTTCTGACTAACATTCGCCCTATTTTAGGAAATATTTCCGCAGGAATCCTCTCCGCAGGACCTGTGACCCATATCGAAGCCACAGGATATTTTTGATAGTCGAAAATCGGAACACCAACGCAATTCGCGCCAATTAAATATTCCCCGCAATCAGTGGCGTACCCGTTTCTTCTGGCGATTTTCAATTCCGTAAGAAGGCGTTTTTTATTTGATATTGTTTTAGGAGTAAATTTTTCGAATTTTATCCTGTCTAAAATTGCGCGCATTTCGCCATCTGGCAGAAAAGCCAAGATAGCCTTTGCGGGAGCCGAACTGTGAAGGGGGCATCGCATCCCTATTTTACCGATAAATCCGAAGGGGTGTTTCCCCGGCGACTGGTCTATCATTATTACAGCCTCGTCGGACAGCACGCCCAGCATTACCGGCTCCAGAAGTTTGTCCCTGATTTCATTCATTAACCCGCGCGCGGCCAAGACCAAATTCTCTCCGGATACGGCGTCGTAGGCAATAGACACGAATTTTTTTGAAATAGAATAGGATTTGTCGGGATTTTTTACGACCATTCCGTAATCCGACATCGTATAAAGAATTCTAAATATGATGGATTCCGAAAACCCGGTGCAGGCCGATATCTGCGAGCGCGTCATTCCGTCAGGGCGCTTTGAAAGGGCTCGAACCACGGATATCGCCTTTGCGACGTTTGGAATATGGTATCTTTCATATTTAAAAGCCCTTTCTTTAGTTTTCATATATAAAAACTTATTTTTGAATATAAAAATTTGTCAACAAAAAAACAAAAACCCAAACCGTTTATTCCGGGAAGCTCCCTGCGCATGCAGGCGGACAATGGAAGCGCCAACCAGCCTTTCGGACGGCTCGCCTCAACAAAGCAGCGCAAATCCGGATTGCATCAGAGCCCTCCTGACATATTTGCGGATGCGCGCCAAAGCTCCGCCCGACTATCGCGGCAAAATTCAATAACCCCTAATGCTGCTGCGCTCCCATTATGGATTTAGGGTCTTTTAATTTTCCGCCTTCTGCTCTTGCGCGCCTTGCAGATTTCTCAAGCTCTACAAACCTTCTAAACCTTTCCCGCCGCGCCTTTGATATGGAACTTTCCTCAAAGCCGGCCATATCTGCGCGCGGTTTATTGCGGAGGCGTTCGGCGCCGGTTTTTATTATTTCCAGAGCTTTGGCGTATTCATGGCTTCCCGGATCTAAGCCTGCTAGAATGGGGGACTTTTCCGGCCGGTCAAACGAGACTTCCTCAAATTTATAATCGCGCGCAAGTATGCGCTTGCCAACCCATTTCGGATCTTTTTTCACGGGGCTTGGTTTCCCGCAAATCTCAAACAACTTTATTATCTCGTCCGCTGCCAACGGGCTGCGCCCGGTTGGATTTTCTGGATACGCGCAATCTTCAGTAGAATAATAGGGCGCGTTTAAATCTATCCACAGACTGAGAACCTCAAACTCTTCCGCGGACAATTTTCCCCCATGCCCAGAACGTATCTTCGCAACAATCGGGCTTTGCTTCGCTCCCCAAGTGTTGGCTTCTTGGACTTTATCGGGGCCAGCGCCGATGGCTTTTACATATTTCTTGCTGTGGAGCTCAAGGTAAGACCTGTTAAAGACAAGCCCCCTGTCACCGGCCAAGACCAACTTCGCAGCACCCTTCCCGCCGACATCATGGCATCCTATGCAATGCTTGTCGAATATGGGCTGGACGCTTTTCATATATGAAAAGCATTCACCAGCGGCGGGAAGCGACGACGCGTCTATCTTGTCGGGCTTACCGTTCTTAAACGGGTGCCCCGAAACAGGGGGAGGCGAAAAGCGGGACTCGTGGCATCCGGCACATGACACTATTTCCCCCGGAAGCGCAACAAACCCGCTGCGCATCGTCTGAACCATGTCTCCATTTTTATCCAAAGCTTGCAAATAAACAAACTTATCGCTTGGAACTTCAAAAAACGCCGATCCGTCGTCCCGAACAGGAACAACTCCCAATGGCTCTTTGCGGTCGTAGTCGTCAAAATTCATGGCGGGAGCCTGAGACCCCTCGTTCTCCCACCATCCCGGACTAAAAGTCAGTTTAAAATGGTCTTGGACCACGCGCAGCCACTTTATGTCTCCGCGTTTTACTCCCTTCATATGGGTTCCCTCGTAAACGTCCCCTACATATACGAAACTCTTTGCACCTCGCTCCCAAGACCGCCTTTCTGCCGAAAACTGCGGCAAAGGGCGCTTAGATACAACTTTTGCGTCGAATATTCCCAGCTCTCCGTCGGACTCCACAACAAGTTTTTCAGCCCCAGAATCAACATCGACGAGAAACAATCCCATCTTGCGCGTGCCTTCAGAAAGTGTCCGCGAAACTAAAACGAGTTTTTCGGAGACAGGTTCCGGGTCTTCGTATTTTATTTTTAGGGCATTCATGGAATCTGCGAACACGTCTCCGGGCTTGTCTATTAGCTTGCGCGCTTCGGGAGGAAATATTTTTACCACGCTTTTCTCGCCTTCTACGTCAATTTTTCTGTCTATGACCGCCAAGGCTCCCCAAGCAATATTGTGGCACGAGCCCAATATTGCCGCTACCGTTGTGGATTCCGGCATTTGAACCGCATTGAGACACGGCTGCTTAGTTTCCTGGCCCCAATACAAGGCGTGCGCCGTCCCGTCAGGATTGCATGTCCAAAGCCCTTGGGCGCCGGAAAAGTTTCTGTCAACATACTCCCAACGCGTATAAAGAATCCTTCCGTCCCTTAGAACATGCGGCATGTGTTCAAACTCTATAGAGTTCCCTATCTGAACAATGTTAGCCCCGTCGGGATCCATTTTATAAAGATTGCACATTATATGCCTGTTGCATCCGCAATACTTCGCCGCGCGAGTCGACGCAAATACGATAGACCCATCCCCTAAATACGCAGGATCTATATCGCACGCCTCCGCGACGCGCGTAAGGCGTACAAATTTTCCCGACGGCAAATCCAATTCGTAAATGCCGTATGAATCCCCCAAGTTTTCCCGCATGGAAAATACGATTTTTTTCGCGTCGAAAGAAATTTCCGGATCTCGCACAATTCCGTCTTTTGAAGAGACCAGCTTTCTTATGGCAGCCAAATTTCCGGACGAATCAAAATCGGCCTTGTACATAGCGGAATTTCCGGCGCACGCATTCCATGCGCCTTCGTTTATTTCTCCCAATTGGAAAATATTCGCCGTATTATGATGGTCCTGTGGGAACTGTTTTCGCTCAACAAAAACCACGGATTTCCCGGCGAGCTCCGGGACATTTGAGACTTTGGGCGCCCCCCACAAATCCGCCGCACAAATGCTCAATGCCGCATAGGCGGCGGAGACAAAAAATATTCTTGTATTTCCAGCCATGCTTTAATCCTCGTTGCGCGCCGCCAACCTTTCCCACGCAAGTGGATACGGCAAAAGCATCATACTATACACCTGCCGTATGCGTCGCGGTTATCTGCGCAAAACCATAGATATATTTTTTTATATGTCAAAATTTTTTTGTTATTTAAAAAAACCAAACAGCAGACACCATCGCGCTTTACCGCGCCATGCCCAACCGATTCAAAGACGCCCCCCTGATTGGCAAAATTTCCATAAAATATGCGGCGCGCAAAAAAGAATCCGCCCGGCACTACTGCAGTCCTGCCGTCTTTAACTTATTAGAAAGCGCGACTGGATAACGAACTCAGGCGGCTGTCTTTACAAAAGTAAGCAGCTTGCGCTCAGAGTTCCCCGCCGCCGTCCATAGAATAGCTCCATGGGGCTATTTTCTTTCCGCCGCCCGCATCGTACTCTTTGTCCGAAAAATTCGCCGTTACGGAAACTCCGTTTGCAAAAGTCGTGCGCTGGACTTTTTTGTCGGCCGTTAAGTACTCAAAATTCGTCATTCGCTCAAATGCGACTTTGCGGGCAACAGCCGACGCCCTTTTATATGACGCAGCAATCTTGTCTTTCAATTCGTTCCAGTGCGTCACATCCAAGCTATAAATTGGAGGATAGCCGTACAACGCGTTAAAATTGTCGAACTTGTACATGAGTTCGGGGCAGCAGCAATTGCTGTCTCCCCAGTACCAATAGTTTATAACGCAGTCGTGATATACAAGCTCCCAAAGAGGGACCCTAAACTCAGGATTGAGCATAAATTTCTCCGTCGCAGCGGGCATATTGGAGCGCGTATGCACATGCGTCATTTTTCTTCCGGAATCGGGAATGCGAAATTTGGACGGACTCAAAAGCCCCTCTGCGTAATGATAATGCGCGGCATAAATTTCATGCCCGCACTCTACGCCGTTTATGAGCCCCAACGAACTTAAGTAGTCTTGTTGACGCCTAATGTAGTCAGCTCCAACCCTCCGCGTTGCGGGATGTTTTGGATTGTAGCACTCGCGGACTTGCGTTGCGGCCTGGACGTCTATAAAACGGGAATTGTAGGGGATTTTTTCAAGTTCCGCGGGAACATTTATTTTTGTGAGTTCGTAAGCGGCAATCTCGCACACAGAATTTTGCCAATACATTTTTCCGTCTGTACCGTGCACTTTCCAGGCTTTTCTACGCTCCCCGTTTTCGTCTATATTTACGATGTCGGGCCAATATTTGGTATTGACGCTCCGCTCAACCCGGCACTTGATTATCTTATGCGCTATATCTGCCGGCAAAACATCCCGGTAAATATCGTATTTCCCAACGATAAATCCCAACCCTTCCAAATAGCGGCAGTCCTCTGGAGTTTCAGGCTCTACGTAGTTCCATAGCACCCTGTCTATGCCAAGTTTTAGCATTTCCCCCGCTATTTCGCGCACGTCGCGTTTCGGCCTATTGGGAATCTCCGGCCGGCCGTAAAGGCGGTTTGTCATATTATCATCCCAAATCCAAAAATCTGCGGCACCCTTCATGCGCTCTAAATGCGGAAGTTCCCGCGCTTTTTCCGCAAGCGTCTTTACATAGCCCATAGATTTCCTATACTCGCGGTAAGCCGACATCGTTTCGGGCAAAGTGCGCCCCGTTATGAACCTTACTTTTCTATCGTATCCGAATTTTCCCTTTTCAGGAATCCACCTCACTGCGGTATGGCAGAGCCCTTCTGATTTGAAGTTTAATATCTCCGCATCAACGCCCTGTTCCACAGCCGAGAGCAGATAAAAGTCTCCACGCTTAAAGGCGTACATCCCCATGGACCATCCTACGCCCCTTACGCAGCTCTGTCTTTCAGGAAGCGGAATATTTTCCATGTCGACAGGAAACGCGTATCCCGTTCCAATAGGATACAGCCCTACATCGCCCTTTTCCATTTTCCATGCTGCGGGATAGTCGATTGATTTCGGCATATCTCCGGAACCGGAAAGCGTCAATTCAAACTCGGAGTCCCCTGCAAACTTTAAGTTGGCGCGGATTTCAAAGCCGCTAAAATAAATGTCGTACGATATTGACGCCCCGTCCGATGAAACATTTTTCACAGTGCACGAGGCCGGAGCCAATTGCCGGTATAAGCCGCCGCCCCTGCGATCCCAAAGCGAGATTTCCCCATATTTTCCAAGCGACAACATAAAGTCCCCATTTTGAATCCGCGCAAGATGCAAATCCGAATCCGACGAGCTGCAAAAACACGAACATGCCGCCAGAAACCCGGCCGCAATAAACGCAAGCCCCCCGCCAAGAATTTTTACATTCATAAAGACCTTTCCCATTCTACACCTCCTCTAAAAATCCGTTTGCCACACTATGCCCGGCCGCGATTTTTCAAACTGTGCGGAGTTTTTCCTTCCGATATGAATTTTGCCGCGGCGCATCCCGCAGAGTATCCCATATCCACGGCGTTCCCGGTGACACGATAGCTGCCGTGTGCAATTCTGTCGCCGCTTATGCATCTTCCGGCCATCATCAAACAGTCCACGTCGCGGCATACCAGAGCTCGCAGCGGAATATCGTAGGGCTTAAATCCATCTAAATGCGTTATTGTTTTGCTTCTGTTAATTTCCTCGGTGTGCGCATGCAGATCCACGCCGAAAGTCGCGCGCGTGACAGCGTCCGAATGGCGGGCTCCGGAAAGCAAATCGGCGGTTGTGACTTCGTAAAGCCCGCAAACTCTGCGCCCCTCCCTTATTCCTATATGTTCGCTCGTGGCGATAATCCTCATATTCCGCCACGGGGAGTTTGACTTTGAGAGCGCGTCGGCCATTTTAAATACTTCGCGCCTAGCGCGGATAGTAGCCCGGGTAATTTCGTCGGCGCTATCGCAATGAACTCCGTATTCGTGGTTAAACATCATTAACAAAATATTGCCGCCTAGATGGAAAAGCGTCGGCATATTGTAGGAAGGCTCTATGCCGGCGGCGCGCAAATCCCTTAGGTTCAATTGTGTTGACTCTACATGCCCCGCCAGAGAATCTTTTTTATAAGCCGTAATTCTATCGCCCAGCTTCTCAACATCTTCTACGGATACAATTGCATTGAACGAGCAGGGCTGGACAATTCTATCCCCATCGGTTCCTATGTCGAATTCCGCGCCGGCGCGCGCGCAGACGTCGCCGTCTCCCGTGCAGTCTATAAAAATTTTGGCAGCCCAGGCTTCGCGTCCGGACTTCGATTCCGAAACCAAAACCGACATTTTCGCCCCGTCCTTATATGCGGCGCAACACGTCGTAAAATATCGGACATCGACTCCCGCTTCGGCAATTAAATCCTCCAGAATTATCTTCATGGCCTCCGGCTCATAGACAAAGTCCTTGTCGTTTCCTCCATGGCGGGCATGGCGGGCATCGAGCCTTGAGATGATTTCCGGACATATCCCCTTTTTTTTAAAATCGAATATCCATGAAAGCTGCCCGCGCGTCCAAGTTCCGCCGAGGCATCCTCCCGCCTCCAGAATGATAGTCTTCATTCCCATGCGCGCAGCGCCCAATGCAGCGCCGATTCCCGCAGGTCCTCCCCCGCACACGACTACATCGTATTTGACGTTTAACCCAACAAGCCTTCCGGGTTCGAAATATTGCCCTTTAGACGGAATTTCTCCGGAAATAGCCTTTGAACAAACTCCAGCCAACCCCAAAGAAGCGGCTCCTGTTTTTAAAAATTTTCTCCTATCCATTTAAGACCTCCAAAATTTCAGCAAAGGGCACCGCTCCCCGGGAACGGAGGAAAGTGCCTTTTCTAAGCCGTCTCTTTCGCGCGTTTCTTGGATGTTAAGCGGCGGATTATATAGTAAAAAACAGGCGTAAATATGCATCCCGCAATCGTGACGCCTATCATTCCAAAAAATACAGACGTTCCCAAACTCTGCCTCAATTCAAAACCTGACCCCAATCCGAACGCCAACGGGACAACGCCGAAAATAAAAGCCAAAGATGTCATTGCTATCGGCCTAAGCCTGTTTCTGGAAGCATGGGAAACCGCGCTGACAAGCTCCTCGCCGCGCTCTTCGCGCTGCTTCGCAAACTCCACGATTAGAATTGCATTTTTGCAGGCCAATCCTATCAGGACGATAAATCCAATCTGTGTCATTATATTATTGTCCATCCCGCGCAAGTGCACCCCGCTTACTGCAAACAACAATACAAGCGGAACAATTAAAATAACGGCAAGTGGGCTTGTCCAACTTTCATACAGGCCAGCCAGAACAAGAAATACGAATACCACGCATACGAAAAACACCACTATAGATGAATTCCCCGCCTTCTTTTGCTGGTAAACTATATCCGTCCATTCTATGCCCATTCCCTGGGGAAGAATCTTTCTTGCGAGCTCGTCAATAGCCGCAACCGCCTCTCCCGTACTGTACCCCGGCGCGAGATTGCCCTGCACCTCGGCGCTTTCGTACATATTGTAGCGAACGGTTCTGTCCGGGCCGATAATGCGCTTTATCGAGATCAAAGAACCAAGGGGAACCTGCTCTCCATTTTCGTTGGGAACTTTAAGGTTGTAGATATCGCGCAATCTGCTTCTGCTAAAGCTTTCCGCCTGCGCCACAACGCGGTAAACGCGACCGAGTATGTTAAAGTCGTTTACATAAACAGAACCCATATTGTACTGCAGGGTTGTAAACAGGGCGTCGAGAGAAACATTCAGTTTTTGGGCGCGCTCGCGGTCTATGTCGATATACAGCTGCGGGTCCGAAATTCTGAACGCCGAAAAGGCCTGCGACACGCTGTCCAGTTTATTTACCTCCTCAACGAAAATCCTAAGCTGCTTTTGCAGCTCCTCTATGCCGTATCCGGCCCTGTCTTGAAGCTGCATTTTAAAGTCGCTTCCGCTGCCGATTCCGCGAACGGGAGCGGGAGTCAACATGTACACAGCACCTTCCGGGCATTCGCGCTCCAAAAGCTCCCGCGCCTCCTCAAGTATTACGTTTGCGCTTCGGCCTTTCTTATCTCGCTCCGCACGGTCCTCAAAAACTATCGACATATTCCCGGAGTTGGAAGCCGACATTCCAGATATTCCGTTTCTACCCGCAACGGCGTTTGTGTAGCGAACCCCGTCGATTCCCATCACAAGCTCTCCGGCGCGTTTTATAACTTCTTCCGTGCGTTCAAAAGACGCCCCGTCGGGAAGTATTATTGTAGAATTTATATACCCCTGGTCCTGTTTTGGAATAAACCCTTGCGGAGTGACTTGGAAAAGTTCCTTGGTCACCCAAAGCAACCCGACATATATGAGCATTATTAAAACCGCAATCCGAGTAAGTTTTGCGACCATCCACCCGTATCGATCGGAAATCCAGTCGAATCCGCGGTTAAACAGCCTAAAAAACCCTCCAAGCGTATAATTCCAGACTTTCGTAAAAAATCCGGATTTAGCTTCGGAATGGTCTTTTAACAACAGCGCGCAAAGAGCGGGAGTAAGCGTCAGGGAAACCAAAGCCGACAAAATTGTGGAAACCGCTATAGTCAACGCGAATTGTTTGTAAAATTCTCCCGTAATTCCCCCGACAAAGGCGGTAGGCACAAATACGCAGCTAAGAACCAAAGCAATTGCAATAACAGCCCCCTGCACTTGGGTCATAGCCTTTTCTGTCGCCTCTTTTACCGGCAGCCCTTCGCTCATATTGCGCTCGACGTTTTCAACCACGACGATTGCATCGTCGACAACGATACCAATTGCCAGCACCAGTCCAAAAAGCGACAAATTGTTTATTGAAAAACCAAACAGGTACATGACCGCAAAGGTTCCGACAAGGGAAACCGGAATCGCAAAAAGCGGAATTATCGCCGCGCGCCAATTCTGCAAGAATAGGAGAATTACCAAAACAACCAATATTATAGCGTCGAAGATAGTGCGGTAAACGGCGTTTATAGACTCCGAAATATATTCGGTCGCATCCATGCCTATCACATAGTCGACGTCGTTGGGGAAGCTCTTTTTCATTTCGGCAAGCTCAGCCCTTATATTTTTTGCGAGCTCGATTGCATTCGTGCCGGGCAACTGGTATCCGCCCATGGAAACGGCGCTTTTATTGTTTATATAAGATTCGTTCCCGTAAGTATATGCGCCAAGCTCAACGCGCGCGACGTCGCAGACGCGAATAATTCTGCCGTCCGGCATATTTTTGACTATAATTTCCCCGAACTCCTTTTCCGTGGCCAATCGGCCTTGGGTATTGATAATCAACTCGAAAGCCGAATCGGATTCCAACGGCGGCGCATTTAGTTTTCCCGCGGCAATCTGCTTGTTCTGCTCTTGGAGGGCGTTGACGACCTGCGTCGGAGTTATGTCTAGAGCCGAAAGCCTATCCGGATCCAGCCATACGCGCATACTATATTCCTTTGCCCCCCATACGCTGAATTCGCTTATTCCGGGAACGCGCGAAAGCCTGTCTTGCATTTGGGTCAAGGCATAGTTTGTAAGATAAAGTTTGTCGCGCGTACCTTTGGGAGAAAATAGGTTTATGGTTATTAGCAAATCTGGAGAACGCTTTCTAACCGTAACGCCGGAATCGCGAACTTCCTTCGGCAACCGCGTAAGAGTCTCGGACACGCGATTTTGTACGCGCACTTGCGCCATATCGGCGTCCGTGCCGGTCTCAAAAGTGACCACAACCTGCGCAGAACCGTCCGAGCCTGCCTGGCTTTGCATGTAAATCATCCCCTCTACGCCGTTCACAGACTGTTCGATAGGGGCGATAACTGAATTCATTACGACTTCGGGAGACGCCCCCATATACTTTGTGGAGACGTAAATCATAGGAGGGGCTATATTGGGATATTGCGCAATAGGCAGTCCTATATAGGCGCCTACCCCCATAAGGAATATCACTATCGATATGACTCCCGCCAATATCGGGCGGTTTATGAAATAGTGCGAGAACTTCATTTCTTATCCGCGGTTTCGAGAATCGGATTTACTTTTATATCGGGGCGCGCTCTTTGAATTCCCTTGCAAATTACACGTTCGGAACCGTCTAGGCCCTCCTCTATAATCTGCATCTTGCCCAACTTTTCGCCAATTTTAACGGCGCGATACTCAACAACATTGTCTTTGTTTACCACGTAAACATACCGGCCTATCAAGTCAGTTCCGACGGCAAGTTCCGGAACTAGAATTTTCTCCACCGGATCGCCCGCCCTGAGGCTCAATTTGGCAAACATGCCCGGAAATAAACTGCCGTTGCTGTTGTCGATATCAGCGCGCAATTCTATGCTGGCGGCATTGAGCTTGTTGTCCACATATGTAAGTATTCCCGAATGGGAGAAATCGGTCTCGTCCATAAGTTTTAATTTTACGGGAGGCCCCTTGCGGTTCTCGGTATCGATTGATTTAAAAAGTTTTGTCTTATCGTAGCGTATAACGTCGCGCTCGCTTATTTGAAAATATGCGTAAATTATGTCGCGCGACACTAGAGTAGACATTAGGGTGTTTGCATTTGTGACGAGGTTTCCGACATCGACATAACGCTTTCCTATATAGCCGGATATGGGAGCGCGGATTTTTGTAAACTTCAAATTGAGCATAGCCTCTTTAAGTTTAGCGTCGGCGCTCATCTTTACCGCCTTGGCCGACAAAAGTTCGCTTCTGCGGGTTTCCAAAACTTCTTTGGAAATCGCATTGCCCTCGTAAAGTTGCTTTGCGCGCTCTAGATTGCTGTTGGCCAACTCTATCTTTGCGGAAATCTCAGCCACGTCCGCACGGCATGCGTCAACCACAGCCTGAAACGGTTCCGGGTCTATTTCAAATAAAACATCACCCTCGTTTACATAGTCGCCGTCCTTAAAAAGAATCTTCTCCAAATATCCGCTCACGCGGGCGCGAATCTCGACAGATTTCTCGCCTTCCAGCTTGGCAGTGTAATCGTCCCATATTTCTACGGACTGCTTGGTCGGAAGCGTCACATATACATCGTTGTTTGCTTTTTTCCCGGCGGCTGCGCCATCCTTATCCGAGCACGCCGAAATCGCAACGGACAGCAATAATGCAAGCGCGCCGATAAAATATTTACCCATAAAAAGTCCCCCTTGAAAATCGAATAATTTTTGCTGAAAAATTTTTTCAACATTTCCACAAGTCTTTCAAGAAAAATTTTTCCTGTCTATAAGGGTTTTTTCTCTGGAAATCCCGCGCAGTATTTTCTTTAAGGTTAAAATAAGTGTAGGCTTCCCGGCCTTTAAATAATTTTTTTGATTTGTGCCGGCAAGAATCTTATTCTAACATTTTATTAATTATAGGAGAAATGGCATCGATAAACTTAAAGAAAGAATTTGAAAAAATTGTCGGGGCGGGAAACGTCTTCGACAAGGAAGCAGACAGGTTCGCATATTCCTACGATTCGGCAGTGCTTCCGCCCAAAGTTCCCAAAATGGCGGTTCGGCCCGCAACTGAAGAGCAGCTAGGGCAGACAATCGCTTTTTGCGCAAGAAATTCCATTCCGATGACAGCGCGCGGAGCCGGCACCAACCTAAGCGGAGGGACAATTCCCGACTCGGAAGAAAGCGTCGTTATTCTCACGCAGTCGCTAAACAGAATTCTTGAAATAAATCTGGAAGACCTCTACGCAGTTGTCGAGCCTGGCGTGGTGACGGCAAAATTTGCGGAGGCTGTGGCTGCAAAAAACCTGTTTTATCCGCCCGACCCGGGCTCGCAGGCAGTTTCGACGCTCGGCGGCAACATTGCAGAGAACGCAGGAGGGCTGCGCGGCCTAAAGTACGGCGTGACAAAAGACTACCTAATGGGAATTGAGTTTTTCGACGCGCGCGGAGATTTGATAAAAAGCGGATCAAAAACCGTGAAATGCGTGACGGGATACAACTTATGCGGCCTTATGGCGGCGTCGGAAGGGACTTTGGGCATAATCTCAAAAGCCGTTCTAAAGCTGGTGCCGCCGCCTAAAGCATCACGCGCCATGATGGCGGTTTTCGGAGACATCCGCGCAGCTGCAAACGCAGTCGCGGGGATAATCGCCGCCCATATACTGCCTTGTACGCTGGAAATTATGGACAACGCCACAATAAATCTTGTGGAGGACAATGAAAACATCGGCCTGCCCCGCTCCGCAGCGGCAATCCTGCTGATTGAAGTTGACGGACATCCCGCGCAAGTTGCCGACGACGCCGAGACTGTCGAAAAAGTTTTGAGAGAAAACGGCGCTCTTGAAACGGTGGCTGCAAAAGATGCCGCAGAAAAGTCGAAGCTGTGGGAAGCACGCCGCAAAGCCCTTCCAGCCTTGGCAAGGCTCAGGCCAACAATCGTTCTTGAAGACGCAACCGTTCCGCGATCAAAGATTCCGGCAATGATTGACGCCATTGGCGACATAGCAAAAAAATACCGACTTTTCATAGGCACGTTCGGGCACGCCGGCGACGGCAATCTACATCCGTCAATACTATGCGACAAACGCGACGCAAACGAATTCTCGCGGGTCGAACGCGCCATAGACGAACTGTTTACCCGCACAATAGAAATGGGCGGGACGCTGTCCGGCGAACACGGCATAGGAACTGCAAAATCCAAATGGCTGGAGCAGGAAACAAACAAGGCAACAATTTTATTTTCCAAGAGAATGCGGCGCGCTTTAGACGAAAAGGCTCTGCTTAACCCGTCAAAGCTGGCTGCAATTTCAAGATGAAAGACTTAAAGAAACTCGCAGACTCTATTAAATCGCTGGACGACAAGATAGTCGGATGCATGCGCTGCGGCACATGCCAGTCGGTTTGCCCCGTGTTCGCCGAAACCCTGTCCGAAGCTGACGTGGCGCGCGGGAAATTGGCGCTTCTGTCAAATTTGGCAGCAGAAACATTATCCGACGCCGGCGGCGTGCGCGAAAGATTGGACCGCTGCCTTCTGTGCGGCTCCTGCCAAACCGCATGCCCATCGGGGGTAAAAATAACGGACATATTTTTTGAGGCGCGCGAAATCAACGCAAAATACCTCGGGCTAAATCCAGTAAAAAAACTGGTCTTTAAAGCAATTTTAACCCATCCAAAATTGTTCGGCGCCGCGGTAAAATTTTCGCTGCCGTTAGGAAGAATTTTTCTGCGCCCTGACAAAAACGCGCCACAAACCGCCTATTCGCCGCTATTAAAACCCGCCGTCGGAAACCGGCATATCCCGGTTCCACCCGCCAATACGTTTTCACAGGAATTCGGAGAAATTGACATCCCGGCGGGGAAATCGGCAATCAAAGTTCTTTTCTTCCCTGGATGCATGGGAGACAAGCTGTACACATCCACAACAAAAGCATGCCTAAAAATTTTCGACTTTCACGGAGTCGGCGTCCGAATCCCCAAGGATTTGGCCTGCTGCGGAATTCCGGCTCTGGCCTCCGGAGACTCCGACAGTTTTGAAAAAATGGCAGCATACAACCTTGAAAAAATAGGCGCGGAAGATTTCGATTATCTCGTGACGGCGTGTGCGTCGTGCACTGAGACTATAAGGGACTTTTGGGGGAAGCGCGCAAAATCCCAAAAGCACAAAGAAATTGCCGAGAAAATATCCCGAAAGACTCTTGATATTTCACAATTTCTCATAGACATTCTAAAAGTTGACTCCGCCCGCCACGCCCCCCTAAAGCCTTCCGGCACAGCCAAAGAACGGATAACCTACCACGACTCCTGCCATCTTAAAAAATTTCTAGGCGTCAGTGAACAGCCGCGAAAGCTTTTGAGGCTTAATCCGGCGGTGGAGTTTGTGGAAATGGCTGAATCCGACAGGTGTTGCGGATGCGGGGGCAGCTTTACGCTAACCCATTACGAATTATCCCGCAAAATAGGAAAACGCAAGCGCGACAATATAATTGCGGCAAACGTTTCAACCGTGTCGGCGGGATGCCCGGCATGCATGATGCAAATTTCAAATATGCTTGCCCTTAACAACGACCCCGTAAAAGTAAAGCATGTCGCCGAAATCTACGCGGACTCGCTCCCCGATAAACCGCGCGCCTAAGGCTTTTTGACAACCCAGGACAAAGTCCAATAAACCCGCCCGCGCTCAAATCCAACTATAACCGCCGCTATATGTTTGAATCCTCCTCCGCCCCTTTGCAAAAATTCCCGCCGTCCTCCAAAGGCTCGCCGATTTTTCCAATAATAATATGCGCGCAAAGCAAAAAATGAAGATACCGCATTTTTTATCATTTATTTTTTACTACCTTATCTTTTGCGGAACCGGATGCGCGTCAGTCTCCGGTGCATTAGAAGCCTTTGAAGGGAAAATATGGGGTGATTTTATTAGCGAACACGGCTTGGTCTTGGATTACAAGGGAGATTTACCAGCCCCGCAAGATTGCATAGAAGGCCGCCCGAACTTTCTAAACTGGTGGGGCCCAACCGAAAACGCCGCAAAATTTACAGGCCTTTACCTTGCTTCCGTATGCCAGCGCCACAATCTGAACCCATCAAAAAGCGACGCCGAAAAAGCCCGCACGCTTGCGCGGGGGCTTATGTTGTGCGCGTCAGTCTCCGACGTTGATGGATTTGTTTCGCGCGGAGTATCTTTGGACGGGAAAACCCATTATCCGCTAGGGTCTGAAGACCAAACCATTCCGTGGATTTACGGCCTATATCTATATATAAAAAGCGGCATACCCGGCGACGCTGAAAAAAAAGCAGTGATATCTAAAATAATCGAGGTCTGTTCAGCTTTGGACAAAAACGGATGGAACTGCCCTTGCGACGGAAAGTTCAAAGGGCAGCACAGGGGAGAACTCGCCCAGTTCAGATTTTTTCAAGCGCCCTGCATGCTGTTTGGATTAAGGGTCATGTGGGATTTAACGCAGTCGAGCGTCTGGCGAGGCAAATACTACGCAGCGCTTCGGGAAAAGGACGCAAAAACCGGCAAAACCAGAATGGAAATATGTTCCCGCGGGTATAGGTTGGACGACGGCTGGCTGAACAACATAGATAAAAATTTCTTGTGGATATATGTAAAAGGCCAGGCAGCGTTGAGAATGCTTTTCGATATGGAAACTGACCCCGACGCAAAAGAGGCGTTTCTGGCGGGACTGCGCGCAAACGCCTCAAACGCCTTTAAAGTCGTAGGAGACTACAAGCTATACGACAATTCCGCCAATTATCCGTTTACGAGTTCGGATTGGAGAAGGATATACAAATGGCGCCCGCAGAAATCGCAAAAAGACGCCGAAGAACTGGCAATGATGCAGTTGAACTCCCATTTGCACGGAAGCGCAAGAAAGATGGAAAGAAACTACATGACAAATCCCATGTCGGCCGCCGCAATGCTCGCATTCAGCGGAGACCCAAAATACCGGGAAACAGTTGAAAAAGTTATTTCCCACTACGACTATTCTAAATTCCATTTGGGAGAAATCATATATGCAAGCGTCGCATATTCTGCCATGGAGACTTATATTAAAGAATGACTTTCCCTTCCCGCGCCAAACATTTCAGTGCGGGGAATTAAGCTGATACCGGTTATTGGCCGCAGCAAATATTCCAAGCAAAAGTTTATTCCCTTCGGGATTTGGCGGGGAAAAACTCCGACAAAAATGCATATTTTCTTTAAAAAACCAGAATTAATGCATCCTTAGTTTGCATCTGCTTCAATCCGCTTTAGTTTCAAATTATCCCGCCCCCAGTCAAGCAAGCGCAAGACAAGTCGCGACAAGACAGCCAATGAGAATTTGCGCAGCCTTCCGCATCAGATGCAAAAAAAGAGAATACCACTTCCGCCAAGAACGGCAAAAGCCCTGGTCAAACGCAAAATTCCGCGGAAAAAAGCGCAAAAGCGCCGGCAATCCGGCGCGATACGCTGCTAATTTCTTATGCGGCGCTCGCGCGCGTTTTTTAAGCCTCTTTTTTTCGCTTTTAATGCTTTTGCCGCAGCTTCCTCGCGCGACACCCGCTCCGATTGAGACTCAAAATTCTTATCTTCCACATCCCATTGCGCGAACATCTCCGCCGCCCCGGGATTAAGCTTCGCAGGATCTATGACGACGTGGGTGATTGTTTTGCGCCGATTGGTATATGTTATGTCAACCAATCCGTTCTTGCGCTGGACGACGGCGGGATACGAGAACTCCGCCGTGGCGTCCTCCAAAACGAGCGCTGGCTTCCAGCGCATGCCGTCGCTGGATACAGCTACATTAAGCGGGCTTCGGATTTTCCAATTTTGGGTATGGTTATAAACGAGAATGTGCCTGCCGTCATGCAAAGTCAGAGCGTCTGTGCCTGAATTGGGATTTGGCAATCCCGTTGAAGTTAGTTTCCCCCATGTTTTTCCGCCATCGCGGGACCAAGTTTGATAAATAAAGCCAACATCCCGCGGAGTGCGCCCAACAGCCTGCAAATCCCCGTTTTTATGTATGAGTATCGACGGCTGAATTCCTCCTATTTCGCCCTCTTGGTTTACATATGGAGTCCGCGACCAAGTTTTTCCGTCGTCGTCGGAAATCCAAAAATATACCCTCCAGTCGTCCGGGGTAAATTCGTCGCTAGTTGGAAGAATTATGCGTTTGCCGACGCGCACCGGCTTGTTTTTTATTGGGCCGTGGTTGCCCTTGGGAGACAGCTCCTCGGGAGTGGACCAAGTCAGCCCCTCGTCTTTTGACACCGTCCGCATTCCCCGCCAATTATTCCAGTTCCCGCTCTGTTTAAAAAACAGCGTTATTGAATTGTCGGAGTTGCGAAACAACACGGGATTCCAACACGGAGCCGGCTTGTCCTGGGTCATTGTCGCCGAAGCTGCAACGCGGGGGGCCGCCCATTTGCCGTCCTTTAATTTTGACACCCAAATTTTAACGTCGTCGGCGCCCTCGCGGGTCCCCGCAAAATAGGCAACAAGCAAGCCTCCGTCAAGCGTTTCCAAAACCGTTGAAGCGTGGCACGAATCAAAAAACTCGCCGGGCTGGAAAATATCCTCCCGGGAAACGATTCCGCTTTGCTTGTCGAGAATTTCCCGGGATGTTTCGGCGGAGCAAACCACTGCCGTAAAAAACAGCAATACTAACGTAAGAAATTTCATGCCTAAATTTGATAGCACCGCAATGGAGGTTTATCAAGCAGCAAAATCCGGTCCGGCAATATTATCTGCAAAGAAAAGCAAAAATTTTATTTGATAAAGCAAAAGCTTATGCCAATATGTATGAAACTTTTGTACGGATGTCGCATTAATAAAAATTAATGGGGAAATAGTTATTTTATATGAGGAAATTTACGGCACGAATAATCGCGTTTATAGCAATTGCAGCATGCGTCTGGGCGGTGGCATACTACGGCTTTTTGAGGCAGGACAAGCAGCAATACAATTTTAAGACGGCAAAAATTGAGAAAAAGGATATTATCCAATCAATCGACGCCACCGGAACGGTAGAACCGGAAGAACTCGTCGATGTCGGCGCGCGCGTGTCCGGCGAAATAGTGGCATTCGGCAAGGACAAGAACGGCAAAGAGGTCGACTACGGTTCGGAAATCACCGAGGGCTCGCTTATCGCCTTGATAGACGATGAAATCCCGCGCTCCGACATTTTGCAGGCAAAGGCCAGACTGGAACAGGCCAAAGCCTCTTTGGCGCAGGCTAAAGCAACGCTCCTGCAAAACGAAGCCAATTTGAGAAAAGCGGAGCGCGATTGGTCGCGCGCACAAAGGCTCGGAGTTTCCGAAGCTCTTTCGCAGGCGAGCTACGACGCATATTTGGCGGATTGGGAAACCGCAACTGCGCAAATAGAAGTCTCCAAAGCGCAAATCTTGCAGGCAAACGCAGAAGTCGCGCAGGCGGAAGCCGCTTTAAAGGTAGAAGAGCGCAATTTGGAATATTGCCAAATTAAGGCGCCCGTCAACGGAATCGTCATAGACCGCAAAGTAAACGTTGGGCAGACGGTAGTATCCAACATGAGCGCAAGCAGCCTTTTCCTAATAGCCAAAGACCTAAAGAAGATGGAAGTCTGGGCGTCTGTAAATGAAGCCGATATAGGCAATATAAAAAAAGGCCAGCGCGTAGTTTTTACTGTGGACGCATATCCAAACGAAAAATTTGAAGGAACCGTTGGAAAAATCCGCCTCAACGCAACAATGTCGCAAAATGTGGTCACATATGTCGTGGAAGTTGTCACAGACAATTCCAGCGGAAAGCTTCTTCCGTATCTTTCGGCCAACTTGAATTTTGAAGTCAAGCGCAAAGACGGAGCCCTTTCGGTTCCAAATTCTGCGCTAAGATTTTCCCCGTCTGACGATATGATTGCCGAAGACGTCGATATGGCAAATTTTGACGGCAAAAGAAAAATTTGGATACCCGACGGCGACAAAGTCCGTCCGATTGTTGTGGAGCGCTCAATAAACGACGGTGCATACAGCGCAATTGAATCTCCCGAAATAAAGGAAGGAATGGAAGTAGTAGTTGGGACTGAAAGCCTCTCCGGCGCGTCTGCCAGCTCTTCAAATCCGTTTATGCCAAAGATGCCGCAACGCAAAAGAGGCAACAACAATACTAAAACAACAACAAAAAAATAGGCGCCGGAGCAAAGAAAATGTCTCTTATTACGCTAAAAGACATACGCAAAACCTATATAATGGGCGATATAAAGCTGCCTGTTTTAAAAGGTATTTCGCTCAATGTCGAAAAGGGTGAAATGCTCGCGCTGACCGGAGTATCCGGTTCGGGCAAAAGCACTCTAATGAATATACTAGGGTGCCTTGACCGCCCAACGTCGGGGGAATATTGGCTAGACGGAAAAGAAATTTCAAATCTGGACAACGACGGAAGGGCAGATGTCCGAAACAAAAAAATCGGGTTTGTTTTCCAGAATTTTAATCTGCTTGCCCGCACCAGCGCGCTTGAAAACGTAATAATGCCCCTCGGATACACGGCGGCCCACATGTCGGAAAAACAAATGATAGAAGCCGGTAAAACGATGCTGGAAAGAGTTGGCCTAGCAGACAGAATGGACCATGAGCCCTCAAGGCTTTCCGGCGGACAGCAACAGCGCGTTGCAATCGCGCGCGCCCTTGTAAACAGGCCGCAGATTCTTTTCGCCGACGAGCCAACCGGAAATCTCGACACGCATATGAGCGATGAAATCCTAAAAATTTTCCGGGAAATTAACGAGCGGGACGGCGTGACGATAGTGCTTGTGACCCACGAAATGGATGTGGCGCACAGCGCAAAGCGGATAATAAAACTTAAAGACGGCGAAATATCGGACGACACCGTGTTGGAAAAATAATGAAAAAGCTTCGCGTAATAAAATCGGCCCTAAAGGCAATCTGCCGCAATCCCACACGCACATTTTTAACGACGCTTGGGATAGTGATAGGAATTGCGGCGGTTATCGCGCTCATGGAAATAGGCAACGGCGCGCAGGAAACGCTGCAAAAAAACATAGCCGCCATGGGAGTAAACACAATGCGCATATTTCCCGGAACAGTCACCCGGAGCGGAGTCAATACCGGAGCCGGCGCTCGCGCAAACCTGACAATGAAAGATGCCGAAGCCATCTTAAGGAATTGCGACCACGTAGAGGCGGTATCCCCGGTTCTGTGGGTGCGCGGACAACTCATATACGGCGGGAAAAATTGGAATCCCTACAGCATAAATGGAGGCAACGAAGATTTTCTCGAGATATCCGGATGGCAAATTGAAGAGGGAGAACCGATATCGAGCATGCATGTTCGCAGGGGTTCTAAAGTTTGTTTGGTAGGCTCAACAATCGTCAGGGAACTTTTCGACGGAGAAAATCCAATTGGCAAAGATTTGAGAATACAAAACGTCATGTTCCGCGTAATCGGAGTATTGAAGACAAAAGGCGCCAATATGATGGGCATGGACCAGGACGATTGCGTAATAGCGCCTTGGACCGCCGTAAAGATGCGTTTGCGCGGAGCCGGATCGTCTTCAATCGTATCGGCAAACACTGTGACTTCTACAACAACCCTCAGCGCGTCCTCAACCTACACGACCGGCACGACTTTCTACCCCGAAGCAAGCGACAACCTGCCGCCCGTTAGATTTTCAAACGTTGACAGCTTAATCGTCTCCGTTCCATCAGCGGACATGCTTGGCATTGCAACAGAAGAAATAATCGCAGCCCTCCGTGAAAGCCACAAGCTGCTGCCCGAGAACGAAGACGATTTCAGAATACGCACAATGGCGGAATTTACCGACTTTCTTACATCTTCAACAAAGACTACAACAAACTTGCTGCTTTGCGTGGCGTTTGTGTCGCTGCTTGTCGGCGGCGTTGGCATAATGAACATAATGCTGGTTTCCGTCACGGAGCGCACGCGGGAAATTGGCCTGCGAATGGCTGTCGGGGCAAAGGCGCGGGACATTCTGAGGCAGTTTTTGATAGAATCGATTGTCATTTGCATTTTGGGAGGAATAATAGGAATTTTCGTGGGGCACGGAATGTCTGTTGCGTTGGCAAGGCTAATGGGCTGGCCGACATCAATATCCTACACGGCAATAATATTGTCTGTCGGGGTGTCTGCGCTCGTCGGAGTCATATTCGGATATTATCCCGCCTGGAAAGCAGCGCGTTTGGATCCAATTGAGGCATTGAGATATGAATAAAAACTTCTTTGAAAATCTCGCTTTGGCGGTTTCGGCAGCCGTCCTTTGCGGTTGCATGGTCGGCCCCGACTTTGAAAAGCCGCAGCCAAAACTCGGCGAAACCTGGAATCAGGAAATAAGCGGCAAGCTTTTAACCGACGGAGAAGAAAGCAAAAAGGTCTCTCCGGAGGAAATCGCGCGCTGGTGGGAAATATTTGAAGACGAACAACTGACATCGCTCATAAAGCGGGCGTTCGAAAACAACTTGGACCTCGCCGCGGCAACCGCCACAATAGCGCAGGCACGCGCGAATTTGGGAATTGTTCAGAGCGGATTCTTCCCGACCCTGGACCTATCAGCCGGCATGACGGAACGCGGAATCACCATGCACGATACGGCTACAAGCTATGGGATGGGAGCCACCGCAGGATGGGAAATCGACTTGTTCGGAGGCACGCGCCGGAGCATTGAATCGGCAGTTGCAAATTACAGGGCCACGCTCGCAGACAAATGCGCTACGCGCATTCTTGTTGCAGCGGAAGTGGCGAATAACTATTTCTCATACCGGGCGCTTCAGCAGGAAATTATTATAACAAAGAGCAATCTTGAGACTCAAAAGAAAACTTACCGCATCACGCTTGAACGCAAAGCCAAAGGGTTTGTATCTCAACTGGACGTAGTAAGGGCCGCAGCGGAAGTCGACAGCACGTCTTCCCAAATTCCGACATTGCAAAAGGATTTAATACAAACCCGCCATGCGTTGGAACTCCTTTTGGGACTCCAGTCTGGAGCTTTGGAAAAAGAGCTAGAAGAACCGAAAGACCTTCCAGAACTTGAAAGATTTATTCCCGTAGGCGTCCCGGCCAATCTGCTGGAACGCAGGCCCGACATAATATCTGCCGAATACAACTTGCATAAGGCAGTTGCGGCAGTAGGCAATGCGGAAGCCGATTTTTATCCGAAATTTTTCATAAACGGAAGCATATCTTACGAAGCGCCTAAAATCGGCAATATAGTGAAGAGCCAATACGGAACGTGGTCGGTGGGCCCCAGCGCAACGTGGAATATATTCCAAGCGGGAAAAACAGTTTTCAATGTAGAATTGCAGGAGGGCGTCGTGGCGCAAATGGGCGCAAACTGGAAGTCGGCCGTTCTGACCGCAATAAAAGAAGTTGAAGACTCCCTTGTAGCCGCAGCAAAAGAACGCGAACGCATCGCCTACATAAACAAACTTGTGGAAAACAACAAAAAAGCGTTTGACCTTTCGTCGACATTGTATTCGGAGGGTGAAATAGAATTTTTGGATTTGCTTGTTTCGCAACGTTCAATGCTGCAATCGGAACAAAGCCAAATATCAAGCCGCCAGCTTTTTATCTCTCACATAATATCGCTGTATAAATCCCTAGGCGGCGGATGGACAATGGACGACTTAAAAGACGATCCCCAAAAAACAGATTGGCTCTTTTTCAAAGATTCTTTTGGAATGGGCGACCCCGAAAATGCCGATGAGCTAAAGGTTGCCGGAAAGGCTTCCAATAAGGCAAACTAGCCAGAATGTTATTCAGACAAGCCCATAAGGCAAAAAAAACTTAAACGCCAACTATAATGATCTCGGCGGGAAGCGGCGGTTTTTTATCTGCCGCTAAAAGACAAACGTTTTTTTACAGCCAAAGAAATTTCCGTAAAATCTATTTTTTAATACAAAAAATTTTGCCGCCGCGATGCTGCCCCAAGCAAACCGATCTCAAGGCGATTAAATTTTTTATTGCCGTTATAAAAATTTACAATCAATGCCCAGACATGCATGCGCTGCCCCAATAGACGGCAACGCATACCACTCCATAGTTCCCGCGCGAGTTTGCTGCAATAGCCAAGTCAAAAAGCGCCGGACTAAGGGCAATGCTAGCCCCCAGGCTCGGACTAAATGGCAATGATCCCCTTTTCTCCAGTACGGATGCGGTACGCCTGTTCAACTGGAGAGACAAATATTTTTCCGTCGCCGATTTTTCCCGTTTGGGCGGCTTTAATTATGGTTTCAACCGTTTTGTCAACCATATCAGACGGAACGCAAATATCCAGCACGATTTTCGGCAACAACTCCACGGTATATTCGCTCCCGCGGTAGATTTCGGCGTGCCCCTTTTGCCTTCCGAATCCTTTGACCTCGGTGACCGTCATGCCCTCTATGCCGATGTCGGCTAAAGCTTCCTTTACTTCTTCGAGTTTGAAGGGTTTTATTATGGCTTTTATCATTTTCATTGCGGTAAGCCTTTCCTTTCTCAATCAGGTAAGTTGTAATTTTTATTGATGTCAAGTTCCACTACTTTCCATGGCAGGCCGAATTTTGCAACGGTTTCCAAAAACGGGTCCGGATCCAGCTGCTCCATGTTGAAAACGCCTTTGCCGTCCCATATTTTCGAGGCAACCATCCTGGCTGCGCTCGCGGCTGGAACTCCTGTCGTGTAAGATATTGCTTGGCTTTTTACTTCGGCATAGCATTCCTCGTGGACGCATACATTATATATATAGTACTTCTTGCGCTCTCCGTTTTTATAGCCGTCGAATATGCAGCCGATATTCGTCTTGCCCTTGGTAAGCGGGCCCAAGCTTGCGGGATCGGGCAATACAGCCTTTAAAAATTCAATCGGCGCTATTTCCACTCCCTTAATTTTTATCGGTTTTATCGACGTCATTCCGACATTTTTCAGGACATTCAAATGGGTCAGATATTTATCACCAAAAGTCATCCAGAAGCGTATCCTCTTTAAGCCTTTCAAATTTTGGCACAGGGATTCCAGTTCCTCGTGGTAAAGCAAATAGGAAGGCTTGACGCCGACTTCCGGATAGTCGAAATCGCAGCGCACGCTCAATGGATCCGTTTCTATCCACTTGCCCTGGCTCCAATATCTTCCGCGCGCGGTAATCTCGCGGATATTTATCTCCGGATTGAAATTAGTTGCGAACGGCAATCCGTGGTCTCCGGCATTGCAGTCGAGTATATCGACATAATTTATTTCGTCAAACAGGTGCTTTTGCGCGTACGCGCAGTACATATTAGTGACCCCGGGGTCGAAACCCGCGCCAAGCACGGCAATCAAGCCGGCCTTTTCAAACTTGTCGCGGTATGCCCACTGCCATTTATACTCAAATTTCGGAGTGTCCGGTGGTTCGTAGTTGGCGGTGTCTATATACGGAATCCCCGCCATGAGGCACGCATCCATCAGCGTCAAATCCTGGTACGGCAATGCGACGTTTACCAACAAATCCGCCCCTATTTTCTTTATGAGGGCTGCAACCTCCGAAGGATTGTCGGCGTCAACTTGTGCCGTATGGACGGGCGAGGCTATCTCGGACGCAATGGCGTCGCACTTTGACTTTGTGCGCGATGCCAGCCAAACTTCGTCAAACACGTCGCTCATTTGGGCGCATTTGTGTGTTACAACTCTGCCGACGCCTCCGGCGCCGATAATTAGAACTTTTGCCATGTCGATTGGTTGTGTTTAGGTTGAAGCGGCAAAATGCCGCAATTTTACGAAAACCCGCGGGAAACTGCGCAAGCGTTCGGTTGAATATTTAATTTCGTTGAAATTTTGGCGACTTCAAGCAAGATTTTCAACCATTCAAAAAATTTTTTTACAATGGAAACGGAAGAAAGACTCCAAAAATACCTAACCCAAGAACCCCAAATAGACCCATCCGCCTTCGTTAGCAAACACGCCGTCGTCATGGGCGCAGTGAAAATAGGCGCAAATGCAAGCGTGTGGCCCGGCTGCGTGCTGCGGGCCGACATAAACACCATAGAACTTGGCGACGGATCTAATATCCAAGACGGGACAATGGTCCACCTTGCCGACGATGCCGGAGTTAAAATAGGCAAAGACGTCACCATAGGGCACGGAGCAATAATACACGCGTGCGAAATACAGGACGAGTGCCTCATTGGAATGGGGGCTATAATTTTGGACAAAGCCGTAATAGGGAAAAATTCGATAGTGGGAGCCGGAGCGCTCGTCACAAAAAACACTGTCGTGCCAGAAGGATCCCTCGTATTGGGGTCGCCGGCAAAAGTAGTAAAGCAGCTTGACGATAACGCCAAAAAAGGAATTTCATACTGGGCTAAAAAATACGTCAAGGTCGCCAAAGCCACAAAAGCCTACGAGACGAAAAAATAATGCGCGGATTCGACAAACTCGATCTCGAAAGCTTGCCGACGCCCGCATACGTCGTGAGCCTGGACTTGCTTGAACAAAACCTCAATAAGCTTGACGATGTTCAAAAACGCTCGGGAGCCGAGATTCTGCTTGCATTAAAGGGATTTTCCGCATACTCCGCTTTTCCTCTTGTGCGGAAATACCTGCGCGGGACAACTTCCAGCGGAATAAACGAAGCCCTTCTTGCGCGCGAATATTTCGGCGGAGAGATTCACGTTTATAATCCCGCCTTTACCCAATCGGAAATTTCGCAGCTCGCGGAATTCGCCCACACGATTGTGTTCAACTCGCAAGCCCAGCTGGATAAATTTGCGGATTTTGCCCGCAGCTGCGCAAAAGCGGCGGGTAATCCCGGGCTGGAAATAGGGCTGCGGGTCAACCCCCAGTATGCGGAAGTCGAGACGCAAATCTACAATCCTTGCGCGAGCGGCTCGCGGCTCGGCGCGCGGCGCGACACTCTGCGCGCGGACGTTGCAAAAAAAATAGAGATGCTCCACTTCCACGCCATGTGCGAGCAAAACAGCGACGTGCTCGAACGTGTGCTCGGGCATTTCGAGGACAAATTTGCCGACTTAATTCCCCAAGTAAGAACCGTAAACTTCGGCGGCGGCCACCATATTACGCGAGCGGATTACGACACTGAAAGGCTAGCCAAAATCGTGCGCGGATTTTACGCCCGCTATCCAAACATTGAAAAAATTTACCTTGAACCCGGAGAAGCCATCGCCCTAAACGCCGGAATTTTTGCAACTCGCGTATTGGAAATAGTACAAAACGACGCGCAAATAGCAATACTCGACTGTTCGGCTACCTGCCATATGCCCGACGTTCTAGAGATGCCGTACCGCCCGCAAGTGGTCGGAGCCGGACTTCCCGGGCAGAAACCGCATACGTATTCGCTGGCCGGAAGATCATGCCTTGCCGGGGACAGAATCGGCGACTATTCTTTTGATGCACCGCTGAAAGAGGGAGATATTTTGATATTTACGGATATGGCACATTACACAATGGTAAAGACAACCACATTCAACGGCGTCAACCTTCCCGACATCGTCATGTGGAACGACGCCGCTGCGCGGGCGGAATTCATAAAGAAATTCGGATACGAAGATTTTAAGAATAGACTTTGATTTTATATGAGCTTGGAAGACGCCATAAGAAAACGCAGCGAACGCATAGCCGCCTTGAGAAAATCGTGCGCGGAAATTTTTGAGCGCTCAAAAAACATAACCCTCGAAATCGGATGCGGCAAAGGACATTATTTAAGCGAATACGCCGCGACTTTTAAGGATGAAATCTGCGTAGGCATAGACCTTATTTCCGAACGCATATCCGACAGCCGACGCCGCGCAAAAAACAAAAATGCCGACAACGCGTATTTTGTGAAAGCCGAAGCGGAAGAATTTCTAGAATCTATGCCGCAGGACGCGCGCCTGAACAAAGTAATGATATTTTTTCCCGACCCGTGGCCCAAGGCAAGACACCACAAGCGCAGGTTAATGAAGAAAGAATTTTTGGACTACTTGAGGCAGTTTGCGCAGGCAGGAACAAAGCTATACTTTAGGACAGACCACGCTGAATACTTTGAATGGACGACCGATGTAATAAACGCGAACGAGAATTGGGAGATTACAGGCGAAACAATCCTTCCCATAGAGGTTGTATCGCAGTTTCAGCGCATACTGCCCGAGTTTTCGACGCTCGTTGCGCGCGCTATATAGCAATGGAACAAAATGCGGCAATAAATCGCGCCGTAATTCTACCCTAGTAAGGCTATTTTATTAAGTGAAAACAGCCCGCGTGTCCTCTGGCTGCGAAGGATGATTTTCCGCAGCAACCTTAGGTATTTTTATCTCCAAACCGCGGCGGGAAACAACATACTAGCGGCGAACTTTGCCAGCCAACCCACGCCGTAATTTTTCGGAAAAGATTTGGCTCTGGAATAGTTATTTGCCCCCCACAAAATAATCGAAACATTGTGCAGACTTTTGGGGAATTGAAACATATTTTACGATTTTTTATGCCATGAAAAAATATTATTTTAAGGGGCAAAATTGTGCAAAAAAAGAGCTCACCGAATTGGAAAGCTCCTTTAAAATCTATTTATAATCCCGCTACAATCTTCTGCGACACGCCGCCAATGCTAGCACCAGAGATCCGAACACCGCAGCATAGGTTGCCGGCTCGGGAATTTGCATGCTAATCATAAGGTTATTGTTTTCTATAAAGTAATTCCACTCGCCGTAAAAATCTTCTCCATTTAGTGAGAGAATAAAGGTTTCGCCCTTTACAAGATTATCTATATCCAAAGCCTGTTCTGCCGCGCTCCAATTCAGCGCGGAAAATACTACAGTTTGGCCATAAGAAACACCGTCGCAATAGAGATTAACTTTAAAAATAGCGCTATCTTCAAACGCAAGTTTTGCGGAATCCATTATCTTAAGGTTTGTAGATGAGTCAATATCAGTATTTACGATTATTGAAGCCCCGTCTGCTACTATGACATCTGCGCTGCCGGTAAGCTCCAAATAAGCCCCCGTTTCAAGCGTTAAAACTGCTCCTCCGGATATAGCGGCACTTTCACCAATCTTTGCAGAAATCGTTTCTCCGCCTTCCATGGCGGGAGTGTATTTGCGAATTGAAAAACTGTCTGTGGAAGAATTCATCGAAAAATTCTGAATTACGCCGTCTGACATTATCGTGTTTTTATATGTAGGGTTTCCTTTTACATCTGAGAAATTAGCGCCACGAAAATCTACTCCCGTAAGATTCGCCCCGTCAAAGTTTGTATTTGTCAAGTCCGTCCTTATAAACGAAGCGTTGGAAAGATTTTGACCGGACAAGTCCCACCCGGTGAGATTATTTGAATCTAATATTATCCCTGAAAGGTCTTTATCTTTAAAACTCTTTGTCGTGGAAATAACGTCCCAATTAATCCCCCGCTTTACAGATTCAGTAAAGTTTGCGTTTGTTATTATGCTATCTGTTAAAATCGCATAATCCAAGCGAGCACCTGTGAAGTCGGCCCCGTCAAGATTTGCACCTGTCAAGTCCGCCCTTATAAGCAAAGCATTGCTGAGATTTCCACCTTTAAAACTGCTTCCATTAAGATTTTGATCAGACAAGTCCCACCCGGTAAGATTGTTTGAATCCAATATTATCCCTGAAAGGTCTTTATCTTTAAAACTCTTTGTCGTGGAAATAACGTCCCAATTAATCCCCCGCTTTACAGATTCAGTAAAGTTTGCGTTTGTTATTATGCTATCTGTTAAAATCGCATAATCCAAGCGAGCACCTGTGAAGTCGGCCCCGTCAAGATTTGCACCTGTCAAGTCCGCCCTTATAAATGAAGCGTTGGAAAGATTCGCTGACTTAAAACTTGCATTCTCATAAGAAGTTTCACGCCCTTGAGTTGAAAAAATTGTTCCAACAGCTATTGCGTCCGCCCAAATTGAATTATTATGGCTGTATCCAGAAAAATCTTGTCCGCTTATATTTTCACCAGAATAATTTTCATAGTCTGCAAGCGCTGAAAATCCACTATATATATACGCGCAAAAAATTAAATAATTTTTTATATTTCTCATCATGTTTTAATTTATAAATCTGTTCTGATTTTTGTGATTATTATTTTGTCATTTTAATTTTCCCATTGCGCGGAGCCTATTTACAAGAAGCGATGTAAGCCCGCATCTATCTTCAAAAGAACGTTCATACATCATGCTTTCTTTTGTCTTAAACAAATCGTAGTAAGTTAGCATATAGTTGCTTATATCAGAAGGTATTTTCCCTTTTAGAGATGTCGGGCACATTACGATAGGTTTTTTCCCGATTGCGATTGCCATGCCTAATTCAAACATGACATTTGGATTGAAATTACAGTAGGTTTTTACAGTTTTATCCCCATCTATTTCCTCGTCTGAAGTGCGCACATCAGCAACATCAAATATTAGCATATCGGAATCATCTATTTTTCTTACGATGTCGGAATATACAAAATCGCCATGCGATGCCCTTAATCGACTTATTTCTATGCGCACGTTCGGAAGCGATTTCTCAACCGACTCTTTTATTTTTTTCAGATAGCGCCTCAATGACTGCCAATAAATGTCCGCCTTTGCGCTAGAATACTCCTTCCACCCATATCCTACACTTATTTTCAAAATACTCGAAGTCCCGATTTTTGAGTATAAGGAATCCAACCACTGGTCAAAATTGGAGCGTTGAGATTCTTTCCAATTTTTATACGCATAATATTTTCCGTCAAAAACATCCTCCCAGTAATTGGCATCCTCTGGCGAAGACTTTATATATTCGTCTTTTATCTTCAAAAAAGGGCCGTCCAAACCAAAAGTATCCTCGGAATACTTCTTATCGCAAAGTTGTTTTATCTGATTCGCATCAAGTAGTTCATCAGCAAATAATTTATACAGAATCTCTTTTATATAAATATTTAACTGTTTCATAATTGATATACTATCAGTATTTAGAATACCCCATGCGTGAAATTTTCTTAACTAACTAACAAACAAAAATGACATATGCTTATCATTTCTATTATAAGTATAGTTAGACCACTCTATTCGCTAAGATTGTAGAGTGTTTATTTGCATTTCATCAAAGACTTCCAAATTATTTTTAGATTTTTGGAGTTGACACGGGTATTCTAAATACCATGACAAATGAAATCTTATCCGCGCAGGCCCTTTTGGGAGGAACTGGCATATCAATTCTAGATGCCGCAAGGCTAGTAAAAAACATCCTAGATACCTTTCCTCAAGGTTCCAATATTGCGCCTATTCAATATTGTTCCAAAATAATTGAAACAGGCAAGCGCCATGTCCGCTCAAAAGAAATGCAACTTGCGGAAGGATTTTCTCTTTATTTGCAAGCAAAACGCCATTTGCGGCCAGATTCTATTCGCGATATCCGATATATCGGGAATCGCTTGATAAAATCCAATACAAATCTAGCCAAACGCAATTTCTCTGATTTCAGGCTGCATGACTGTGAAAAGTTGCTGTCGGAAACCTTTTCCACCCCGAGCCAATTTAATAAAGCGCGCATTATGCTCCACGGATTATTTGAGTTTGCATTGCGTCGCGAATGGTGCGACCGCAATCCAATTAAATTTGTGGAGCGCCGCAAAGTTATAGAGAAAGAGATTTCTCCGCTATCTATCCCGCAAATAAAAAATCTTCTAAGAACGGCAAAATTGCCAAAATATAAAGAATGCCTACCCGCTATAGGACTTTTAATTTTTGCAGGCATCCGCCCGCGTGAGGTGCGCCGCATTGCATGGAGCGATATAGACCTTGCGGAAAAATCCATTACTGTGCGCTCCCAATGTTCTAAAACTGGAGGGGTTAGGCAAATCGAGGTATGCCCGGCGCTTAAACGCATTCTTATGGAGTTTAATCCGGTTCCGTCCGCGCCTGTCTGCCCGCGCAACTGGAATAAAAAATGGAGGAAAATTAGAAACGACTCAGGATTCAAAAACATATGGGTCCAAGATATTTTGCGCCACACTTACGCAAGCTACCATGCAAAGAGATTTAAAAACCTGCCCCGCCTGCAATTGAATATGGGGCATTGCGATGTTTCTCTTTTGCGCTCCCGATACGTCAATATGCGCGGAATATCCAATATGGATGCTAAAGTTTTTTTCAACTGACAACCTGCCGGAGATGCTCTTGAGAAAATTTTGTGTGTTTCAAAGTTGTATAAAAATACCGGCAATAGAAAACTCTCTTAAAAAAAATGAACGCTAAAAACGCGACGCAGGCTTCTTGGATTAAACCTACTGCAAACTTTCCTAAAGTTTCCGTTTTTTTTAATGCAATAGAATGCGTATTTTGGCTCTCTAGGAGATTTTAAGTAAAACATTAGCGCATGCAATTTCGTCCACAGGCTCTGCGGGAAGAAATTAAGAAAAGTTCGCATTCGCATTTTGCGCAATTGAATTTTACTTCAAGTTCCACGTCTTCATTCAAAAGCCTCAAAGGCTCTTTGAAAGTTGTAGCAACTTTCTTTTTGCACATTCCAAGCTCGCGCAATATGCAATGTTTGGTTGACATTACGCGCCGCCCGACAAGTCCGACTTTCCCGGACTCCGCGGCAAACTCCGAAAGTTTTACTCCTGCATCTGCATAGAAATTCGCGGCGGCTCGGTTTAATACGTTTGCCGAAAAATCTGTCGGAATGGCTGATGCTAAAGATTTCGGAGGAGAAAACGCCCGCATAGCCTCTGTTCCAATTTTCCCGCCCGCGCGGGCAAAACCATCCAATATGGAAGATTCCAACAGCTCTATAAGGCGCCTCCTTATGTCGTTTATCCTAGCCGGATTGAAAAATGGAACAGAACGGCAATCGAACAACACTCCGTCCGGAAGGCATTTATAATTTGTGCCCCCGAGCTTGCAAAGTGCCGATGCGATTTTTTCTTTTGAAGCCAACGGATTTTGAGCCAAAACAGCATCCGCTTTCGGCAGCAAAAGCTCCGCCGAAACCGCGCGCGAGTCGCAAAGCTTTACCCCGAACCCGTAATGGTCGCCATCCTCCCAAACCTTAAAACATACCGCCATTCTACGAACGGGCAGAGGTTTTAGCCTCCGGGAAAAATCTATGTCGAAATTGCGCCATATTCTTGCGCCGTGCGGGATTTCGACGCGCTCGCCAGGTTTTCCCAAAAAGACCTCGTTTTCGCGGACGCCGCCTACCGAAGCGCCAAACGGAGGGAACAAACCCGCGCAACTGTCGAAAAACAGCCCGTCTCCGTTGTGAAAAACCTTATCAGCTCCGCGGAAGAAAAATCCGTTTTTTATGCACTTCTCAACCGTCCCCAAAAATTCTCCCTTTGATTTTGGGCTTTCAAAGCCTGCGCATCCCGGCGATGTTCCATTGAGATGGTATTCGGTAAATCCCCTGTTGAATGTCTTGGACAGGTCCGGCGAAAATGAAGTCTCCGACTCTCCAAAAGAAGTGCGCAACAATCCGCGCGCGGCAATTTCAGCATCCAAGATTTCTCTGTAGTGCGCCACTACATTTTTAACGTACGCAGCATCCTTCAATCTTCCTTCTATTTTAAAGGAACGCACGCCGGCATCCAGCATGTCGCCGACATAGGCAGACCTATTCATATCCCTCAAAGACAAAAAGTGCGCGGGCGCCGAAATCTCCGCCCCGTCCGCATCCACAAGCCTATACTTCATTCTGCAAGGCTGGGCGCACTCGCCGCGGTTTCCGCTCCGCCCGCCTATCGCATAGCTGAGGTAGCAGCATCCGCTGTATGAAACGCAAAGCGCACCGTGGACGAAACACTCTATCCTGGCTTTCACCTTCCGGGATATTTCACCGATTTGCGAAAGGGAAAGCTCCCGGGCAAGAACAATAGTCTCAAATCCGAGAGAATCAAAAAACTCGGCTTTTTCCGGCGAGCGGATATCGCATTGGGTGCTAGCATGAAGCGGCATAGGCAAAAAGCGCGCCAGACGGCAAGCCAGTCCCATATCCTGCACGATTAAGGCGTCCACGCCTATTTCGCAAAGCTTTCGGGCTAGATCTTCGGCGCGCGGGAGTTCGGCGTCGGTCAAAATCGTATTGAGAGCCACATACACTTTGCATCCGAAAACATGGGCGAATTTGCAGAGTTGGGATATATCATCCAACCGGTTTGCAGCCGCCGCGCGGGCGCCAAAATCGGACGCGCCTATGTAAACAGCGTCCGCTCCGGCAAGTATTGCCTCGCGCGCTACGCCGCAATCGCGCGCGGGCGCCAGAAGTTCGACAAAATTTTCTTTGTCTGCGGGCATTATCCGTCTTGCAAAGAATTTTACGATTTGGAATCGCCCTTAATATCCCTCGCGCACAGCCACACGAATATTATAGACAAAAGGACTAATGCCAAATATCCGTTAGTCATCCCGGCGTTGCCGACATACTCCTGCTGCGGACAAGGAAGAATATCGAATATTTTTCTATAAGCCTGGATTGAAAATACAATTCCCGCATGCATTGCAATCGGCCCCCAGAGCACCTTGGTGCGGACATATATCATCGCCAAGACCATTGCGAACATAAAAAGGCTGCAAAACGGCATCAAAGAAAAGTTGTGGGATATCCCGATTGTATCGTAATATCCGACAAAAAAGCCAATGTCCCATTCTGAATTGTACGCCCCGCCCGGAAGGGAATTCCAAATTGAACTTGGAACTTTAAAGTGCTTATACGCAAAAAACAGAGAAGTTGCGACAATCCCTATAAAAGCGCCAAGGGCGGTATAAACTGCGCGCATTATTAGGCATCTGAAAACAAGCTCCTCCAGGAATCCTATTATGAGACCGCCAGCAAGGGCGCACAAAAGTATTTCCGGCAAACCCGCAAATGTAAAATCCGCTTTGAGCCTTACGTCGGCAAAAACATACTGCGCGGAAAAAATTACCACGCTTAAAATTATTCCGCCCGCAAAAAATTTTGCGAAAATCTTTGCGGAATCCGAATTTATTGGCATTCCAATGCTTTTTAAAGAAAATAGTCCGCATTCCTTGACCATCCACGGCAACCCAAGAATTATGGGGACCCAGCGCAGCCGGTCGTAATAAATATCTATGCGCTTTCCTAAAAGCCATTTTGTCGTCTCGGAGGGCGAAATTGCGTCCAGCCATTGAACCCCCCAATAAGCAGGAGCAGTTAAAAGCGCCGCAAACAAGGACGCGCCCACATAGATAAATAAAAATAGCCACAACCCCCTGAACGAATATTGGTTGGTTGCCAATCCGAACAGCATCAACTCTTTTTCGCGTTTAAACATGCATACTACTTAACCATTTGGTTAAAATTCTTTCAAACCTTTTTTGCATAAAGTTTGCCAATAAAAAAGATTGAAAGAAAATTACGTTTGCTGTGTTATAAAATACAAATGGGAAATACATTCGGCAAAATCTTCAGAGTGACTACCTTCGGCGAAAGCCACGGTGCGGCAGTTGGCTGCATAATAGACGGCTGCCCTCCATTGATGCAGATTTCCCGAGAGCAAATCCAATATGAACTAGATAGGCGCCGCCCGGGACAAAGCGAAATATCAACTCTCCGCAAAGAAGGCGATGTCTGCAAAATACTCTCCGGCGTCCTCGACGGAAAAACGCTCGGAACGCCTATATGCATTGTAGTTGAAAATACCGACCAGCGGTCGGGAGACTACGACGAAATCGCAAAACTCTGGAGACCCTCACACGCGGACTATACCTATGACGCAAAATACGGAATCCGCGACCCCAGAGGCGGGGGAAGAAGCTCCGCCAGGGAAACGATAGGAAGGGTGGCAGCCGGCGCAATAGCAAAAAAAATCCTCGGAGAAAAAATCACCATCCGGGCATGGGTGGAAAGCGTCCATTCTATCTCAATGCCATTTCAAAAGGAAATGCCCCCGCAAGAAGACATAGACGCAACCCCGGCGCGCTGCCCGCACAAGCCTACAGCTTTGCGCATGATTGAATTTATAAAAAAAGCCCGCGCGGAAGGAGACAGCGTAGGGGGAATCATAAGATGCAGGGTGGAAGGTCTTCCAGCAGGGCTCGGAGACCCCGTTTTTGATAGGATAGAAGCGGATTTGGCAAAAGCAATGCTTTCCATCCCCGCAACAAAGGGATTTGAAATCGGGAGCGGATTTGCGGGAACCAGAATGTTCGGCTCGCAACACAATGATATTTTCTATCGGCCGAATCCGGATTCCGACGCCGTCGCAACAAAAACAAACAATGCCGGCGGTGTTTTGGGAGGAATAACTTCTGGGCAACCTTTGGATTTCAAGGTTGCGTTTAAGCCAACCGCAACAATCGCCAAAGAACAATGTACGCTTTCGCGCGAACTTGCCGATGTAAAAGTTATAGGCCGAGGCCGGCACGATCCATGTGTCCTTCCGCGCGCAGTGCCCATAGTGGAGGCAATGGCGGCCATAGTATTGGCAGACGCGGCTCTCGCGCAAAAAACGATCAATATTTAAAGGAGGCATACTATGAGCATTCCGGCATATTTAATCCTTGGGAGTCCTGCCTGCGGCAGGCGCGGCATCGCTTGCGATATTGTAGAAAAGGCTCTGGGAGACGATGATTTCTGCTGCGTATTCGTAGCCGACGACGAAAATCCATCGGACTTCGACAAGCGAATAGCGGGCGCCCCAAATGCAGGAATCGTTAAGTATTCTGGATTCGCCGACGCAACTGCAAAAATAGCGGCTCTCGACGAGTCAAAAATAACAAGTATCATATTTGTCGCGGCATCGTCGGAAAACGTCGCGGACTCAGTAGAAAATTTCAAGGCTATCGTCGGCGACGGCAAAATCCGCCTGGCGCGCATTTGGTCGGTCTTAGACTGCCACATGTTAAAGATGTTCCCCGACGAGACATTTCCGTATGCGGACGCCCTATCGCACTTTGCGGACTGCCTTCTGCTGTCGCGCCGCAGCGGAGTTTCAAACAGGGAAGTAAACGACATTAAGTTGCGCTATGAAAAAATGTGCCGGCCCCACATTATAGAGCTTGTGGACAAAAATTTTCAAGTTTCCAACCCGATAGAGCTAATGATAGAGGAAGCCCGTAGAATAACCATGGTTTTCGATGATTTTGACCCTATCGACGACTTGGATTTGGACGGCGAAAATCTTCCCGAAGAGCCGTTTAGCCTGGAGCGCAAACCCGATCCGTATTTGGCAAGGCTGCCCAACGGGCTAAGGCAAAAACCGATTCCGAACGTCTGCGAATATGCCGCGGCCGCAAGGGAGGCGGAAAAAAAAGACGCCGAAAGCGGCAAAAATAAATAACCAGCGCAAATAGCGCAGCCACACATGCAAAATTTTAATTTAAACGAAAAAATCTCCTCCAGCGTAAGCCTCGTAGACGCCTACGTTCCCGGCGAACAGCCGCAAGGTGGCGGCTGGGTAAAACTAAATACCAACGAATTTCCCTACCCGCCTACACCACGCGTGCGCGAAGCCATACTGGAAGAAATCGGCTCGGACGCCTCCAGGTTGCGATTATATCCCGAACCTTTAAGCAAGAAATTGAGGGCGGAAATAGGAAGACACTTCGGAGTTGGCGCTGATTGCGCGATGGCAGCCAACGGATCCGACGACGCATTGAATATAGCCATGCGCTGTTTCTGCGACGCAAAAAAACCGCTCGCAAGCCTGGATCCGAGCTATTCGCTGTATCCCGTGCTGGCTAAGATCCAAGGCGCCAAGCTCATACAAATCCCGTTTAAGAACGGATTTGAAATAGATTTCGATGCAATATTTAAATGCAGCGCAAACACTTTTTTCTTTACCAACCCCAACGCTCCGACCGGCAAGGGTTTCCCCGTAGAAACGGTAGAAAAAATAGCCGATGGGTTTGGAGGCATGGTTCTGGTGGACGAAGCCTACGCGCCGTTTGCGGACTATTCAGCGGCAACACTCGTAAAAAAATATCCCAATCTGATTGTGACTGGAACAATGTCCAAAGGATGGGGACTTGCCGGAATGAGACTCGGCTGGGCTATTGCCAATCCAGAGGTAATCGAAATATTAGACCGCGTTCGCGATAGCTACAACTTGGACAGGCTCGCCCAGGCCGCCGGAATCGCCGCGCTCTCGGACGAAGAATACCACGCCAAATATGTTCAAGAAATAAAGAATACTCGGCGCATAACAGAGCATTTTCTGGACTCAATAGGCTGGAAATACATAAAAAGCTCTTCAAATTTCATCCTTTTGACCCCAAATAAAAACGGCGCCGAATGCCCTGAAATTGCGGCTGAATTTGCGGCGTTCTTGCGTTCAAAAAAAATTCTAGCCAGATATTTTGCCTCAGATCCCAGCGTAAATATGTCCATACGCCTTACAATAGGCACGCCCGAACAGATGCAGACGGTCATGGACGCAATAACGCAGTGGACTAATATCTAAAGAATAACGCCAAGGCTCTAACAACTATGAAAAATAGAACAGCAAAAATCTCTCGCAATACATCAGAGACGAAAATAGAACTTGAAATAAACCTCGACGGCTGCGGAAAATACGAAGTCGACACGGGCATACCGTTCTTTAACCATATGTTGGAGCTATTTGCGCGCCACGGGCTTTTCGATTTAAAATTAAAAGCCCGCGGAGACATAGACATAGACTACCACCATACTGTTGAGGACGTTGGAATTGTGCTTGGACAAGCCGTAAAACAGGCAGTTGCCGACAAAGCGGGAATGAACCGCTACGGATTCTTTATACTTCCAATGGACGAAACTTTGGTGCGGGTGGCTGTCGACTTGTGCAACCGCCCAATTTTAGTGTGCGATCTGGGCTCTCCAGAATCGCGCGTGCGGGACTTTAACGTTTCCTTATTGAATGAATTTTTTCAGGCGTTTGCAAATGAGGCCGGCGCAAACCTCCATATAAAATTGGAATACGGTTCCGAACCCCACCACATAGCAGAAGCCGCATTTAAGTGTTTCGCAAAGGCACTTTCCATGTCGACCTCGATTGATCCTCGCAGGGGAGAAATGAAACCCACCACAAAAGGTTTAATTTAAATCTCCGGCGCGCGCACGCGCTTTATTCCACTATAAAAATGCCAAACGGCGCCTTAAGATTTCTTGAGGCGCCGTTTGGCTTGGTTCTTAAAACTATTTTTCAGCAAAAAAAGCCGCTTGCCCTTAAACGCGCGCATGAGCTTCTATCAAAATCTGCGCCTACTTCGCTAAACGAATTTCTCCATTTTTTGCAAAATGCGTGAACATCCGCATAATATTCCGCTTCCCGCAAACGCATAGAGCCATAGCCCTGCCCAATCCCGCAAAAACAAATCCCGCCAAAATCTGTCCAATCCAGGGCAACCGCGGGAATAAGTTTGCCGCAAATCTGCGGAAAGTAAAATTCCATGGGAAACATTCTGCTATTGGCCGCCTGCTAAATAATGCCGCCAATAAGGATAAGATTCGAAGCAATCTGCGAACATTCGCTGAAAGTTTCCTAGGATATTTATTGACCAACAAGAACGGACGGATGAATGTGGCTGAGGCATTGCAGCCCATCCATTCAATTCCCGGCCGGAAAGGTTTCAGCGCGGCACAAAAAGAGAACCAACCGCCGCCTACAGATAAATCATTTTGCCAGTGCGGGAAGACTCGTCGGCTGCAAGCGCGATTTTCAAGCTGTTGACGGCGTCGGAAAGATGCTGGGATAAATCGGCGTCGTCTTTTATGGCATTGTATAAAAACAGCTGTTCCCGGGCACAGAGGTCGTCGTGGGTCGGTTCGTCCTCGGTGCTAATCCACTCGTCTTCCTTTACAAAATGATTTTCCGAATCCAACTCAGAATGGTGGAGCCGGAGCATCTCCGTTTTAGTATGCGAATCGATGTCGTCGGATTTCTTGTCGCTTCCGGCGTTTTTTGCCTGGATGGAAACGCTCCCTTTGGGGCCAAACACGTCTTTTACGAAAAATGCGTTGACGGAAACCATCGGGCCCCAACCAGCCTCGTACCATCCGACCGAACCGTCCTCAAAGGCGACTTGCAATTGTCCGTAGTTGCGCTGTTCCGGACGGAGTTCGTCCGATATATTTGCGGAAATTCCGCTTACGCGCACGGGTTTTGAACCAGTCATCTGGCACATCACATCAAGATAATGAACTCCGCAATCGACAATTGGAGTGAGGGAATCCAAAAGATTTTTGTGTACGCTCCACGTTTTTCCGCTCGACTGCTGGTTGAGATTCATCCTCATAACCAACGGCTTTCCCAAAGTCTTGGCTATCTCTATGAATTTCTTCCACGATGGATGGTGCCGTAGAATGTAGCCCACCACAACTTTCTTATTCAGTTTTTTCGCGCAATCCACAACCCTTTTGGCGCCTTCGACAGTAGACGAAATCGGCTTTTCTACAAAGACATGGCATCCGGCCTCCATGGCTTGAATAGCCAACGGCTCGTGGGTAGCCGGATACGTGCAAATGGCAACGGCATCAGGCTTTAACTCCTCCAACGCTTTTGCGTAGTCGGAAAAGTATTTGTAATTGCCGTTTACGGATTTGTTAAAAGCTTCCACCGCCTCGGGACGGGCGTCGACAATCCCGACAAGCTCAAACTCCTCAAGCTTATTGTACGCGCGGGCATGGGAGGCTCCCATATTTCCGCATCCGACAACCAATACTCTCACTTTTTCCATTCTTATTCCTTTTTTTATTTATTTTTAAAATTTATGAAAGCCAATCCCCATGGCATATCAATATAGTTAAAATCTCGCAATGCCGGCTCCTTAACGTTAATAATACCAGAAGTTTTTTTTAAGACAATATGCGGCGCTATTATTTATTTTAACTATATTGATATTTTCCGCAAATTTTTCATTTTATATTCGGTATTTATGCCTTCCCCAGACCCGACCGAATGGATATCCCGCCTGAACTGGGTTGGAGTGCAGTCGTATTTATCGCGAAACTTGCGGCAAAAGTAGGGCAAATCCGAAAATCCGCACGCCTCGGAAATTTCTCCGGTCGAAAAAGACGATGTCTCAAGCAGCCATTTCGCATACCGCAAACGGGCGTCATTGATAAATTCCGTGGGAGTGCAATTCATATAGCGGCGCATGGCGCGGTTTATGTAGGACATATCCTTGCCGCATATTTCCCTGAATTTTTTCAGCCCCAAAGAAAGGTTTTCAGGATTGCGTATGCGTTGGCAGGCGTCGGAAAGCCAATCGGGCATGTCTCCGGGAAGCGCGGAAATAAATGCGTTTTTTATCTGCCAGTATAAATTCAACAGGAATCGGAAAATCGCCATGCGGGAATCGTTCTGCCATGCCAATTCAGCGGCCGCCCGATCTAAAAACGAAGTTTCGAACGACGAAAGTTTCAGCGATATTCCCGCAAACTTCCTGCGGTATAAATCCTCCTCGCCCGCCAAAACCGTATTCATAAAATCGTCGAAAACCTCCCTTGCTATTGCGACATACGTAAAGCTTAGCGTGGAGTTGCGCTCCGGCTCCAAAACGTGGACTTCATTGGGGCTGGATATGTATAGAAAGTTTTTGGAAAAATATCTTTCCCTTCCCCCCGAAATCAACATTCCGCCGCCATTTCTAACCCAGAACACCTCTACGAAATCGTGGCGGTGCAATCCCACTGAATGCGCCTTGTCGGATTTCCCGTGGACGACTCTAAAATATTTATTGCCCTGCAGGTGGGAATCCTGTGTAAATTCTGTCACCATTTTGCCCATACAACAATCCATCCTTTTCTTGGGAATTAACCGCAGCAATTTCCCAATCGCCGCCGGTTGTTGGAAAAAATTTCATATTTTTTTTAATAGTCAATATAATACAAACGCGCTTCCTGATTTTTACATTTCCGAAAACCGCAATTTCAACCCTTGGGAAGCCCGCGCTGCCCTGCCCGCGGACACTTTTGCAAAATTAACCTCCGCATCCTCCGCAAAATTGGCGACAAGAAAGCCGCACGCGCCATGCGCGAAAGTTCACAACAAAAAAATCGCATGCCTTTTTGCCGGGGAAATCCGCCTCTAAAAAATGCCCCGCTCCAAAGAGAAATTCATTCCTGCATCCGCAATATTCTTTATAACTTCCGATCGCAGGATGGAACGTTGGGTTGGCTATGCGTCAATCTACGTCTGAAGTGTAAACTTTGTGCTTTTCAGTCGCCGCCACCCAAACGGCTGCGCAGGAATCTCCGTAAATATTGACGCTTGTGCGCATCATGTCGAGAATCCTGTCGGTCATCCATATTATGCCCACCGCTTCAGCCGGAATTCCCGCGACTCCCATTATTACAACTATCGCCACTAGACTCGCCGAAGGGATTCCCGCAACGCCTATCGAAGTAAGCAGGGCCAACACAACAACTAAAAACTGCATCCCTATCCCCATCGCCGCACCGCCCGCGGACGCGTAAATCTGCGATATGAAAATTACAGCCACGCATTCATACAACGCGCTTCCGTTCATATTTACGGTAGCTCCCAGGGGAATCGTAAATCCGGATATGTTTTTCGGAACCCTCGCGGAATTCTCGACGCACTCCAAAGTGACAGGCAAAGTAGCAACGCTTGAAGACGTGGAAAAAGCCGTAAGAATAGCCGGGAGCATCGCCTTTAAATGTTTGACGGGATTTACTCCCGCCGAAAGCAGAACAAGCGACATCGTTCCCACGGAATGCAGAACCAACGCCAGGGAAACCGTCAGGAAAAAAACCACCACCGGCGCCACGGCCTCTGCCCCCGCGCGCATGAAAACAGGCGCCACAAGCCCAAAAACACCTATCGGCAGAAGCCTCATTATTGCGTTTGTTATCTTCTCAAAAAGAATGTTAAAACTGCTCCAAAATTTCCGCTGGAACTCCGCGTGTTTTTCGGGAAGGGTATTTATGAACACGCCGATTATAACGGCAAAAACAATAAGCCCCAACAACTGTGTGTTATCCGAAGCTGCCTCGACGATATTTGGCGGGAAAAAACGCAATAAGACGCCCACGATGTCCCCAGCCCCCGAATTCACCGCGGAAGCGTCAAAGTTTGCCCCGCCTAATATCTTGCGTGCGGTTTCTGCGGAAACATCGCCCGGGGCAATTGCATTCACAAGCAACAATGCCAAAAGAATAGCCATAAGGCCGGTTATCAAATAAAATGCGAGCGTCTTCAATCCAACCCTCAAAAAGGTCCGCCCCTTCCCCAAACTCATGCTTCCGCAAATTACGCTCGTTGCGACCAACGGCACAACTATCATAGAAAGCATGCGCATAAACAGGCTGCCTATAAAAGAGCATACGCGCTCAAAGCCATTTCCGACAACGCTTTCTGAAAGCCCGAATGCCTTAAATCCGAAAGCAAACACAATAGCCAACACAAGCGCCGCCGCGACCTGCCAATGAAGTTTTGAAAAGAAATTTTTTATTTTCATATAAGAGAAACCTCCCGCGACATAATCCGGAAATTCAAACGCTTAAAAAAAAATGCCTTTTACCTTGATACCAAAATATTTCCCGCGCGGAAGAAAAATCTCATAAAAAAATATTGCCCGCCGCAAAAAAATTCCGAAAATATGTAAATTATGAAAAAACTAATTTTATTGGCTTTAACCGCCGCCGCCTTGGCTTTGTGCGGATGCTCATCAACAAACGAGCAGGGTGTCACCGTCAACAGCAGCGGACTTTTCGGAATGTGCGCGGACTTTAATTCCGGAATAAATTCTTAAGCTTTTGCCTGCAATATACAAGCCTGCCCGCTTTCATTGGAAATTTGCGGGCAACGGCAATTCGCGCTGCATTTCCCCAAAGGGTGTTTTGCGCGGCAATATTTCTAAAACCGCCTAAAAGGGAAGAATTTCGTTCTTCCCCTTTTTTATTTGCGCTTTCAAACTTGCCTTGCCGACGAAAAACACAGTGGCCTAAAAAATTTTTGTTTGTAAATAGCGCAAAACCCGTATTTATTTTAAATTATACGCAAGCGCATGGCGCGAGCCCGTCCTCATGGAGCGGAAACGCGCTGCGCAGCTGCCTAACGCCACGCCGGTTTTGCAATCCCGGAGGCATAAAACATATTTGGAGGAAACAATTATGCAAAGGAGAGAATTCGCAAAAAAAACTTTAACGGCAATTGCAGCAACTTCGATATTGGGAACCGCGGCAAAAGCGCAATCGCAAAATAAATCTCCCTACAACGCAAGCGACGAAGAAATCTTGAACCAGTCATCCCCCTTCAAATGCAAGTTTGCCGCAAACTATTATGGCGGTCTCTGCTTCAACGCGATGAAAAATTGCAAGACATTTGAAGATAAAATCCAATATTATTACGACCATGGCATTAGGGCAATAGAAGACAACAATATGCTTTCCCGGCCCGTTGAAGTGCAGGAAGCCATCGCAAAGAAAATGTCGCAACTGGGAATGGAAATGGGAGTCTTCTCCTCCTACGGCGGAATGAAATTTCAAATGACCGCCAACAAATTGGACCCAAAAAAATCTCCCGACAAGGCGGCATCGATAGAAGTCACAAAGCAGAAAATGAAAGACGCCGTGGAATGCGCCAAGCGCGTCAATGCAAAGTGGATTACGCTTGTGCCAGGATATATAGACCCGTCTTTTGAGACGTCCTATCAAATGGCGAACGTCGCCGAGCACTTAAAAGTCGCCGCCGATATTTGCGGCAAAGCCGGCAAGACGATTGTCTTGGAACCGCTTTCTTTTACAGCGCATCCAGGGCTTTGGCTGCAAAAAGCCTCCGATGCCTACATGCTCTGCAAAGCCGTAAACAACCAATATTGCAAAATCCTATTCGACGTGTTCCACCAACAAAACACTGAAGGCAGCCTTATTAGAAACATAGATGCCGCTTGGGATGAAATTGCATACTTCCACTTAGGCGACACCCCCGGCCGCAACGAGCCGTTCTCGGGAGAAATAAATTTTGTAAACGTCATAAAACACATCCATGAAAAGGGCTACCGGGGCCTGTACGGAATGGAACACGGAATGAGCGACAAATCCGAAGCTGGAGAGGCAAAACTTTGGCGGGCTTACCGTAAAATAGACGCGGCAATAGCTTAAGCCCAATTCTGACGGCAGAAATACAATCTACGCGCAAATTCGTGCAGGTAAAAAACGCGGCGCAGAAACATCTTCGATGAATGCAAACAATATGCCGCAATGTTTTCTGCATTCACTGCAAACAATAAAATTACCGCCTAAAGATACCATGCGAAAGACCGCTGCTATTATTTTAATTTTTATTTCTCCTTTTTTGCTATCGGCGCAAACGGGCGCCGTGACAAACGCACCGGGAGAATCCGACACATTGAAAAAAGCCGCCCAAACTCCGCCGGATTACCCTTTGGCTCCGGAAAAATACCGCAGGCCGGCAGGTTTTAAGCCGCATTTATATAAATACTCTCTAAAACAAATGAGCGACCTGTTCTCGGCTGATATGATTAAAACCGCGCGGGAACACACCGCCCGCGTCCGCGCGGTTAACGCGGCCGGGAAATGGAAGCCAACCGGAAAATCGCTGGACGAACACGAATGCCCAGAATGGTTTAAAGACGCTAAATTCGGAATTTTTATAGACTGGGGCCTGTGGTCGCTTGCGTCGTGGTGCCCTCCCAAAAAAGGCGGAGCAATGTATCCGGACTGGTATGAACTTAGAATGTATAGCAATTTCGACAATAAATCCCCATTCTGGGGCTATAGAAACTACCACATAAAAAATTGGGGGGAAGACTTTCAGAGAGACCACTTTATTCCGCTTTTTAAGGCGCGGGATTTTGAGCCGGAAACTCTCGCGGAACTATTTAAAACGTGCGGGGCAAAATATGTAGTTCCGTTTTCAAAGCACCATTCCGGATTTTGCCTATGGCCATCCTCCTACACGCACAGGGATGTTATGGATATGGGCCCCAAACGCGATATAATGTCGCCATTGGCTGAGGCATGCAGAAAGCGGGGAATGAAATTCGGATTCTACTTCAGCCTTAGCGAATGGGAATATCCCCTGTTGAAAGACGGCGGACAGCTCGCGAATTTCTCGTGGAACAAAGAAATCCCTTTTTCAAAAGATATGGAATACAAAGCTTCCGGGAAAATTGCCGTCAAAGATTTCGTGAACGAATATATAATACCGCAAGCCGCCGAGTTTATTGAAAAATACTCCCCCGACATACTATGGTTTGACGCCGACTGGGCGGACAAAGCGTCCGCGCTAGGCGGCTACGATATCGCCGCATATTTCTACAATGTCAGTAAAAAACCGGTTGCCGTAAACGACAGATACGGGCTTGGCGAACCCGAAGAAATTGAGGGAAAATTTACTGCCGCCCGCCCTCGGCAATGGCTGCGGACCGTCCGCGGAGACTTTTATACGGACGAATACGGCGATACATCCGAATGCATTGACATAGAAAATTACCACCCGTGGGAAGCCTGCCGCGGAATAAGCCAATCATACGGCAATAACTGGCAGGACGATGAGTCGAATGTCATTTCGGCAAAAGAATTTGTATCTATGTTCGCCGATATTGTCGCGCGCGGAGGAAATTTGCTGCTATTGATAAATCTCGACGGTCAAGGCTCTGTTCCGGAAATACAAATGAAACGCCTTACAGAAATCGGGTCTTGGCTTAAGTTGAACGGAGAAGCCATTTACGCCACACGCCCACTCTCGCCCTTTACCAAAGAAGGCGTATCTTACACCCAATCCAAAGATGCGCGCGCCTATTACGCTATAATATCAAACCCGGCCCGAAAAGTGCGGCTTGAAATGCCTGCGGCAGGCAGTTTCCAAATATCGGCTGTCGCAACAAAAACACCTTTAAAATGGGAAAAGCTCGAAAATCCTGGAAATGCAATTGAAGTCGAGCTTCCAGAACCCCTTGCGAACTCGGAACTTCCCGTTGCCGTCAAAGTAAAAACGAATTAATTTTTTACCAATAGCTTTATCCGCCGCACATCCATCATTTGCGCAGCAAATAAAATCAAAGCGCTTATCTTCCCATGGGACAAAACGCGCAATTCTACCATAACATATAACAACTTCGTCTCCTAAGAGATTAACTAAAAAATATTTGACTTATAACCGTATATCTTTAGTTTGTAAATTACAAATTACGACGTGTCCGATGAAAAACCTATTTGCCATCATCCCCTTTGCAATTTTTATACCGCTTTCAGCGCACGCAACCACATACCGAAATATAACCACAGGAACCCCTCTGTGGAGCGATCCAAATTCTTGGTATATAAATGAAACAAGCCAAATTGCCACAACCCCGCCAACAGCCGGAGATACAATTTACGCCTTTTATAATAGTGCCACCCCGTCAAACCCTTTTAAACTATATGTGGATATTGACGCAACTATATTAAGAATAAATACAAATTACACGGCAGGCTCCACAGTCTACCAATTAAACGACTTGGACGGAACAACCCCAACAACTCTTACAATCGACGGAGCATCCTCGGACTCAAGCTCAATCCTTCTTAGCTTCTCAAGCGGCGACAATATTACGGGAAATGCGGCTCTGTTGGGTTTTGACGGAATAGAAGGCTCGCAATTAAAACTTACAAACTCCCTAAACGAAAACGGCTCGGTAAATTTTCGCTTTTCCGGCAAAGGCAACGTACTTTCAAGAACAATCAGCATTGGGCAAAATGTGGAGGTCTTGGCGGATAGAGACGTGTATTTCTACGGCGCACTAGACGGAGTTGTCGACGGCGGCGGCGTTTATTACAACATAGGCGGCTCAGTTGAAGCAAAAGATGGCGATACTTATAAGGACATATATTTAGACGGCTCCACTGGCGGAATGACGATGACTTTGGCGTCTTCGGCAACAATGACCGCAAATAATATTTCGATAGTCGGCTCAAAAACAAACATCGTATTAGACGGACAAATGAATATATTAAAGAATTCCGACTACACGATGTCAACCGGAAGCTTAACAATAAACGGCAATTTAAACGTCGGAAGCAACGCATTTAATTTTTCGGGCGGAACCTTACAATCGGCTCGGAATCCGCAATTACCGCAGGTTCGATAAACATAAAAGCAAATGCCGCAAATTCCACATTTACCGTTGCCGAAGGCGCCTCATTTACGCCTACAACACTCATTTACAACACAAAACAGACAATTTACGTAAATGGGACTCTAAACACAACTCTTTCCGGAGGCGGAATGCTTAATATAAATGTTGGACAAAACGGCGTCTACAATGTGACAAACAGGAGCGGGTCCAGCCAGTGGACAATTTTTGGCGGAGACTGGAATGTAAGCGGCAAAGTTGTGACAAACGGATTTAGCAACGACTCAAAAATAGCAAGCGGCCACATGACGGTAAACGAAGGCGCCCTAATCGTCCATAATTCGGGGGGTATGAACCTAGACGGATACCAAAGCGTATGGAGCGACATCGGCCCTAAAGCAATCCTTACACTAAATGCATCAAACGCTTTTAGAACCACCGAAGGAGGTTCGCAAAGCTCTTATTTCTTGAACGTCTCCCGCGGAAATGTACGCATAGAAGTAAATGCCGACAATACGTTTAGCAGGCTGGGATTTTCAACCATTACAGACGCCGCACAAGCTGCAACGCTGACGCTGTTTATTGCCGACGGAGTCCTCTTTGAAGTCTCGGACATATCGGGACTGAAAGAAGAAAACTTGGCGTCTCTCGTATTGGAAAACTTCGATAACAATAAAATAAAAGTCACAAATGCCGGAACAATCGACTTCTCAAAAATTTCGTCTTCAGACACTGTCGACGGAGAGCAGAAATGGGGCAACTTCCGCATCGAAAACGATTTTCTCGTTGCCGACTTGCTCGTGCCGGAACCTTCCGAAATTGCGGCAATTTTCGGAGCGTTGGCTTTAGTATTGGCAATTTGCCGCAAGCGCAAATAAAAACCGCTATTAAATCGAATATTTTAAGCGTAAACCAGATATTGGGTTACGCTTTTATTTGCAAAATAGCAATAAATATCTTGACTTTTATTACCCGCCGCTTAAGAAATTATTGTAGAAGTATTTGGAATCTCTTTTTTTTTTAATTTAAACTATGAAAAAACTGTTTTTTTTAAAGCCTCTTCCATTGATATTCTTTGCTGCAATGTGTGCAAACGCAGACGTTGTTTCCAGCGGGAAATGGACTGAAAATTCAACTTGGAGCGAGGCTTCCGCCCCAACAACCTCGTCTTCCAATCCTTATACAGATCTTTCTTTTGCGTCCTCTGGAATAACTTTAGAAGTTGATTCCAACCAATACGCAGACCGCATCCAATTAGGTTCGGCGGCCGATACAACAATTGCTATTGATTCTGGAGCGTCTTTAACCCTATTTGGCTACGATGCAAAAGAAAATTCCAATGGCGGTCCGTATTATTACATTTCCGCAAGCGACCCATTAAGCAAACTTACTATTACCGGCGACGGAGAATTGGTTTTATCGAGAACAAACGAAACCCGATTCCAAATGGGACAAATTGTATGGGATGTAAACGTCACCTGCACAACAGGACCCTTTTATCTCCTTGGAAATAAACAAGGAGGACTATCTTCTCTCACCATAAATAAAACAGCTTATTTTGCAAACATGCAGGCAAATTACGGCAATTGGAAAGTAATTTTAAATTCCGGCGCAAATGTAACTTCGGGATTTTTGATTGGCGGAAGTAGCATGGAAATGGCAGCCGGTGCAACTTACAACATCAATGGAGGCGCAACTCTCAGCAATGCTACGTTAAACGGAACAATGGTTGTTAACTCTTTCCGAAACTACCAAATAGAAAGAATGGCAGCTAAAATTTCGGGGACATCGGTGTTTGGAGAAACCGCTTCGTTCACTACAACTTCCACTGATTCTAGAGCAAAAGTTCTATTCAACGGCAATGTGACATCCAATGCCGCAAAAAATGCTATCAATATTGCGGGAACAGCTTTTTTGAATAATAATGTCGTTATGAATCTTAACTCGTCAAACGCCATAAAAACCGGATCTGCCAGCGGACAGGGAGATTCTACTTTTTATATTGTCAATTATTCCACTCCCAAAGTTGGCGAAAATTCCTATGTCGACACATTTGAAGCTTCCACCGCCACAATAAACCTCGGAGCAGACAATGACTTTGGAACTTTTATATTCTACGACAATTCTCAGTTAAACCTATCAACCAATGGATACAAATCTACAATCGGCGGAATTGAACTATATTCCGGTTCGGGAGCTTATACTATAAACATATCAAATTTGACCGATTTTACTTTGAAAATAAAAAGCCTTGAAAATATTAATTTAGAAGACGACGGCGCGGGAAATATGTGGGCAACTAACATATTTATCTATGATGAAGACGACTTTAGGTCCAATGCCTATCTAATAGCAGACACCACAAACGAAGGATGGTGGATTAACGCAACATCCGAAATTCCAGAACCTGCAGAAATCGCCGCAATTTTTGGCGCGTTGGCTTTGGGGCTCGCATGCTGCCGCAAAAGGAAATAATTGACTTTTAAATATTATTATTCAGACTGTAAATATATTTATATTCCGTTAATCAGTCTGAGAATAAATATTCTTTTTACGTCTTCCAGAAGAAGCGTCAAATTATTAAAACGTGCAAAATCTCTTTTTTTGTAGAATTTATTATAATTTTCCGAAGGGTTTTTTATAGAAAATTCAGATTCATAAGAGACTAATCATTAAAAAAACTTGACTTTTTTTTGATCTTTGCAAATAGGTTTTATTATTATGAAAAATTCGTCTGTTTTAAAAAATTTTTCTATTATTATCCTTTCTCTAAGCGCTTTTTCGGCAAAAGCGGAAACAGTTTATTGGGTTGGAGGTGGACCATGGTCAGACGGGAACACTTCGGCATGGAATTCAGCAGGCTCTTGGGCGTCTGGAACAGTCCCGAATGAAACTTCCGATATTATCTTCGATAAAGATTATCTCACTGGATACGCCGGAGCTTATCTTGGTAGTGATTTACACATAAAAATAAATAACCTGAAAATAGACAGCAATTACGGATATTTCCAAGTTCGGCAAGATGCAAACTCCATATTTGAAATTACCGGCGATTTCATAAAAGAAAATCCTTCGGAAACTCTTTTTTGCTACACGTTAAATAATCCATCTTCCGCGCCAATCTTGAAGATAGGCGGAAATTTGCAGGTTGGAACTGCCGATTATGTCGGAACGGGCGTAAACATTCTTTTAATAGGCGCCGATAGGGACTCCTCTGTATACGGTTGGGGCGGACCAAAAACTCTTACAATTGACGGCAATATTGATTTGTACAACGCCTGCCAGTTGAAATTAAATGTGGGCACAACCACTACGACTTACGACACTTCCGATCCAGCTGTTTCCATTGGCGGCGTGATAAATATGCATAGGGGTACAGGTGAAATGGCGGGGAAAAACCCCACTTTATATTTAATAAACCGCTCCGATAAAGCCCCGGCGGGAACTACAACCGTAATAAGTTGCAACGGAGTTTCCGGCGAAGGAACAATTACAACTTCAATCGGAAGCGCAGCCGTGGCATCGAAGCCGATTCTTCATTTGCGCAATTCTGAAGACCAGAATTTTTCGGGTCAATACCAAAGGTTGTGGAATAGGTTGATTTTTTAGATTTGTCTTTCATAGATTCACCC
>OJMH01000142.1_pt1 | contig 109642 bp, 112 predicted proteins | sample 1597111 | NCBI WGS metagenome assembly OJMH01 (sample SAMEA2452115, study PRJEB22498) | human gut metagenome | reverse complement strand
GGGGGCGGGCGGGAATGCAATGAATCAAATTCCGGAACCTGAACGGGCTTCGCCGCTTTTAAGGTTCCGGAATTTAATTCATTACATTCCCTTATTGATGGTTATTTTTTCAATAATTTATAAACTTCAATATCAAAGTAATCAGCAATTTTAGTCAATTTGTCCAGTGTTATATTTATGGATTCTTTTTCAAGCTTGCTTATATAAGAATTGTCAAAACCCAAAGACAAAGAAAGTGCTTCTTTCTTCAAGTTTCTTGATTTCCTAAGTTGAGCAATGTTGCAAGCTAAAATTTTTCTAACATCTTGACCCATATTCCAATTTTGTACTATGATTTGATTTAATAACAGGAATGACAGTCCAGAAATTGTTTTATTTATATGGGAGATGAAAATATGAATGGGCAAAAGATTGACAAGAAAGAAAAGCAAGAAATAATAGGGGCGATTAACAATATAACAACCTCCTTGATTCTTTTGAAAACTTTTTCAGAAAAACACAATAAATATGGTCAGTTTTCTTGCATTAATTCTTTAGTTGATAAAGTTTCGTCAGAATTTGAAAAAATCGCTAACAAATTTTAAAAGTTTTAAGAATACGGGAGTGATTTTTACTGCCTTAAAAGCGGCGAAGCCCGTTCAGGCAGTAAAAATTACTCCTGTGTTCTTAAAACACCCCCGCCAACATTTTTATGCTAAAATATCCATGAAAAAGTGCACAAAACATGAGGAATGAAAAAAATGACAGAACTTTCACCGCTGCAACAGGCAAGACTTAAATTTCAGCCTGTACTTCCGCAGACTCTGGCGTCAGGAATTACAAAACTGAACATTGTCGAAGGAAACAGCACAGAATCGGTTGCAGACCAGAACGAAATCAAAGGACTTTTCCCCAACACCTACGGAAAACCGATGGTTACTTTTGAACAATCTGACAACGAAAATAATTTTGAACAAAAAAACGTCGGCGTAATCCTCTCCGGCGGTCAGGCTCCCGGCGGACACAACGTTGTTGCCGGTATTTATGACGCTTTGAAACAGGCTAACCCCCAGAACAAACTCTATGGCTTTCTGGGCGGCCCTGCAGGGATTATCGACGGAAAATATATTGAACTGACCGACGAAATCATCGACGCATACAGAAATACGGGCGGTTTTGACATTATCGGCTCAGGCAGAACAAAACTCGAAACCGAAGAACAGTTCCAGGCTTCTTTGGAAAACTGCAAAAAGCTCAACATCACCGGTATCGTAATCATCGGCGGTGACGACTCAAACACAAACGCAGCAATGCTCGCTGAATGGTTCAAATCCAAAAATGCAGGCATTCAGGTTATCGGCTGCCCGAAAACCATCGACGGCGACCTGAAAAACGAGCAAATCGAAATCTCTTTCGGCTTCGACACAGCTACAAAAACCTACTCTGAACTCGTAGGAAACATCCAAAGAGATGTAAACTCAGCTAAAAAATACTGGCACTTCATAAAACTGATGGGCAGAAGCGCTACCCACGTAGGACTTGAAGTTGCGCTCCAAACTCAGCCCAATATCACTCTGATTTCAGAAGAAGTTGCTGAAAAATCAATGTCTTTGAACGAAATCGTTGATTACATGGCTGATATCATTGTTAAACGCTCAAAATTGGGCAAAAACTTCGGCGTGGCTTTAATTCCGGAGGGTTTAATTGAATTCGTTCCCGAAATGAAAGCAATGATTGCAAACCTCAACGACCTTATGCCCGTTCTGGAAGAAGACCCGAACTTCACGCAGCTCACAAGCGGCGTTGAAAAAGAAGCTGTAATTGAAAAACGCCTCAGAGCTGAAAACGCAGCAGTTTTCCGTTCTTTGCCGGCAATGATTAAAGCGCAGCTCCTTATGGACAGAGATCCCCACGGAAACGTTCAGGTTTCTAAAATTGAAACAGAAAAACTGCTCATTGAAATGCTCAAAACCAAACTCTACGAAATGAAGCAGCAGGGCGTTTACACAGGCAAATTCTCTGACCAGTCACACTTCTTCGGCTACGAGGGAAGATGCGCATTCCCGTCAAATTTTGACTCAAATTACTGCTATGCGCTCGGGTACAACGCATTTGCGCTGATTCAGTTCGGTTTGACCGGATATCTTTCATCGGTTAAGAACCTGACGGAAGCTCCCGAAAACTGGGTTGCAGGCGGCGTTCCGCTCACAATGATGATGAACATGGAAAAACGCCACGGGCACATGAAACCCGTAATCCAGAAAGCGCTCGTCAGACTTGACGGCCCTGTGTTCAAAAAACTTGAACAAAACAGAGAAACCTGGGCGCTCGAAGACAAATACGTCTTCCCCGGCGCAATCCAGTACTTTGGCCCGTCAGAAGTTGCCGATATTACAACTCAAACGCTGAAACTTGAACACGAAGCAAAATTGAGCGCGGTTTAGGTTTTTTAAAGTGATAGAAAAAGCCTGCAAGCTAAGGTTTGCAGGCTTTTTTCAATAGTCCGTCAAAGTAAAAAGTGTGCAGGGTTTATTTTTCGACGCCTATGAACGTAGTGAATCGAGCTAGAAAAATAAACTCTGTACACTTTTTACGCCCAAACACCAAAACCACAAAACAACGAAATTACTTCCTGCCCTCCATCGCTTTTTGGAACTTCAAATCCTTAACAATCGCCTCAAACATCCGCTCGCGCTGCTCTTCGGACGCAAATTTGTTGTTGTTAACGCAGTTTCTGATGTTTTCGACCTCGGCAGCGTCCAGCACGATTGAATCGTAATCAATTTCGGGAATTTTCGGCGCCTGCTTTTCCTCGTAATCGTACTCCTCCATCAAATCCCGCTCCGGAACCCAGATTTTATGAGAAAAATTTATATCGCTAACATAAATATCAAGCGATTTTGCATACGGCTCGAGTTTTTTCAAAATATCGGGCTTGAACATCAAAAGCTCGCTCGTAACAAAAGAATTTGCACACGCAACCGTCAAAAGCCCCTGATTATTAAGAGAAACGGGTTTTGAAAGCTCCTCAAACTTTTTTCCGACAATTTTGTCCCAAAATTTTGAAAGCGTGGTCTTTTTTATCCCTGCCTGCAAATCCGTGTTCTTCAAAACAGCGCTCAAAACATCACCGGCAGTTTCAAATTTTGTATAGAGGATTTTTTTCATTTTTTCAGCGCCTTTTCTGCATATTCAAAGTCGCTCAGCGCGTCAATATCGCCGATTGCGCCGTTTAAATATACTTCGGGCTTTTTGCCGATAAAATCTTTTACTTCTTTGAGCACATCTGTCCGAATAATGTACGTAGCGCCGGTTTCGCAGTACAAGGGCAGGTGCAAATCCGTGTCCTGCCTGCGCGGGCGGTGCCTGTAGTCATAAAGCCCCTCATAAGTTCCGTCCAAATTCCTCCGCCAGAGGGCATGAGTGACCCCCATCGGGCGCGCGGCAAAAACCGAATCGCAATCAGAGTTAAAAAACAGCTCAAAAGCCTCATCAATCTGTTTTTCGTCGCGCAAAGGGCAGGTGCACTGCAAAAGCACCGTTATATCAGGCTTGTAGCCCGTTTTTTCAAGCTCATCAAGCACCTGAAGCAAAACCGGTGCGGTTTTTGTCTCATCCTGCGCAAGTTCCGCGGGTCTACCCACAACTTCTGCGCCAAACGCAAGCGCAGCCTCTTTTATGCGGCCATCTTCGGTAGAAACAACAGTTCTCGTGATATATTTTGATTTTAAGGATGCTTCAATCGTATATGCAATCAGAGGTTTTCCGGCAAGAGGTTTGATATTTTTACCGGGAATCCCTTTAGAACCGCCCCTTGCGGGGATTATTGCCAATATTTCCATATAAATACCCTGCTGCTGAAAAGCCTGCGCCATCGGGCCTTTTAAAAAGTCCTAAACGTAATCCTAGTCTAAAATTTCTTCAAGTATTTTAGCGTTGGTCATTGCTTTTTGGGGATTGGGGAGCTTTGTGCGTTTGATATAACTTCTGAGCGCTTCTCTTACCAATTCGCTTCTTGTTCTTTGTTCTTCATCGGCAACCGCATCGATTTTGTTCAAAAACTCATCGGGCATTGAAACCAAAATTCTTGCCATAACTTCTCCTTATTTAATAGTCTGTTAGATGATGTCTGAATTCTATTATACATCATTATGTTATATTTTCTATATCAAAACGGCTTATTATTATGATACTGTTACAATTTAACTTAACAATCCGCAACAATTTCCCGCACGAAGAAAAAAAGACCGCTTTTTGTGCGGTCTTTTTGTGTAATTTTTATTATTCTTTTTCTGCAAGCTTTTCTCTGACCTTTGCTTCAACTTCTTCAAGGACTTCGGGGTGGAGTTCAAAGTATTCTTTTGCTTTTTCTCTGCCCTGCCCGAGTTTTTCCTCGTTGTAGCTGAACCATGCGCCTGCTTTTTTAACAATATCCATATTTACGGCAACATCAAGAATGCAGCCGAGTTTGCAGATTCCTTTTCCGAAAATGATATCAAATTCGCAGGTTTTGAACGGAGGAGCGACTTTATTTTTAACAACTTTCACCCTTACGCGGTTTCCGATGTCTTTGTCGTCTTTTTTGATTGTGTCACATCTTCTGATGTCCAAACGCACGCTGGAATAGTATTTCAGGGCGTTTCCGCCGGTTGTTGTTTCGGGATTTCCGTACATAACACCGATTTTCTGACGGAGCTGGTTGATAAAAATAACGGTTGTGTTGGTTTTTCCGACAATACCCGTTAATTTTCTCAAAGCTTTGCTCATAAGGCGCGCCTGCAAGCCCATTTGCTGGTCTTCCATTGCGCCTTCGATTTCTGCTTTGGGAACGAGCGCCGCAACCGAGTCAATTACCACAACATCCACCGCAGACGAACGAACGAGCTCTTCTGCGATTTCGAGCGCCTGCTCACCCGTATCCGGCTGGGAAATAAGCAGTTCGTCAACATTCACACCGAGATTGTGAGCATATTCGGGGTCAAGAGCGTGTTCTGCGTCGATAAATGCCGCAATTCCGCCTTTTTTCTGGCATTCGGCAACAATATGCTGCGCAAGTGTGGTTTTACCGCTGGCTTCGGGCCCGTAAACCTCAATAACCCTGCCTCTGGGCACACCGCCAATGCCGAGCGCCAAATCAAGCGCCAGAGCACCCGTCGGAATAGCCTCCACAGAAACAGAGGTTTTGTCGCCGAGCTTCATGATAGAGCCTTTGCCGAAATCTTTTTCGATTTTTTCTATTGCTAATTTTAGAGCCTTATTTCTTTCGTCCGAAACATTAGGTGCTTCTTTTTCTTTAACTGCCATTAACTTTTCTCCATTTATTTATTTAATAATAAGATTTTACTGTATTTGCGGGTGATATTCAATTAATTTACAAACTGTCATGCCCGTTTTATCATTATAGACATTTGTCTATTAAATTATAACACCTAAACTCAAATTTCAAAAATCCTCTATTTATACGGTTCATATTTCTTAACGAATACTTATACTTATCATATAAATGATTAGAATTTGGGGATAAAATGGCAGTTAATTCACGCAATTTAAAGAGAAAAGAGAAAATTTCACAGCCAGATTTAAAGGTTGTAGAAAAGTCCAGGGTTCTTACAAAGCCTTATAACGACATTGATTTGAACAGATGGAAAGAATATGGCCACATAAAAACCGATACTCTGTGGGAATTCCCTAACAGAGCAAAGGAAAACGGGCATTCTTACGACTATCACGGGAATTATATCCCCCAGATTGCGCAGCAGCTGTACGAAAGATTCACAAAAAAGAACGATATTGTTCTTGATTTGTTCTTCGGGTCGGGAACTTCGGGCATTGAGGCGCTGAATATGGGCAGACGCTGCATTGGCGTGGAGCTGAAGCAGGAAATGGTGGATTATGTAAGCGAAAAATTCACCCCGAAACAGCTTGTTACCGATGTAAACCTGATTTGCGGCGACAGCGCGTCCTCTGAAATCACGGATATGATTCAGGCGCGTCTTGACGTTATGGGGCGCGAAAAGGCGCAGTTTTTGGTGCTTCATCCGCCGTATGACGACATTATCAAGTTTTCTGACAAAAAAGAAGACCTTTCCAACTGCGCAAGCACCGATGAATTTTATGATTTGTTTGAAAATGTTGCGAGAAACGGGTTTGAAAAGCTTGAAAAAGGGCGTTTTGCAGCGCTGATTATCGGCGACAAGTACTCAAAAGGGCAATACATCCCCCTGAGCTTCGGCTGCATGGAAAGAATGAACCGCGCAGGCTTCATAACCAAGGCGATTATTGTAAAAGACATTCAGGGCAACGAAAAAGCCAAAGGAAAACAGGCCAATCTCTGGCGCTACAGAGCACTTTACGGCGGTTTTTACATTTTCAAACACGAATATGTGATGGTTTTCCAAAAGCCATAGGCGGCGCGATGATAGAACTGTTAATTCTTTACAGCCTGAGCAAGCGCGAGCGCACACTTTATTCATTAAGGGCGGATATCCATGAAAAATTCGGATATTTTACACGCCCGAGCCTCGGCACGATTCATCCTGCTCTAAAACGCCTGAAAATGGGCAATATTGTGACAGTCAGGGAGACTTATTCCGGCGGCGGAAAGAAATCCTCCTACTACGGAGTTGCTGCCTCTTGGCAAAAGCATTTCAGGGAGCTGTTTTTCACACCGTTAAGTGAAAATCCGACCCTGTTTTTCACAGAAATTCAAACAAAAACAGCAGTGCTTTCAGTTCTTGAAAAAGAAGACAGAGAGGCCTTTTTAAAGGAATTGATTTTAAAGCTTGAAACGTTCAATTTGGACTTAAAAAACACGCTCGAAGACGAATATATTGAGCTGGACGGATTTCAGAAGATGCTTTTGCAAAAAAACATTGAAGACGCTGAACATTATCTTGAGTTTGCGGAGAAACTGAAAAATGCCTGCAACAATTAGCGAAATAACCCCGAATTCAATAGCCGAAGAGCTTTGTTTTGAAAAAGGCGACAAAATCCTTTCAATAAACGGCGAAATCCCGAAAGATTTGATTGATTACCGTTTTGCGATAAACGAGGAATATATAGAACTCGAGCTGGAGCGAAAAAACGGCGAAATCGAGGTTTATGAGATTGAAAAAGACTTTGATGAAGATTTGGGCGTTGTTTTTGAGTCAGCGGTTTTTGACAGGGTAAAGCTTTGTGCAAACAACTGCATTTTTTGCTTTGTTGACCAGCAGCCGGTCGGGCTTCGGGAGTCATTGTACGTGAAAGACGATGATTACAGGCTTTCTTACCTGCAGGGCACTTACATTACGCTCACAAATCTCACAAAAAATGACAAAGAACGCATTGAAAAGCTGCATTTGGGCCCATTGTACGTTTCTGTTCACACAACGAACCCCGAATTACGCGCAAAAATGCTCCGAAACAAGCGCGCAGCAGAGATTATGGAGAACCTTGAATGGCTGAAAAATGCGCAAATTCCGCTTCATTTGCAAATTGTTATGTGTCCGGGCTTAAATGACGGTGCTGAGCTGGAAAGAACGCTCAACGACCTTGGAAAATTCAAGTCTGTTGTACAGTCGATTGCGGTTGTGCCCGTGGGGTTGACGAAGTTTCACAAAAACAATTTGCAGCTTTTGACGGAAGAAAATGCCCGAAAAACCGTGGAAATTATTGATAATTTCAACAAAAAAATCAAAAAACACCTTGCTCAGGCGAGCGACGAAATATTTTTAAAGGCAAAAATGCCGATTCCGGAGCGCAAATATTACGGAAGTTTTGCCCAGCTCGAGGACGGAGTTGGGGCGTTGAGGCTTTTGTGTGATGATTTTGAAAAAAGGAAAAAGCACCTGCCAAAATCAGTGAAAAAGCCGCTAGAGATTACTTTTGCGACCTCAAACAGTGCAATTTTCCCGATTTCACAGCTTTGTGAAGCTTTGAACAACATTGAAAACATCAAATGCGATTTTGTTGAGATAAAAAACTCATTTTTTGGCGAAGATGTGATAGTTGCGGGGCTGATTACCGGAAAAGACCTGATAAATCAGCTTTCCGGCAAAAAAATCCAAACGCTCATAATACCCGCCATCATGCTCCGCCCGTTCAGCGAGGACTTTTTGGACGGTGTGACGGTTTTTGATGTTGAAAAGGCGCTCGGGTGCAAGGTTTTCGTCGTTAGGGATATTTATTCGGTTAAAGAGATTGTTGATTTGCTGAAATAAATGTCGAATACAAGCAAATTTCTCCCTCTCCCGCCGGAATAGGGGTGGAGTGAGGGGGCGACTGATGCTATTCTTAACAAATTTCCGAAAAATTGCAACAGAAAAAGCTATTTAGCGAAAACCTCAGCCCTTTTTGTTCTTCTCGTTCTCAACCATGTGAGAAACGACCATTTCTTTCAAAACTTTCCCACCCATGTAAGCGCCAAAGCCAATAGCGACAATCGCTCCCGCCGGCCCCAGCAAAGATGAAGCAACAACTCCTCCCAGCGCAATCGCAAGGATTCCGCCGAGCATTGCGGTGGTTGAGGGCGACTCTTTAGATTCTGCAAGCTTTTCAGCGGTTTTTGAAAAATCCTGTTTTACAAATTGGTCGGTTTTTATGGAATTTGTGGCGGCTTTTGACACATCCTGTGAAAAATTGACCGGATTAGTCTTTTGCAGCTGCGCAACTTTATTTTTAACCTCAAAAATATCACGCGTAAGCTTCGTATCCATAGCCACACGGTTTTCAGAGCGCCGCTCAACACCCGAACGCCGCTCAAAGGCAACAGGAACATTCTTTTTGCGCCTGTCTGACACTACCTGATATTGAGGATATAGCTGCATGTTAATCATTACAGTTAATTATAAAACCAAACATGTAATAAATTGCCCAAAAATTAAAAAATTGTTTCAAATGTTAAACGAGTTTTTCTCTGACGGCTTTTACTGCGGCTTCAGAGCGGTTTTTGACCTTTAATTTTTTGATAATGTTGCTCACATGCGCTTTGACGGTGTTTTTGCTGATAAAAAATTCTGCTGCTATGTCAGAATTGTACTTTCCTTTGATGATTCGCTTCAAAATCTCTTTTTCCCTGCGTGTAAGGTTTATATCACCCGCAGGCGGGTCGGCAGGTTCCCCCAGAATCTTTTGAACAGCGGCTTTTCTGAGCGAATCAGAGGCTGTATCGTTAAAAATACTGTAACCTGCGATGGTGAGATTGATTATTGAATAGATTTTGTCCGCCGGAATATCCCCGCAAACACAGGAATTGACGCCCTGTATGTAAGCTTGATAAAATTTTTCGCTGCTTTCGGAAATTACAACTATTTTCACCTCCGGAAAATGCAGCATAAGCTTTTGCAGCTCGGCAAATTCGCTGTCATACTTTAAATTCGAGCCCATGACTATAACATCGGGCTGTTTTTTGGTCATTGCCTGAAAACATGCGTTCGTCGTTTCAAAATCCCCGAGAACATTAAAATTTTTCTCTAAAAGCCCAACCAAACTTCTGCGCGACAAAAAATAATTTTCTATCACATAAATAACTATTCTCTTTTCCATATTAATACCTGCTGTTTGTACATTATTTGCCAGTTTAACAGGTATTTCAGGGGCTGTGTTGAACGTATTTTCCGTTTAGGCGGGGTCTTGAAGAATTTTTTAAAAATTGTGCTAAAAATTACAAAAAAACATCATTTATTCGAAATATTGACATTAAAATTCAAATTACTATACTGAATTTATAACCAAAAGGAGATTCTACATGAACAAAAAACTCTTATCAACAATTTTAGCCGCAGCAGCTATTGCAGCAGGCACCTGTGTATTTGCAGTCCCCTGCAAAGGCCCGTGCGAAGTACCTCCACCGCCTCCGGCAGAAGGAAAACCCTGCCCTCCGCCTGAATGCGGCAAACCTCCGATGGACAAAGAAGTTTGCGAAAAAGCCAAAGCTGAAAGAAAAGCGGAGTTTGAAAAACGCCTTAATCTGACAGAAGAGCAAAAAGCGCAGCTCGAAAAAATTAAAGCCGACGAAAAGAAAGCTCTGGAGCCTGTTCACAAGAAAATGGACAAACTTCACAAAGAAATGTCCGCTCTTATGAAAAAAGAAAGAGAAGTCAGAGCTGTAAGCATGAAAAAATTTGAAGCTGTTCTGACTGAAGAGCAAAAAGCAGAACTCGAAAAAATGAAATCCGAATTCCATGAAAAAATCAGAAAAGATTTTGCAAAACGCGGCCCCCATCCGATGATGAAACCCGAATGCGCACCCGGATGTGCCGGCCCTGATTGCAAAAAACCGGACTGCGGATGCAAATGCCACAAAAAGCCCTGCAAAAAATAATTTACGGGCGAAAATTGGTACATAAGAACGAAATAACAGCATACATTGTTATGCTGTTATTTTTTTATGTTATATTTATTTAAAATAAGGTCTTGTTTTGTGAAAGGAGAAATTTATGAAAGATTTTAGCGGTATAAAGGATTACCAGATTGCAGTTCTGGGCGTGTTGATTGCTCTGGGGGCAATAATTTCGACCTACCTGCTGTCGAGCGGAATTATTCAGTTCCAAAAGCTTCAGGCGCAGGCAATCACTGTTACGGGCTCCGCCAGCCAGAAAGTAACCTCGGATTTTGCAACCTGGAACGGCAGTTTTGAAACAAGAAACGCAAATCTCAAGTCCGGTTACGCAAAACTGACAGCTGACGCAAAAGCCATCAAAGATTTTCTCGTTTCCAACGGCATTGAGGCTTCTGCAATCGAATTTTCGCCCGTAAACAGCTACGCCATCTACAAACGCACCCCGAACGGCTACGAAACCAACAATATCGAGGGTTACAGGCTTTCTCAGAGCGTTACTGTTTCATCAAAAGACATTAACAAAATCACAGAAATGTCAAAAGGCGTTGCCGCTTTGATTGACAAAGATGTAGAACTCAGCTCGAACAATGTTCAATATTTTGTTTCCAACATTGACGATATTAAAATCAAAATGGTCGGAGAAGCAACAAAAAACGCAAAACTCCGCGCAGAAAGCATGGTTAAAAGCACAAAAGGCAGAATCGGCGTAATGAACAGCGCAAAAATGGGCGTTTTCCAGATTGTGCCTGAAAATTCAACCGAAGTTTCCGATTATGGCATTAACGACACGCGCTCCATTGAGAAAAAGGTTATTGCTGTTGTGAATGCGACGTTTACGGTCAAATAGTTCTCTGGATTTGGCTTTGCCGGAGAAAAGCTCCGGAAATTAAGCATTAAAAAGCCCGCTTGTTTCAAAAAGCGGGCTTTTTGTATTAATAATATTAATTATGTATCAATATTAGTTGCGTAAACCGCATTCGATTCGATGAAATCGCGCCGCGGCTCAACCTTGTCGCCCATGAGAATATCAAAAAGCTGGTCGCAAAGCATTGCGTCTTCGATATGAACCTTCAAAAGCGTTCTTGTCGCAGGATCCATTGTTGTTTCCCAGAGCTGCTGCGGCATCATCTCGCCCAGACCTTTGAATCGCTGCAATGTAAGCCCTTTTTTGCCTCTTTCTTCCACGATTCTCTGGAGTTCCGCAAATGATGTGATTTGAACCTCTTCCGTACCCAAATCCAGCACCAGAACCTTTTCTTCCTCAATCAAAAAGCTTCTGATTAAAGGATATGCGTTCTTGATTCTTTGATATTCCGAGCTTTTGATGAGGTTTGATGTGATGAGAACAGGTTCTTTGTCCTCGCCCAGCAAGAGTTTCAGGTTGTATTTGTTCGTTTCGGAGTTGAATTTGATTTCTACGCTGTAATCCTTTGCCTCGGTGATTCCGTAGTTTTCTGCGTGGTCTTTGAGGTAGTGGTTAAGGTATTCGCAGCGGTTTTGCATGGTTTCCTGATTGTCAAAATCAGCAACTTCCATCTCCGAACGAATCAAGCCGCGAATCATAACCGACGGAATCGGGTTAATCAAAGGGCTGTTGAACGAATTGTAATAGTTGGACATGTTGCCCAGAAGCGTTACCAATTCATCATCCGCAACGACTTTTGCTTTCTTTTTATCGTACAAAGTTAAGCCCTTAATGCCCCTTTCGCGAAGCATTTTGTCCAGAGCACGGTCGTCATAGAGGTATTCGGACTGTTTGCCTATTGTAATTTTATACAAAGGCGGCTGCGCAATGTAAACATGCCCTTTGTCAATCAACGGTTTTGCATACCTGAAGAAGAACGTCAAAAGCAGCGTTCTGATATGCGCACCGTCAACATCCGCGTCGGTCATGAATATAATTTTATGATAACGCAATTTTTCAAGGTCAACGTCATCTTCATTTTTGCTTATATTAATGCCGATTGCCTGAATAAGCGACTGGATTTCGTTGTTTCCGTACATTCTGTCAAGACGTGCACGCTCAACGTTAAGAATCTTGCCCCGCAGCGGCAAAATCGCCTGAAACATTCTGTTTCTGCCCTGTTTAGCCGAACCGCCCGCAGAATCACCCTCTACGATGAAAAGTTCGCATTTTTCAGGTTCTCTGTTTGAGCAGTCAGCAAGTTTTCCGGGCAGCGTGGAGTTTTCAAGAACGGTTTTTCTTCTTGTCAATTCTCTTGCTTTTCTGGCTGCCTCGCGTGCGCGCTGCGCCTGGAGAGTTTTTTCAATGATTATTTTACCGAATTTCGGGTTAAAATCAAGCCATTCCTGCAATTTATCTCTTACCGCGTCTTGAACGGCGCCTGTAGCCTCGGAGCTTCCGAGTTTTTCTTTTGTCTGCCCTTCAAATTCCGGATTCGGGATTTTTACGCTGACAATCGCCGTCAAACCCTCTCTAACGTCGTCGCCGGAGAGATTTGATTCAGAATCTTTGAGCATGTTGTTTTTTCTGGCATAATCGTTCAAAACACGTGTAATTGCGTTTCTAAAACCGGTCAAATGAGTCCCGCCGGAGTGCGTGTTGATGTTGTTTGCAAAGCTCAAGACGGATTCGTTATATGCGTCGGTATATTGCATTGCAACTTCAACACGGATATCGCCAACCTGTTTGTCGATGTAAATCGGTTCTTCAAAAAGAACGGTTTTGTTTTTGTTCAAAAAGTCAACATAGCTTCCGATACCGCCCTCGTAGTGGAAATCCTGTTCTTCTTTGGTTTTTGCGTCAATATAGACGATTTTCAAACCTTTGTTCAAAAACGCCATTTCTCTGAGGCGGTTTGCGATTACATCACGGTCAATCTGGGTTGTTTCCTGAAAAATTTCGGGGTCGGGCCAGAAAGTCGTTTTTGTACCTGTTTTTTGGGTTTCTTTGATTTTTTCAACGGGGGTTGTGGGCTCGCCTCTTAAATATTCCTGCCTGTGAACCCAGCCGTCACGGGAAACTTCTACGACATATTTTTCAGAAAGCGCGTTTACAACGGATGCACCTACGCCGTGCAGGCCGCCTGACACTTTATAACCGCCGTCACCGAATTTTCCGCCCGCGTGAAGAACCGTGTGAACGATTTCCAGTGCGGATTTGCCGGTTTCGGGCTTAATATCTACCGGAATTCCGCGTCCGTCGTCTTCTACGGTTACGCTTTCGTCTTCGTTGATTGTTACTTTGATTACTTTACAGTAGCCTGCGAGAGATTCGTCGATTGAGTTGTCAACGATTTCGTATATACAATGGTGCAGCCCGCGCTGTGATGTGGAGCCGATATACATACCGGGGCGCATTCTTACAGCCTCAAGCCCCTCTAAAACTCTGATATTATCAGCACTATAATTTGTTTGTGATGTCATGCTTCCTCTTCCCTAAATTATTCCGTTTATACTTACATTGTACTATAAACAAGCAGATTTGACCATTTGTATCAAAGTTTGAATTATTGTGAAGCATACAGCGTGACCGTATAAAGTATGACTTTAGTTATTTCCTCTTTTTGGGAGCATAAATATATTTCGGGCAATAACCGGTTTTCATCATTTCCTCGTTTATGCTCACCATCTTGCCATTGGAGTCTTTGTAATAAAATATTCCGACATAACGCCCGTATCTTTTATCAATCCCTGTTAGTTCAAGATAAATATCTTTATGTCCGCGCAAAATTTTTAACATTTCCGCCTTGGCTTTTAGCCCTCTTTCAATAATCTCCTCATCCGTCAGCCCCTCCGCGCGCTGGTATTTAATGTGGGGGTTCACAGAAGTTTCGTAGCAATCAATCCCCTCCAAACGCACGCTTACAGGGGTTTGTTTTGTCCAAATCTTAATTGTATCACCGTCCGGCGCTGAAACTATTCGGGGTTTGATTATGTAGTTGAATGTTTGAGCTTGGGCGAGATTTAGCGACAATAAAGCACAAAATAAGATAAATAGTTTTTTCACAAAACCTCACTAATTATCATACAAACAGTAAAACATATCTTAAAAAGATAGTCAACTATCCTTTAGGATATCAGATATGCATAGAATTGTTTGAAAAAGTGCTTTATTATGCTATTTATGGCAGAGTTAATAAAAAATATTTCTTCAACAGTAAAATTTCTGAGAGAACAAAAAGGGCTTAGTCAATCGAAATTGGCAGAATTATCCGGAGTTCATGAAAAAACAATTATTAGTGTTGAATCAGGAAAACATTCAGTAACAATTGATGTCCTCGAAAAAATATGCAAAATTCTAGAAATTGAACCATATGAACTACTTTTGCCACCAAAATCAACTATCAGAGAAGATTTAAGGCTTGATGTCAATAGAGAACTTAAGAATATAAAAAATACAATTGACAGGATTCTTGATTTTAATGATAAATCAAATCTTAAAAGTAAATTAAATGAGAACTAACTACCCCATAACATTTATAGAAACTGACGAGTAAAAAGGTTGCTTTTACTATGTATGATATAAAAGAAATATTTGCATCTAACATAAAACGAATTAGGAAAAATCATAAATATACTCAAGAGCAGTTTGCAGAAGTGATTAATATGCAATGGAAATCTGTTGTAAATTTTGAATCTGCAAGAAATTTAGCCAATTCGGAAAATTTGCAAAACATTTGCAATAAATTAAATATTTCTCCGGCAGAATTGTTCTTAACATTCAATGAAGATGAACCCGCAAAGGAAATAATTAATAAAATAAACATCATTCTAAATAAAATGGATAAAGATAAGCTAGAAGAAGCTTATCGTGTTATTGCCGTTATGAATGATAAATCACACTTTAATCCTTAACCCTGTCATGCTGAACTTGTTTCAGCATCTGTTCAACGGAAACAGTATTCTTTCAATTATCAAAACTTTTAGACTTCCTACTTCACCGGTGAGACCCTGAAACAAGTTCAGGGTGACAGTCGGGTTCGGTTATGCTGAATTTGTTTAGGAATTGAAGACCCGCCAAAGCGAAAGTGTAGGGATTTTCCTTTTCCGTTCCGATTCCCCCGGGCATTCCGCGTTGGGTTCAACTTTTTCCTGATTTTTGAGCCCTCCTCCATAGTCACTACAAAGAAAAATCCCTACACTTTCGCGCCCCCACAACATTTCTATATTTTGTGCTAAAATTTTATCATTGACAAACATTAGAGGATGAAAAAGTGATAAAAGAACAGTATTTTCCGCAGGAAATTGAGAAAAAGTGGCAAAAAGAATGGGAAGAAACGGGATTTGGCAAGACTTATGATAATTCGGACAAGCCGAAATACTACGCGCTTTCCATGTTCCCCTACCCGTCAGGCAGATTGCACATGGGGCACGTCAGAAACTACACAATTACCGACGTTATAGCCAGATTCAAAAAAATGCACGGTTTTAATGTTCTGCACCCGATAGGATGGGACAGTTTCGGTCTTCCGGCTGAAAACGCAGCAATCCAGCATGGCGAAAGCCCCGAAAAATGGACAGACGAAAACATCGGATATATGAAAATGCAGCTCAAAAAGCTCGGTCTGATGTACGACTGGGACAGAGAAGTCGCTACCTGCAAGCCCGACTACTACAAATGGACACAATGGCTGTTCTTACAATTATATAAAAAAGGCCTTGCCTACAAAAAAGAAGCGGCAGTAAACTGGTGCGACAAATGCGCCACGGTTCTTGCGAACGAGCAGGTAATCGACGGAAAATGCTGGCGCTGCGACAGCGTTGTAGAGAAAAAATACCTTTCACAATGGTTTTTGAAAATCACCGACTACGCAGAACAGCTTTTAGCCGACATTGACAAGCTTGAGGGCTGGCCCGACAGCGTAAAAATTATGCAGAAAAACTGGATTGGCAAATCACAGGGTGCAATTTTGAGATTCAAAGTCAAGGAAATTGACGGGCTCGAAATTCCGGTTTACACAACACGTCCTGACACGGTTTACGGCATAACCTACCTCGTTGTTGCGCCTGAATACAAGGATATTGAAAAACTTACGACCCCCGAGCAAAAAGAGGCGGTCGAGGCATACCGTGCAAATGCACGCAAAATGACCGAAATCGAAAGGCTCTCCACAGAACGCGTAAAAACCGGCGTTCCGCTCGGCACACACGCTATCAACCCGTTCACAGGCGAAGAATTCCCGCTCTGGACAGCTGATTATGCTCTGGTCGAATACGGAACCGGCGCTGTAATGGCTGTTCCGACGCATGATGAAAGGGATTTTGATTTTGCAAAGAAATATAATTTGCCCCTAAAAACGGTAATTGTTCCTGATAATAATTGTCACCCTGAACTTGTTTCAGGGTCTGCCCAACAAACATCAGCAGCATCCAACGATTGCAAGATTCTGAAACAAGTTCAGAATGACGGAGCTTTGGATTCTGCCTACACAGAACCCGGTATTCTCGTAAATTCCGGCGAATTCAACGGAATGGACAATGAATCAGCTAAAAAAGCAATCACAGAAAAAGCAGTTAAAGGCGGTTATGGCGAATTTAAAACCCAGTACAGGCTCCGCGACTGGCTTATTTCGCGCCAGAGATACTGGGGCGCGCCGATTCCGATTGTTTATTGCGAAAAATGCGGCCCGCAGCCTGTTCCCGAAGACCAGCTCCCCGTAAAACTTCCTGAGGATGTTGATTTCAAAGTTACAGGAAAATCGCCCATTTTAACCTCAAAAACTTTCCTTGAAACAACCTGCCCTGTTTGCGGCGGAAAAGCAACAAGGGAAACCGATACAATGGATACTTTCATTTGCTCGAGCTGGTATTATTTGAGATACTCTGACGCAAAAAATGCAAACGCGCCGTTCTCAAAAGAGCTTGTGAACAAGTGGCTGCCCGTTGACCAGTATGTCGGCGGAATTGAGCATGCGATTTTGCACCTTTTGTATTCGAGATTCTTTACAAAAGCCCTGAAAGACCTTGGTTTGCTGGATTTTGACGAGCCGTTCAAGAACCTTTTGACGCAGGGCATGGTCTTAAAAGACGGTTCCAAAATGTCCAAGTCCAAAGGCAACACGGTTGACCCCGATGAAATCTTTGAAAACTACGGAGCTGACACGGCAAGGCTCTTTATCCTTTCAGATTCGCCTCCGGCAAGGGATTTTGACTGGTCAGACGCAGGCGTGGAGGGATGTTACAAATTCCTTAACAGAATTTGGCGCCTTTATGCGTCTATGCAGGAAAATATCATTTTTGATTACAAACTGCCTGAAATTTCAACACTGACAAAAGAAAACAACGCGCTTGTGCGCCAGACGCACATTTCTATCAAAGGAATCACGGGCGATATTTCAAACGAGTTCCAGTTCAACACGGTTATTTCAAAATACCGCGAATTTACGAACGCGATTTACGAATATATCGGCAAAAAGGATGCGTTCTCGGATGAGGACAAAAATGTCCTTAGTTTTGCGTTGATTTCGCTGTTGAAGCTTCTTGCACCCACCACGGTTCATTTATCTGAAGCGCTCTGGCACGAAATCGGCGGAACCGGCTCAATTCATGAAACCGAATGGCCAAAATACGATGAAAACCTTGCAAAAACCGCTGCAATAACCCTCGTTGTTCAGGTTAACGGCAAAGTTAAGGACAAAATCGAGGTTGACGCAGAATCAACCAAAGAAGACCTCGAAAAACATGCGCTCGAAAGCGAAAAGGTTAAGCAGTTCCTTGCGGACAAACAGGTTGTGAAGACAATCGTCGTTCCCGGAAGACTGGTCAACATCGTAGCGAAATAATTTGAAAAAAGCCTCGATTTTTCGGGGCTTTTTTGTTTAATTATTAATCTGCAAGCCAATCAATTTAAACAAGTAAAACGCAAGGAATTTTTCTTTTCCGTTCCGATTCCTCCGGGCATCCGGCGTTAATTTGCGATATTTCCGGTTTCAAGAGCCCTCCCCCATAGTCACTCCAAAGAAAAATTCCTTGCGTTTTACGCTCACAAATTAAATAAAATCTACCAGAGGTAAAGTAAAAAGAAGAATTCCCTATTTATTCTTATCAATCAATGTTTTTTTAATATATTCCTGCAAATCCGGCGAAACACGAATGTTCTGAATCCCGAGATTGAATTTTTTTATTTCGGCAAGCGTTTGCTGGTCTTTTTCAAGGTCTTTTTTAGGCAAAACAATCGAACGTTTGACCTCCTCAAACCCCGACGGAGCCCTCGAACCGGTGTATTTTGAGATTATGTAATCCAAATCATCCGACGGAATATTGAATTTGTTAGAAATCTCTTTTACCGTCGCGCCTAAAGGCAGTTTGTAAAGCCAGCGCAGCGTTTCGCCATCATTTTCGGAAAGATTTATTACCCCGTACCTGTGCGGTGTGTACATAATATCCTGCTGATTCGGACTGTGACCGAGGCCCAGCGCATGCCCGATTTCATGCAAAATCGTGTGATAAACCTCGTTTTCATCCTGATACTGGGCGTGAATTATGCCGTCAGAAAGCCCTATTTGCACCTCCGCAGAATATAGGCGCCCGATTGCATCAAAATGAAAATAACAGTGCCCGAGAGCCTTTCTGTCAATTCTTTTCCAGTCTAAATTTATCTGCGAATCATTGAGATTTCCGACGATTTTAAATCTGATTTTCCCTCCGGAAATCCGTTCCCATGTTTCCAGCGCCCGTTTTACCAGCGCAATATATTTGTCCCCCTCGTTCTGCGCCTTGTACCAGCGGAACGGGGCAATGTAAAAGGTCAGCGGGAAACATGTTTCCGGCCACCTGATGATTTTATTTTCACGTAGGCACTGGTTTAAATAGGTCGTCATAATATTATAATAATATCATTAGCGCTTTTAGTAAATACAGCCTGCTCCTGAACGCTTTTCGGCGGAAAAATTCCCCGCAAAATGCGGATTTTTGTGATATAATCGGGCTATGGGACGAAAAGTTGTAGTAAATAACAAAAAAGCCTTTCATGACTTCACGATTTTTGAAAAGTACAATGCCGGCATTGTGCTGACAGGCACTGAAATAAAATCCATACGAAAAAACGCCGTAAACCCGAAAGACAGCTTTGCAAAAATCGAAGACGGCGAAGTCTGGCTCTACAATCTCCACATCAGCCCCTACGAACAGGGCAACAGGTTCAACCATGACGCGGAACGCAAAAGAAAACTCCTCCTCAACAAAAACGAAATCCTGAAAATGTCCGGAAAAATTAAAAAAGAGGGCTATTCTATCATTCCGCTTTCAATTTATCTCGAAAACGGCTGGGCAAAGGTCGAAATCGGGCTCGCTAAAGGTAAAAAACTCCATGACAAGCGCGAAGATATCGCAAAAAAATCCATGCAGCGCGATATTGCAAGGAATTTCAAGGTGAGATAGCCACCCGGGCTATATTTTTTTTAGTACTTGCAAAAAAAATCAGATATGCTATATTAAGAAATGTAAACGAAAGGCAAACCATCGGGTGAAGAAAAGCCCAGAGAGGTTTTTGCCGGATAAGCACCGTAAATGTTGGTGTTTATTATTGGAGAAGTCTTTAGGAAAAAGAAAAATCCTGAAGACATATAGCTTTCTCCGATTTTACACTAAAACAGCATAAAGCCCGTTATTACGAAGAATGTAGTAAAGCGGGCGGGATTGTTGTCCGAATTTTCGGAGAAATTTTGAGGTTACTTTAGCCGGAACCCCGCTATTTCCGGCGCTTAACAGACGAAAAGGAAAATAATGTTTAAAAAATCCACTGCTTTAACATTGTTAATGTTAAATCTCCTTGCTATCCCCGCTTTTTGTTACTCAAATGAAAACACCGCAGAATTGAACTTTGCACCGGTTGAATCAACGGTTTATACGCCCGCAAAAGTCAAGAAAAACGGCTCCGCAGACGAAGTTCTTTTCTACATTCCGGTTTATACGATGACAGTGAACCGGAAAAAAGAAGCAGTGCCGGCTGCAGCCGGCGGCGGGGGCGTTATTATGCCGGTCTTTAACCAGTCAAACTACAAAAAATCCTCGGTAAGCCCGTCTGCACCGCAGGTTAGCCCGCCTGCAAACATTCTTCCGGAAACTCCGTCACAAAAGCCTGACACGCCGGATATAACGCCATCCGATCCGGAAATTTCTACAAAACCGCAGGATCCTGAAAGTGCAGGCAGCCTTTCTGACGCGGAACCGGCTTCAAATTATGAAAAATCAAAAAATATAACCGCCGCAGCGCCGCTGGGTGCGATTCTCCCCGCCGCTATCTTTAAAAAAGGCGCAAGGCTGAAAGTAAAATCGCTTGACGAAGTTGCGTCAAAGGATAAAATCTACAAAAAGGTTGATTTTGTTACGCTGGAGCCGGTTGTAACGACTTATTCGACAATTCCCATCGGAACTCTCGTCAGCGCTGAAATTCTTGAAATAAAAGAGCCGAAAAAGTTCGGAAAGGGCGCAGAAGTCTCTTTGAAAGCGGAAAAACTCTTTTTTGACGACCAAATCCGCTCGATTGAAGGAATCGTGACGCAGGTTGAAGAAAAAAAGGTGCGATTTAACCGCATAAAAGGCGAAAGAACCTACTGGAAAGAGGTTCTCGCTTATGGCGAAGCAGGCAAAGAAAATTACCGAAAATCCCTCGCAAAATCAAAAAACTATCTTAAAAACCCAAAAACATTTCTTATATCACCTTTTCCTGTAATTGGCGGAGCATTCGGCGCCATCGGACACTATGCCGCTGCTCCTTTTTCTTCAATCGGGAAAAAAGGCGAAGAAGTTGAGCTTGCGCAGGGTAGCTATTATGAGATTAAGCTCACTTCGGACTTAAAAGTCGAAAAACCAGCCGAAACTCAAACCTGTGCAGCCGCTTTATAAACACAGGCGGTGATTGCGTCCATCAGGCGCTCCACAGGGACGATTTCAATATCTTTAAAATCTTCTCTCTTGATCTTGTTCGATTTAGGAATAATGATTTTTTTGAAGCCGAGTTTTTCGGCTTCTTTTATTCTTTTGTCGAGGTTGTTGACAGAGCGGATTTCGCCGGAAAGCCCGATTTCTCCGACAATAACCGAATCAGGGCTTACAATAACATCCCTTGCACAAGTTGCAACCGCAAGCGCCACGCCCAAGTCCGCCGCAGGCTCGTCAATCTCCAATCCGCCGATAACATTCACATAAACATCCTGTTTGCTCAAATTCAGCCCGATTCTTTTTTCAAGCACCGCCAGAATCATCAAAAGCCGGTTGTAATCAATCCCGTTAGAAACCCGTCTGGGCGAGGGATAGGGCGTTGTGCCGACAAGCGCCTGAATTTCTATTAAAACGGGGCGGGTTCCCTCGTTCGTTGCAATAACAACGCTTCCCGGAGTGATATTTTTCGTTCTTTCGTTCAAAAACAGCTCGCTCGGGTTGGAAATTTCATGCAGCCCGTCATCGCACATGTTAAAAACGCCAACCTCATTAGTTGTACCGAAACGGTTTTTCATGCACCTTAAAAGCCGATAAGATTTGTATCTGTCGCCCTCAAAATAGATTACGGTATCGACCATGTGCTCGAGCACTTTGGGGCCTGCGATATTGCCGTCTTTTGTGACATGCCCGATTACGACAACGGTTATATTTTTGTTTTTTGCGATATCCATCAAAATATTCGTACATTCGCGAATCTGTGAAACGCTTCCGGGCGAACTCGTGATATTTTGGGAATAAACCGCCTGAATACTGTCGATAACCAGCATGTCAGGCTTCATTTCTTCGATTTGGCGCTTAATTAGGTCGAAATTTGTCTGGGAATAAATATAAAGTTTGTCGGATTTCACCCCGAGCCTTTCTGCGCGCAGTTTTATCTGGGAGGCGGATTCTTCTGCGGAAACATAGAGGATTTTTTTGCCGCCCGAGCAGACGGATTTGCCGGTTTGAAGAAGAATTGTCGATTTTCCAATACCCGGATCGCCCGCAAGAAGCACAAGCGAGCCCTGTACAAGCCCGCCGCCCAGAACTCTGTCAAATTCTTCAATGCCTGTCGAAACCCTTATGCTGTGGTCGATTGTAATTTCGTCAATCAGGCAGGGTTTTATGTCGTCGAGCGGGAGAGAGGTTCTTTGGGCGGCGGTTTGTTCGATTTCCTCCACAAACGAGCCCCAGCTTGAACATTCGGGGCATTTCCCGAGCGATTTTGCCGTTTCGTAGCCGCAATTCTGGCATATCCATTTTGTTTTCACTTTAGCCATAAAAAAATTATATCCGATTAACCGTTTTGATAACCAAAACATATACTTTTGTAACATTTTAATTAAAAAATGCTACATGGGTAATATACAAAATGCGGGGTTTGTAGTAATTTGTGTTCAAGTAATAAATCAAAAACGAGAAGGGATTAAGAAGTGAAAGTTTCTGCAATTTCACCGTCATATAACGGTTATTCAAGAGTATCAAAAAATGAAAAATCAAATATTCCGGCAAACAAAGCCGATTCTGTTTCGTTTAAAAGAGCTGAAGTTCGCGATAACTGGGCTGGCACTTTTAACAAGCTTGAAAGTGTTCACTATAATGTAAAACCGGACGCTGATGTATTAAAACGCTCTAGAGATGTTTATGCCGAATACATATCCGAACACGCAGATGACTTCCCTGACGGTACAGTAATAGAGTTTGATGTAAGAAGAGATGTTGATAAATTAAACGAAAAAGAATGGGCACCTTTTTCTTTTTTGGAGCAAACTTGTCCTTACGTTATAGATATTTCGATGAAATTCAAAAAAGTAAATGATGAAGTTATAAACTTTTTGAAAGGTGTCATAAATAAAGAAATTGAAGATACACGAAAATACCCCTTGAAAGGTTATGAGGAGGAAAAGGAAAAGATTATAAGATGTTACGAAGAAGCTGCTGAAAGAATCTGTACACCCGATGGACAAGAACAATTGCAACAGCTGCAAACTGCTGCAATTTTGAATAGACACAGAGATGGATATTATATGCCTATCGGTAAAGAACTTATTTATACATCAGGAGAAACATATCTACACTCATATTTGTTTAATCAATCACCTGCACGAAATTTAACACTTGGTTATCTTAAAAATTTCAGCATGCAACATCTAGTATCGGAAAACGCAGCCAGAAGAGCTCATGAGCTAAATCTTTCACCTCAAAAAGGCTGAAAATATCGCCAAATTTTGCCCAGCTCTGTGAGTTCTCCGTCTTTTTTAAGATATAAAGAGCTGGGGTGAAAAATCTTATCATCAGCGTTTCTGACAACATAAACATCCGAAATTTTGTTGTTCCTAAAAGCAGCTACATAATAATTCTTAACCTGCATAAATATCTCCTGAAATTTTGAAAATACGTCATTTTTCACTTCATGAAATAGCGGAGATTCCATGCTGAATCGTGTCGTGAGTTTCATGACAGGTTTTTCGCCATCCATTGATTTTGCACTCGCAGTTATGGATTTCTTTTGATAATTTATCACAACCCCGAGTTTCAGATTCCTTACTTTGGTTTCAACGTACTGGGCATAGAGATATCTGCTGTCCAGCGCACCTTTATAAACCGATTTTACTATGCTTGCATCACCAAATTTATTTCTAAACTCCCGGGCTGACATCGGAACTTCTTCAAACATACGCACCTTGCCGTTTTCAAGCACAGCATAGTTTACTTTGTCGTTTTTGAGGACAGTAGCTACAGTTTTAAATACTTTTGGTTTCACTTTAATCATATTCCACTATAAAATCAGAACATGAAATTTTTTGCTATATATTCACATAAATTTACTTGTATTTTGGTTTTGTGTATATCAATTTCTGCTAATAGCAAAAAAGATTAAATTATTTTAATCAAATTTATTTTTTAAAACTAGGGTGAGATATAACAATAACCATGGTTTCAATAGTTTTTTAAGATTTATAAAAAAATTTATTGTAAAACTTTTATAAAGTGTCAAAAAGCCACTAAATATGACCAATATGGCTCATACTACAGTGGTAAAATTGTAAAAGAAACGGCATGGAGAACTCAAAAATTGACCATGTCATGAAAGTTTGATTTAATATTAAGAAAGGGTTCGGAATTTATTAAAAATTACACCTTACGTGATAAAAATATAAATTTTCATAGGGATTCGGAGGCGCATAGGGCTATTAGTCCTGCGCAGAATTTTCTAACCTGATTTTATACATCATTTAACCGATAAATAAAATCTTAAACAAAACTATAATATAGATAGGAAAAATATCTTCTATCGACTGGAGGAAAAAACTTTGTTAGAACACGGATACATACAAATCTACACAGGGGACGGAAAAGGAAAAACCACAGCATCATTGGGATTGGCGCTTAGAGCACTCGGCCACGGGTGGAAAGTTATGGTTATCCAGTTCACAAAAGGCGACCAGGGAACTACCTACGGCGAAATCGCTTCCGCCGGAAAATTCATGGACAACCTTGAAGTTCACCAGTTCGGTATGGACAGAGTTGTTTACAAACACAATGTTTGCATGGACGACTACAAAGAAGCTAAAAAAGGCTGGGAACTCGCTAAAAAAGCTATTCAAAGCGGCGAATATCAGCTCGTTATCCTCGATGAACTCAACATTTGCATTGCAATGAACATGATTAAAGTTTCAGAGGTTAAAGAAGTTTTATTGAACAAGCCTGAAAACCTTGAAATCGTGCTCACAGGCAGATACGCTCACCCCGAGCTTATTGCACTGGCACATCTGGTTACGGAAATGAAACCGATTAAGCACTATTTCGATATGGGTGTTATGGCAAGACAGGGTATCGAATATTAACGCAGGCTCGTGAATGGCACCAGGCCCGAAACAAGCCGGAATCCGGAAGGATTAGCGTAAATATACGGAGAAATGGGGAAATATGGGAGGTTTTTTAAAATACTCCCTTTTTTTTGACCGTTTTTCAGGCTTTAAACATTTCCAATGCCTATTTCCGAAAGAATGTCCTGGAAGTTTTTGACAAGAATTTCTGCAAAAACCAGAGGGTCAATCTGCGTAACAACCATGGCTAAAACATCGTCCGGCAGCTCTTCGAGCATTTTTGTCAAATCCTCGGGCTCCAAATCTTTCATATTTTTGACAATGTCGGGTTTGTCCAGCTGTTTGAGCGGGATTGTGAGGGCGTTTTTGGAGAATTCTGTCCAGAGTTTTTCGTCCTTTTTAGTCAACTCAAGCACGAGCCCCATTTTTTCATCGCGCTCAAAGCATTTAAGCGCTTCTTTGAATTTGTCAGGCTGAAGTTTTTCCAAAAATTTATAAATCTGCTCGGGCTCCATTTGCAGATTCTCGGTATTCTGACCGGTCATTTTATGGATAAATTTCTGCATCATTTTGTTGAGTTTTTCAGGCTCAAGCGTTTTTATGTAGTCCATAATCTGATTTTTGTCGAGTTTGTCCGAATCAAAAAACTTATCTATTTCTTTTTCCGGAATCATTTTAAGAAATTTCTCGGGCGAGAAAGCGTTGAACAAAATTGAACAGATTTTTTCCTTTGGCAGGTCATATATTAGATTTAAAAGTTTTGTTTTTGTAAAGCACATCAATCCCAGAAGCAAATCTTTCATTTCCAAAAATTGCAGCAAATATTGCAAATCATCGGTATTCAGATTGCTGATAATGGCATAACGGTTTCGGGTGCTGGTGAGTTTCAGGAGTTTTACAAGCTCTCTGGGGTTGTTTAAAACGCTTGTATCAAAATTCGACGCCTGCGTGTTACCGTTTTGCGCCTCAATTTCCATGATTTCGTCGATACTTTTTTCGCCGTATTGATTTATCCTTTGAGTTCCAATCTCAAAGTTCTTCGTCAAATACGCTAAATCGATGTCCAATCTTATCATCTTTTAATATGCCCCGAGCCAAATCTCTTATATTATAATAAACGGTTTTTTTCAGAAAAACTTTATAGTTTACATAAAAAACGTAACGTTTCTTAATATTATAAAAACAATTTGGCAATTTTTGTCGGTATATATTTTTTATATATACAAGAGAGCAAAAATTTAAGAAAGAGAGTGTAAAAAATGGGTAACGTAAATTTTGGATCACTGACAACACAGAAAAAAGCAACTTTTAATATTCAACATGGAAACCAGAGAGCACAGGCGCTCGTAAATCAGTACAATAAAGAGTGGACAGTGTTTGAAGAAGCCAAAAAAGCCGCTGAAAATGCAGAAAACGGCGGACAAACACAAAATGTAAACATGGCATCCATCGAAACCGACCTTGAAAACGCAATCGCAAAGCTTGAAGAATACCAGGCGGCAATAAATGACGCAAATAAACAGGCTTCTGCCGGCGGTACAGCTGATGACAAGGACGAAAAAGAAAAAGTCAAAGGAAAAACTCTCAACAGCATGGGGTAGTTTATAGAGTTTGCGTACAGAGTTCCTGATTTTAATTTTTCTAGCTCGATTCGTTTCACTCATAGGCGTCGAAAAATTAAAATCAGGAACTCTGTACTTTGGAGGGTTGGTGGAGTTTGTAACATTCATCTTTGGTGAAGCAGCAGGGATTTTACTTTAGAGTGACTATGGGGGAGCCCTGAAAGGGCGGAGGAATCGGAACGGCAAAGTAAAATCCCTGCTGCTTCACGGCTTGGGTGAGGATGGGATGGAAAACGGTTAATAAATTCAGTATAAAGTTGTAGTAAGTTCCAAAAATCACAACTACCCGACAAATTTTTTTGCGCTATCATCTAAATATGATAAATTTCACAAAAATCACAACAGATTCGCAGCTCAAAACCTTTGCAAAAATTGCAAACGATGTGTGGCATGAATATTTCAGCTTTCTCCTTTCAGCGGAGCAAATTGACTATATGGTAGCGCGTTTTCAGTCATATGAAGCGGTTAAAACCCAGATTGCGGACGGATATGAGTATTATTTTCTTGAAAAAGACGGAAAAATTGCGGGCTATACCGGTTTTTGCCCGAAAATCAGCGAACTTTTTCTTTCCAAACTTTATATACTGAAAGAACACAGAAACTGCGGAATCGGCAGAACCGCCCTCGGGTTTTTAAAAGAAAAAGCGCGTGAATACAAGCTGCTAAAAATCACCTTAACCGTGAATAAATACAACGAATCCACCATAAAAGCCTATGAAAAATGGGGATTTTCAAAAACAGATTCTGTTGTAACCGATATCGGCAATGGATTTGTGATGGATGACTATATAATGGAAATAAATGTAAATTAATATTAAAAATTCCTCAAAAAAGTAAATTTTTAAGATTTACGAGCATTATATAATCGAAAACGCCGGACAAATATGAATATAACAAAGACATCAGATATCCTTAGAACCAAAGTTCTGGCACCTGCACTTTTTGTTGCGATAGGCGCGGGAAAAACGTACAAGGATTATAAAGAATCACAGCCAGCAAGCCGCAGTTATGTGATTACTAAGGACGCCGCAATCCTCGGCTCTTCCGCGCTCGGGTATGCAGCAGCGAATTTTGCGCTGAAAAAAATGCCCAATATCGCGTTTGTTGACAGCTCTGCTAAATTCTTCTCAAAATCGCTAAAAAAACTTTCCCAAAAGAAGTTTGTTAAAGAAAAACTTGCTCCAAATCTGGAACCCTTTGTAAAACCGATGAATTTTATGCACACGTCTTTGAATTATATTGAACAGGCGGCAAAAGACTGCACAAGCGGCTGTTTTATTATGGCTGTTACCGTGCTTTCGTCTGTTGCGGGGAATCAGCTTTTGAGCAAATATCTTTTCAAAAAAAGAGAAGAAGAAATCAAACAGGCTCTCGAAGCTCACAAAGAACAGGTTGCAGCAGCAAAAAAAACTATTGAACAACCTGAAGAAAAAGCGGAAAAAGCATTCAAGGACTTTAAATCGCCAAATTATTATCTTCATTATGTAAATACCGAGTTTTCAAAAGATCCGGCAAACAAAATCTTTGCGTCGTTTTCATTTTTGCCTATTATGAGAGTGCTTGACCTGCCGCTGACGGCTGCTGCGGGGTTTGATATTTCAAAAGAAAAAGACACAAAAAAACAAATCAGCCGCACCTCGACTTCAATGATTGCAAACACCGTTGTTCCGACATTTTTTGTATCAATAGTGTCTTCCCTGACGAAAAAGCTTAAAACCTGCATAAGAATCCCCGTTCTTGCAGTCACGACCCTTGCCGGAATCGCCTGCGGTATGGCAATCGGCAAAGCTTCCGAGAAAAAAATCGAAAAAAATCTGAACATGAGATAAATATTAAACTATGTTAAAAAATTGGCATGGGGTCGGATTTTGACTATATTAAAAACATAACTTGGGAAGAGATATCAAAATTTGCTATGCAAAAAATTTATATAGACAAGCTGCTTCACAGCAAAAATTTCATACGGAGTTTTTCCTTTGAACCCAGAGAACAGCTTGAGCTCGATTTTTCAAATGTAAACGAAATCAGGCTCGAAGACATACAGCGCCTTCTGGATTTGCAAAAAGCCGCAATTTTTAACGAAATTGCCCTGAAAGTGGAGAATCTTGAACCTAATATTTCAAAAGTTTTAAGACAAACAGGGCTGTACAAAACATTGAACACAATCGATCCCGTCGAAACCGGAAAATTACACAAAAGACTGGCGCTCGAATAATGAAAAAACCGCAGCTTTTTGTCGTCGCAACACCAATCGGAAATAAAAAAGACCTCGGCCAAAGAGCCGTCGAGGTGCTGAAAAATGTTGATTTTATTGCCTGTGAGGATTGCCGGACGAGCAAAAAGCTTCTCGACGAACTCGGCGTGGAAACAAAACTCGTCAGCTATCATAAATTTAACGAAAAACAGCGCACAAATGAACTTTTGAAGCTTTTTGAAGAGGGAAAAACAGCTGCTTTGATTTCTGACGCGGGAACGCCCTGCATTTCTGACCCGGGGAGGATTCTGGTCAAAGAACTCTTTGAAAACGGGGTACAAATTACCGCAATTCCGGGCGCCTCGGCGGTGATTACGTTTTTATCGCAAATTCCCAGAGAACGTGAGCAGTTTGCGTTCTGGGGCTTTTTGCCGCGGGTGAAAAATCAGCAAATTGAAATTTTTAAGAAATTTTCGCACATTGATTTTGTTTTTTATGAAGCCGCAAACAGGCTCAAGGAAACTCTTTTAACCCTGTCGCAGGCAAGAGGCGAAAACGTAAAAACAGCCATCGGACGTGAGCTTACAAAGGTTTATGAAGAAACAATCTGCGGAACTCCGGCCGAAATCATTGATTTTTACAACAAAAACACCCTGAAAGGCGAGGTTGTTGTGATGGTTTATGCTGATGAAGAGCCGCAGGATGGCGATTTGGCGGGGATTGCAGAAAAAATAGAAAAACTCAAATCCGCAAAATTCTCAAACAAGGATATCGCCTTAATTTTGAGTACGCTCGACGGCGTCAACAAAAATCAGGTTTACAAAATGGCTCTTGAATAAAAAGTTCATTTTTTTAAAGGATAACCGTCTTGATTTTTGGAGCTTTGTTCCTTTTGAAAATCCAGAAAGACTTTTGCTGCCCGTTTTTGGGCTGATTTTCATAAATATTTTTCAAATTCCAGTTATAGTGCGGAAGCCCGTTTTCATTCTCTTTCGGGGTGACATTATTAACCGGATGAGCCGGATTTTGGACTTCATCAGCCGGAGTTACATGCACAGCAGGCTTGAGGCGGGGTTTTTCATCCTGTCCTGGCAAAATTTCGGGCTCTGCGTCCTGATTGCAATCAATTTCCGGTTCATTTTTTTGGATTTGTTCCTGCATACAGTGCGTTTCGGCTTCTTCCTGTACAGGCGCATATTTGCGCACCGCTGAAAAATCTTTCTCCGGCTCAAATGCCGGTGATTTCGGCGTGAGATTGTTCACATTTTCAATATATTTCTCTTTTTTCTGGCGTTCAAATCTCGGGCGCTCAAATTTTGGCATTTCAACGTTCTGCATAAACTGCGGTTTGTGGATTTTGTCCCTGTGGATGACCGGATAATAGATTCTTTTGTCCTCGGTAACATCTTTTTTCTTGATTTCAACAGCTCCGACCTCTTTTTTAGTCGCAAGTTCAGGGTGAACCGCCACATTTATAATCGGCGTAACATGCTCGGCAACGCGTTTTGAGTATTCTTTTATTTTTGACAGCTGCGCGTAGCTCGGAGCGAACTGGACGTTTCCGATATCATAATTTTGTGCGGAAATGTCTTTTTTATATAGTTCCTGCCACAAAACAGCCTCATTTTTCGTATCAATAAGCGTCAAAAGGGTTGTGAGCCTGTATGTGGGTTTAACCGGCTCAAATCCTGATATTCCGAGCTTTCCGAGGATAGTTTCTTTCAAAAAATTGCTCTGAACATCCAGCCCGCTTGTAACCATCAAAATATAATCCGCATGCAGCTCCTGCGTGATTCTTTTGAGGTTTATGTAGTCAATATTGTAGTTGTATTTGTATTCATCAAAAAAAGTCTGGGTGTACATGTTCAAATGGCGCGTGATTTTTTGCATTGAATCGCCGAGAACAGGGGCATAGACGAGGTTCGATTCGTTGAGTTTGCTGATGATATCTGACGCAATTATATCGGTCGAAGCGCCTGTAACAAGGTAAATCGTGCCCGCACGGTGATTAATATCGGTAATAACAGCGACAGTCGGCTTCAATTCGTCCGAAAATGCAGCGTTAAAACTGAAAAAAGTAAATATTACGCCAAAAATCAATAATTTTATGAAATTCTTCATCATATCCCTCTTATCCCCATTTATAAAATATTATCGCCTACTTTTAATAAACTCATATCCGCTATATAAAGGATTTTTATTAAATTAAATAGGTTAAAATAATAAGATGGAAAAATTATAATCAGAGGGATAAATGATAGACAATTATCAATTACTGGAAATGGCAAAGGAAGTATCGCACAGGGCTTATGTGCCTTATTCAAAATTTCATGTAGGAGCATGCGCGCTTTATGACAGCGGAAAAACCTACTGCGGCTGCAATGTGGAGAATTCCAGCTACGGACTGACGCTTTGCGCGGAAAGGAACGCTTTATCAACCGCAATTGCCGCAGGTGAAACCGGACAGCTTCTGAAAATCGCTATTTACAGCGAAGATACAAAAATGTGCATGCCCTGCGGCGCTTGCAGGCAGTGGATTGCAGAATTTAAGCACGGCGTGGATGTCCAGGTGATTATGGAAAGCGAGGATTCGCATTGTGCAATCTTCACTATTGACGAGCTTTTGCCCCACGGGTTTAATTTATAATTTTTGACACTCAGGGCTCATGTTTTTCTGTTAAAATAGATATGTAAATTAAATTTTACATAAACGCTGAAACTAACAAAAAATTTTTTTCAGGCATTTAATACAGATGTCAGAGAAAAGTTCGTGATAAGGAACGAAGTGACGTGAACGAACTTTTTGAGTGACCACTTGAAAAGGTGAGCCTTGGACGGTTCGCGCAGGCGAATCGGCTAAGGCGACACTAGATTAGATTGTAGAACGTGATTGCCATGATACAAAGTATAAATTTTAAATCCACTAATCAATACAAACCTGAAACAAACCCCGCTCAAGAGGAGCCTCAAAAACGGGGTTTTGTCAGAAAAAAAGCCGTAAAAGCCGCGGCCATCACCGGAAGCGCACTCACCACGCTCGGATATCTTGCGCTGCTTTCAAAAAACCAGCATAAAGGGCCTTTGCAGTTCAAAAATCTCTTTAAAGTCGACTTTTCCAGCGCTTTAAAAGCAATCGGGCTGGCTACTTCTGCGACAGTCGGCGGACTTGCAGGCGGGCTGATTGCTGACACAAAAGACACAAGAAAAGCCAAGCTTAAAGAGGGCATGCACCAGTTTTTGGGCAATATTATTACTCCAATAAGCATTGTCGGCATTGCAACCTCGATGATTGAAAAAAGAAAGCTCCCGAGGACAAAAGAGCTTCTTTACACGGGTCTTGCGGCAATCGGAGGCGTAGGGTTGGGCGTGACTGCCGGAAACAAGGTCGCCTCAAAGGTAAATGAAGTAATTTTCAAAGAAGACGACACAAGAAAAGTCAAAGCAAAAGATTTCGGCATCCATGTTGACGATATTATGACATGGCTTGCGCTCACAGCGAAAACCGATGTAATCAAAAACTTTATCAGCAAAGCGCTGCCCGTTGTTTTCCTGATTTGCGGCTACGAAGCCGGAACCTGCGACGGTCACGGGCACAAAAAGCACTAGATTTCACTAATAAAAGCACGCAGCCCTGAAAATCCCACAATTTGGAATTAAATTTTATTTACCTGCGTTTTGGAAACTTTACTGCGCTTTCGCCTTAGCAATCGCCTGTTTTTCCACCTGATTGTCATAATCAATACGCCCGATAAGCTTGTTCAGCCTGCGCTGCGTAGCTTTGAACTGCTCAATTGTCAAACTTTGCGCACCATCTGAAGACGCATGCTCGGGATCATGGTGAACTTCTATCATTATGCCGTTTGCACCCGCAACTAAAGCGGCTTTTGACATGGGTTCGACGAGATAGCGTCTTCCCGTGCCGTGGCTGGGGTCTGCAATAATCGGCAGGTGCGAATATTTTTTAATAATCGGAATCGCCGCAATATCAAGGGTATTTCGGGTAAACGTCGGGTCAAAACCCTTTACGCCTCTTTCACAAAGTATAACTTTTTCGTTGCCGTTGCACATTATGTGTTCCGCTGCGAGTAGGAATTCTCTGATTGTAGCAGCACCGCCGCGTTTTAGGAGTACGGGTTTGCCGCATTTTCCAACAGCCTTTAAAAGCTTGAAATTCTGCATGTTTCTGGCGCCGATTTGGACAAGATCCGCATATTCCGCGACCAAATCAACATCAGCCGTGTCCATAACCTCGGTTACGACGAGCAAACCGGTCATTTCACGGGCTTTTGCGAGGTATTCGAGCGCTTTGCCCTCCAATCCCTGAAATTCATAGGGCGAAGTCCTCGGTTTGAACGCGCCGCCTCTTAAAAACTGGCAGCCCATTTCTTTCGCCGCCTGAGCGACCTTTAAAAGCCCCTCAAAATCCTTTTCCACAGAGCACGGCCCGACCATCATAACAGGTCTTTCCAGCCCGCCGACTTTCACGCCGTTGGGGAATTCAATAACCGTATCTTCCTCTTTTCCCTCGCGCGAAGCCAGTTTGTAAGGCTCCTGAATAAGTTTTACCTCCCTGACGCCATCAAAAGACGCGATAGAAGCGGGGTCGACAAGCCGTTTGTCGCCTATTGCCGCAATAACGGTCATCACGTCGCCCTCGTTTAATATTACTTTGAATCCTTTGTTCTCAAGGCTTTTTTTTACAGCATTTATCTCTTCTGCCGTAGCTTTCGGCTCCATTACAATAATCATTATTACACTCCTGACTAAACTGTCTGCGCCATTTTTTCAAAAGCGCCTGTTTCGTTTTCGTAATCTGAATCTATAATACTGTTTTGTGCAAACATGCAGTTTTTAATGCGGCAATTCGGTGCGATTTTAACGTTATCCCAGAGGATTGAATCCTCAACAACGGCTCTCGCGCCGATTTTGCAGTTGCTCCCGAGGACGCAGCGCCCTTTCAGGATTGCGTCCGGAGCGATTTCACAGTTTTTTCCGACCGCGCATGCAGCATTTGAAATTTTTACGGGAACAAAGCCCGGAATGCTGACTTTTCCGTCAATTGCGTCAAAATTCGACTGCCTGTATTGCTCCAGTGTACCGATGTCTGACCAGTAATTGTTAATCTGATATGTGTGAATCTTCTCTCCCGCCTCCATCAGGGACGGAAAGACATTTTTTGCAAAATCATACTTTTCGCCTGCCGGAATGAAGTCAAAAATCCTTTTTTTGAAAACATAAATTCCGGTGTTAATCAAATTGCTCTTCGCAAGCTCCACAGGGGGCTTTTCCTGAAATTCTGCGACAATATTTCCATCGGAAACAACGACCCCGTAATGGCAAACCTCCTCATGCGCAACCGGCATAACGCCCATCGTCGCAATACATCCGCTTTTCAGGTGGGATTCCATAATTTTGTCCAAAGGCGCGTCATGAAGCCCGTCACCGCTCAAAACCAGAAAATCTTCTTCATTTTCAAAGAAAAATTCACATTTTTTCACGCCGCCGGCAGTTCCGGAAAGATTTTCTTCAAAAAGAGTTCTAAAATCCAGACCGTCGGGTGCGCATTTTTCATATCTTTTTTGAATCTGCCCGCCCAGATAATGAGTATTGGCGATTGCGCCGGTTATGCCGTATTTAACGAGTTTGTGGAGCAGAATATCCATGACAGGGAGATTCGCCACCGGCACGAGCGGTTTCGGGGTGTTTTTTGTGAGAGGGTCAAGCCTTGAGCCTACTCCGGCCGCCATAACCATTGCTTTTTTAATCAAATTTCATCTCCCTTTGTGTTAAAGACATTGTACACCAACCTTTTCCATCTGTGCAAGCTTACATACAACTTTTTCGGCAGTTTAATTCACAATTCGTTTCATAAACTTTCATAGAAAAATTTTTGGTGTATAATGAGTTGAAAAAACCTAATAAGGGGAAGAGAAATGACACTTCAGGATTGGTTTGAAACCAGAAAAGAACAACAACACGCTGCGCGCCCCGCAGAAGTGAAAATTGATGATAATATCGGGAAATTATGGGTAAAATGCTTCAACTGCAACGCACAATTGCCCAAAAAAGAGCTCGAAGCGCACATGATGGTCTGCCCGCAGTGCGGATATCACTTCAGAATAAACGCAAGAACCAGGATTTACCAGCTTTTTGACGACGGAACCTTTGAAGAAATGTTCAAAAACATTGCGCCGTCCGATCCGTTGGAGTTCGTTGATACAGAATCCTATAAAGAGCGCCAAAAACGCGCTTCTGCCGCAACCAGCCTCAATGACGCGGTAATCACAGGCATCGGCAAGGTCGAAGGTGAAGAAATCGCATGCGCGGTGATGGATTTTGAATACATGGGCGGCTCAATGGGAAGCGTTGTTGGTGAAAAAATCACCGCAATGATGGAAGAAGCGCTGAAACGCAAAATTCCGATGGTCGCTGTAACTGCGTCAGGCGGCGCTCGTATGCAGGAGAGCGTTTTGAGCCTTATGCAAATGGCAAAAACAAGCTGTGCTGTTGCAAAACTCAACGAAGCAGGAATTTTGTACATAACCATCCTCACTGACCCGACCTACGGCGGTGTTACGGCAAGTTTCGGCACTCTGGGCGATATTATTATTGCCGAGCAGGGCGCAAGGGTGGGATTTGCCGGCAGAAGGGTTATTGAACAAACCATTCGCCAAAAACTTCCCGCTGATTTCCAAACAGCCGAGTACCTTATGAAACACGGGCAGGTCGATGTTATTGCAAAACGCTCCGAATTGAAAGAAACGCTTGCAAAAATACTACGGCTGCACAAAAAATAACCGCAACCACGCTATAATTAGGAATAGACAATTATGATGAAACTGGATTTTGAAAAACCGATTATAAAAATAGAAGAAAAGATTGAAGAGTTAAAAAAAATGAGTACAGAATCAGGTATGGACCTTTCAAAAGAAATTGAAACCTTTGAAACTCAGGCTCATGAGTACAAAAAAGAATTGTATGAAAATTTGCAGCCTATACAAAAGCTCCAAATCGCACGCCACCCGAACCGTCCGAATTTTCTGGACTGGATACAGCTTTTGACGACTGATTTTGTTGAAATGCACGGCGACCGCGAGGGAAGCGACGACAGGGCAATCATAGGCGGCGTCGCAAAAATCGGCGAGCAGCCTGTGGTGATTGTGGGCACGGTAAAAGGCAAATCGACCAAAGAAAACCTCGAATATAACTTCGGAATGCCGCAGCCGCAGGGTTATCGCAAAGCTTTGAGACTTTTTGAGCATGCAAACCGTTTCGGGCTGCCGATTGTGACTTTAATTGACACTCCCGGCGCATATCCCGGCATAAAAGCCGAAGAAACCGGTCAGGGGATTGCGATTGCGGTGAATTTGAAAGAAATGGCAAAGCTGAAAGTGCCGATTGTTGCCGTAATCACAGGCGAGGGCTGCTCCGGCGGTGCTCTGGGGCTGGCTGTTGCAAATAAGGTGCTCGTACTTGAGCATGCTTATTACACGGTAATTTCACCCGAGGGCTGTGCGTCAATTCTCTGGCGTGATGCGGCAAAAGCAAGCGACGCGGCTAATGCGCTGAAAATTACCGCGCAGGATTTGATGAAACTCGATATTATTGACAAAATCGTGAAAGAGCCGATGGGCGGGGCGCATTATGATTATGATTTCATCGGTTCGGAGTTGAAAAAAGACATTCTTGCTTCGCTTGAAGAACTGAAAAATATGTCGCCCGACGAACTCAAAAACGACCGTTACAACAAATTCAGACGTATGGGCGTTTTTAACGCTTAGGTTGAGTCGCGGGTTTAAATACCGGTGGGAACCACTTCGTTTTTCCCACCCTACATGTTGTTTCAGTTACGGGGGGATGATTCCCGTAATTTGACAGGAGTATAAACTAAATTGAAAGACTACTACGAGATTTCTGTAAAAATCAATCCATCCGCAATCGAGCTCGTCACGGACGTGTTTTTTGCGCAGTTTGAATGCGAGGGCGTTGTTCAGGCTGAAGAAAAATGGAAAGATTTAGAGCTTATTGAAACCACAAACAATGTAGCCAAAGGGTATGTTTTGATTGAGCCTGAGGATTTTTCGCCTGCTGAAATTCAAAAAATCTTTGACGAAGCAAAAAATAATCTGAAAGAAGCAGGATTTACCGATGAAGAACTGGGCGAATGGAGCGCAAAAGCTCAAAAAATCATCAATCAGGACTGGTCAAAAAAGTGGAAAGAGCACTGGAAGCCCACCCACGCGTCCGAACACGTGATAATTTGCCCCACATGGGAAGAATGCACAATCCGCAAGGGTGAAATCCTTATAAACCTTGACCCGGGCTCGGCTTTCGGTACCGGAACTCACGCTACCACGCAGCTTTGCATTCAGGCGATTGAAAAATACATGGAAAAAGACGCTTTTATGGCGGATATTGGCACAGGTTCGGGGATTCTCGCCATCACGGCAATCAAATGCGGGGCAAAAAAGGCCGTAGCAATTGACAATGACCCGCTTGTGATTGATGTTGCGGTTGATAATGCGCAGGTAAATCATGTTCTCGACAAAATTGAGTTTTCGCACCGCACGGCGGATGAATTAGATGAAAAATTTGATTTCATAGCGGCAAATATTTTGCACAATGTTCTTGCAGAAATCATGGGTGATTTAAAAGCGCTTATGAAGCCTGACGCCAAGATGGTTTTGAGCGGGATTTTGGACGAAAAACAGCAGATTGTGCTCGATGCGGTTGAAAAACACGGGTTGAAGGTTGTTGAAATTCTCAAGCAGGAAAACTGGGTTGCGATTGTTGTTTCTGCTTAATAATGTTGTTTAAAATTGGTGGGAATCACTTCGTTTTTCCCACCCTACGGTGCGAATTTATATAGTAGGGTGGGAATAGCTTATGATTTCAATTTTGGGTACATGCTAATGATTAGCGGGGCGGTTCCCACCGCCAACAAAAACAATTTTCAAGTCAAAAGAATGGAATATTTATTTTTCGACGCCTATGAACGCAGTGAATCGAGCTAGAAAAATAAATATTCCATTCTTTTGACGCCCCGGCACCCAACATTAAAACAAAAAACATTACAAATCATTAATATTGTTAACAATTGTAAAGCCAACTTCAAAACACCCGAAATCCGCTCAACGGTTAAATTAGGTTAGGTTAGGTTAGGTTAGGTTAGGTTAGGAGCATTTATATATAAATAAATTACTTTATTTATATATAAATGCTCCTAAAAAGAAAGGATTAGTTATGTCACTTACAGTTAGAGATTTGTTTCAATATGATTCTAATTTTGACCCGGCAAAAATTAGACGATTAACAGGGAAAAGTGATTACCAAAAAACTGATACTATTGATTTGTCGAGATTAGCAGCACTAAACGATAGAAATTTATCAATTTTCGCTGCCAAAAAAGAGGGCAAGTCTTTTGTAAAATCTATACAAAATGATAATATGCGCGCACAGGTTTCAAATGCAGCAAAAATCAACGACGGTACGCAGCAAAATAACCGGAATCAAGGCGGCCTCACGGGTCAAAATCTTTATACTATGGCCTAGAAAACACAAAGAAGAGCATTGAGGATAAATGCAAGAGGATGACGAAAAACTAAATATTGATTTGACCGAAAACAAAAATGCCAGCCTTTCCACAAAGCTCGGGAATTTTGATTTTAACGTCAGCACAACCGAAAATAACGGCACAGTCGAAAAATCCGGCTCTGTTTCTTATTCAAAAGAGGCAAAAGATGTTAGTATTTCGGCAAATCTTGAAACAGCGGGCAATGAATTCGGTTATAACACAGAAATCGGCGTAAAACACGGTTTTGACAACGGAATAAATGCAAATGCAACATTATTCCACAGCAAAGATGACACTTCTTTAACGGTCGGCGTTAACAAAAAATTCTTAATCAATCCGGATAATATAAATAACCTTGAAAATCAGGACAAAATACGCAAAGAAGAGCTGGTTGAAACCGGCGAGCGCTTTAACTTGCAAACCAAAATGGGTTATTCGGAAGAACAAAACGGTTTGTACACACAAAATTCCCTTATGTACAGAATCGACAATTCTAACTTTTTAAATACAGAATACACCCAAAACAACGCCAATCGCGAAATTTCAGCAACCGCAGATTTGCAAAAAATAAAACTTGAATACAAAAATAGCGAAACAAAAGAAGAATTATCAAAAACAACCGCCAATGCTTTTAATGTAATGACAAAAGGCGCGAAAAACCAGTACAGCTTCGGGCTCAACAATTCAAAAACCCGAATCGGCGGTGAAAATCCCGAAACAAACTGTAATTTGAACCTTGAAGCCGGCGCAAAATTAAATCGTACGGAATACGGGGAGTTTAACAGCGGTTTGAATGGCGAAGTTAAAACCGGTTTAACGCTTAACCGCGGAAAAGTTTCGGGTTATAACGTGGATTTGGACTGCGCTTATAACCGTTACGGGGCGGAACATAATTCAACAACGGATTATTTAGTCAGAACCTCTGTTAATTTTGGAAAAGAAAATGATACAAAGAATTTTTCGGCGGCTTTGGGCGGCGATTATCGAATTAATAATTGTAATACAATTTTTGAGGCAGGCGCAAAATATTCAAGCGAAAGCGCTCCGGATATAAAAAATAAAAGTTTCAGCACAAATCTTGGCGTTTATCAGAATCTGGGCAGGAATTTTGGGGATACGACAATTTTTACGCAGCTTGAAACAGGCAAAAAATGGGAAAAAACGTCCGGAGGCAAAAATTCATTAAAATACGCACAGGTTTCTTTCGGCTCAGATGCAAAAGTTGCAGAAAGGCTTTCTCTCAATACGCGAATGACTTATGATACAGGCAGAAAATGGAGCGGTGAAATCGGCGTTCGTTATTCATTTTAGCAGATTGGTGGGAAGCACTTCGTTTTTCCGCACTACGGGGCAAATTTATATAGTAGGGTGGGAATAGCTCTGATTTTAACGTTAGATATATGCTAGTGATTAGCGCGGCGGTTCCCACCGCCAACTTAATAATATTGTTTAGAATTGGTGGGAACCACTTCGTTTTTCCCACCCTACAGGGTTCTCCGCAAGCGGACGTCCCCTCACCCCAACCCTCTCCCGGAGGGCGAGGGAGCGGTTTCCATTGTCAGTCAATAAAAACAATTTTCCTAAGTCAAAAGAATGGAATATTTATTTTTCGACGCCTATGAACGCAGTGAATCGAGCTAGAAAAATAAATATTCCATTCTTTTGACGCCTCAGCGGCCGCCTCTTAATACACTCCCCTGCCCTGTACCGCGCATTTCAAAACACCTGTCAATTTTGTTCAAAACCTCAAACTTCTTGTTCAGCCACAAAGGCGCAACCTTCAATTTTTGCAAACCGTTGCCCGCAAGCCGGTGAATAGTGGTTTCCGGAGGCAAAAACTCAAGAAAATCACACACAAGCTCCACATACTCATCCTCCTCAAGAAGCTTTATACCGCCTTTTTCATACATTTTTTCAAGCGCGGTGTTCTTCATCACGCAAAGGTCGTGGATTTTAACCCCGTCAACGCCCAAATCCGCAAGCGCTTTTGCGGTTTCCATCATCATTTCGTGCGTTTCATCCGGCAGCCCGAGAATCACATGCGCGCAGACCTTTATCCCTCTTGATTTTGTCTTTTCGTAGGCTTCGAGAAACTTTTTAAAATCATGCCCGCGGTTAATAAAGCGCAAAGTCGCATCATGAACCGATTGGAGCCCGTATTCAACCCATGTTTCGTAATTTTCAACGTAACCGGCAATTAAATTCAATTTTTCATCATCCACGCAGTCAGGACGCGTGCCGATTGAGATTCCGACGATATCAGGGTGTTTTAGAGCGCTGTCGTAGATGGTTTTCAGCTCATTTACCGGCTTGTAGGTGTTTGTGTAAGCCTGAAAATAGGACATGAACTTTTTTGCCTTGAATTTTGCCGAAAGCGAGGCAACGCCTGCGTTTATCTGGTCTTCAATGCTCAAAAGGTTCGAATGCGCCTGCGAAAAGCTTCCGCCTGCGTCGCAAAAAATACATCCGCCCGAAGAAATTGTTCCATCGCGGTTCGGGCAGCTAAAACCGGCGTCGAGAGTAATTTTATAGACTTTCGCGCCGAATTTTTCTTTGAGATATGCACTAAAAGGGTTGTAAGCCTTGCCGGACATTATTCCTGATTGTCGTCATTTCCGTCAACAACGGGATAAAGGTAATGTTCGCCGCAGTTGGGGCAAACGACTTCCTGCTGTTTGCCGGGTTCGAGCTGCGCAACTTCAAAAAGCGCTCTGCAGCCGGATTGTACACATCTGATTGCCCATGTAGGTCTGATTATTCTTGCCATAATTTAACTCCATCATTATCTTGTCCGGTTGACCTGCTGCGCAGGAGATTCCGGAGCGAGTCCGGAATGACAAACCGATTTTAACAAAATCTTATCACATTTTTGCCCTTAAAACAACAAAAATCGGGTTGTAGGTAAGTTTGACCTTGTTGTTTTCTTTGAAATTTTCAAGGTAGAATTTTTCAAAGGATTTTAGTTTGGAAAACGTCCACTGCAAAGGTTTTAAGCCGTTTGTTCCGGAAGATTTTATGTGCCTTAAAACATCCAGCGGCGAATCAAAATACAAGCTCGCAATTTCTTCCTCAAGGTACAAAATATCAAAATATTTTTCGCATTTCTGGCGCAGCGTGTCGGATTTCAGGTAATTCAACGAAAGCCCCGTGGTTTCTTTAATCTCAAAATAATTCCGCTCCCCGAAAGTTGTAAAAGCAAAATATCCGCCCTCATTCAGGTGGTTTTTCATTTTTAAAACCACCTCGTCAAAGTCCAAAACCCACTGCATGACAGCGTTTGACACAATCAGGTCGAATTTTTCGTCCGGCTCGATTTTTTCGATATCGCCTTGAAGAAATTTCACGTTTTTGATGATTCTTTTGACGTAATCCCCCGATTCAGCCATGATATCGTTTGCGCAATACTCGTCAAATCTGATTTTCTCCAGAATATCCCGCGTCAAAAAGCCCGTACCGACTCCGAATTCAAAAATTTTGGAAAATTCCGTGCCGCAAAGCGAGGAAATTTTTTCCGCAAGGATTTTCGCCATTTTGCGCTGCACCACCGCAGAATTGTCGTACGTTCGCAGATTTTTTTCAAATCTCAATTTTACAAGTTCTTTGTTAATCATAATTCAGACAAGGAATCAAAATTTCCTCAAAGTTTTTAAACCCGTAGAACGGAAAATGCCCGCTCTCTAAATCAATTGTAGTGCAAGAACATTTATTTTGCCAAAAATTTTTCTGATTCTTTACAGGAATGACTTTGTCGTATTTTCCCGTATAAATCACGTCAAAATCCGCTTTCGGGCAGGGATTTTTTCTCACATACTCCTGAACCGCAAGAAGCTCGTCCGTGCAGCTTTTTGCCGAGCGCTTAGGGAGGTTTTCTTCAAAGATTTTTAAATCTTTTTCCTCATAAAAAAGCCTTGCGCGGAATTTTTTTACGGTGGTTTCGTCCATTTTCATTGAGAGCAGGAATTTTTTCTCCGGCACGCCGAATTCCTCATCCACGGCCATCAAAGTGCCGTTTATTGCAATCTTTTTATCAAATTCCGGCAAAAGCCCGCGAGAAATGCACAACCCCGCAGCATAAACCCCGAAAGAAAAGCCGATTAGGTATTTATTTTCATATTTTGAAAAGTCAAAGTTGATTTTTTCGGGCAAGGTCGAATAGTCCGAGCAAAATAGCATATCACAGTCAGTTTTTAGCGGCAGGTACGGGATTTCGTCCGAGCCCCAGCCGCAAAAAAAGACTATTATTGTTTTTGAATTGTTTTTCAGATGAAACTGACGCATTTTACTTCCAAATCTGTTATTCTGAGCCTGACTGACTGCTTTTTTCGTGAAAAATGTCCGGTTTTTCACAAAATCACAAAACCTTGCGATTCCGAAACAAGTTCGGAATGACGGTTATAATCCATGTTCAGAGCCGTCTTGTCTTGCAATTCCAAACCAGGCGCGGAAGACGGTTAATCTGTCACCCTGAACTTGGTTCAGGGTCGCCATGTCTTGCGATTCCGACTTTGCATTGGCGCAGCAGCAAAAAGTTACTTAATTGCTGCTTTGATTCTGCGGGCAACCCTTTCTTTGCCCAGAATTTCAAGTATAACAACCATATCCGCGCCGCGGGTTCTGCCGGAAACGGCTGCGCGGAGCACCCACATTGTTTCTTTGGGTTTTATGCCCTGTTCTTTGAAATATGCACGAAAATCAGCAAGCTGTTCGTGGAGTTTTTCATCATTGTTGAAATCCCATTTATCGATTTCATTTTCAATTATGTATTTAAGAATTTTTTGTCCCTGTTCGGTGTCGAGGACTTTTTCACGGGCTTCGGGCTCGATTTCAACGTCCTGACCGAAGAAATATGAACAATCATGAACAAGGTCAGAAAGAATCGTGATGGGCTCGCGTGTCGCAAGAACCATTTTTTCAAAATTTTCTTCTGACATTTCAGAAAGGTCGTATTTTGACAAAAACGGCTTCACAAGTTTGCAAAGCTCTTTGATGTCCATTTTTTTGATGTACTGACCGTTCATCCAGTTGAGTTTGTCGTATTCAAAGATTGAATTTGAAGAAGAAACTTCGCCGATTCTAAAATCAGCAGCAATTTCTTCAAGCGTTTTGATTTCCTGACCGTCAGAGGGCGACCAACCGAGCAAAGCAACGAAATTTATCAGCGCTTCTGTTAAATATCCTTTTTCAACGAACTCGGAAACCGCAGTTGCGCCGTGCCTTTTGGACAATTTGCTTCTGTCGGGGGCAAGAATCATGCCGAGGTGCCCGAATTTCGGGACTTCTGCGCCCAATGCTTCATAGATAAGGATTTGTTTTGCAGTGTTTGAGATGTGGTCTTCGCCGCGGATGATGTGGCTGATTTTCATTTCCATATCGTCGATTACAACCGCAAAATTGTAAGTCGGGGTGCCGTTTGACTTCATAATTACGAAATCACCGATAAGACTATTGTCAAATTTGAGTTCGCCTTTAACAAGGTCGTTGAATTTTGTTTCGCCGTCTTCGGGTACGTGGAAGCGGATTGAGGGTTTTCTGCCTTCGGCTCTTAATTTTGCTTTTTCTTCTTCGCTCAAGTGTCTGCATTTGCCGGAATACTTATGTGCGCGATGATTTTTGATGGAATCTTCTTTTTCAGCTTCCAGTTCCTCCTGCGTGCAGAAGCATTCGTACGCATAGCCCGCGTCGATGAGTTTTTGGGCGTATTTCGGGTAAATATCGAATCTTTCTGACTGCTGGTAAGGGCCGTACGGGCCGCCGACATCGGGACCTTCGTCCCAGTTGAGCCCGAGGGCTTTCAAGCTGTCATAAATATTGTCGATATATGCCTGACTTGAGCGGTCGAGGTCGGTGTCTTCTATTCTTAAAACGAATTTTCCATTATTTTTCTTTGCAAAAAGATAGTTAAACAATGCTGTTCTTGCTGTTCCCACGTGGAGGTTTCCGCTCGGAGAGGGGGCAATTCTTACTCTTACTTCTTCCATTTTTATACTCCAATTTGAATTTTTTCCGTAATTTTATTGTACTGCAAACATTTTTTTTATATAGGGCGAAAGACGGGTTTAATTTATGCATGATTTTTGCCGCTAGATAATCGGTGGGAACCGCTGTAAAGATTGAAAAATGCATTTCAAAACCCTTGTTTGGGCTATTCCCACCCTACGCAGATTCTAAAAGTTAGCTAGTAGGGTGGGAATAGCGGAGCGGTTCCCACCGCAAGGATTTCACGATTAATAATCGATGGGAATCGCCGTAAAGATTGAAAAATACATTCCCAAAACCCTTGTTTGGGGTTTTCTCACCCTACACAGGCTAAAGGTATGCTTTTAGGAGAGAAGAGCAAAATATTAACAGGTTGACAACCCCGAAAAAAAATAGGAAAATGCTTTTAAAGTAACAAATTGTTAAGAGCATGGCACAAATGAGTAAATTTCAATTTTGAGCTTACTTTATAATTGTGTGTGAAGCGAAAACCAACAGGTGGGGTTAAAATGTTCAATTTAAAAGATGTGAAAATCGTAAAAGAGTTAAAATCCATTAAACCTAAGCTCAAATGGCTTATGTTCTCCCAGATTCAGGATTATAAAATAAATTCAAAATATATAGATATGATTTGTGCGGACGACAAAAAAGAACCGGCCGACGCAAAGCTTGAGGCGATGGTTCGTGAAACTTTGATAAAAGAATTCACGCCCGAAATCACAAAAATGAAATCCTATGAGTTTCTTGTTGACGCAGTTATGCACAATTTGAAAAAGAAACAGCTCGCTGCCGTTGATGAGGCGGAAGAAGCGTAGTTTTTTACGAAAAATTAATAAAAAACGGGATAATTCGCGATTTATCCCGTTTTTTGTTACTAAAAGTTGTAAATGGGATATTTTGCATGTAAAATATATATTAAGGAATCTTGACCCGCTTCGCGGGGGATTTTGAATCAGGTTCAGAATAACACGCAAACGTTGGAGGGGGAAATAATGGAATTTTTCAGACAAAACCAGAAAGTTATAATCATTGTTATCGCCGTAACTTTCATCGGATTTACGATTGCACCTGTAATTATGTCTATGCTGACAATGAAATAACTGTTTGGGATTTAATTTATGACAAATTTTAGCCGGTTAATAAAGGCTGCTTTCATTTTACTCATTATATTCGCTTTCGGCGCCAATAGCGTATTGGCGACAAACCATATTGAGAAAAAAAGGAAAGAAACCCATGCTAAAGTCGTAAAATTCAAAATGCTTGAGTCAATGGAAACAAACAAACTCTACAAAAACCAGCGAAAACTTGAGCGTTCCGAGCAAAACCTTAAAGAAAACCAAAAACAATACTCAACCGCGGAAGAACGCCTTTCAGCTGCGGAAAGAGAGCTTGCGCAGGTCGAATCAGACCTTGTTCAGACCCAGTTTAAAGCAAGAAATCGCGTGAGGCAGATTTTTAAAAAGCAGCGCCGCGGAATGTTTCAGCTACTCCTTTCAACAACTGACATGAATACCTTTCTTGACAGGATTTATTATCAAAATGTAATAACCAAAAAGGACAAAAAACGCCTTGCGCACCTTAAAGCAAAAACAGAACGCGCCAGAGCGCTCAGAAACCAGATTGAACAGCAAAAATCAATCATTGCATATTCAATTAAAAATATAAATTCCCAGCAAAAAGACATTCAAGAGGCAATTAACCGCAACAAATCCTCCATCCAAAAATACAGAACAAACAAAGCCTACTACGAAAAGGCCGAAAGAGAGCTTGCCCGCCAATCTGAACAAATCGGCAGCATGATTAACCGGAATACCCAGAATTCAACAGTAAAAATCACATCGGGCTTTATGAAACCCATTGCCGGCCCGATTACATCACCTTTCGGATACAGAACACACCCGATATTCAAAAGCCGCATTTTCCACTCCGGAATTGACATTGGCGGCCCGAATGGCGGCGCAATCCGCGCAGCTAACAGCGGAAAAGTCATATATTCCGGCTGGTACGGCGGATACGGGAAAGTTGTCATCCTTGACCACGGATTGTATAATGGTAAAGCGACTACAACTCTCTACGGACATATGTCAAACTATATAGTAAGCGCCGGTGAAACAGTAAAAAAAGGGCAAACTATCGGATACGAAGGCTCAACAGGTTACAGCACAGGCCCGCACTGCCACTTTGAAGTCAGGGTAAACGGAAAACCCCAAAATCCGCTAAATTATCTCTAATTAAAAGGAAAAAAATGAAAAAAACACTGCTTACATTTTTAATATTAGGAATTTTGATTGGCGGGGCTAATTTTGCCCGCTGCGCGGAAAGCCTTGATACACCTGAGATTAACGCAGCGGAAAATCCCTCGGGCCCGGAGCCGGAAACCCCTCAACAAAAGAAAAAATTCTTCTCTATTCTTGAAAAAAATACTGATTCAGAGGCAGAAAAAACAGAGAAAGCCTCAAAAGAAAATGAAAACAAAGAAGAAATCTCTTCAGAAGCACAATCGCCAATGACTAATGTTCAGGTTGATAGCGACATAATCGAGTATTTCCCCGACAGGCACGAATTTGAGGCAATCGGCCATGCAAAAGTGACTTTTCCTGAACAAAATTCTACAATGACGGCAGACAAAATCATTTTTAACCATGATTCCAACTACATAAAAGCCTATGACAACATCATTATAACCCGCGACAGAGAGCAGCTCACAGGTGATTATGTCCACATCAACCTTAATGAAGACAATGCGCTGATTGCAGAACCGGTTATGGAACATATGAATATCCAGATTAGAGCAAAATCCGGCAACATCAACAAAGCCAAAGTCGAAGCTATGGAAGGAACCGCAAGATTCACTGACAGTCAGACATTTAAACTTGCTGTACGTTCGCCATATTCTTTTGAAACACCAATGCTTGAAGACGGATTTGAACGTTCGTATTTTATCAAGGAAAAATATAACAATGAATGGAATCTAAAATCAAAAGTAATCATAATCGACAGCTACAAAGACAGAGATGTAGTTACACTGGAAAAATCTGATGTATTTCTTAAGGATTTGAAAATCGGCAGCACCGGAAAAATCAAAATCTACACGGACAAAGAACAGGATTACATTGAAACAAACATGATTGAATTCGGCGGCCGCAGAAACCTCGGTGCGTTCATCGCTCCATCATATGTTTTCCAGCTTCCGTTTTCTTCAACATTAAAACTCGGCCCGATGGTCAACTACGATGACAGCGAAATCGGATTCGGCGGTTTTGCACGTTTTCAAAACGCATATAACAGAACAGATATGGGATACAGCACCGCACGCCAAAAATTCGTAATGCGGGGACGCCATCAATTTACAAAACATGTTTGGGCAGAATATGGTTCCAATGCCTATATGAACGAATGGTGGATGGGCGGCAGAATGCCGGAATACGGCGGACAATTAGTATTCCAGCCCGATTCTGTCCAGAGCGAAGACCTCAGACTCACATTTTCACAGCGTTATTCGGCAGGTTTGTTCAAAGACTGGAGCGAAACCAGAAACTTTTCAACTGCCAGATTCAGATGGCAAACACAAACTTACAAAGGTATTTACAGTTATCGCAATTCTGACGCAAAATTCGGACTTGATTTTGGTATGAGCCTCCAATCCACAGCAACTTTATACGGAACCGGCGATACTTTCGGGCTTATAAGAGTAGGCCCCACACTAAGAACTCAATACCGTGGATGGCAGCAATTCTTAGCTTATTATCTGGGCGGTTCTGCCGGAGATTCTCCATTCTGGTTTGATAAATACTTTTATGGAAAATCCAGCATACAGCTCGGCGAATCCTTACGCATAAACAAATATCTTTCTGTCATGTATTCTGCAATGATTGCGCTTTCGGACACTCCGAACGACAAAACATTCCAGGAAAACAGATTCTATGTCGTAATCGGCCCTGATGACTTCAAAGTTCTGCTCGGATATGACGCTTTCAGGCAAAACACGACTTTCGGTATAAATATGGCGGTCGGAACAGAAAACTCTGAGGTTGAATTCAAAAAACTCATCCTCAACGACCCTGAAAACTTTGGCAAATCCAACAAAAAGAAAAAAATCAAACCGGTCAGCGAAGAGAAAAAAGAATCCGACCCGATGAACCGCTCAGTCAAAGATTACGACGACTACAACCCCGGATACGGCGCGCTGAACAACCTGATAATGCCCGGAATCAGACCTCCCGGGTACTAGCCGATTTAGTCTAGTGTGGCCTTAGTCGATTATTACCTCTCACAAAACGATACTCAATCGTTCCGGCTTCCGCCATTAGCGGGGCGGGCGGCAGAGTGTTCCTTATCACGAACTTTTCTCGGAGAGCACAACAACGCAGCATCATTTCTATTTTCTTTCTTTATCAACGACTTTCTGCAGCTCCATGACTGCTTTTTCAAGATTGTCGTTTACAATGCGGTAGTCATAATCCTTTGCGCATTCGATTTCGCGAAAAGCCTCGTGCAGGCGGTTTTTAATTGCGTTTTCATCCTCGGTATTTCGCCCGCGCAGGCGTTTTTCCAGCTCCTCAATTGACGGCGGAAGTATAAAAATCAAAACCGCATCGGGAAGTTTTTGTTTTATTTGCAAAGCGCCTTTTGTTTCAATTTCGAGTATTAAATCCTCGCCTTTATTGAGTGTTTTTCTAACATAGGCTTCTTTTGTGCCGTAAAAATTACCGTTAAACTGCGCATATTCAAGAAATTCACCGTTATGCACAGACTTTAAGAAGTCTTCTTCTTCAACAAAGAAGTAGTTCACGCCGTCAATTTCACCTTTTCGCGGATGGCGGGTTGTTGCGGAGATTGAAAGGTTTATATCCGGGTTATTTTCCAGCAAAATTTTCAAAAGCGTGCCTTTGCCCACGCCTGATGAGCCGGAGATTACAAATAATTTGCCTGCTTTTTTCTTTTCCATAGTGAAAGAATTATATAGTAACTATATTTTGAGTGCAAGGGTTAATTCTTATAGATTATGCGTAAAAAAGTTTCCCACCGCAAGATTTTTTCGCCCGATACCTGGTGGAAATCGCTGCTAGTATTGAAAAACGCATTTCAAAACCAATGTTCAGGCTATTCCCCACCCTACCGACTTGAAATTGATAATTATTATGTTGTGGTGTCGGGTTGAAAGTCCAAATTTAAGACCGGAACGGGCTAAAGCCGCTTTTACGGTCTTAAATTTGGACTTTTAACCCGACTTTTCATGTTAAGTAAGTCCCTGGCGCTTCCAGATGATTGGTGGGAATCGCTTTCAAAATTGAAAAATGCGTTTCAAAACCATTGCCTATGCTATTCCCACCCTACCCCTAGCTCGATTCACTGGGTTCATAGGCGTCGAAAAACAAATATTCCATACTTTTACGCCACAACAACAATTTCCACAAAAAAAATCGGCTCTAATTGAGCCGAGATGGATAGAATTAGTATTACGGAGTTTATAGAGGAGTTTACGGTTGTATTAAGTTGGCAAAGAAAATTTTTTGATACTTGTTTGTCAAATTGTTTACAAAAATTAATATTAAAAATCCGCCTGAAAAAAACAGACGGATTTTGGTTTTTATTTTTTATTTTGTAAAAGAATTACATAGCGCCTTTGACGATTTGTGCAAAACTATCAGCTGTGAGGCTTGCACCGCCGACGAGTGCGCCGTCAATGTCGGATTTTGACATTTGTTCGGCGATTGTGTTCGGTTTTACGCTGCCGCCGTAAAGGATTCTGATTTTTTCAGCAGAATCAGCGCCTGCAACTTCTTTTACAACGTTTCTAATCATTGCGATAACTCTGTTTGCTTCGTCGGAATCGCAGGTTTTGCCTGTTCCGATTGCCCAGATGGGTTCGTAGGCGATGATTGATTTTGCAACTTCTTCTGCGCTCAAGCCGTTTAATGCAGCTTTGATTTGAGAAGCGATGTGAGAATCTGTTACGCCGGATTCTCTCTGTTCGAGCGATTCGCCGCAGCAAATGATAGGAATCAAGCCCAGTTCAAGGATTTTTTTAGCTTTTTTGTTAACCATTTCGTCAGTTTCGCCGAAATATTGTCTTCTTTCGGAGTGGCCGATGATTACGTATTCAGCGCCTGCGTCTTTAACCATTTCAACAGAAACTTCGCCTGTGAAAGCGCCCTGTGTTTCATAGAAAGCGTTTTGTGCAGCCATTTTAACTTTGCCGCAGCCGCAATCTGTGAGGGCTTTGTTTACAGCGTACAAAGAAGTATAAACCGGTGCGATTACGACTTCGGGAAGCGCTGCTTTGTCGATATCTTTCAATTCTTTCATAACTGCGTTTGCCAGTTCGGCAGATTCGGATTGGAGTTTGTGCATTTTCCAGTTTCCGGCAATTACAGGTCTTCTTGACATGATGAATTCTCCTCTTTTCTACAATTTACTTTAAAATCGTAGTTCAAAAACGGGGGATTAGCAAGCAAATGTTTACTTTGTTCCGCGTTTATCGTTCAAAGAGCAAAGTGTGGAGTGTTGTCTTTTCCGTTCCGATTCCCCCGGGCACTCAATGCCAAAAGTTTAAATTTTTAGATTTTTGAGCCCTCCTCCATAGTCACTCCAAAGACAACACTCCTCACTTTACGTACAATTCTTGTATGCAGGGCTTGTAGGGTGGGAAAGGCCGCACAAAAAAAGCTTAATTATTTTCCCCTCTCCGATGGGAGCGAATGCGAGCCGAGGCTGAAGCGGTTCGCGTAGGCGAATCGCGTAACGCCGTTTAACGCGAGCATTCAAGACCGAGGGTGCCCGTAGGGCGGGTGAGGGCCTGCCCTTTAGGGGAAAACAAGCTTGCAGAGTTGGAAATTCCCGCCAGCGCAAAATGATGTAAGACAAAAATAGGATTTTGCATTTTATTTTCAGGATTTTAACCTCTTTGGTGGGAACCGCTTCGCTTTTCCCACCCTACAAATGCTCCCTGTCCGCCACAAAAAAACGGGCCCGAAAGCCCGCTTTTTTAAGTTTATCAATCCGAAAACTAAGCAGTAGCGCCGGATTTTGCGATGATTTCTTCCTGAACGTTCGCAGGTACCTGTTCGTACTTGCTGAATTCCATAGAGAAAGTACCGCGGCCCTGAGTTTTTGAACGGATGTCAGTAGCATATCCGAACATTTCAGCCAAAGGAACCATTGCTCTGATTTTCTGGATTCCGGTACCCTCGATGATTTCCATACCTTCGATACGGCCTCTTCTGGAAGCAATATCACCGACTATATCGCCTGTGTTTTCTTCCGGAACTTCGATTTCGACTTTCATCATAGGCTCAAGAATGCAAGGTCTGCATTTTTTAGCGCCTTCTTTGATAGCCATAGAACCGGCGATTTTGAACGCCATTTCCGAAGAGTCAACTTCGTGGTAAGAACCATCGTAGAGCTCAACTTTAACGTCAATCATCGGGAATCCTGCTAAGATACCGCCTTCAAGCGCTTCTTCCATACCTTTTCTTGCAGGTTCAATGTATTCTTTCGGAATAGCACCGCCGACGATTTTGTTTTCAAATACAAATCCGGCATTTTCTTCAGCAGGAGCGATTTTGATTTTAACGTGGCCGTATTGACCTTTACCACCTGACTGACGGATGAATTTTGAATCTTGATCAGCGTTTCCGCGGATAGTTTCACGGTAAGCAACCTGCGGTTTACCAACGTTAGCGTCAACTTTGAATTCTCTCAAAAGACGGTCAACAATGATGTCGAGGTGGAGCTCACCCATACCGGAAATGATTGTCTGGCCTGTTTCTGTGTCAGATTTAACACGGAATGACGGATCTTCTTCAGCCAATTTCTGAAGTGCGATACCCATTTTATCCTGGTCAGCTTTTGTTTTAGGCTCAATAGCAACCGAGATAACGGGCTCGGGGAAGGTCATTCTTTCAAGGATAATCGGTGCTTTTTCGTCGCACAGAGTATCGCCTGTTGTTGTGTCTTTCAAGCCGACAGCCGCGCAAATGTCGCCTGCGTAAACTTCAGAAATTTCGTTTCTCTGGTCAGCGTACATTTGAACAAGTCTTGAAATACGTTCTTTTTTGCCGTTTGTAGCGTTGAGAACGTAAGAACCTGAGCTCAATTTACCTGAATATACGCGCAAGAAAGTCAAACGACCTACATACGGGTCAGTCATAACCTTGAACGCGAGTGCAGAGAACGGTTCATCTTCTGATGAATGTCTTGCAACTTTTTCGCCGTCTTCAAGTTCGCCTTCGATAGCTTTTACATCAACCGGTGAGGGCAGATAAGCAACAACGTTGTCTAACAAGAGCTGAACACCTTTGTTTTTGAACGCTGTACCGCAGCAAACCGGAACGATTTTGTTTTCGCAGGTTGCTTTTCTCAATACTTTTTTCAGTTCGTCAACAGTCGGTTCTTCGCCTTCGAGGAACTTCATCATCAGGTCATCATCATGCTCTGAAATTGCTTCGACGAGAGCTGCACGGTATTTTTTAGCGTCTTCGAGCATATCAGCAGGAATTTCTTCCTCTCTGATGTCTGTACCGAGGTCGTTTGTATAGATTTCGGCTTTCATTGTCATAAGATCAATCAAACCTGTGAATTTATCTTCAGCACCTATAGGAAGCTGGATAGGATGAGCATTAGCGCCCAATCTGTTTCTCAACTGGTCAACTACACGGTAGAAGTTTGCGCCTGTTCTGTCCATTTTGTTTACGAAAACCATTCTGGGGACTTCGTATCTGTTAGCCTGACGCCAAACTGTTTCAGACTGTGACTGAACGCCGCCTACCGCGCAAAATACTGCGACAACACCGTCCAATACACGGAGCGAACGTTCAACTTCGATAGTGAAGTCAACGTGGCCGGGGGTGTCGATGATGTTGAGCTGGTGGTCTTTCCACATTGCCGTAACAGCAGCTGACTGAATTGTAATACCGCGTTCACGTTCTTGATCCATAAAGTCGGTTACGGCTGCGCCGTCGTGAACTTCACCGATTTTGTGAGTTTTACCTGTGTAGAACAAGATACGTTCGGTAGTAGTGGTTTTACCTGCGTCAATGTGAGCGGCAATACCGAAGTTTCTTACTCTTTCCAATGGGACTTTTCTTGCCATTTTTTGTTTTTCCTTTTATCTGATTACTCTAATTAAACAGCGGTTAGCTATCTAATAGAATTTTTACATAAAAACAAAAAAATTCAAAGTAGGGGGTGATTTTGCACAAAAAGTGTTAAAAATTTTTTCTTATTTGCGTCAATTTTTCTTCAATTCTCGTGGTGAAGAAATTAACGTAAACGCCTGACAGATTGTCCTGAACATCATCGGTAGCAAGCCTCATCGCGTCGTTGTAGCAGCTGATTTCCGCCACAAGCTCCTCAAGCTGTCCGGATTTTCCAGGGGATGTTTCGATTTTTTCTTTTTCGGACATAGAACGGTTCCTTTTTGTAATATTTCGCTTAATTAAAAGATTGTTTGCTTTATTATTTAAGCATATTGTAATTTATTTGAGTTTATTCGTCAAATGAAATACCATTTTTAATTATGACAGCACAAAAAGATATAAAGATTTTGCTTGTAAACGAAAATATGACGATTACGGAATTGGCGCGTAAAATGTCCAAATTTTCAGGCAAAAAATACACAAGAAACGGGATATCTCAAAAGCTCATCAAAGGTACACTGAGGTATGATGAACTTGAATTAATATGTGAGGTGCTCGGCTATAAAATTGAATATAAAAAGCAAAACAATCCATAGAAATAATAAATGAGCGCACAGGAAGATATAAGAATATTATTATTTAGAGAGCATATGACAATTACTGCACTGGCAGAGAAAATGTCTGCAATTTTGGATAAAAAAATTTCAAGAAGTTCTCTATCTCAAAAGCTTATCAATGGAACGTTACGATATAGCGAACTTGAAGCTATTTGCCAGGTGCTCGGCTACAAAATCGAATATAAAAAGCAACCTAACCCCTAACCTAAAACCCCGTAAACCCCAACCCGTAGGGTGGGAATAGCCTAAACATCGGTTTTGAAATACGTTTTTCAATCTTCGCAGCGATTCCCACCTATCATCTAGCGCAAAATCCTTGCGGTGGGAATCGCTTCGCTTTTCCCACCCTACTTTTTCCCTGCCATCAGCGCGACAGGCAGATAGAAAAAGAAAAGCGCGTCAAATAACGCGCTTTTCCGGTTCTTATGAAGAAAACAAACTACTTGTTGCAAGCTGAGCAAGTGTGGTTTCCGAAAGCAACGGAGATGTGCTCTCTGGGGTTGACCTGAGCAACTTTGTTGCCTTTGGGGTCAACAACGTAAGCAACTTCGTCCATTGTTGTCTGGAAAAGGCCTGCTGTGCCTGATAAAGCGGTTCTTGCTGTGTCGATAGGAGCTTTAACGATTGTTTTTACACCGTCAAAGAGGCTTCTGCCGGCAGCAGGGAGCTGTCCTTGCAGAGTTTGTCCGAAGACAAGCCCTGTATCATCGCCGACGCGTTCAACAGCATTGCCGAGAGCCATTACAGCACCACCAACCGTTCTTGCTGTTGTGCCAACGATGCTGCCTGCCCATGTGAACGGAGCTTCGATGATTCTTGCAAATACGTTCGGTTTTTTAGCCTTTTCAACCTGAGCGGTCAATACTTGCTGCGGCAAATCAGCCACGCAGCTTCCGTTTTTGATTTTTTCAAAGGAAAGCTTGATTGCGCCGCCACAGTTGTTGGACGGTCTTTGAACTTCGGTTACTTTACCGTAAACAGTAGATCCGGCCGGGAAGTTTTGACCGTTAATGCAGCATGCTTCGCAGGTTTTAGCTGAGAATACCTGATTAACGTTAGCGTGTTTAGCATTGATTTCGTCGTTGAACTTCAATTTCAATGTAGGAAGCTGAACAACTTCGTCCTGAGCCATAAATGCAGCACCGCCTGTGCAGCCGCAGTCAGCAGAAGCTACGTCTTTGTTTGAATAGCCCATAGAAATTCTTACCTGTTCGAGCATATTGGCTACGTCAGCACGGCTTGCGTCTTTGTAAGCCTGAATTTCGTTCGGGTTGGGCGCGTCTTTAAGTGCGCCTGTTTCGATTGTTTTAGCAACAGGGATTTTTGCCCATTCAGGAACTTTGTTTCCGTCGCAGAATTTGCTGAGGATTTGTTCAGCTTTGCAGTTGTCCATTTCGCAGGGAATGCCTTTAGCCAATGTAGCCATAGCTTCCGCTCTTGAAACAGGTTCGTTGGGTTTGAACATGTTGTTCGGATATCCCGCCATTATGCCGTTAGAAGTAGCTACGTTGATAGCCTGGTTTGCCCAGTGTGATTTCGGTACATCTTTGAACACTTTTGCAGGGCAGGATTCTTGTGAACGGAGGTTAAATCCGTTTACAACCATGCTTGCAAGTTCTGCACGCGATACAGGCAGGTTCGGTTTGAAAGTTCTGTCAGGATAGCCCGCAACAACTTTGTTTTCAGCGAGTTTGTTGATTTCGCAGTTAGCCCAGTACCCTGTAGGAACATCATCAAAAGAGCTTGCTAAAGGTGCAGGAGCTGCTGCGCCTGTGATAGGTGCATTGTAAGGAACAATTGTTCTGTTGATTACATCTGTGCAGGAGCATGTGGACATTTCGATTCCGCAAGGCTCCGGAGTTCCGCAAGAAGCGCAGCCCGGGTCAACCGGAGCAGAGCAGCCGCAAGAAGGTACAACAGGAGCTGCACATCCGGTAATAGATTCAAGCGAAGGGCCCAAAACCGGCATAGTCATCGGAACAGCCGCTCCGGTAACACCGCCGCCGCAGGGACATCCGCATTCAGGAGCCGCAGCAACAGGTACACCCGGTGTCGGGCAGAGGCTGCATCCGCATCCAAGCCCTTCGCCGATAATTACGTTGTTTTCAGTAGTACCTACGCGCTGGCTGTCAGAATAAATTGACGCAGGGTACGCATAAGTCTGTTTTGATTCGTATTTGCCGTCGCATTTTGGCAATACGGTAGCAGAAATTGACGGTGCGGGTTCGCAGCAGGGTTCCGGTTCGCAGCAAGGGTCACATCCGCATGGCGCAGCAGCACCTGTACATCCGCAAGGATCAGGTTCGCAGCAGGGTGCGGGTTCACATCCGCAAACAGGAGCAGCCGGCTGGCAGCCGCAGTCGCATTTGGGTAAATTGCAAGTCGGGCAGACTGCATTGTCCGGTGTTACGTCGGCCTGGCAGCCTGAAATCGGACAAGCAGCAAGTCTTGCCATATCTATTGCGGAAATATCGACATTACTTGCAATCCCCGAATTAATTGTGCTCGCCATAAGCCCGATTGTTAAGGCTGTTGCAAGCGTTAGTTTGTTAATTGTCATCTTTCCCTCCTTAATAAGCAAATTTTGGATTAGATTTGTCCTCAAATCTAATTTACGATAATTAACATCTTATGTTGCATTATTACGGTGAAAACTACTAAAAAACATTACCAGAAACGGTTACCTTAACGGGCTATTTGAATTTTAGAATTTACTCTAATCCAGTGTTGCCTTAGTCTATTCGCTTAAGCGAACGGCCCTGGGTTATCCTTTTCAAGGGATTGATAAAAAAGGGGATTTATTGACCAAAATTTGAAAAATGATAGAATAATAAAATGAGCAAAGACAAAAAAGAAGCAAAATTAAGTGTTTTAATCTCAGACCAGAGCCAATTATGGGGCTCTATATTCATCGCCGGAGGCGGTGGGATTACAATATTTTTGAATTACCATACTTTAACGGCTAAAATTATTGCTTTAGCCGGATTATTACTATGTATTTGCTGCATTAACGCTTTTGCAATTAAAAGGCAAAGTATTACAAAATTAATTAACGACTATGATAAGGAGGATTAATGGATTTCTTTTCTATATTATTCTTGATTGTTACTATAAGCACAATTCTTTTTGGAATGTATAAATACTGTAAAACGGATAATTTCTTTTCCGAAAAAAAATAAAATTGAAAAATATAACAGCTAAAAAATCCGCATGCCCAAAAACATGCGGATAATTAATATATTTTATGAATAAAAACTAAGCTTTTTTAGCGCTTTTCACAAACTGGTCAACAGCCTGAGGCTGCGCTGCGAACATGCAAGCTGTTTCATATTTTTTTTGAAGAACAGCGATTTCCTTTTCGTATTGTGCGGGAGTTTTAGGTTTTGACTGCTCCGCTTTTCCAAATCTCAAAGGCTGGCATGGATGAATTCCGTTTGTAATTGCACCTAAACGCATTTTAATATCCTTTCAAAAATACTTTCCCTTAATTTCATTATATCACTTTATACGATTGTTTCAATCCCTTAACAATTTATAATATTAAGAATTTCAGCCGTGATTTCCCTTGTTGCATAAGGCTTTGCAAGGGATTTTGCTTTTTCCTGCAAAAGAGTAATTTCAGTCGGGCTATTAAACAAATCTCTTAAAATTTTATAAAGATTTGCACTATTGCAGTCCCTGTCCTCAAGGTAAATCGCAGCATGGTGTTTTTCCATCTCCCGTGCGTTTTTGCGCTGATGATCAGCAGCCGCATAAGGATAAGGCACCAGAATTGAAGCCGCTCCGGCCGCGCAGAGCTCTGAAATACTCAAAGAACCCGCCCTTGTAAACGCAATATCAGCAGCAATCAGCGGCGTAAACATCCTGTCAAAATACGGACGCAGAATGTAGTTGTTATTTTCTTTGTAGGCGGGGTAAATTTTTTCCAGCATTTCTACGGTTTCGTCGTAATTTTTCCTGCCCGTCTGGTGAATAATTTGGATGTCAAATTCTTTAAAAAGGTCTTCCAGCGTGTAAATAAGGGCTTTATTGAGCGTTTTTGCCCCCTGAGAACCGCCCATAACAAGTAAAGTGGGCTTGTTGAGAAGATTCAGCTCCCCTCTGGCGGCGATTTTGTCAATTTGTGAAAATTCTTTCCTTATCGGGTTGCCAAAACATACGGCTTTTCGCGATTTCACGCAGTTTTTCGACCCCTCAAAAGCAAGAGAAACGAATTTAGCAAAAGGCGCAACAGTTTTTGAAACAATCCCCGGTGCTGCGTCGCAATCATGGGTTGCAAAAGGGGTTTTTGTTAAAACTGAGGCAAAAAGTGCCGGTGCGCTGACATATCCGCCCGTTCCGAAAACCATATCGGGCTTGTATTTAAAAATATAGCCAATGGCCCGTGCTGTGGCGATAAAAAGCTTCCACATCCATTTAAAAACGCAAAAATCCGCTCTGCGCGGCATCCCTGAAATATCAACCTCAAGAAAATCAAGCCCCTCTTTTTGCGCAATTTCTTTTTCAAGGTTTTTGGGGTTGCCCACGTAATATATTTTACAACCTGCTTCGCGAAGGGCGTTTGCAACCGCGATTGCCGGATAAATATGCCCTCCGGTGCCGCCGCCTGTGATAAAAACGGTTTTTTGACGGTTAGATTCGCTCATTTCCATACACCTTAATCTTTTTAATTCGTTTTTTTGAAATATTCAAAAGGATTCCGACCATGCACATCGACACAATCAGCGAAGTTCCGCCATAGCTGATAAAAGGAAGCGGCACGCCGGTTGCGGGGATGAGCGAGCTGGAAACGCTCATATTTATGAAAGCCTGAAATCCGATTGAAAGCGTAATCCCTATTGCCATAAGCTTTCCGAACATATCACCCGCACGCGAGGAGATGATTATTCCCCTGTGGATGAACGTCCAGAAGAGCCCGATTATGAAAAAACAGCCCAAAAAGCCCAGTTCTTCGGCAATTACCGCAAAAATAAAGTCCGTATGCCCCTCGGGAAGCCACGCGAGTTTTTGTTTTGAACTTCCATATCCGACGCCCCAAAAACCGCCGGCAGCAAACGCAAGAAGCGACTGAATAATGTTATATCCCGCGCCGTACGGGTCGGATTGGGGGTTCAGCCAGATTTGAATACGCTGCATTTGGTATCCATGGAGCAGTTTTTGTCCGAAAAGCAAAATTCCCGTAATCGCAGTTCCGATACCTGCAAGCGCAAAGGTTATCATCTTTTTTATTGAACCTGAAACGCTCAAATACATTACCATTGAGATTATTAAAAGCAAAATAACCATACTGAGGTTCGGCTGCTTATAAACAAGGAAAACCATCAACAAAATAGGCATAAAATAGCGCATCATTTTTGAACTGCTGAAAATCCGTCCATCACGATAAAATGCATTCGCAAGAAGCATAATCACCGCCAATTTTGTCATTTCAGACGGCTGAAACTGAATCGGACCGAGCATTATCCAGCGTTTTGCGCCGTTTACGATTACGCCGAGCGGTGTAAAGTCAACCAGAGCAAGCATTATGATAACAAACCATGCAAACGGAACAGCCCAGTCTTTGAGTTTTTTATAATCCAATTTCATGAAATATTTCATGCCGAAAATGCCGACAATCATATATCCGAGTTGTTTCAAAGCAAAAGAAGCCGGATTTGTGCCTTCTTCCATACATTTTGGCGCGCCTGCGCTGAAAATTGCCATCAATCCGATAACAACAAGGAACGCAACCACGATAATCAGCGTCTTGTCAGGCGGCGACAGGACGTAATCAGGCGGAACTATGTATCTTTTAGACTGTCTGTTGCTTTGATAAGGCATATTCCTTGAAAACCTTTCCCCGTTCCTCATATCCCGAGAACATATCGAAACTTGCGCATGCAGGCGAGAGCAAAATCACCTGATTCGGCAGAGAAAACGCTATATCAACCGCATTTTCAAAGCTATTCGCATTGTGAATGTTATTGAAGCCGTTTTTGCGAAATTCTTCTTCAAACCGTGCCGCTGCCTCGCCGAGAAGTACAACATCGTTCACCGTTTCTTTCATTACATTGCACATTTCGGTCAAATCCGTGTTTTTATCGCGTCCTCCGGCAATCAAAGTTACTGTTTTTCCCTCAAAAGATTTCAGAGCAAATATTGACGCCTCCGGATTTGTGGCTTTTGAGTCGTTATAAACAAGTTTTCCATTGATTTCTCCGCTAAATTCACATCTGTGCTCGGGCGGAGCAAAGTTTTTTATTGCGTTTTTGATATTTTCGCTGCTGATTCCGATGATTTTTGCAACAATTACAGAAGCCATAACGTTCTGGTAATTATGGTTTCCGACGAGCTGGATTTCGTTTAAATCAATGATTTTTTCGTCGCTTCCGGCTGCTCTTTTGAAGAAAATCGCGTTTTCTTTTATATAAGCGCAGTTTTTTTCCATTTCTTTTCCGAAAAAGAACTTTTCTCCGGCATAATTTTGCCCGAACTCAAAAACCCGCTCATCCAACGCGCTAAAAATTGCAAACGCAGGTTTTTTTTCGGGTGCAAAGAGTTTAGCTTTCGCTTTGAAATAATTTTCAAGCCCGCCATGCCAATCAATGTGGTCAGGCGTAAAATTCATCCAAACAGCGATTTGCGGACGGAATCCGTTGCTTGTTTCAATCTGAAAAGAGCTCATTTCGCAAACAAAATAGTCATTTTTTTCGTCCAGAAGCGAGCATGGCGGAACACCGATGTTTCCGCAGGCGGGCGCTTTCAATTCTGTTTCAAGAATCGCGGAAGTAAGCATTGTTGTTGTGGTTTTGCCGTTTGTGCCGGTGATTGCGACAAAAGGCGTGTCCGTTTCAAGGTATGCAAGCTCAATTTCGCTTATCACAGGGATATTTTTTTCTTTCAGCCGTTGAAAAATCTCAGAATGCGGCGGAATTCCGGGGCTTGTGACCGCTGTGTAGGCGCCGTCGAGAAATTCCTCGCTGTGAGCGCCGAATTCGGTTTTTATCCCGAGTTTTTCGAGTTCGGCAGCGGTTTCTTTCATTTTTTCATCAGCTTCTTTTTTTTCCGTGATAAAGCACTCTGCGCCTTTTGACGCAAGGTATTTTGCCGCAGCTGTGCCGCTTTTTGAAAGCCCTAATATTAAAACTTTTTTATCAAACCATTTTCTTTTCATTTTCTGCCTCTAAATCTACCGGATTCCCCGATTTTTCATATTTTTTTGATTAACCGTTCAAATGCCGGAACAAAAGCACCGCGCCGGCGCAAAATATGAACGTAATCAAGGAAAATACGAACACAATTTTCTTTTCGCCCCATCCGCAAAGCTCAAAATGGTGATGAATCGGCGACATTTTGAAAATTCTTTTGCCGGTTAATTTATAGCTTGTTACCTGAAGGATAACGGAAAGAGTTTCGCACAAAAATATGATTCCGATGGGGATTAGCCACAGTTCAAACTTGCCCATTACGGCAATTGTGCCCAGAACCCCGCCCAGAGCGAGCGAACCCGTGTCGCCCATAAAAACTTTTGCCGGATATTTGTTAAAATAAAGGAACCCGAGGCATGCCCCCGCGATTGCCGCGCAAATTATCGCCAAATCGATGTTTCCCATAATCAAATTTATAAAAACAAGTGCCATAAGCGAAATAACCATGTTGGAAGCCGCAAGCCCGTCGAGGCCGTCCGTCAGATTAACCGCGTTAGAAACGCCCGTTATGACAAATATCCCGAAAATCGGGTAAAACCAGCCCAGATTCAGGGTATAATCGCCAAAGGTGATGAAAGTTCTGCCGCTTATTGTCACAAAAAGCACCGGAAGTATCGCAATCGCAATCTGCAAAAACAGTTTTCCGCGCGCCGAAAGCCCTTTGTTCTGGTGTTTTTCGATTTTTTGGATATCATCCTGCATTCCTGCGAACATATAGAAAACAAAGGTTATCAGCAGCAAAAAAGCGCCCGTAGAGGTTTTTTCCGCCATAAAAAGCGCCACAACCGCAGCAATCAACGAAGAAAGAACAATAAAAAAGCCCCCCGTCGTAGGTGTTCCGCTTTTTTCCTTGTGGCGGTCGGGCGCTTCGTCCAGAATGTACTGGCTCATTGTTTTTTTCTTCAAAAAATCTATATACGCAACGCCCAGAAGCAGTGAAAGTACAAATGCTATCAAAGCCGCGACGGGAACTAAAATCATTATTTCTTTAACTCCTCAATTATCTGCTCAAACTTCATTGAACGTGAAGCTTTAAATAGTATTGTAGTACTCTCAGAGAGATTTTCCAATATATATTTTGCAGCGTCTTCATTTTTTGAAAAATTTACAAAATCCAATTCAGCCTTTTCCCCGATATGACGGGCAAGTTCGCCAACGGTAATTAATGTAACTTTTTCTTTTTCCGAAAGTTTTTTTACAAATTCGCCGACCTGTTCGTGATATTTTACCTCATTTTCGCCGAGTTCGCCCATATCGCCGAGCACAAGAGCCTTTTTGCCGGAATAAAGGCTTAAAAAGGCTTTTATTGCGGCTTTCATTGAGTCGGGATTTGCGTTGTAGCTGTCATTTATGATTTTTAAGCCCTTTATGGCCTGAATTTCCCATCTCTGGCCGATTGGAGAATAGTTTTTCAGCCCGTTTGCAATTTTTTCGTGCGTCATGCCGAACTGCATTGCGGTTTCGATGACAAAAAGCGCGTCTTGAATGTTGTATTCGCCCTCGACGTTCAGGGTGTATTCCCTGCCCTTGTAAGAAAAGACCGAAGAATCGATTTTTTCGTCAAGGATTTCAAGATATGGCGAATCCAGCCCTGTATAAATCGTTTTGCCCTTAAAAATATTGAATTTTCTGATTAATTCGCTGTCATGCGCAATCAAAACGCCCTCTTCATGCAGATATGAACCGATTTCGCATTTTGCCCGGGCAATATTCTCAACAGAACCGAGCCTGCCGATGTGCGCGGTTCCGGTGTTAACGATTACGCCGATATCGGGCTCAGCGTACTTTGACAAAAGCTCAATTTCGCCCCTTGCGCGCATTCCCATCTCAAGAACAAGCACTTCAGTGTTTTCCGCCATCGAAAGAATGGTCTGGCACATGCCGATTTCGTTGTTATGATTGAGTTTTGACTTATGTGTCCTAAAACCCTGTTCCATAACCGACGCCATCATTTCTTTTGTCGTAGTTTTGCCCGAACTTCCCGTAATCGCTATGGTTACGGGGTTATATTTTCTGCGGCAGTACCTCGCAAGCCGCAAATAAGATTTTAGCGGGTCTTTTACGTACAAAATTATCTTTGCGTCGGGATGGCTGAGCTCTTTTTTCGCAGTAAAAAAGCCTCTTGCGCCGTTTTCAATCGCTTTATTTATAAAATCATGCCCGTCAAAGTTCTCACCCGACAGCGGCAAAAACAAATCAGTATATTCAATAGTCCTTGTATCCGTAGAAATCCTGAACATGCCTGAGCGGTTCACGCATTTTAAGACTTCGGCGCCTGTTGCACGGACAATTTCTTCAATTGTAAATTTCATTTTCAACCTCGTAAAGTATTAATACTTCCCCACTAGGAATGTACCAGAAAAGAATTAGTATTACAATTTTAGCAAAAATAAAAATGTCACGCTGAACTCTTTTCAGGCACTTTTTGGCAGAGGCTGAAACTAGTTTGGAATGACGGGCATTTTTGTCACCCTGAACTTGTTTCAGGGTCTCAGGATTTTGATATACGGACTTCAATCCGGCGATTCCGAAATAAATTCGGAATGACGGCCATTTTTCGTCACCCTGAACACGATTCAGAGCCGCAGGAGCTCGAAAATCACGCTTCCGGCGGAAAGATTTGAGCCATATATACCCCAATCTTGCGATGCTGAAACAAGTTCAGCATGACAGCACGCCCTTTTCGTCACCCTGAACTTGATTCAGGGTCGCAAGATTTTGATATACTGACTTCAATATGGCGATTCCGAAACTAGTTCGGAATGACAACTATTTTCGTCACCCTGAACTTGTTTCAAGGTCGCAGGATTTTAATTTATATAAAATTCCTTAAATATTTAACTCATCAAGATTGCAGGAGCCAAGAAACTCGCGAAATTCGTAGATTTTAGCCAGCTCAGCCTCGAGCGCCTCAAAAAGCTCTGATTCTTTGATTTTTGAATACCCGAGCGCCTCATTGAATTTCAGTTTCAGCATGTCATTTTCGCGCTCAAAAACCTCAATCATCCCCAGCGCCTCAAACATATCAACGCAAAGCTCGGCAGCCTCGGGGGTTATGCCCAGAAAGCCGGAAATTTCGTTTAAACTTACACGTCCGTCACGGTTGTTCGACGCGAATTTCAGCATGCCGGAAATCTTCTTCAAAAGAGCCTCTTCATCAATTTTTTTATTCTCAAAATTCATAAAATGCAGAACTTTCGCCTGCGATTTTGCACAAATCGAGGCAAGAACCTCTTTTGAGGGCGGATAATCAAAAAACATGACCTGTGCGCAAACCGGAATGTTGATTCTATCGCAAAGCCGTTCGCCCATTACTTTGTAGCGTGAAAGTGCCCCGGTAACAGCTTTATTTTCGCTAAAAACAGCGGTTTTTAATTTTGTTGTCAAAAGATAATCGCAAATCTGGTCAAAAATCCCTGTTTTCTTGCGGTGGTCAAGGATTTTCAGCGCCGGCTCCTGCTGCTGCATTGCCTCGGATTTTATATCCTGAATATCAAGCTGCAAAGTCGTTGCGCCGTTGAAATTATTCAATTTCGGGTAGAAAGCGAGGTCGATTTTTGAGCCTGTCGGGATGTTCAACTTTGAATGTTTCCATCGCACGCATTCAAACTCCCTGCCAGTATCATCCGTACAGAAAATTTTCAAATGATTCTGGTTTGAACCCATGACGTTAAACTGCTTTAGCGTAAGGTTTTTCACGGCAAAGACCGGATTTTCGTTATGAGCGCCGAAAGGCTGGAGTTTTTCGAGTTCATTGACCAAATCAAGGTTCAAATCCCCCGCAGCAAGCTCCATATCTACGTTCACAACGGGTTTTAGCGGGTTTTGTGCGGCGATTGTGTCGATTGCAGAAGCGATTACGGATTTTACGGTATTAAAAGGGGTCTTTTTCGGGTCAAAATAAAGCCCCGCAGCCATAGAATGCCCTCCGAACCCCTCAAAAAGGCTGCTGTTTTCTTCAAGAATCTTCTGAACATGCACACCCGGCACACTTCTCGCCGAACACCTTATCCAGCCTGTGTTTTCGTCTTTTGTCATCAAAAAAACAGGCTTGTAAAAATTCTCCACAAGGCGCGACGCAACTATCCCGATAATCCCGACATGCCAGTCCTCTTTGTACAAAATTATTGAATTTGAGGGCGGTTCGTTCTGCATTTGCTCAACAGCCTCTTCAAAAATCGTGTCGGAGAGGTTCTGGCGGATTTTGTTGTAATTGTCGAGGGTTTGCGCGTAAACCTCCAGCTGTGCGTCATTTTCACATAATAAAAGATTTAAAGCACTTTCGACCGTATCCAAACGCCCTGCGGCATTGATTCTCGGCGCAATACCGAACGCAACGTTCTCCGAGTTCACATTTTCGGCGTTGTAGCCTGCGATTTTTAATAATTTTTGGATTCCAGCGTTTTTTCCCGCGCTGATGAGTTTTAAACCCGACGCAGTGAATGCACGGTTTTCCCCCAGAAGCGGCACAACATCGGCAATTGAACCAACAGCCACAAGCGGCAGAAGTTCCTGCACAAAATCGTATTTTTCATAAAATTCCAGCAACGCGCACGCCAGTTTGAACGCAACGCCCACGCCCGCAAGGTAATTCAGCGATTCAATCACATCAAGCGGCAAATTTTCGTCCAGCGCACCCGGCGCCTTGGGATTTAAGATGGAAAACGCGTCAGGAATGGTTTCCGGAGCCTCGTGGTGGTCGGTAATTATTATTTCGGCCTTAAAACTGTTCAAAAACCTGACTTCTTCTGCGTTGCTGATTCCGCAGTCGACGGTAATGAAGAGTTTTGCTTTTTCTTTGGAAATCAGCTTGACCAGCGCTTTTGTGTTGAGCCCGTGGGTTTCAAACTCACGCGTCGGAACGTAATAAGAAACATTTGCGCCCAGATAGGTCAATGTTTTAAGCAAAAGTGCCGTAGAAGTAACCCCGTCACAGTCAAAATCACCATAAACAACGATTTTTTCGCCCCCGCTAATCGCTTTTGCGATTCTTTCGACGGATTTTTTCATGTCAACAAAGGCGTCGGGTTTTGAGATTTTCATTTTGTCGGGGTGAAGAAAACCTTCTGCCTTCTCGACGGTCTCAATTCCGCGCTGCACAAGCAATTCAGCAGTAATTCTGCTGCCGCATAGTTCAATAAGTTCCTCCGGAACCTCCCGCGTTTTTTTTATATCCCAAATTTTGTTCATTTAAAGGCTAAACTTCTTCTTCCCCGTCGTCTTCGTCTTCTTCTTTTGTAATCGAGTCGATAACCATTTGCGCCATTTCTTTTGCAACGGATTTTTGAACGACTTCGGGGCTGTTTTCCAGCATGTTTATTGCTGTTCTGACCGTGCTGTCAATATCATACCATCTGCTTTTGCCTTTTTCTATTGTGCCGTCTTCAACAGCGGACATGATGTCTTCCACCGCAGAATAGGTATTTTCAGAGATATTGTGCTCAATGATAATTTTAATAAGATTCAGCGCGACTTTAATCTGGGTTTCGTCATCAGATTCGCGCAGGGTGCGCATGGATTTGGACAAAACAGGGTCTTTGTCGTACCAGCGGCGGTAATTTTCGCTGTATTCTTCTTTCATACCTCTCTCCTTTTCGCTATTTTCAGCTATTTTTGTAAACCACGCCTTTTCCGCCCTCGGGATATTTCCATCTTATGTATTTGCAGGCAATCCGGCAGGCGCCGCATTCCAGGCATTTTTCGTAGCTTACTGTGAGCTTTTTTTGTGACTCGTTGTAATTATAAACCCTTGCCGGACATATAATTGTACACACCTTTTCAAAACATTGCAAGCATTGTTCTTCCTCGGGCGCAAGATGGCTGGAATCCGGGGTTTTGAATGTATCTTTGAATAATTTTCCGTCCAAATTATGTTCTGTCATTTCAACACCCCGAAAATAAGTTTTATACCCGTCACTGCGTCGTTAAACAACTCCGCAAGGCTTCTTTTGCAGAAGAAATTCTTTGTAAATTTAACAAACTGCCCTTTTTTCTCTATTCCGTTTGCAGATGTGAAGATTTCAAAAAATTCGTTTACTTTTTGCGGATAATAGCCCAAAAATGAGTCTGTGCGCGCCGAAACAAGCTTTACAACATCCTTGTAGGTCTTCAAATCTTTCATCACAAAGCTGTTTTTCAATTTCTTTTCGTAAAGACAGAGCATATTTGAGGAAAAATCGTTCTTTTCTATTGCTTCAAGCGCTGTTTCGCCGGCAAATTTCCCGCTGAACATTGCAAGATTGGTTCCCTCAAAATGCACGTTATTAACAAGCGCTGCAGCGTCGCCCGTAACCATTACGCCGTCCGAGTAGAGCTTCGGCAAAGTGTCAAAGCCGCCCTCGGGAATCAAATGTGCTGAATATTCAATCAATTCGCCGTCTTTCAGGTACGGAGCAATTGACGGATGGTGTTTTAAGTCCTCAAGAAGCTCGTATGGCGCGATTTTTTTCGATTTCAGGTCTTCAAGCGACGCACCTATGCCGATTGCCACGGAATCTTTGTTCGTGAACATCAAGCCCATTGCAAAAAGCCCTGCCAGCGGGCCGCCTGCGATTTTGAACTCCGCGCCTTTGCCGTCAATCAACCCGAATCGCTGTTCTATCAGGTTTTGGGGGAGTTTTATAACCTCTTTTACGGCAAGAACGATTTGTTTTGCCTTTGGTTTGGATTTTAGCCCGATTTGCTCGGAAAGAAGCGAATTTACGCCATCAGCGAGAATCACAATATCCGCGTAAAACCTTTCCAAATCAGTTTCAATCCCCACAACAGCGCCATTTTCAACGATTAAATTTCTGACGGTTGTTTCCGGTGCAAAATACACGCCCTCTTTTTTTGCCTGCTCAACGCACCATTTATCCCATTTTGCCCTCAGCGCAATGAAAGAACCCTCTTCATCGAGCGAATTTTTGTAAGAAATCGTTGTGCTGTCGTACTCTGACAGGAGCATAAAACTTTTATTGTTCACAAAACGCTCGATTGGCGCTTCTTTGAAGTTAGGGAAGATTTCTTTTGCGGCGTGGGAGTAGATTACGCCGCCATAGACGTTTTTTGCGCCGGAAAAATTGCCTCTTTCGACGAGGACAACTTTTTTCCCGCCGCGTGCAACGGTTATTGCCGCGCTGACACCTGCAGGGCCCGCGCCGACTACGATTACGTCTGTTTTACTGCTTTCGCTCATCAAAACTCCTGTTCGTGAAACAATTATACTATTAAGTTGAGTTTTATCGCAATAAACTTTAGGAGTAGTTCTTTTGATGGCATAGAGAGCCAAATCTGGCCCTGTGGTCGAAAGCACACACTATATGAGCTCGCAGATGTCCTGATAAGCCGTCAAAACCCTCAAAATTCTAACCGTAGCACCAACAACATTATAAACTATTAAATAATTCTTTTTTACAACCAAAAATCTAACATCAAGCTCCGTTAAATCCGCTCTAGTTGTCCCCAGTGCAGGGTATTCACGCAACGAGGAAAAGGTTTTATAAAAAATTACGGCCATTTTTCTTGCGGCCTCTTTATTATCAACAGCAATATAATCTGTTATGGACTCAATATCTCTATATGCTTTTTCTGTAATCTCAAGCAATAAATTATTCATACTTTTTAATCAATTTTTCCATAACGTAATGCCCGTCATGAATAACTGTGTCCTTCAAACCTTCTTCAATATCATTGTTCAAAAGAACAAGCCTTTCTCTGGCAATAGCGTCCTTTGACGCCATAAGTCTTAACGCTTCCCTAATTACTTCGCTTACCGAATTGTATAAGCCGGAAGCAACTTTTTCCTGGACAAATTTTTCTAATGTTGGGGTTAAAGATATGTTCATAATATACCTCATTCATAGCAATTTATAAACATATTATGACAAAGATTGTTATTTATTTCAAGATAGCTGCATAAATTCTCCGTTTTTTGTATTTTTATTTATTATTTGCTAAAATATAATCTGACTATTGCGGAAAAAACGAAAAAATCCGCTAGATTGAAGAGATATGCGATGTCAGAATTTGAAGCACCGAAAAAAATCAGAAATCCGAAGAAAAATTCAAAAATTAAATCTTTTTTTGTAATGTCGATTTCTGCTTTACTCGCTTTGTTTATAGGCGTGAACCTTTATTTGAGCTCATTGCCGCCGATAAAAAATCTTGATGATTTTAAACCCAATATCGTAACAAAATTCTATTCCGCTGACGGCGAACCTATAAAAACTTTTACCGCGTACCGTTTTGAAAAAGTTGATATAAAAGATGTTCCGGACAGCATAAAACAGGCGATTATTGCAACCGAAGATAAAAATTTCTACCATCACCACGGCTACGATCCGGTCGGATTGCTGCGTTCAACGCTTGTGAATCTCGCGTCGGGCAGTTTTAAACAGGGAGCGAGCACCATCACCCAGCAGTTGGCAAGAATCCTGTTTTTGAACAACGAAAAAACTTTTGACCGTAAAATAAAGGAATTTATCGTTGCGGCAAGAATCGAAAAAACGATTTCCAAGGACAAAATCCTTGAAATGTACTTAAATAACGTTTATCTCGGCTCCGGAGCATACGGCGTCGCGGGTGCATCGCAGATTTATTTCAATAAACCGCTAAAAGACCTTACTCTTGCCGAAGCAGCGTTGATTGCGGGGCTTCCGCAGGCACCGTCGGTTTATTCGCCGTATAACAACAAAAAACTGGCAATTGAAAGACGCAATCAGGTGCTTTTGAGGATGTTCAAAATGCGCTACATCACCCGTCAGGAGTACGATAAAGCTATTGAAGAAAAACTGACCCTGAACCCGAACCCCAATGTTTATTCGCTCAACAGAGCACCGTATTTTGTTGACTACGCGATGAATGAGCTTGAAGAACTGGGTTTTGATGAAACAGAAATCTCGCAGGGCGGTTATAAAGTCGTTACAACATTGAATTATGAGGCTCAAAAAGCAGCAGTGGACTCGGTAACGGCAAAACTCGGCACAGGCGGAAAATCCAATGCGGCAGTATTTTCATTCTCGCCCATTACAGGTGAAATTTATGTTTACGTAGGCGGGAAAAACTATGGAAAAAGCCAATATGACCGCATTACGCAGGCAATAAGACCTCCGGGATCGGCATTCAAGCCGTTTGTATATGCAGCGGCAATCGAAAAAGGCTGGGGCCCGAACGATTACCTCGCTGACACCCCCGTAAACATCAATGGCTGGAAACCGCATAACTACGGCAACAGATACAGAGGACAAATGCCATTATTTGCAGGCTTAATGCTTTCTTCTAACGTTATGGCGGCAAGGCTTATTCAAGAGGTCGGAGTTCGCTCCGTAATAGGGATTGCGCGTTCTCTTGGCATTACAACACCGCTTGAATACGACATGACCATTGCTCTGGGCTCAAACGGCGTAAAACTTTACGAAATGACCGTTGCTTATGGCGCTTTTGCGAACGGCGGCTTTAAAGTTAAGCCTTATGCAATCGAACGCGTCGAAACTTCAAGAGGAAAAATCATATACGAAGCCCCGAAAACGCGCGTTATGAAGGTTCTTAACCTGAATACGGCGGCTGTTTTGACAGCAATGCTGCAAACCGTAATCGAAAACGGCACCGGCCGCGCAGCAAATATCGGAAAACCGGCTGCGGCAAAAACAGGTACAACCGATGACAACAAAGACGCGTCTTTTTACGGTTACACGCCGGATATCGTAACAGGAATCTGGGTCGGAAACGACGACAACTCAAAAATGTACGGAATTTACGGCGGAACGATTCCTGCGGCTATATGGAAAGACACAATGAATGTACTCACGAAAAAATTCGGGGCCTCCAAGTTCGATTATCCTGAAGTTGAGTTGAAAAAGGGCGGATTTGGGAAATCTACGGTTAAACCCGAAGACGAAGAGCGCGAAGACGCTCCGGAAGTTGTTGTGCCAGAAATGCAGGCGCCTGTTACAACAGAAGAGAACAATACGGCAAACAAAAATCTTCAAAATCCTGTATCTTTCAACAACACTTTCCTTGACCAGCACAAAAACCAGCAATCTGCTCCGGCAGCCTCGACGCCCGCCGCACCTCCGGTTCCGCGCCCGTCAAGGCTTCCTGTCAGTGCGCAGTAGGCGGATTTTTGGGATTGTAAGTTAGTTTAAGGGGTTGATTGGGCGCAAACACAGGAGAAATGTATTTTTCTGCCTCGATTCGCTTCGCTGGAATAGGTCAGAAAAATACATTTCTCCTGTGTTTGCTTTGCGGGTTGTGGATTTTTGGAGTTTTCGGGAGGATTGTGCGGGGAGCTTTGCACACAAAAAAAGACCGGATATCCGGCCTTTTTTGTTTTAAATTAAAGAGATTTATGCTTTTCAACGATTTCCTGAGCGAGTTTATCGATTCTGGCTAAATCTTCTTCTGTAGGCAGCCCTTTGACGATTACATAATCGATTTTTTCAGGCTTAACCACCGTAAACATCCCCTCAAGAACGCCCGTGAGGTTTCCGCCCCAGCCGTAGGAGCCGATTATTGAGTAATGTCTGAGTTTCGGGCGAAGAGCGTTGACAATATACGCCGCAGAAACAACTCCCGGGTGCGGGCCGGCAAGAACCATTGAGCTGCCGAGAACGACCGTCGCACAATCGACAATTTCCATTGCCAGCTCGCCCTCGTCGCTGTTTATCAGGTCAAAAGTCTTTGTTTCCACTCCTGCTCTGATTAATGCGCTCTGGAGGCGCTCAACGAGGATTTTTGTGCTGTCATACATTGAAACATAAGGGATAACCACCTTGTTTTTAACATTATCCGATGTCCATTCTTCATAAAGGTTCAAAATGAAATCGGGTTTGTTGTAAATCGGGCCGTGGCTCGGAAGAATGATTTCAGGATTGAGCTCACGGACTTTTGCAGTGTATTTTTTTGCAAAATTTCTGAATGGCATGATGATTTCTGCGTAATAGCGTTTTGCAGCCTCTTCAAGCGACGGTGTGCAGTCAGCAAACAGGTCATACTGCGTATAGTGAGCACCCAGAAAATCGCATGTGAAGAGCATATTGTCCTCTTTTAAGTAAGTAAACATTGTATCAGGCCAGTGCACCCATGGCGAAATCATGAATTTTGCGGTTTTGTCGCCCAGAGAAAGCTCATCTCCGTCATTTATAACAATAAATTTGCTTTCATCAACGTGGAGCATGTTCATGATGTTTTCTTTGCATTTTGCGTTGGTAACGATTTTTGCGTCAGGGTATTTTTCGACAAGAACAGGGATTGCGCCCGAGTGGTCCTGCTCGGCATGGTTGCTGATGATGTAATCAAGTTTTTCAATGCCTGCTTTTTTGAGATTATCCATAAATTCGTTAATCATTTTCGGGTACATTGTGTCAATTAGCGCTGTTTTTTCGCTTCCTTTGACAAAATACGAATTGTAGCTTGTGCCCTGCGGCAGGGGAACGAGCTGGTCAAAAATCGTTCTGTCAGGGTCTTTCAAGCCCATATAAAAAACATTATTTTTAATCGGAATCATGTTCATAATTTCAGCCTTTCATATTTCTGTTCCACATGATTTTATTATAACTTAAACATGCTAAATAGGAATAGTTCTTATTAAAAAGGCTTATAAAATCTTGATTTTTGCCGGATTTTTAAATAAAAAAGACTTTTAAATATTATTTTATAGTTTTTTTGTAACACATTTCTTTTTCAGCCTCAATGCACTGCTTTAAATCGTCCGTAGTAATTGAATTGTCGTTGTTTAAATCGAAATGTTTTGCAGATTTGTAGAATTGGGGCATGATGTCTGTTGAATTGCACAAAACGCCGTTTTTCACACGTCCCGGGAGGAAAAACAGCCCGTATAATTCGCCTGCGGACAATTTGCGGTCATTTTTCAAGCCGGCGCCCTCTTTGCAGAGCAAAATGTAGTCTTTTGCGTAATCCAGTTGCTCTTCTCTGGTCAATTTCCTAAATTTTTCAAGACTGTCAACATTTTCATCCAGTTTTGAGTTTTCTTTGAACTTTTCTTTTGAAAATTTTATTGTATTTTTCAAAGAGGCTTCCGACAACTGGCAAATTCCGCCAAAACCGGTGCCGGCAGCCGGTTCCATCTTGGATTCATAGCTAAAAATCGCAAGCAAATCCTCTGCGTCACAATTTAGTTCTTTTGCAATGTCCATTGTCTTGATTATGAATTCATCGCTTATTTCAGGATAAAATTCGCCCCATGTTTGTTTCAAAAACGAAAATTCAAGGTTAAGTTTTTTAGATTTTTCGGCGGGTAGCTCCTTTTTGTTTGAAAAAGAAATCCCGAAGTTGTAATCAGGGATTAAATTTGCGCCCCAGATGTTCCCTTTTGCTGATTTTTCGCCGGCCGCGCCGGTTTCCTGCGATTCGGGGCGATATGGAACGATAATTTTCCTGTCGTTTGAAATATTGTTTGGCTCTGTCATTTATAATCCTTTCATATTTCATATCGACAAAAAGTTGCATTTCTTTAGAAATATTAAAAGAAATTTACAATTTCATGCAAGACCGGTGCGGAAATTTGCCCTAAAAATCGCTCAAAACCTTATCAGGAGCCACAATCACGAACATATAAGGCGCGTCAAAGTACTTATTTGCAATCCTTATTACGTCGCTTGCGCTAACAGATTCGATTAATGACGGAAATTCATTAATATACTCAAATCCGCGCCCCGAAGCCTCAAAAACGCCCAGCGTAGCAGCTTTTTCAGCGTTGGTTTCCTGCGCAAGTATGAAATTGCCCATGATTTTGTCCTTTGCCTCGCGAAGTTCCTTGTCGGACACGAATTCTTTTTTAAGAACATCAATTTCTCTCAAAAGTTCTTTTTTAGAATGCGCCGCGGTGGCGGGATTTGTGCCGATATAGACCGCAAAAACGCCTTTATTTACATTTCCGGAGTAGCTCGAACCAATCTGGTAAGCAAGTCCCTGTTCATCGCGCAGATGGTTGAAAAGCCTGGAGCTCATGCCCGAGCCTAGAAGAGCGTCAATAACCTGCAAAACAGCGAGGTCTTTTTTGTTGCTTACGCCGTCAGCGAGCCATCCCATAACAAGCCATGACGCCTCGGAATCTTTGGGAACTTTTACGGTTTGTGTCTTGTTAAGGGGTTTAAAGCGGTGATTTTGGGCTTTAAAATCAAATTTTTCACCGTTGCAGCCGTTGAAAATTTTGGAAAAGTAATTGAGAATTTCTTTTTCGTCAACATTTCCGTTTACCGAAATCACAAGGTTTTGCGGGTAAAAAATATTTTCGTAATATTCCATAATATCCGCTTTATTTATGGTCGGAAGCGTTTTTTCCATCACAATTCCGGTCACGCCGTATGGAGTATCTTTCCACATTGCGGTTTTGAACTCCTCAAAAGCCAGCGAGGACGGATTGTCGCGCATTTGGCGGATGGATTGGAGTTTTTCCCGTTTTATTTTTTCAATTTCCTGAACATCAAACGAAGCATGGTTCACCATCTCGTCAAGGAGCTCAAAAGTCAGCGGGAGGTCGTTTTTCGTAGTTTTAACCGAAACCGTAAAGTAATCTGCGCCGGCAGATGGCGAAATTTTTATGCCGTTTTGCTCCATTGTCTGCGAAAGGTCAAGATATGAATATTTTTTTGTGCCTTTTAGCATGCCCGACGCCGTCATGGACGCGATTCCCGGTTTTTTCTCAACAAAAGTTCCGCCTTTTGCAAAAATCTGAAATGCAACGATGTCATTGAGCGGATTTTTGTTAATCAGGACAGTTGCACCATTCGGAAGTTCGTATTTTGAAACGTTTTTATCTGTTTTTACGAGTTTTGGCTCTTTTGTTGTTACGTTGCTGATTTGTTTTGTATTTTCTTCATAATCCTCGGGCAAAACCACTGAAATCACCGCAAAATCAGGGTTCAAATATTTTTTTGCAACACGCACGAGGTCAGACGCGTTCACTTTTTTAATATTTTCAATATAAGTGTCATAAAATCCCGGATTGTCATAAACTATGGTCGTATAACCGAGCTCATTGGCGATATTTGCGCCGGATTCGCGCGCGTAGAAAGTATCACGTTCAATGATGTTTTTTGCGGTCAAAATTTCTTGTTCATCAATGGTTCCGCAGCGAATTTTTTCAATTTCGTAAAAAATAGCTTTTTTGAGTTTTTCGAGGTTTTTCGGGGTGAAATTAGCGTTTATTAAAAACAAACTGTCGTCACGCATAGTCGAATGCCCAGCCGCAACGCTGTATGCGAGCTGTTTTTGTTCTTTAACTGACTGATAAAGCCTTGAAGAACGCCCGTCGCCGAGCAAAACGCCCAGAACATCAAGCGCATACATATCTTTCAGTTCGTCAGAGTTCACTCCGCGCCATCCGATGAGCATGTAGCCTGATTTTACTTTGTCTTTTGCGATAATTTCGGACTGTTTTGTGCGGGGTTTGTCGATTTTGTAGTGGGAATTGCGCGTTTTTGCGGGTTCTTTGAGCGCAAATTCCTTTTTCACCGCCGCAAGCGCCTCCTGCGTGTCAACATCGCCGACAATTACCGTAACCATGTTAGAGGGTTTGTACCATGTATTGTAAAAGTCGAGAATTTCTTCTCTGGTAATGGTTTCGATGATATTTTTTGTCCCGATAACCTGACGTTTGTAGGGGTGGATTGCGTAAAATTCTTTGTTGAGGTTTTCAAAGAGTTTTGTTTCAGGGCGGTCGTTGTTTTTTGCGATTTCTTCAAGAACGACTTTTCTTTCCTTTTCGAGCTCTTTTCTGGGGATTTGCGGGTGCAGAAGCATGTCAGAGTGCAAATCCATTGCCATTGAAAAATCTCTGGAGGGGATTGTTATGTAATAATGGGTAAAATCCTTGCTGGTTGCGGCGTTTGTGATTGCGCCTTTTGATTCAAGCAGGCGGTCAAACTCGCCTGTAGGGTGTTTTTGGGTTCCTTTGAAGAAAAGATGTTCCAGAAAATGCGCAACGCCGTTGTTTTTGTCGGTTTCATTGATTGAGCCTGTTTTTATCCATGTGTCGATGGTTACAATCGGGTTGTCATGGACTTCTTTAATTATGACAATCTGCCCGTTATCGAGTTTAAAAGTCGAATAATCCTGCGCAAAAACGCCAAGACCTGCGAAAAACAGCACTAAAAAGATTAAAATTTTCCTCATTTCTGCCCCTCTTTTGGATTTTTAATTGTTTTATAAGATTATACTATATAATTTAAAGGTTTTTTATATTAGCCGGGTTGATAATGTTTTTTTAGGGGGGGGATGGGTTTGGAGGCGTAAAAAGTAATTAATATTCAATTTTCTAGCTCGATTCGCTTCGCTCATAGGCGTCGAAAATTAAATATTAATTACTTTTTACTTTGGGAGTCCTTATGTGGTGTAATTTATTATGCTTTATTCTCGCAAAGTGCAAAAGACTGGATTTTAATTTTTCGACGCCTATGAGCTAAAGCGAATCGAGCTAGAAAAATTAAAATCCAGTCTTTTGCACGCCCCAACAACTTAATATAAAAATTGTAACTATTTTTAATTAAAAATTGTTCCAAAAAACTCTTTTATTATACAATGGTATAAATCGATTAATATTTTAATGGGGAGAATATCTAGTGAGTATCGACATGGAAGAAAAATTGTGTTTGTCCGAAAACGCCCTCAAAGTTCTTGAAAAAAGATACCTTAAAAGGGATAAAGACGGAAAACCTACCGAAACAGCAAAAGACTTATTCTTAAGAGTTGCATCGACTCTTGCCAATGCTGACAAGCAATTCGGCGCAAGCGATGAAGAAATTCAAAAAACAACTAAAAAATTCTACGATTTTATAACAAACCGCTATTTTATGCCCAATTCGCCTACCCTGATGAACGCAGGACGCGAACTCGGACAGCTTGCGGCATGCTTCGTGCTTCCTGTTGAGGATTCGCTCGAGGGAATTTTTGAAACAGTTAAAAATACCGCCCTTATTCACAAATCAGGCGGCGGAACAGGGTTCTCTTTCTCAAGATTAAGACCCAAAAACGATGTAGTCCGCTCTACAATGGGCGTTTCTTCAGGGCCGGTAAGCTTTATGGAAGTTTTCAACGCAGCAACCGAAGCAGTTAAGCAGGGCGGCACAAGACGCGGCGCAAACATGGGCATTCTGCGCGTTGACCACCCCGATATCCTTGATTTTATCAACTGCAAATCAGATAACTTCAAATTGAACAACTTCAACATCTCTGTAGCCATTACAGATAAGTTCATGGAAGCCTTAAAAGCGGGCACTGATTACGAATTAATCCACCCGAGAACAAAACAGGCAGTCGGAAAGCTTAGCGCAAAGGCAGTATTTGACCTTATCGTTGACGGGGCATGGAGAAACGGCGAACCCGGTATCATTTTCATCGACAAAATGAACTATGACAACCCGACCCCGCTAATCGGCGACATCGAATCAACAAACCCCTGCGGTGAAGTTCCGCTTTTGCCTTACGAAGCCTGCAACCTCGGCTCTATCAACCTCGGTTTAATGCTCAAAGGCGAAAAAGGCAATTTAAGCGTTGATTGGGACAAACTGGCCGAAGTTACGAAAATGGCAATCCATTTCCTCGACAACGTAATCGCCATCAACAACTATCCGCTCCCGCAAATTTCCGAAATGGTTCAAAACAACCGTAAAATCGGGCTCGGCGTAATGGGATGGGCTGATATGCTTATGCAGCTGGGCATTGGATACAACTCCGAAGAGGGAACAAAGCTCGCTGCGCAGGTTATGGAGTTTATTGATTACCATTCAAAAGTAAAATCCATTGAATTTGCTCAAACCAGAGGCAGATTTAACAACTTTAAAGGAAGCATTTACGACGGTCAAAACTGGCTGACCAAAAAATACAAAGGCAAATCAGCCGGAATGATTACGGACGAAATGTGGGCTGAACTCGACGAACAAATCGCAAAAGTCGGTATCAGAAACGCCACAACAACCTGTATCGCTCCTACCGGTACAATCTCAATGATTGCAAGCGCTTCAGGCGGCGTAGAGCCTTTATTCGGTCTTGTTTTCATCCGTGACGTAATGGACGGCACAAAATTAATTGAAGTAAACCCGATTTTTGAGGCTTATGCAAAAGAACACGGATTCTACTCCGATGAATTGATGACAAAAATCTCAATCGACGGCACGCTCGCTCATTGCGACAATGTTCCGGACGAAGCAAAGAGAATTTTCGTTGCTGCGCACGATGTTTCGCCTTACTGGCACGTAAAAATGCAGGCAGCATTCCAGCTCCATACCGACAATGCGGTTTCTAAAACCGTAAACTTTGAAGAAAACGCTTCAAGACAGGATGTTGCTGATTCTTACCTGCTTGCTTACGAAAACAACCTCAAAGGCATAACTGTTTACCGCAACAACTCAAGACAGTTCCAGCCGATGAACCTTGAGAAAAAAGACGACAAAAAAATGCCCGAAATCAAAGCAATCGACGCTGTTGAAGAGCAGCATCAGGGCGAAGAACACAAATGCCCCGAATGCGGAGCTGTTCTCGGCTACGGCGAGGGCTGCTTTATCTGTCTGAACTGCGGATATTCCGGTTGTTCATAGAGTGCGGAGCCGGAGTGAAGGGCATAAGGAGTTCGCGCAGGCGAACGACTGGAGCCCGTAACTTAATATGGCGAAGCCGGAGTGAAGCCCGTATGGACTTGACGCAGGTCAAGTCAGGGAGGGCGTAGCTTAATATCAGCGACGTAAGAGTTTTCGTAGAAAACTCCACAGGAGCAGCGGAGCCGGAGTGAAGAAATTTAAAAAAACGGGACTTTTTGTTCCGTTTTTTTTGCAATGCTTTGTGCCGGTGGGAACCGCTGCGCTATTCCCACCCTACTATGCTGGAATTTGTAGGGCGGGAAAAACGAAGCGGTTCCCGCCAATAACAAAAAAATAGCAAAAAATTTTTTGTTCAGGTATTATAATCAATACACAGGAGCACGAAGCATGAAAATAAACACTATCACGAATCAATTTTACATTAATAACAACATAATAAATTTCAGTGCAAAAAACAACAAAAAAAACAATCCGCACCCCCAAATTCCGGAAACAGCAGCACAAACAAACCGGCTTGTACCCGCAATGATGGCTCTGGCGGCGTTGACAACATTAAATTCCTGCACTGAATCCGACATTCGTTACGCAGATTTGAGAAATTTTAAAAACGAATGCCTTGAAGAGTTTCTAAATGACGAAGATAGCTTTTCGAGAATTGATGAAAAAACATTTGTCCTGAGCTCAACAAAAGACAGCATTTCAAAAGAAACTCCGGATTATAAATACAGCCATACAAGATACAAAGAAAACAATCATACCAGCGTTTTCGGCGAAATCACAAGAAAACGCGACAACAAAACACTAAAATTCATAAACGTATACGACAAAGATAACCAGCTGACCTCAACAACGCTCAAAGACCCGAAAACAGGCGACAAATTTTACATAAGCTATGAAGATGGATTCTTCAAACAAATCCACGATAAAGACGGAAAACCCCTAAAAGGTGAAAAACGGGCGTTTATCCTGAGCGTCCTTGTGCTGGCTGCTGCGTGCGGCGCAGGAATCAAATTCCGCGGGAAAGGTCAGGATTGATAACCGCGTGGATGATTTTTATGCCAGTTCCATGCGGTTTTGATGATTTCGTCCAAATCCTTAAACTCCGGCTCCCAGCCGAGTATATTTTTTGCCTTTTGAGCGGAAGCAACAAGCCTTGCGGGGTCGCCGGGGCGGCGGGGTTCGGTTTTTACCGTAAAATCTTTGCCTGAAACTCGCTTCACAGCGTCAATAATTTCCTTTACGCTGTAGCCGCTGCCGTTTCCGAGGTTAAAAATATCACTTTCATTGCCTTTTTCCAGATACTTCAGCGCCAGAATGTGCGCCCTTGCTAAATCCATGACATGAATGTAATCACGAACGCAGGTTCCGTCATCAGTCGGGTAATCTGTGCCCAAAATGCTTACAGAATCGCGCTGCCCGAGGGCTGTTTGGATAACAAGCGGCATAATATGGGTTTCAATTTCATGATGTTCGCCAATTTTCCCGTCAGGATGGGCGCCGCATGCGTTAAAATAGCGCAGTGCAACGAATTTCAGCCCGTGAATTTTTGATACCCATTTTATCATTTTTTCCATGGCGAGCTTGGATTCCCCGTAAGTATTTGTCGGCTCTGTCGGGTCTGATTCAAGAATAGGCAGGTTTTTGGGCTCGCCGTATGTTGCAGAGCTCGAAGAAAAAACGATTTTGTCTATTTTGTGCGCAACCATTGATTTTAAAAGCACCATTGTGCCGTAAACGTTGTTATCATAGTATTTTAGAGGGTCAACCATGCTTTCGCCAACCAGCGCATTCGCCGCAAAGTGAATAACAGCGGCGATTTTCTCCGTTTCAAAAAGATTATCCAAAAATCCTTTGTCCCTGATATCGCCCTCATAAAATTTTACACAATCCGGAATTGATTCCCTGTGACCGGTTTGCAGATTATCGGCCACGACAACTTCATAGCCGTATTTTAAAAGCTCTCTAACCGTATGCGAGCCAATGTAACCCGCACCGCCTAAAACCAAAATTTTCATTGCCAACTCCGTTGTTTTTTCTTCATTTTAAACTCAAAGTGCCATAACCGCAACGAGTTTATGCCAAAATCCCGTTTTTCCCGCCATTTTCAGGCTGCAAAAATATTAATATTGATTTAACCCGAAAAATTTGGGATAATCAAAGAAAAACGACTATTGGAGAAGTAATGTTCAGATTTTTAACCTCCGGCGAATCGCATGGGAAATGCCTGAACGCTATAATTGACGGCGTTCCTGCGGGTGTGCCGCTCATAAAAGAATATATCGACAACGAACTTGCGCGCCGCCAAATCGGCTACGGCCGCGGCGGAAGAATGCAAATTGAAACCGACAAAGCGGAAATAAATTCGGGTGTGAGGTTCGGAATCACAACAGGCGCGCCCATTTCGCTCGAAATCAAAAACAAAGACTGGGAAAACTGGCAAATTCCAATGTCCGTCCATCCCGTTGATATGAGCGATTTGGACAACAGGCTGCTTGTTGAGAGCAAAGAAATAACCCGTATCCGCCCGGGGCATGCGGATTTTGCCGGTGCAATGAAATACGGGCACGAAGACGTGAGAAATGTGCTGGAACGCTCCAGTGCACGCGAAACCGCGGCACGTGTCGCTGTCGGAGCCGTTGCAAAAAGCATTTTAAAGGAATTCGGAATTGACGGTTTCTCGCATGTCGTCAGAATCGGCAAAATAAAAGCCGCCGGGGGCGCGGATTTTGAAACAATGAAAGCTGCTGCGGAAAATTCCGACGTACGCTGCGCTGACAGCGAAGCAGCCGGATTAATGCGAAAAGAAATTGATGAAGCAGCCCAAATTGGCGACACGCTGGGCGGCTGCGTTGAAATAGTTTTCAGAAATTTGCCCGTGGGGCTGGGTTCTTTTGTTCAGTGGGACAGGCGGCTCGACGCCAAGCTTGCGGGTGCGGTTATGAGCATTCAGGCGGTAAAAGCGGTCGAAATCGGCATGGGAAAAGACGTTGCCGCAGCGCGGGGAAGCGAAACCCATGACGAAGTTTTCTTTGAAAACGGTGAATATTCAAGAAAAACCAACAATGCCGGCGGAATTGAAGGCGGCATGACAAACGGCGAAACTCTCGTAGTCAGAGCGTCGATGAAAGCGATTCCGACGATGAAAAAACCGCTGAAATCCGTTGATATAAAGACGAATCAGCCGTTTGAAGCGCATTTTGAGCGCTCGGACACCTGCGCGGTGCCTGCATGCGGGATTGTTGCAGAGGCAATGACGGCAATTGTGCTTGCGGAGGCGTTTTTGGAGAAATTCGGAGGCGATTCCGTGCAAGAAATTCGCGCGAATTACGAAAATTATTTGCAATACCTGAACAGCAGAAAAGGCGGGAACTAAATGGGGGCAAATTTCGATTCATTTCCCTCAAATTGTCACCCTGAGCCTGATTCAGGGTCGCAGGATTTTGATATACAGACTTCAATCCGGCGATTCCGAAACAAGTTCGGAATGACGGGCGTTTTTTGTCACCCTGAGCTTGATTCAGGGTCTTTCCGGCTGCGTAAGAAGTTTATGGAGGCAAATTGTATTGAAAAATAAAAATATTATTCTGGTGGGCATGATGGGGTGCGGAAAAAGCACGATAGGCAAGCTTCTTGCGGACGCAATGGAGGGATTTGAGTTCGTTGACACTGACGAGCAAATCGAAAAAACCGCGCAGATAACCATTCCTGAAATTTTTATCGATTACGGCGAAAGCTCGTTCAGGGAGCTCGAAAGCGGAACGATTAAACGGTTTTGTGCCCGTGAAAATCAGGTGATTTCAACAGGCGGCGGCTGCGTGGAGAGTATTGAAAATATAGATGCGCTCAAAGAAAGCGGAATTGTTTTTTATCTAAAAGCCACTGCCGATACGCTTTTTGAACGAGTAAAACATACAAAAGACCGCCCCATGCTCTACGATGAAGACCCGAAAAAAAAGCTGAAAATGCTTTTAAAACGCCGCGAGCCGATGTATCAATCCGCTGATTTCGTGATTGACACCGAAAACCGCACGCAGGATGATATTGTAAAAGAATTAAGAGATTTATATTATGCAAACAGATAAATTAACGGTAAAAATCGCGCCCAAAGCGGGTTTCAGCTATGACATAATCATCGGAAGCGGAATTCTTAACGAACTCGGGACGCTTTTGAAAAAACACACAAATGCGAAAAAATTTCTCGTTGTAACCAATGAAACGATTTTAAAATTGTACCCGAATGCACTGAATTTGGGTGAAAATGCCCATTTTGTCGTATTGAAAGACGGTGAAGAATACAAAAACTTTGATTCGTTGAAAAAAATTCTCGACGCGGCGATTGAGCATAAAATTGAGCGCCGCGATTGCCTGATTGCCTTTGGCGGCGGTGTTGTCGGGGATATTACGGGCTTTGCGGCTTCGGTTTATTTGCGCGGAGTGGATTTTGTGCAGATTCCGACCACGCTCCTTGCTCAGGTTGATTCGTCGGTGGGCGGGAAAGTGGCTATTAACCACGAAAAAGGCAAAAATCTCATAGGCGCGTTTTATCAGCCCAAATTTGTGCTTGCGGATATTTCGCTTTTGAAAACGCTTGATGAACGCCAGCTGAAAACGGGGCTGGGCGAGGTTTTGAAGTATGCTTTTATTGAAAAATCCTGCGCTTGTCCGCTAAATTACAGGTTTTTTGATTTCCTGCATGCAAATTACAAGGAAATAATTGAACTTGAACCGTCAACAATGGCGCGTCTGATAAATATTTGCTGCACGCTGAAAGCCGCTGTGGTGGCGCAGGATGAGCGCGAAAAGGGGCTGCGGGCGATTTTGAATTTCGGGCATACATTTGCGCATGCAATCGAAACTTTATCCAATTATACCCGATTTACACATGGCGAAGCTGTTGCTGCGGGGATGAAAATGGCGGCAAAGCTCGGAGTTGAGCTCAAAATGGTCGATGAAGACTACAAAAATGCGGTTTTTGAGCTGATTGACAAATACGGGCTGGATGTGGATTTGCCGGAGTTTGACTCAGGGGAATTTATTGAGGCAATGACGCTGGACAAGAAAGCGGACGACTCAAAAATCCGGTTTATCCTGCCTGACGGGGATTTTCGGGTGAAATTGGTTTCCGATGTTGCGAGGGAGAAGCTTTTAAAAGTTTTGCGCTAACCCGAAATCACAAAACAGCTTTGCGCAGGCAAAAACCACTGCCGAAGTGACGAATCCGGAATAATCTTTCGCCCTATATAAAAGAACAATTGCAATTCGCTGCAAGTCTAGTAAAATTATTATATGCAAATTTTGATTTATATAATAAAACGACTGCTGCAGGCGATTCCGCTGCTGTTTATCGTGTCGGTGATGAGCTTTTTTATCATACGGCTGAGCCCTGTTGACCCGCTTGCGGAGCTCAGAATAAACCCGTCAATATCGCAGGAAACCCTCAAAGCCGAAGAACAGCGCCTCGGGCTGGATAAACCGCTGCCTGTGCAGTATATTTTGTGGCTGAAAAGCTTTTTAAAGGGTGATTTGGGCGTGAGCGTAACGGGTGAAAAGGTCAGCACAAAACTCATGGAAAGAATCCCGAATACCCTGCTTTTGACGACCGTTGTAATCCTTTTGACGTGGATGGTGGGGATTCCTGTGGGAATTTATGCGGCTTTGCACTGGAAACAGCCGGTTGACAGGCTTTTAACGGTTTTAACGAGTATAGGAATGGCGATTCCTTCGTTTTTCTTTGCACTTTTGCTCTTGATTTTTGCCGTAAAAACCGGCTGGTTCCCGACAGGGGGACTGACGGGGTATAATTATTCGACTTTGACGCCGTGGGGGAAATTTCTTGATATTGCCCATCATCTTGTGCTGCCGGTTGTGGTGCTTTTTACGGTTTCGCTTTCGGGGCTGCAAAGGCAGATGAGAGGCAATCTTCTGGATGTTCTCGGTGCGGATTATATCAAATTTGCGCGTGCAAAGGGGCTTTCGGAGAACAAAGTTATTTACAAACATGCCCTGAGAAACGCAATCAATCCAATGGTTACGCTTCTGGGGTTTGAATTTGCGGCTTTGTTGAGCGGCGCGGCTCTGACCGAGTATGTTTTTCAGTATCCGGGGCTCGGGCGGTTGATTCTTGAAGCTGTAATGAAATCTGACATAAACCTTGTTATGGCGTCGTTGATGATGGGTACGATAATGCTGGTTCTGGGCAATTTGATTGCCGATATCCTGCTTAAACTGGTTGACCCGAGGGTAAGTGTGAGCTGATGAAAAAAGACAGTATTTTAGCTCAAATTTTAAGGGATAAATATTCGACAATTGCGCTCGTTGTGCTGATTTTGCTGTATGTCGGGATATTTCTGGCGGATTTTCTTGCACCTTATTCAAAAGAATTCTCCGACCGCCACAGAGCCTACGCGCCGCCGTCGCCGGTTTTTACAATTGATGAAAACGGCAGGCTTTCAAAGCCATACACCTACAATTATGTGCGAACTTTTGACCCCGAAGAATTCAAAATCACCTACAAACTCGACCGCAGCAAGAAATTTTACTTAAAATTCTTTTCAAAAGGCGAAAAATATAAGTTTTTAGGGTTGATACCAATGGAACGCCATCTTGTGACGGTGGAACCGGACGGGCGGCTTTTTTTGCTCGGAACGGACATAAACGGGCGTGATATCCTCTCGAGAATACTTTTCGGGGGAAGAATTTCGCTCACAATCGGTTTTTTGGCGCTTTTTATCTCATTTCCCCTCGGAATGTTCTACGGCGGGATTTCCGGCTACATTGGAGGTGCAGTTGACAACATTATGATGAGAATTTCCGAGGCAATAATGTCAATTCCGAGTTTTTACCTTTTGATTATCCTTGCGGCGATTTTGCCGGCGAATATGACCAGCATTCAGCGATTTTCGCTCATTGTTGTGATTCTTGCGCTCATAGGCTGGGCGGGATTTTCAAGGGTGGTCAGAGGGATGGTTCTTTCCATAAAAAAACAGGAATTTGTTCAGGCTGCCGAGTCGATTGGTGCATCAAAAAGAAGAATTATCATAAAACACTTGCTTCCGCAGACTTTGAGCTATGTAATCGTGGCAATGACCTTGAGCGTGCCCTCTTATATCCTTGCGGAATCGGGATTGAGCTTTTTAGGGCTCGGAATCCAGCAGCCCGACGCCAGCTGGGGCAATATGCTCAAAGAAGCGCAGGAATACGTGAACATAATCTACCGCCCATGGCTTTTGACCCCCGGATTTTTAATTTTTGTTGCGGTCTTATCATTTAACCTCATAGGTGATACAATTAGGGATATACTTGACCCTAAGAGTAAGATGAGATAAAACAGGAATTTTATATGGATGAAACAGCGGTTATGGATTTTTTGATGGATAAGAGCATGCTGCTTGATATACTGCTTGCAATCGTTCTGGGGTTTGCAATTGGTCTTGAGCGCGAAATGACGAACAAATGGGCGGGTTTAAGAACGCATATTCTTGTTTGTTTGGGCTCTTGCGTGTTCACTTTGCTTTCAATCCATGCATTTCCCGTTTATGCCCACAGCCCGCAGGCAGATCCGGCGAGAATCGCGGCCCAGATTTTAACCGGTATCGGTTTTATCGGCGGCGGAACTGTTTTGAGGCATGGATATTCGATTTACGGGCTCACAACGGCGGCGACTTTATGGATTACGGCAAGTATCGGGATGGCATGCGGGTGCAGTTTCCGAACTTTAGCGGTTTTTGCGACAATTCTTTCTGTCGGCGTGCTTGTTTTAATCAGGATTTTTGAAAAAGAATACATCCACAGAAATCCAAAAACTCCGCGCAGAATTAAAGTAAGTTTTTACTGCCAAACAGCCCTCGCCGACCAGATTTATGACAATCTTATGACAAAATTCAAAACCGTTCATGAGATTAGCGAAAAAACTTCGCCAGAAGACAAAATCCGCTTTGATTTTACGGCGTGCATTCTCGACCGCAGCCCGCTTCAATACATGCATAACGAGCTGAAAACGATTGAGGGCGTGGAGAACGTTTCCATGCAGGAATTGTATGAATAAAAAAAATTTTCTTGAATATTTTATAACTTTTATCCTGTCAATAGTGATAGCTGTTTTACTTGTTGCAGTAACGGTTTTCACAATCGGGCACAGGGCTAAAGTAAACTACAACAACCAGCCAAAAGCCCAAACCGTGCGAAATGAGCGCGAAGTTTTGATTGAAATGATAGCCCGCTACGAAAAACAGCTCCGCGAAGACCCCTCGGACTACACGCTGAACTCAAAGCTCGGCAATTTTTACAATATCCTCGGGCATTACGAATCCTCTGAAAAACATTTTAAAGACGCGATGGCAAAATCCCCCTACGGCATTCACAGCACGTATTTTGACCTTGCTTATTTTTATTTGAAGCAAAAAAGGTTCAAAGACGCAGAAAACGTGATAAAACAAATAACCGTAGTGAAAAAAATGCCCGTACATGCGGCAAAAGGCGATTTTTACGTGGTACTGGGCGACATGTATGCGGATTTTGGCGATTTTGAAGTTGCTATGGTAAATTATGAAAAAGCCCGGGCGCTATATGAATTTTCGGGCCGAAAAAAGCGTGAAAAGCTTGCAGAAAGCAGAATTCTCGATACATACGATGACCTTGCCGTGAAAAATATGGAGAAAAAAAAGCTTACCGCGGCGATTCAAAGCCTTGAAAAGGCGCGTGAAATCAAGGATTCACCGGTGACAAATTACAAGCTGGCAATCCTTTACAAGGATATTGACCCTTTAAAATCTTATAAATACATAAAAAAAGTCTATAATTCCGACCCGGGGTTGATTAATTACGATATTTACGAAAAAATCCTCCTCGACGCGCTGAAATATTACGAAAATGAAGGCGACAAGACCTCTGTTGCCCTTTATGCGCACAAGCTGAAAATGTTGAAGAATTTCAAAGAGCGCTATCTGGTGCAGCCGGGCGAAATTGATATTGAACTGAAAAAGACACGCATAAAAAGCCACATTTTTAATGACAAAAAAACGGTTTACATTGAATTTGTTATAAAAAATCTTTCACACAACAACATTCAGCCGCTTTATTTGACTGTTGAGGCAGATTATAACAGCAGTTCTGAAATTATTTACACGAAGAAGCTTTTTTCAAAAAAATCACCGCTCAGAGCGCTTGGAGAATCAGAGCCAATCAAGCTAAAATACACTTTTGACGACGAAATCAGCGGTGATTTTTCATACAATACGCGTTTGATTTTCCGCGCTGCAAAAAAACAAAACATAAGACCCAAACAAATCGCCTCTTTTACCATAAAAAAATAGAAAAGCCGGATAGGAGCTTTTCTAACTGTTTAAGATGGTAACAATAATCTTATTCTCATTATTACTCATTTTTTGAGCTTTTCAACCCTGTTTTTTGAATTCTTCACAAAAGTTCATGAAGAAAATTGGCGGTTGATGAAAAAAGGATGGGTTTATCTTTTCCGTTCCGATTCCTCCGGCAATTCAGCATTAAATACTTGATTCATCGTTTTTTGAAGCCTCCCCCATAGTCACTCCAAAGATAAATCCCTCCTTTTTTCATTAATATTATTAAGAAATATTACGCACAAAATGTTTTTTTTGCTTAAAAAGGCAATTTTTCCGAAAAAAAATCCTTTATATAAATACAGGGATATAAAGGGAATCAAATTTAAAGGGAGAATTTATTATGGCAGTAGGACCTAGAGATTACATCGATCAGTTGTTAGTTAAAAAATATGCAGATGAAAAAGTTGACAACGCAGACATCGCAAGCCTTGTCGAACCTGAAAAAATGCTCGACGCAATGTCAGATTTTTCAAATATGCACAAAAATATGATGATTTTGCAAAACAAACTTCAGAACTTCTGCGCAGCGCTCAACACAAAATCTGTTTACTACAGAGGTTCAAGATTCGCAACTGCATAATACAAAAAGCTTGTTTATTATAAAATAGCTTTATGAAAAAAATTATACTGGCTTCACAATCGCCCAGACGGCGTGAACTGCTGAAAGAAATTTGTCACGGATTCGATTCCCTCAGCCCTGATTATGATGAAAAAATCGATACGGATGTTTTCAGCGAAAAAATTATTGAAAATATTGCCCTGAACAAGGCGCTCTCCCTCGCTAAAAGCGTGCCGGAGGATTCCCTTATCCTTAGCGCCGATACGGTCGTTGTTCTGGACGGAAAAATCCTCGGAAAACCCGAAGACAAAGACGACGCGCTCAGAATGTTGAAAGATTTGAGCGGAAAAACCCACAGAGTCGTGACCTCTGTGAGCATTTTTGATGTAAAAACCCAAAAACACACAACCCGCTCCACGACAAGCTTTGTGACCTTTAGCGATTTGACGGAAGAACAGATTAAAAACTATATTGAAACAAAAAATCCGCTCGACAAAGCCGGTTCCTACGGGATTCAGGAGCTGGAGGACGGATTTGTGACAGAGGTCAAAGGTTCATTTACAAATATCGTCGGGCTGCCGCTTGAAACGGTAAAAGAAATGCTAGAACCTTTTCTGACCGCTGAAAACGGGCTCGAGCAGGGTATTTAAGCTGTCAGTAATTTTCTGGTAATTCTCATTCACTGGCGTAACCCGTCCTGTTTCAACAGCTTTCAAATATGTCGCTGCATTAGAGGGTTTTCCGCCCAGAAATGCTGAAGAATAAGCAATATCGCGGCGCGCCGGCACGATTAGGCCGCATTCGGTGAGTTTTGCAACAGATTCGGGAGAATTCAGGAACTTTATAAGCAAAACCGCTTCATTTTTATGCATTGACGACGCCGAAACAGCGTATCCGGACGAATCAACATTGCTTATTGACCCGATTTTCCCCGCAGGAACCGGCACAATATCCCAGTCAAAATCCGCACTCTCCCTGAACTTCGGCACGAGCCACCGCCCGCTGATAATCATTGCAAGGCGTTTTTGCAGAAACATTTGCGCCATTGTAAGGCTTGCGCTGTCGGATTTTTTCGGTGCTGCGTTGTATTTATAGGGCAAATCAGCATAAAATTGAATCGCCTCACGCGCAGCAAGATCCAAATCGGGCGCATTTTCGCCCAGAATATTACCGCCATCGGAAAAAACAAAAGTCAGCCAGAAAACAGGCTCTTTTTCGAATCCAACGCCCCAAATTCCTTCTTTGGAGAGCTTTTGCGCGGTTTTCAAAAATTCCGCCCTGCTCCAGTCGTTTTTCGGGGACGGAAGCCCGTTTTTTCTGAAAATATCTTTGTTATAATAAACCACCATCTGCGAAACATCGCGCGGAATCACGTAAAGCCTGCCATTATAGGTCGAAGCTTCAATGGCTTTTTCAAAAAAGACCTTGTCTGAGATTTCTTTTGAAAAATATGGCGTCAAATCCTCCAGAAGTCCGGCTTTTATGTATTTTTGCGAATAAAAATTGTTCAAAAAAACAACATCTGGCTCCAGCCTCGATGCAAAAAGGAGGTGGAGTTTTTGAAAATAATTCTGTGGGATGTGCATAAATTCTACACGGATTTCGGGGTTTTTCCGTTCAAAATCGGCAATCAGCGGGCGCAAAATTGCGATTTCGCTTTGCGAGCCCCATGCACTGAACCTCAAAACCTCGCGTTCATCCGTTTTACGTGCACATCCGCAGAAAAATAAAACAATAAAACAAAAAACTAAAGCTTTTTTCATAGCTTTATTATAACTCAAGCAGCAATTCCATTTTTTTATCGCTGACTTCCACGAGAGCCTTGTATTCGCCGAGGCGGACAATGTAGCGATCTTTATTATCAACGGTTTCGGACAATCTTGAGCGGATTTCGGAGGATTTTAGCGAATCAAATTTGTTGAGCATGAAAATTTCGTCGTTTATGTAGCCGATTAGCGAGTATTTTTTCTTAAACTCAACAAGGCACAGCCCTTTGTTATTAGCTAGTTTCGCATTTGTGATGAGCAGGGGATTTTTCATTTTTTGCATTGTTGCGTTGAGATAATCGTCGGCTTTCTTTTGCACGACGGGCTTTTTCACGGTCTGCGTAATCGGAACAGTCGTTGTTTTTACCCGCTCAAGCCGTTCAGCAAGGATTTTATCGTCAACTTTTGTTTTAACAACATCAAGTTTCTGCACAACCGTGCCTGCGGTATTTTTGAGCTTTTTATTCAATTTTTTGAACTTATCAACAGCAAAAATTTCATTTGTGACATTAAAATCCGCATTATCATCCGCCTGCTCGGCCTTTTGAAACACTCTGACAATGCGGTAAATCCCGAGAACCGGAAGACCTATCAACAAAATCGCAAGAGCTGTTTTTCTCAAAGGATGGGATTGCTTTTCAGGCGTTTTTTCAACCAGAACTTCGTTAATTTCGTCATATTCGTAATTTTCAATAGAGCTGTTGTATTTCGGGTCAAGTATTTTGTACTTGTAATCCGAGGCAAATGCAGCCGAAAATACACCAAACACGGCAACAGCGAAAAAAACCAGAACAAATATTTTTGCATTTTTATAATTCATCGGACGGCAATTCCATTAGATACCATCATTGTAGCAGAAAAATTTCTTTTTCCAATATCTTTTTTATATATTCCGGTAACATTTAACAATTCTCAATACTTTTTGTCAACCAGAGCTTCATGCGTTTTCGCCTCTATTTCGTCGTTCAGGGGTGAAAGCTCAATTTTCTCTTTGTAGCGTTTTTCGAGCGCTAGAGAAATCAAATAATCCGCAAAATGCACATTTTTAGGCAAAAACGAGCCGTGAAGATAGGTTCCGAATACATTGCAGAATCTGGCGCCCTCGGTTTTGTCTTTTCCGTTGTTTCCGTTGCCGGTGGTTATTTTTGCAAGAGGAACGGTTTCATTTTCAAGATAAGTAAGCCCGCTGTGATTTTCAAACCCGACAAGCGTTTCCGGCTCAACAAATTCGCATTTTGCGGTTACGTTTCCTATGAATCTGGTGCTCCCGGCGACCGTATATGCGTCCAAAAGGCTTATTCCGGCGAGTTTTTGGGCATTGTGTGGCTGATAATAATGCCCGAGCAGCTGATATCCGCCGCAGATTGCCAGAAAAACCGCCATATTATCACGCGCTTCAAGCAACGTTGCCTTATGTTTTTGCAATTCTTGCGATACTGCAATCTGTTGTTTGTCCTGACCGCCGCCCAGAAAGTAAAAATCATATTTTTTGCAATCAATAGTATCATTAAGGTCGATAGAATCGATATTTACAGCGATTCCGCGCCATTCGCAGCGTTTTTTTATTGTCAGAACATTGCCCCAGTCGCCGTATATATTGAGCAATTTGGGATACAAATGCGCTATGTTGATTTGAAGACCTGAATTCATAAAACTATTATGTCAGAAATCGAAATTCTTGGCTATTTTTTTCTTGAAAGTTTCATGCCCTCAATCAAAAACGAAAGCTGTTCAAGCGCCTGCGGATCTTCGAGCGCGAGCAAAGCAGTTTTTACAAATTTTGAATATTCCCTGTCATGCGCATACTGGCGGCATTTTTCCATCATAAAATTCATGTTTTCGCTGTACTCGTTGTCAGTAAAATCTTTTATTGTTTCAGAAGTGCCGTCCGGTTTGTACATAACCGTGCGAAGAAGTTTGTTATTTTCATAATGGTTGACAGTGATGGGTTTTCCGTAATTTTTCGCCGAGGAATAAAAGTCAATATCCTCAACAGTAAATTTTTCAACGGTTTTACTCAAAACATTCTGGAGAAAAACCACATTTCCCGAGTGAACCGCCTTGTAGCAGCCATCCGTTCCGGTCATGTAAAGCTCGGTATCGTAATAAAAATCAAACAGAACTTTCGGAGAAATATCCAGAGCCTGACACAATTTTTCAATAGTTTTGCAAGATGGAAAATGACTTCCGGTTTCTATTTTAGAAAGCTGTCTGGGGTGCAGTTCAATCAATTCAGAAAGTTTTTCCTGCGTGATATTTTTATTTTTTCTTAGCAATTTCAGGTTAAACCCGAAAGCTTGTTTGAAAGTTGGCATAATAATTTTTTTATTTCTTGACAACAAAATTATAAATTACCGCAAACACCCTTGCCACGGTCTTTTACGCCTTACGAAAGGGTTTTTTATAAAAAAATACGCGTTTAAAGCTGAATTTCTAGTATTTTAGAGTAGAATCCACTAAATAACAAAGATATTTCAGATGTCATGTTTAATAAAAAAGACATATAACAAATATCATAGCGCATTTTTGTCCTTTATTCGAAAAGCCAGCGGTGACGGGGGATGCAGCATGTCACCCACGGGGAGGTACCCGTATTTTGAGCGTATTCTGCGTACCAGCTCTTTTTTGTCCGGATCAGGGTCAAAATAAAGGGTAGAATAGACGCTTACCCCGTCTTTTATTATCAGAGCGTCCGATTCTTTGAAAATATCCCCGTATTTTTTTACAAAAGCACGGTGCGCAGTCGCATTCATTCCGAGGTTGCAGATTTCCTCCTGAATCGAGCTGTCGCCGTCATTATCTTTTGCATGCCCGCATTCATGAAGAATCGCCTCGGCTATCGCAAGAATAACCGGAAAATCCTGATTATTTTTGTACATATCATTAATCATAATCAGGTTTTTTCCATAGTCATACTGGGCATGGATATGTTTTGAAGAAGTTTTTTCAAAAGAAATCCTTATATTTGAATTTTTTATAAACTCAAACGCCTCTTTTCCCGACTTAAAAGGAAGAATCACGGCTATATTGTTCAAATATTTTATATCCGTCTGGCTGAACTCCAGCTGCGCAAGCTCATTAATGGCAGCAGAAAGAGTAGGGTCATCGAGCCACTGGAGCTGGGAAGCGTCAGGCGGAATTACTGCTTTTTGCGAATTTGTACGTTTCCATTTCATATCTTTCAATGGAAAGCTGTTATAAATATTCGCAAATACAGGTGCAACCGGTGTCATTAGTTATTTTGTTCGTCGTAAGTAACAGTATAATCGGGGCTTACGGCAAGCCATCTAAAAGCTTGCCCGTCTTCGGTTTCAGGAATATCGCTCACAAAAGTTCCGCCGTATCTTCCTCTTGAAAACTGGACAAACCCTTGTTTTGAGAGGTTTTGCAGGGCTTTTCTTATTGTATTGCTGCTGACGTCGAATTTTTGTGCAAGATTTTCCATAGACGGAAGTTTTTCGCCGATTTCAAAATTATCTTTTATAAAAGTTTTGATTTCGTTCTCTATTTTTTGATAGCTGTAAAACTGCGCGTCTTCAGCCTTTGCAAAAATCGAAATTTCTTTTTCGGGCTGGAGAACATTTTCTCCGGGCATTCTGATAATTGTTGTTCCGTATCTTCCGCGGCGCGCAAGGAGAATGCGTTCTTCAATTAAGCCTTTCATCGCGTCATGGACGGTTTTTATGCTTACTTTCAGAATTTCCGAAAGCTCAAAATGAGCCGGCAGCCGGTCGCCGACCTTGTGATTTGCGCTGATATAATCTTTAAGGTCTTTTTCTACTTTTTTAACGAGAGTTTCGGAAGAAAGCGTTTCTGCAGCAAATTCCGGGTCAATTTGCGGAATTTCTTTTATTGTCCAGTTTGCGTCGTTCGTACGGAACATTTTTGCCTCGATAATTCCGTTAGAAGAAAGGTTTTCGAGCGCAAGTCTTACGGTATTTGTCGAATGGCCGGTAATCGTCGCAAGCTGGCGTGCCGATGGAAGCGAATCGCCCGCTTTCAGGCCGTTTTCGACGATATATTTTTTTATTTCCGTGATGACTTTTTCGCGTTTTGAGGTGGATTTTCTAATAATCGGGTTTTGCGCGGCAGCATTTCTGATAACCGTGCCGATTCTTTGTTTGGATTCGACCAGTCCGCTGTCTTCAACGCAGCGAATCGCGTTTTGAACGGTTCCAACGCTTACGCCAAGGTAATATGCAAGGTCGGCTTTTTTAGGCAGGAGAGAATTTTCCTCAAGTTTTCCTTTTTTAAACCCTGAAACAATCCAGTCGCTCAGCCATTTTTTGATGATTGAGTCTTTGGATTCAAAAGAGTTTTTAAAATTAGGAATTTCTTTTGGCAGTTCATTTATGTCTATACGTTTTAGAACAGCTTTTTCAAGTTTTGTGTAGCTTTCTTGAAAATTCGTCATTTTCCCTCCACATTTGTATCTAATCCGGCGCCGCCCCGCCTGATTTGCCGGCGCAAACCATCAACGACCTACCTTTACTCAGATAATTTATTATATTTTATAACAATAAAAAAACAGGCACATTTTTTTTGCTATTTTTTTACATAAAAGTTTAAAAATTGTTACGATATTAAAATTTGAAAGACGGGAGGAAAGATATGTGCGGGATAATTATTTCCCCTCTCCGATGGGAGAGGGTGCCCGCAGGGCGGGTAAGGACTTACCCTTTAGGAAAAAAACGCCTGCCCGTAGGGGAAAACCAGCCAATTTCGCCTTTTATTCTTGTACCAGCTTATAGCTTGCTTTCTGAAAAATTTTCATTATGTAAACAATTGTAAAGGTTGTGTTTCAAACATTAAAGTTTCAAAAACAAAATGCCGATATAAATAATACAAAAGGAGTATTTAGAAAATGGGACTCAGCGCATCACAGGGCCGGTTCTTAACACTAACGGCAAGAAAAAATAACATAGAATTTCAGGTTCAGCAACTGACCCAGGCTAAATTGCAGCTCGCAGACCAGCAGGATACAGAAGCCTATCTGTGGAGCAACGGGATGAATATCCAGCATCTTTATTACGCTGCAGACGGAAACGGCTCTATCAGCGATGATTTGCCGCGTCTTTCATACCAGCTTTGCACAAAATCCGCTTCTGACGGCGGTCTGAATATGCGCGTTATTGACAAATACGGAAGAATCGTTGTGTCAGAGCTCCCCGACCCGCTTCCTGAGGGCAAAGAAGTCGGCGATTATGTCATTGAAAAAAACTGCACGCAGGCTGACTATTTTGAAAAGAACCTTTTGAACGGAAACTGGCGCCTCCAGCAGCCCAGCAAACAAAATGAAACCGGCTGGCAAAATATTACTCTTGAAGGCTGTGAAAATATCTATCAGGGCGTCGATTCAAAAGACTATGCTGTCGCAGAAGCTGATTACAGCGCAAGCGTAGAACGCCTTGAACGCATAGAAAAGCGCTATGACATGCAAATTCAACAGCTCACAAATGAACAAAAAGCTATCGAAACAGAAATGGATTCTGTTAAAAAAGTTATCGACAAAAACATCGAAGAAACTTTCAAAACCTTCGGTTAATAATCAAATATGAGCCAAAATATCAAATTGCGGCTCATATCCGCCCACGCGGAGCCCGGTTTCTGTATAAACACCGGAATCAAAGAATTCATTAAGGAGATTTGTATTTATGGAGTTATCGTCAATCCAGTTTTTCTGCCTCAATATCTCAAGCACAATCAGCGTCCTTGCTTTCATATTGGCGTCAATTACCTTTACCGTGAAACTTTCGCAGGTTTTTGTATTCAATACCGTACAAAGCCCGCCGGCACCGACTTTTGCGCAGATATAAGGCGAAAGCTGCATTAAATGCGTATCCAGTCTGTTTTTCCCGCCGCAAATATAAGGATGAGCCTGCATTGCAGCTGTAATTTTCGGATGTAAACGATGAAGATTCAAAAACCCCTTACAAAGCCCCTCAAGAGAGGTTGCAAAATTAGGAGCTGTGCAGCCATCCAGCGTTTTGGGGAGTTCCGAGCTTTCCTCGCAGAGAGATTTTATTTTTTCATACATTTTCAGCTGCAAAGGATGGTCAAAATCAAGATAATTCCCGGTTTCCCAGCCCATCTGCCTGCAAATCAGCAGCATAAGCGTATGTTTGCCCGAACAGTTATTATGCAGGGGAGAAAATTCTTTCAACCCGTCAAAATTGTTCAAAGGCGGGATAATCGGACATTTTAAATCATTTTCGCCCAAATCACCCTTTTTCAAAAGCATTTTTAACAAATCAGTATGAACTTTTTCCCCCGTGTGCGAGCCGCAGCAGATTGCGATTTCTTCCGCGGTCAAATTAAAATACCCGATTGTACCCAATTCATCAGCGAGTGCTGCTTGAAGCGGTTTTGCGCATGAGCGGTGGAAAAAGGGGTAGCCGGCAGGGTCAGGAAAGGCTTTTATTTCTTTTTCTGCGCTGCAAAACACAATAAAGCCGTAAAATTCTGTTTCTGTGAGGTTTTCACGCGTTTGTCTGAGTAAAAGCAGCGGTCTGTTCATTATTTTGCAGATTTGTTCTGTATATTAAATATTGCGCGGAGTTTTTCTTTCAAAATCGCGTTTTCTTTTGCGAGTTTATCGGTTTTTTCCTGAAGTTCTTTAACATTAACCTGCGGATTTCCCTGCGGTTTGGCAAAATCCATAGAAAGCATGAACCGTTTTTTGCTTTCGTCTTTGATTTGCAAAATTTTCAAGATATCTTCATTAACAATGAGCCCCATTTCAACAAGAACTTCGCCAAGTTTGTGATATGAAGAGCCGGCATTGAGCTCTTTTTGCTTTCTGAGAGCGTCATCAAGCTGCGTTACATCAATCAAATTAATCCTTTTTACATACTCGCCGAGGCGGATTTCGCTGCCCAGATAATAAACAGAAGCCGCAACAACAGCATTAACAGGCTCTTTGATATATTCGTTTTTAATGCAATAAGCGAGATATCTTGATGATTCTTCCAGCGTCCAGAAGTTGTTAAGGGTTATATCCACGACTCTCTGTGCGTTATTTGCTGCCGCAAGATATTTATAAATATTCATTTCATGCCCGTGTTCGTGGGTTTCGAGCTCTTTTTTGCCCTTAAAGGTGATTTCCGGCACATAAATCGTGTACATATCATCTTCTTTGTTCACAGATTCAGCACCAAAACGGCTTTCCATATCTTTTTTCAGGTCAATATAGATTACTTCCTTAACCCAGGCGGGAGCTTGCAGGATAATGTTCAAAAGGGTCTCAAGATTATTACTCATCAAACTTCCTAACTGTAAAAATTGCTAATATATGTTATTATAACATATATAAAGAGTATGCGAAATACATTAAGGGAGGTAAATTATGGGAGTTGACGGATTTTCAATAGCAAATACCGGCCTGAACATTAACAAAACCTCCTCTGCGATGTCCTCAGAGGCAGAAGCGCTGGCCCGTTTGGGCAATGATGTACAAATAAGGGATGTTGACGGCGTAACAAAAAAAGCAAAAACAGCAAGAAAAGACCGTGACGCGGGATTTAACGGAATGGCGTATTTGCCGGGAAATAATGACGAAAACGAAGAGGAAGAGCAGCCCGAAACCCCTCAAAAAAAAGGCAGATACAAAAAACGCACAAATATTGCCGAAGATTTTTCAAAATACCATTTTCGGCTCAATAAAGAGCAGATGATTGAAATTTATGACTCACAAACCGGCCAAATTCTGCGAACTATTTCTCCCGAGGACGCTATGAAAGTTTTTGTTAATCTTGCGGATGTTCCGGGCGTGATTGTCAACAAAAAAGCTTAATTTCTTACAGAGCCCCGCCGGCTGCCTTATAAAGGCTCAAATAATCTATTAATCTTCTGGTTTTGCTGTCGGCTTTTTCTTTTTCCAGCAAGATGAGGTTTTCCAGAAACTGAATTCTGTCAAAATCCGACGTAATCCCGCTTTCGTAGCGCAGATTTATAAGCCCGTAATTGTATTTCTCCAGCTCGACCTTTTCATTGTTGGCGATATCGGTTTTTGTGTCGTATTTTATTGCGCAAAGGCTGTCGTTAATCTCCTGTATCGCCTGCAAATCACGTTGTTTGTACTCTTCAAAGAGTTCCTGATAAATTATCTTCTGTTTTTTCAAATTAGCAATCTTTCGCCCGCCCATAAACAGGTTCTGGGTAATACTCGCCGCCACAAGCGCCAGAAATCTGTCCCAATCAAAGAGCCTGTCGAGCTTTAGCGCCGTAAAACCGGCAATTCCGGTAATCGGAATGGTCGGAAGAAATTCTTTTCGTGCAACGCGGATATCAATCTTCGCTTTTTTCAGTTTTGCCTCTGTTTCCATCAAATCAGGGCGGTTTATTACAACTTTTGAGCTTATTTCGGCAGGAATTTCCTTTTTGTATTCAAAAGAGTCCAAATCCCCGCGCACAAAGCTGCATGCGCAAGACGGAGATTCGCCGGTAAGTACTGCAAGCTGGTGCAGAAGCTGCGCACGCTGCTTTTTCAGGTCATTTAGAGTGATTATGGCGATTGTGTGCTGCTGGTTGCGCGCTGTTGTGTCGAATGTCGAGGCGAGCCCCAATTTATAACGGTCTTCAGTTAGCTCCCAGACGCGTTTTCGGACTTTTACGATTTCCTCCTGCAGTTTTATGGTTTTATCAAGCCGCAAAATGTTAATATACGTCGTTCCAACCGCCGAAGCAAGTGAAATATAAGAGCTTTTCTCTTGATGGCGGACAGCTTCGACCTCTTTTTTTGCGGATTTTGTTTTGTCGTGGTTTTTCAGGAAAATATCCGCCTCATAACTCGCAATGAGCGGGAGCGAAAAGACATTTGTGCTCGTATTGTCCAGATTTAGGCCGTTAAAATCAAATCCCGGGGTTCTGATTCTCACATAATTCGCCATAAAGCTCAAAGTCGGGAGCTCGTTTGCGAAAGTGATTTTCATGTTCTGATAGTATTCTTTTGTCCTCAGAGTGGCGATTTTGAGGTCGTGGTTGTGCGAAATGGTCTTAAAAACGTATTCTTTTAAATAAGGGTCATCAAAATTGTCCCACCAGTCGATGTTTACGTAAGTAAGCCGGTAATCGCTCACGCCCGCGCAGACCTTTTTAGGCTTTGAATATGCGGGAAAACAGCTAAAATTCAGTACAAAAACAAGGAAACAAACAAAAATTTTTCTTACGATTTTCCTCATGTCCCCTGTTTTTAACCTTTCTTGCCACATTATTAAAAAAATGTTATCATTATAACAGTTGGAATATAAATTTCCTAAATATTTGTCACCCTGAACCTGTTTCAGGGGCGCGGGGGCGTTGCTCACCGGCTTTGACCTTGCGATTCCGAACCAAGTTCGGAATGACAACCGCTTCTGTCACCCTGAACTTGTTTCAGGGTCGCAAGGGCACGAAAATCACGTTTCCGACCACTAGATTTTGGTTTATTTACCTCAATCTGGCGATGCTGAAACGAGTTCAGCATGACGGCGCGGCCATTTCGTCACCCTGAACCCGTTTCAGGGGCGCGAGGGATTGAAATTTTAACTTCAATCCGGCGATTCCGGAATAAATTCGGAATGACGCATATTTTGTTTGTACAATTTATAATAGTAAAGACGATTTGAAACAATTAGACAACATAGCAATAACCAGTAAAGAAATAACCGACAATATCTGCTACGAACTCGGCCAGACGGACTCGTACATCCGGATAGCCGTGTCAAAACTTTTAAAAACAGTCGGAATAACCGACATAACCTATGAACAGTTCGGCATTTTATTTGTATTATCAAACGAAGACGGATTATACCAGAGGCAGCTCGCTTTTTTGCTGAACAAAGACCGTCCGAATATCACCAGAATGCTTGATATTCTTGAAAAACAGGGTTATGTCAAAAGGGTAAAAGACCCGGGCAACAAAAGAATTATAAAAATCCATATAACCCCCGCAGGGCTTGAAAAAGTAGAACTTATGGAGCCTTACAAGAAAAGTTTTCAGGAAAGAATCGAAAAAGGCATTTCTCAAGAGGATTTGGACATCTGCCGTTCTGTAATGAAGCGAATAAGGGAGAATCTGGAGGATTCCTGCTCCCAGCAAATATAAGGACGGAAAAATGCCAGACGAAGAAAATACAACCCCACCCCCCGGAGAAAAACCTCAAAAACGGGGTCGTAGGCGTGCAAAAATAAAGAAAAAATTCAAAAAAATATATATTTTGCCGGTTCTGGCGGTGATTGCGGTGCTGTTTTGGGTCGGATGGGGGTATTTTTCATCGTTTGTTTCCACGGATGACGCCTTTGTCGAGGCGCACATTGTACGCGTAAGCCCGAAAATCTCCGGAATAATCTCAAAACTCTACATCGACGACAACCAGCATGTAAAAAAAGGCGATTTGCTGCTCGAAATTGATGACAGGGATTTCAAAGTCCGCTACGAACAGGCAAAAGCCTCTTATGATATGGCAATCTACCGCCAAAAGTCCGCAAAAGCCACAGAATCGGCTGCGGATATTGATTTGGCGCTGGCAAAGCAGGATTTGGACAGATATGAGGGACTTTTTAAAAAAGGCGCGGTTTCTCAGCAGGAACTCGACCGCGCGCGCTCAAAATACGAACAATCCCGCGCAAATTTAACAGGAGCAGGCGAAAACGTCTTTTCAAAAAGAAAAAACCGCGTTGCAGACGCTGATTTGGAAAGATTAAAAGCCCTGATGGAGCAGGCAAAGCTTGATTTGTCATATACAAAGATTTACGCGACAGAAGACGGAAAAATCACGAACCGCTCGGCTGAAGAGGGCGCTTATATTCACACGGGCTCGCCAATGTTCTCGCTGGTGCCTGACGAACGCTGGATTGTCGCAAATTACAAAGAAACCCAGCTGGAACACATAAAACCAGGCCAAAATGTCGAAATCAAAGTCGATGCGTACCCCGGCATAAAGTTTAAAGGGAAAGTCGATTCAATTCAGGCAAGCACCGGCGCAAAAATGAGCATGTTTCCTCCGGAAAACGCCGTCGGAAGCTATGTAAAGGTCGTCCAGAGGGTTCCTGTGAAAATAATCTTCACAGAGCCGATTGACCCGAAATACAATATTGAACCCGGCATGTCCGTTATTCCAAAGGTATTTGTAAAATGAACGCCGCAGCCCATGAAGAATGGAAACCCTCAAGAAGCCCGTGGTACAGCGCAGGCGCTGTTATGTTGACCATTTTTATGGTGGTTCTGGATTCTTCAATCGCAAATGTTGCCCTCCCCAACATCGCCGGCAGTTTTTCCGCCACGCAGGACGAATCAACGTGGGTTTTGACGAGTTATCTTGTAGCTAACGGCGTAATTATCCCCTCGACAGCGTGGTTTTCAACGCTTTTTGGGCGAAAAAATTTCCTTTTGCTCTCAACAATCCTTTTTACCGCCTCATCAGCCCTTTGCGGGATGGCGTCGAGCATGGGAATGCTGATTTTTGCCCGTGTAATTCAAGGTCTGGGCGGAGGGGCGATTATGCCAATCGGGCAGGCGGTCATGATGGAGGAATTTCCCGTCGAAGAACGCGGTGTGGCGATGTCAGTATTTGGTTTCGGGGTAATTTTTGCTCCGATTATCGGCCCGACGCTCGGAGGCTGGATTACGGACACATATTCCTGGCACTGGATTTTTCTGATTAACGTTCCTGTTGGCATAATCGCCGTTATCCTCGGAAATCTCTTCATCGAAGACCCGCCCTACGCAAGAAAAGGCAAGGTTCAAAAGGTAGATTATATCGGATTTATACTTTTGATTGTGTGGTTGTTTTCGCTGCAGGTTGTGCTCGACAACGGGCAAAAATCCGACTGGTTCGGCTCAAGATGGGTTCGGTGGACAACAGCGCTCTCTTTAAGCTGTTTTATCGGCTTCATCTGGCGGGAATTAACAACAAAAGTGCCGATTGTTGACTTAAAAGTCTTTCTTGACCGCAATTTCATCGTCGGAACCGCGCTTAATTCGGTCGTTGGCGCTGTTTTGTATTCAACTCTGGCGATTTTGCCGTTGTTTTTGCAGCATTTAATGGGTTATACGGCAACTTTGAGCGGGCTGGCGATTAGTCCGAGGGGATTTGGTTCTCTTGCAGGGCTTGTGGCGGTGGCAGTTCTTTCAAACAAGGTTGACCAGCGTTATGTGGTCATTGCGGGTATGCTTCTTCTTGCCCTGTCGAATATTATGTTCGGTTCGATGAATTTGAGCATAGGGATGGGAAATATTATTTTTCCCAACATAATTTGCGGGTTTTCTTTCAGTCTTTTGATGATTCCGTTGATGACAATCACTTTTGTGACCCTTAAAAACAGTCAGATGACCAATGCTTCCGGAATTTTTAACCTCGCAAAGAGCGTGGGCGGTGCAATCGGAACTTCTATTGTTTCGACGTTGATTCAGCGGATGGGGCAGGTTCATCAGACGCATTTAATAAGAAATTTAACCTATTCAAACCCCGCTTTTGTTGAAAAACTCGCTGCAATCCAGAGCGGAATCGCCGTTTATACAGGAGAATTCGTTGCACGGGAAAAAGCCAATTTTATGGTCTACATGCAGCTTCAGCAGCAGTCGAATTTGCTTGCATTCATGGATTGTTTTAAAATATACGCAGCGGCGGTTTTTCTGCTGACGCCGTTTGTGTTTCTGTTCAAAAAAGCGAAGTACAAAAAAGAGGGTTGATATGATAGCATCTGATTTAGTTTTAGAAAAAGCTTACGAGGTAAAATATTACGAACAAAACCTCAAAAATGAGCTAAAAGAATCGTCTTTGCTGAATTTTTTGCAGGACGCAGCGACGGTAAGCGCAGAAAACCTCGGTTTCGGGCCGTCTTTTGTGTTTTCAAATAATCTTGCGTGGTTTGTGCTCAAATATCATATTGAGCTCTCAGAACCGGTCAAAAACACCGATTCCGTAGTCATAAAAACCGAACCGCGCGGTGCGCACAGGCTTTATGCGTACAGAGATTTTGGAATTTATCTTCCTGACGGGAAAAAAATCGGCTTTGCGTCAAGCCTCTGGGCGCTTGTTGATATGGGTTCAAAAAGAATGCTCCCGATGGAAAAAGCGCTTCCTGATATGTTCAAATACGAAAAGCGCGATTCAGACCCTGATTTTGCGAAGATTCAGCCCCTTGAAAGTGAAAAAACCAGTTTTGAAAAAGAATTTGAGGTAAAATTCGACGATGTAGATGTAAACCAGCACGCAAACAACGCAAATTATATCGTCTGGGCGCTGGAATCGCTTCCTCATGAGTTCAGAATGAACCACTCACCCGCCGTAATCGATATAAAATACCGCAAAGAAATCAAAATGGGCGGAAAAATTCTTTCCCAATCACAATCAATCACCCCGAACACCACAATTCATCTCATCAGAGAAAAAGAATCCGGTGAAGAGCTTTGCTATGCACAGTTTGTGTGGAAATGATTCAACGCTTGAAAATTGCTGCAAATGATTTATAATGAAAGAAAGGGGACTTGCCCCGATTGCGGTAACAATCAGAGCAAGTGCTTCGACCCTTAGATTAACGTAGCAATTAATCTTATTAAAAGTCCTAGTACAGCTAGGGCTTTTTTAATTAACGCTCTGTTCATCCTTTCTGCTGTTTCTTCAAAAACTGTTGTGCAGTGGAGGGATTAGGTCTTACCCCCTGGGTTATATTAAAACATAAAAAAAATGCTTACAAATCGTTGCAAGCATTAAATAAACACGAGGATATTAAGAGAGAGAGAGTATATGGATAAAATTTAAATTGAGTTCGTTTTTCGGTCTATCCGGTCTAAAGTTGATATGTTTTTGTCTTCCTTTAAATTTGATATCCCTTACTCTTATATAAAGTATTTTTTTATATGAAAATTGCCTGTTTGTTTTAATAATTTTAAGAAATGTTAATAAACACCCCGAAACCCGCTCCATGAGGGTTAATTTTTATATAAAAATATGTTATACTACAAATGTAACATAAAGAAAGAGCAAAAACATGAAACGGGTACTCTTGTTGGATCAGAATAATCATCCGCTCCGGGTATGCAGCTGGAAGCGGGCGCTGGTTTTGATTCTCAAGGGGAAAGCTCAATGTGCAAAAAGTATAAGTAACATTGAAGACATCATCAACATAGACAATACCATTATACCTCGCATTATCAGGCTAAATTATGAAGTGGCAGTTCCAGATTTGGAGCTGCCTTTTAGCAGAGAAAACATTTTTACGCGTGACAACTACACATGCCAGTACTGCGGACGAAAATTCTCCGCCCATGAACTCACGCTTGACCATGTTTACCCGAAATCACGTCTGGGGCCCGATATCTGGGAGAATATCGTCACCTGCTGCAAAGAATGCAACCAGTACAAAGCCGACAAAACGCCCAAAGAAGCCGGGATGAAGCTCATGCGCCGTCCATACCGTCCTGATGGGTATTTTGAATTTGAAATGCTTAAATATGCCCCGGAAGACCGGTATTACTGGGAAAATTGGGCATGCTAAAAGTGCAGTTTATTTTTTATCAACTACTTTTATGATATGCCAGCCAAACTGGGTTTGCACGGGTTGGGAAATATCGCCGGGCTCCATTGAAAATGCAGCGTCCTCAAATTCTTTGACCATTTGTCCGCGCCTGAAGTAGCCCAAATCGCCTCCGTTCTTGCCGGAGGGGCATTTTGAATATTTTTGAGCCAGATATTCAAAAGTTATCCCGTTATCAAGCCGTTTTTCGATAAGCTGCGCCTCTTGCTCAGTATCCACAAGGATATGCTGGGCACGAACGGCAATAGCTTCTCTCGCCTCGGATTTCAAGTTTATAAACCCAAAAATTCCACAAATTAATGCAAATATTGTAAATAATCTAAAAATAGCTGTCATAAAAAACTCCTTTAATTTTTTATACAAATTATAAAACAAATTCTGCGTGCGGTCATCCTGTACATGTATTTAATCCATCCATATAAACAAAAAAAAGACCGGTCATGCCGGTCTTTATAAAAAGTTATGACATTTTTTTTACTGGATATATTCCGATTCATAGCCCTGCTGCGCGGGAGCGGAATAATCCATTGCGTTTTGCGGATAATTTGTTTTTGCCTGTTTTAATTTTCCGAGATACATTTTTCCGTTTTGAACAATCTGCTGCAGCTGCGACAAATCAGTATCAATATTGTTCAAAATCTGCTCGGCATAGTTTTCTGCGCCCTCTTTTGTTCTGAGAGCTTCGTCTTCTGCCTGAATTTTGATAGCTTTTGCTTCATCAATGGTTTTTTCGCGCAAATCCTGACATTCTGCGAGAACCTGTTCTTTAATTTTTTCAGCCTCTTTGTGAACCTGATTCAGAAGCTCGGATTCAGAAAGAATTTTTTCAGCTTCGTTTCTTGCGTCAATAATTATGCGTTCTGCGCGCTGCTGTGCCTCAATCTGGATTTCTTCGCGGCGGCGGAGGATGGATTCTGCTTCCTTGATGTCCTCGGGGATAGATGCGTCAATTCTGTCAAGAAGCGTTTCCATGTCCGAACTTTTTATAAGAACAAACCCCGGAAGAAGGTGCAAACCCTTGTCCAGTACGAAGTTAGCGCGTCCTAAAAGGTCTTTGATTCTTAACTGTGTCATAACTTTTTTACCTTTCTTATATTTTATGAAAATATTCTACCACACATGGAGGCACAAATTTTGAAATATCGCCGTTATTTTTTGCGATTTCTTTAACCGTGCTTGAGGAAATGAAGTTGTATTTTGGTTTTGTAATCAAAAATACAGTGGTAATCTCCGGTGCAAGAGCGTTGTTGGTCTGGGAAAGCTGCATTTCGTATTCAAAATCCGAAACCGCCCTCAAACCCCTAATCAGGACATTCGAGCCCTTTGCTTTTGCGTATTCGATAGTCAATCCGTCAAAACTGTCAACCTCAACGTTTTCGTAGTCTTTTACAGACTCTTTGATAAGCGCAACACGGTCAGCAGTAGGAAGAAAGCCCTTTTTTGCGTCATTCTGAAGCACAGCAATAATAACTTTGTCAAAAAGCAGGCTTGCTTTATGCAGAACATCCAGATGTCCTTTTGTTATCGGGTCAAAACTGCCCGGATAAATCGCAATTCTCATCTAATACGCGGTTTCCTTTCTCAAAAAACGGATTGTTTTTTAATAGTCTTAATTTATTATATAATGTAAAAAAAAAATATTAAGTTGTCTTCAAAAAAATTTTATTATTGTAACAATTATGTTTTAAATTTGTAGAATATTCTTAAAATTTCATAATCGAAGGGCAATTTTTTTTATTTTCAAGTTATAATTCATATAAACGGTAAAAATTATGTTAGCTGTCACAACCACCAGTAATAATAAGCCCTTTGTATTCAAATCATTTCAGGAAAAAGCCCGCACAAAAAGCTTTATCCACGATTTCAGAATGCGAAGAAGAAAAGTCACTGACGAGCCCGAGCCGTCGGTAAAACTAAAAATCGCAGCCGGCTCAATCATCGGCGCAGCTATTCCTATGGTAATTTTTGCAAAAAAACAAAAACTCGATGTTTCAAAACTTTCACAAATTTTTAATGTTAATTTTGGCTTAAAAGAAATGCTCGGGCTCACTACCGGCTCAATTCTGGGCGGCGTTTTAACCGGTATGATGTTCGACAAAAAAAATTCAAAAAAAGAAAAAACGGATGAGGGCGTTTTTCAGTTCTTAAATTCGACAATTCCGCTTTTCTTCGTTAGCGGAATACAAAAACTTTCTAAAAATTTCCCTGTCTTAGAGAAAAAACCGGTCAAAATCGGAGCAATAGGCGCAGGAATCTTCGCCAGCATGCACTGTGCAGCAAAACTTGCCAACTTTATCAACGACCCGCACAACAAAGTACCTGACAGAAAACTCGGAATGCTCGACGCGGTAGTAAATATCGACGAAGTGGCAGGCGCGCTCGTTTTAGCGGGATTTCCCATCGTAAAAACGCTCAAAATCGAAAAACTCCTGCCGTTTATCAGCGCATGGAGCGGTTATAGAGCCGGTGAAAGCAATTGAAATCCGTATCAGATTCATGTTTGACGATGTTTGCTAATTAATATATAATTATTAAGCAATAAATCATAAGGAGAGATTATATGAAAAAGATTTATGGAGTTATCATCCTTTTTGCGGCTCTCTGTTTAGGTGTAACATCTGCTTTTGCTGGTGAAAAAAACATGGTCGAAAGCTATGCTCACCCGACTATGTTTGGTTCTGCCGAGCAGGTTACAGTTTCAGCTGACGCTGCTTATGTAGTAGGCGGAAAAATGTACCGCTCTGAAAACCAGGTAGGCGTTAAAGGAAAAGACAACGTAATGGTTGATTCTTGGGTAAAAGATATCCTCGCAACCATAAAAGACAATACCGACCAAAAAGTGTTCAACCCCAAAATGCCCGTTCTTCGTTCTGAACTGGCAGTAATCCTTGCTGAAGGTCTTGCATTAAAAGACGCAAAATCCAGCAATTACACAGATATTTGCCCCAAATACTGGGCTAAAGCCTGGATTGATAAAGCTACAAACGCAAAAGTTATGATTGGCTATCCGGACAAATCTTTCCGTCCCGACCAGCCTGTAACAAAAGCTGAAGTTTTCGCTACAATCGCTACTTTGATTGAAGTTCCGACTGACAGAAGCCTTCTTATTCCTGATTTAAAAGGACACAAAATGCAATACATCCCGAAATGGGCAATTGCACCTACAAAAGAAGTCATGGCTTCACAATTGTTAGATTCTGTTCCGGATCCTGCAAAAGCAGCTTCTGCTGAATACCTTTCAAAAGAACAGGTTGCTTACATTGTTGGAACTTTAAGACAACAGTACATTTACAACTACCAGAACAGCCAGGCAGGTTCTAAACTCTCAAAATACACACCCACCTGCATTTCAATCAGACTTGATGAAAGACTGAGCGCTAAAGTTTCTAACGTAAATGACAAATTCACTGCAAAAACAACTAAAGCTGTTACACTTTCAGGTCAAAATTTCCCTGAAAACTCAACAGTTAAAGGTGTTGTAACTGAAGTACAAAGACCCGGCGTTAAAAACCCCGGATACATCAAAGTTAAATTCACAGAAATCGTAAGCGGCGACCAGTGCCTCAAATTCCCGAAAAATATCTCCGAAGCTCAGGCTTCTAAGATTAAAAACCCGAACTTTGTTGCAAGACTCTTCGGTGCTCCGCTTTCAGCAGCAGGCAGAGTTGTTGGCGTAGCTGGCAGAACCGGCGGTTCTATGGTTGACGTTGCGGCTAACGGATTGGAAAACTACGGCGACAACCTTTCCAATACTTTCGTGAACACTTTAACTCTTCACCCCGGTGAAGGCCTGAAAAGCTTCGGTACAAGCTTTATTACCCTCTTCAAAGGCATCTTTGATGAAACTAAATTGCTTGCCAGCGGTATTTTCGGTGTAGTTTACGAGCTCGGCGACGAAATCGTTTACCTCATCGTTCCTCACTGCTCAAACAATTCAAGCTTGAACCCCGGCGAAGAATTGATTATTGTTTACTAATCAAAAGTAATTCAATATTAAAAAAGGAGAACTCCGGTTCTCCTTTTTTGTTGCCAATTTCAGTCAGGACGGGCCTTTTAACATAATCTTTACATCGATATAAAGATTTTATAAGGAAATCGGGTTTTGATAAAAATTTGCTTTATAATGTGAACAAGATAAGAAAAGTAATGGAGATTTATCATGCACGCTGATTCAATTAAGTATTTTTTAACTCAACTCGAAACTGCTGACAACAAAAGCAAATCTGAAATAGAAAATATGCTCGTAAATATCGGTTCTGCTGCTGTTCCTGTTCTCGTAGAACAGCTCCAGACAGTAAAAGGTGCAGTCAGAGGCGTGGTTGCAATGAGCTTAATCAGAATCGGCGAAGCATCTATCCCTTCTTTGAAGAAGGTAGCCGAAAACAATAAAAACTTTGAATGGGTAGCACAATACCTCATTTCTGAAATCAAAGGCGAAACTAAATTCGCTGCTTAATTGAATAATATTGCATAAGAAATTATAAAAAAGGAGCAGAAAACAACTGTTCCTTTTTATTTGTTTGAATTAACCATCCGGGCACAAATCCCGCATTCACAAGCCGCATTATGAACCCTGGAATTCT
>OJMH01000141.1_pt1 | contig 109895 bp, 118 predicted proteins | sample 1597111 | NCBI WGS metagenome assembly OJMH01 (sample SAMEA2452115, study PRJEB22498) | human gut metagenome | reverse complement strand
GAATCACCCAACTATATTATATAATTTAACTATATACTTTGTATATAGTTAAAAAATTTTTTATTTATTATATAAAAAAGTCGACTATTATTAGCCGACTTTGTCTACACTCTGAGAACTAGGTTCATAATTTTGAACCTAGTTTTTTAAAAAAAAATAATACTTAAAATGAATCATTTAAATAAAAAGTTGACAAAATCCAAATTGAACTTTGTCAACAAATATTAATCTTTTTTATTTAATAAAGATAAAATAATTGGATTGAGATGTTTGGCTAATAATTCATAAGCCTTACGATTTAAATGAAGACCATCTAAAGTTAAATCTAAAGGTAAAGAAGAATTTTGATCGGCTAATAAATGATAGGCATCAAAGAAGTAAATATCGTCTTGGGTTTTAGCATAATTTGCAAGACATTCATTCAAAGATTTGATTTTTTCAATCGGACGATATTGACTTTGATCATCTCGAATATGTTCTCCTTTATAATAACAGCAAGGAGGTACACTGCAAAGAATAATTTTACAACCTTTGTTGAGTTGTCTTACATATTGAAGTCCATCGTGAATATAATCAATCGTTAATTGATTATTATAACCCCAATAAGCAACATCATTGGTTCCTATCATGATATATAAAACTTTGGGTTGTAATTTACAAACTCTTTCTTCCATTGTAATATTGATTCCTAATGATAAATCTCCTTGAATTCCTCTGTTTTTAGAAGAAAAATCTTGAAATAATTCATTTGTTGGAAACATTTGAGTAATCGAATCGCCGACAAAAACGACATCCACAGGATTGACCGGTTCTTGATACAATTGGAGTAAATGCTCTGTCCAATAAGGACTGGCTTGAAAAGGAATATGATTCATGTTAATTCACCACCACAATATTGACAATTTTATTGACAATTGCAATTACTTTTTTAATTTCTTTGTTTTCTATATATTTTTTAATTTCTTCTTTATCTAAAGCTAATTGTTTTAGTTGTTCTACTGGTGTATCTTTTGCAGTAATTAATGTTGCTCTTAATTTTCCATTGACTTGAATGGCAATAGTAACCTCTTGGTCGATAATTTTTGTAGGGTCATAAGTTGGCCATGGCTCGTAAGTAATGGATTGTTGATGTTGATATTTTTCCCACATTTCTTCACAAATATGAGGTGTTACAGGATACATCAATTTAATAAATCCTAATACATATTCTTTATAAATGGTCTTTGCTTTATAGGCTTCATTAATAAAAATCATCATTTGAGCAATGGCTGTATTGAATTGAAGATTTTGGAAGTCTTCTGTTACTTTTTTAACTGTTTGATGATAAACCTTATCTAAAGCACCATCATTGGTTTCACTCATTTTACTTTGATATTCTTTTTCCATAAAGAGACGATAAACTCTATCAATAAAGCGACGACTGCCTTCAAGACCTTGTGTTGACCAAGGCAAAGAAGCTTCTAATGGTCCCATAAACATTTCATACATCCGTAAAGTATCGGCTCCGTATTGAAGAACAATTTCATCTGGATTAATGACATTACCTCTGGACTTAGACATTTTTTCGTTATTTTCACCTAAAATCATTCCTTGATGGAAAAGTTTTTGGAATGGCTCTTTGGTTTTAACAATTCCTAAATCATAGAGAACCTTATGCCAAAAACGAGCATAAAGCAAATGTAATACAGCATGTTCTGCACCACCAACATATAAATCAACAGGTAACCAATGTTCTAAAAGTTTTGGGTCTCCAATCATCTCTTTATTTTTGGGGTCAATAAAACGTAAATAATACCAGCAAGATCCAGCCCATTGAGGCATGGTGTTGGTTTCTCTTCTTCCTTTTTTACCATTGATTTCAACATTTAACCAATCCGTAGCATGAACTAAAGGAGATTCAATACTTCCTGATGGCTTGTATTCTTTTAAATTAGGAAGTTTTAAAGGAAGTTCTTCAGGCTTTAAACAATAAATAGAGCCATCCTCCATATGGACAATAGGAATGGGTTCTCCCCAATAACGTTGTCTAGAAAATAACCAATCGCGAAGTTTATAATTGACTTTTTTATAACCTGCTTTTTTAGCGATTAAATCTTGTAAAATGGCTTCTTTTGCATCCTTAATATTGAGTCCATTAGCATAAGAAGAATGAATATGTTTTCCATCCTCAACATAGGCTTGAGTAGAAACATCTCCTTCAATGACTTGAATCATTTCTAAATGATATTTTTTAGCAAATTCATAATCTCTTTGATCATGGCAAGGAACAGCCATAACAGCACCCGTTCCATAAGAGGCTAGAACATAATCTCCGATATAAATGGGGATTTTTTTATCATTGACAGGATTGATAGCATAAGCTCCAGTAAAAACACCCGTTTTATCTTTATTTAATTCTGTTCTTTCTAAATCTGATTTTGAAGCGCATTGTTGTACATATTGATGAACTTCATTGATATGATCAGGTGTTGTGATTTTTTTAATTAAAGGATGTTCAGGAGCTAATACACAATAAGTGGCGCCAAATAAAGTATCGACTCTTGTGGTAAAAACTTCAAAAGTTTGATCACTTTGATCAATTTTAAAAATGATGACGACTCCTTCACTTTTACCAATCCAATTTTTTTGCATTTCAATGGTAGCACTAGGCCAGTCTAATGTATCCAAATCTTGCAAAAGTCGATCGGCATAATCTGTAATTTTTAATACCCATTGTTTCATTGGTTTACGAACAACGGGATATCCGCCACGTTCAGAAACACCATTGATAACTTCTTCGTTTGCAAGAACAGTGCCAAGTTCTTCGCACCAATTGACCGGTTTTTCATCAATATAAGCTAAGCCTTTTTCATATAGTTTGGTAAAAATCCATTGCGTCCATTTATAATAATCAGGATCTGTTGTTGCAATTTCGCGATCCCAGTCATAGCTTAAACCTAAAGATTGAATTTGTTTTTTAAAGGTAGCAATATTTTTATAGGTAAAATCGCCAGGGTGATGGTTGGTATTAATGGCATATTGTTCAGCAGGCAGACCAAAAGCATCCCAACCCATTGGATGTAAGACGTTAAATCCTTGCATTCTTTTCATTCTAGCAATAATGTCGGTAGCGGTATATCCTCTAGGATGACCAACATGAAGACCAGCTCCTGAAGGATAGGGGAACATATCTAAAATGTAATATTTAGGTTTTGAAAAGTCTGTTGTATCGGTTTTAAATGTTTTTTCTTTTTCCCAGCGTTCTTGCCATTTTTTTTCAATTTCTAAATGATTATAAGCCATAATTTAACCCTCCTTGAAATAAAAAAACGTCCTTAATTTTTCTAAGGACGCTTGACGCGCGGTACCACCTTAGTTCATACATTGCTGTATGCGCTTTAAAGTATGTTCAAGTTGCTCCACGGTTAATTTCCTAAATATTCATATCATCTTCCAGCAAACCAATGACTCTCTGTAATGAATTTAGATAGTACTTCTTCGCTTCATCGCAAGGCTATTGTATCATTAGCCAAAAAATTTGGCAATATTTTATTCTTTTTTTTCAAAAAAAGAAAGATGACTTAAACGACGATCCAACTCAACTAAAAAATCATGTTCTGTGGTTTGAATAGGATAAGTCATTGCAAAACGTACAGCAGGTTCGGCTTCGTCCCATGGAATGGTATAGATTCCTGCTTGATAAAGCAAATAAAGAGAAAAATCTTCTGCTGTTTTAAAAGTAGATGGGATTTGAACATATAAATAAAAAGTAGCCTCTGGAACTTTACAATGCAAATGATGTTTATTTAAAATGGCAGCAACTTGAGTTAAACGTCGATAATAGTGTTCTTTTAATTGAGGTAAGGTATGGGATTCATTTTCAAATGCTTTCATAGCGGCATATTGAATGGGAATATATTGTCCAGAGTCCATGTTGTCTTTTACTTCTTTTAAAATATGCATGAGTTTTTCGTTTGCAACCATAAATCCGATTCGAAATCCCGTCATATTGAAGGCTTTAGAAAGGCTATGCACTTCAATACAATAGTTTTCACTATCAGGAATGGAAAAAATACTTAATGGTTCCGTATGATAAGTAAGTGGTCCATAAACACAATCATTGACAATCAAAAAGCCATATTGCTTTGCTTTTTTTAGAAGTTGAACATAGAATTCTTTGGTCGCTATCGCACCTGTTGGAGAGTTTGGATAATTTACTAAAAAAATCTTTGTTTTTTGATAAATTTCTACGGGAATACTCTCTAGATTTGGTAAGTATTGATTTTGCTTTGTTAAAGGAACTTCATAAATTTTTCCTTTTAACCATTTTGCCATTGTTGGTAAAACTTGATATCCTGGGGTTGTACAAATTACCACATCTTCATCACTAACAAAGGCAAAAGGGATAATACATAAAGCACTTTTAGCGCCAATGACATGATTAATTGCAAGATGCTGTTTGTCACAATCAATTTGATAAATTTCTTTTAAATGTTTTTTTGCAGCCGCTTTGAAGGGCTCTATTCCATTATCCGCATAGACGCGATTTTCATAAATATAAGCTTGTTTCGTTAATTCATCTAAAACAGCAATCGGTGGCATTTGATCACTTTCACCAATACCAAAGTCTAAAATAGGATAGGGAGCCTGCTTTAAATATTGTTTTTTAATCTGACTAAATTTTTCAAATTTATAATAACTGGTTTTAAAAAAATCTTTTCCACCCAATCGTGTTGAAATCAACTCATTATCATTCATTATCTATCTCTCCTTTGTATAAAAAATGAACAGGGCCCTTTAAAAAATAGCCTTCATTATTTACAAAAACTTCAAGAATACCTCCTGGGACATGAATCTTTAAATTATTTTTACAGAGTTGAAATTGATAAAGAAGATAAAAACAAGCTAAAGCGCCACTGCCACAAGATTGCGTTTCTTGAACACCATATTCATAAACACGCATTTTGATATTTTCTTTATCTATTTGCTGAATCACTTCAATATTGCAATGATTTTCTTTTGAAAAATTTTTTAATTTTTCATCAAAGAAAAACGAGTCAATATGATCGGTGAATTGGACAAAATGTAAATTACCTACATCGATAAAATAACCGGGGAAATCCTTATTTTTTTTCTTAATAAAGCAAGGAGATTGCATGGATAACTGTGCATAGTCTTTTTTTAAATAAGAAAGATAAATTTCTTTTTCTAAAACTTGAACTTTATGGTTGCTTTGTGCAGTTAAATCATAGAGTAGATGAGATACACAACGCAAACCATTTCCGCACATTGCTGCTTTTGAACCATCTTTGTTATAAATAGTAATGATTCGTAATTGGTCAATATTAATGATTCCATCAGCACCAATTCCTTGATGAACATCACATAACTTTTGCACTTGTTGTGGTTCAAATGTTTGATTTAATGTTAAAATAAAATCATTTTGTGTTGCTTCATATTTATAAAATTGCATTTTCATTCTCCTTGATAGCAGATAATGCGATTTCAATAGCATTACTTGCTGCTCCTTTTAATAGATTATCACTGACTAGATAAAAGGATAAAGCATGATGATCTATTTTTCTAATTCGACTGATAAATACTTCTAATTGGTTGACACAATTGGTATTGATAGGTAATAATTTTTTAAATACTTTTAAATTTTTTTGCTTTTTAAGGCTTTTAATTGCCTGATCGACATTGACTTCTTTTTCAAATTCAACATAGACCGATTCACAGTGACAATTTAGGGTTGGAACACGTACACAGGTAGGAAATATTTTAATCTTCTTTTCTAAAATTTTTTGTGTTTCCTCAATGATTTTTTCTTCTTCGGTGGTATGATTGGAATCTAATAAAGAACCAACTTGAGGAATACAATTGAATGCCATTTGATATTTTATTTTACTTTTTAAAGATGGGAAATAAGGACTACTATAAGATAAATCATCTAAAAATGAACGGGTTTGTCGCTTTAAATCTTGCATCGCTTGATAACCGATTCCAGATACGGATTGATAGGTTGATACGACAACTTTTTGAATCGAAAATAGAGCATCTAATGGTTTTAAAACACTACATAAAATACTTGTGACACAATTTGGATTGGCAATTAATTGAGGGTGATTAGCTAAAAGGTGAGTGTTTACTTGAGAAACAATAAGAGGGACTTGTTCATTTAATCGATAAAAAGAGCTATTATCAATGACTAAACAGTGCTTTTTTAAAGCGATAGGAACATATTTTTGCGAGATTTGTTCATCTGTACAAAAAAAGCAAATATCTTTTCCATCAAAAGAAGATTCTTTAAGTTCTTGCACTGTGTAGATATAGTGCTGATAACGAATTAATCTTCCAGCACTTTTCTTTGAAGCGAAAACTTCAATGTTTTTAAAGGGAAAATTGAATTTGTGAAGCCATTTTAGACATTGTTGGCCGACGGCGCCAGTAGCACCAATAATTGCAATTGAATATTTTTTCATAATTTAACTCCTAAATAGGGAAGAACAGACGATATGAAAGATTTCGTTTTCATTGTGGTGATGCGTGGTAATTTCTATCGTTTCTCCTAAACAAAGCAATAAATCATAAGGAATATTATTTTCAAATAAAATTTTTTTAATAAATAAAATATTTGTAAATCCATCAATGTAAATCTTATTGTTTAAAATATTGACTGAAAGAGAACTATCTCCTTTTTTTTCATCTATTAGAGTTCCTTCGTTACATAAAGCAAAATGTTTGATTCGCAAAGCAATTTGATATTCTTTTGCTTTTTTTAAAGCATCTAACTGTAATAAATTAGAGCCATGTTTAGCAAATAAAATCATTTTATCATATCCCACATGGGCTAAGATTTTATTGTTTGAAAAATACTTAGGATTGCATAAACTAACACCAGCAACATCTTTAAAAAAGGTGACCTCAGAAACGTTTAACATTTTTGCTAGCAATACGGCAGTTAAGTCACTTCCACCACGATTTAAAGAAACGATTTTATGATTTTGATCTATTGCTGTAAATCCTGGACAAATTAACAAATCACATTGCTTTAATTTTTGCTCAATGATGGTAGGATTTAAATTCGTAATTTGAGTTTGCTCTTTTTCTTTTATGACTTCAATTCCAATTTCTTCAGGATAAAGAAAATCACAATTGACGTATAAATTTTTTAATTCATTACAAATGATAAACGTACTAATCATTTCGCCTGTTGTCAAAAGACGTTCTTGCATATAATAATCCGTATTATGATGAATTAGATTTAGTAGTTGATCAGTTGCATAAGGAGTGTCTTTAATTGCAGAAACAACGATAATTTTTTTCTCTTTATCTTCTTTTAAATGTTTATAAATGCTTTTTCTTGTCGTTTCATTTTTTAAAATATTACCACCATATTTGTAGATCTTCATATCTCTGCCACCACCATCATTTCAATATATGTTTTAGAATATAAATAGTTTCTTGTTTTTTAATGTTCTTCTTGTTTGTAAAAAAAGAAACGTTTAAAATAAAAATGGAGGGGAATAAGTGATGATTCAGCAAGGCTTGAAAAATTATTTTAAAAATCTGAAACATTTCTTTACTCCTTTGGGTACTTTACTTTTAGGAATCGTTTTAGGGTGTTCAATAGCTATTCCTGGAATGATTCAATCCATAAAAACCATGATTGCTGAAATCAATTCACTTTCAAGTGAAATTCATTTAGATTTTCACCAATTTCAAAATAATTTGTTACAAAATTTACAAGTTCTTAATTGGGCAGAGCCTTTAGAAACAATTGAGTTAATTTGTAGTAAAGAGTGGCTTATTTCTACATTTAAAGATTGTTTAAATGGTTTACTTGGAGAAAACTTTACTACTTATGGTCAACAGATTTCTGGGTTTATTTCACATTGTATCCAAGATTTTCATTCCTTTTTTATTGTGTTTATCATTTGTATTTTATTCAGTTTGATTGCAGGCTTTCTTTTAACAAAATTTTTAGTTCGTAGAACCATTGCGAAAAGATCATGGTGGAAATTTATTTTACATTGGTTGATTGATGCCATTTTATCGACAACTTTGGTTTTTTTAAGTGGTTGGTTTTTTATTATTTGGCAGCCAAGTGGCTGGCTTAGTATGGCGCTTTCTTTAATTCTTTTTGGCGCAATTAGTTTAATTGAAGCTTATTTTATTCAAGGATTCAAAAAAGTTTCGTTTAAGCAAATCGTAAATTTTAAAAATATTGGGGGCTTTCTTTTAACCAATTTCCTTATCTTTTTAATCGCGATGGCTTTTACTTGGTGCATCCAATGGATTTTAAATCCTATCATGGCTCTATTTGTTGGTATTTCTTTATTTGAAATCGCCTTTTTAGTTGTTAGTATGGATGCAGAATCTTATGTTCAAAGTCGTTGCACTTAATTACATTTTGAACTTTTTAAAAAGAAAACAAAAAGTATTGTAAATTATTTTTAATTTGTGTAAAATAAATAAGAACCATGTTAGGAGTTGAAAAAATGAGTAGAAAAGTTAGAAATATCATTTTTTATATTTTTATTGGTTGTGTTGCAACATTATTTTTATTAGCTTTTATAGTTGGGATTATTTATGGCTTTGCAGGTGCTGGAAGTAAAGTAGTTATTGGTTTACGTAATTTCTTTATTGCTTTAGGTAATGCGGATGCCTCTTTTGTTAAATATTCGCCTTATATTTGTATTGGCGCAGGATTAGTTTTAACATTTAGTTTTTATAAAAAGTACAATACTAGAATTAATTAGCACTTGGGTTTCCAGTGCTTTTTTTTAAAGGAGAGAAAAAATGAAAGCGTTAATCACTGGAGCTAGTAGTGGCATTGGGAAAGCCGTTGCCATTGAGTTGGCTCAAAAAAATATAGATTTAGTTTTAGTTGCTCGAAGACAAGAGGCTTTAGAACAATTAAAGAAAAGTTTACAATCTTATCCCATTCATATTGATGTATTTCCTTGTGATCTAAAAGATGAAAAAAAATGTAAACAACTTGTCCAACAATTTAGTGATGCGCAAATTCTTATTAATAATGCGGGTTTTGGTGACGCGGGTGATTTTTTAAATACATCTTTAGAAAAAGAGTTAGAAATGATTGATGTGAATATTAAAGCCATGCACATTTTATTAAAAACATTTACTCAACATTGGAAAACACAAAAACAAGAGGCTTATGTTTTGAATGTAGCTTCTTTAGCTGCATTTCAAGCAGGGCCTAAAATGGCAACTTATTATGCAACAAAGGCTTATGTTTTACATTTAAGCGAAGCTGTAGCTTTTGAATTAAAAAAAGAAGAGTTACCCATTCATATTTCAACGTTATGTCCAGGTCCTGTTGCTACTGAATTTAATCAAGTAGCAAATGTAAAATTTCATGTCAAAGAATTATCTCCACAAAAAGTGGCAAAACTTGGTGTAAAAGGAATGTTTAAAAACAAAGCAATTATCATTCCTGGATTAAAAGGAAAATTAGGAATTTTCTTTTCTCGATTCATCTCTAGAAAAATGGCACAACGCGTTGTCTATCGAGTGCAAGAAAAAAAGATAAATGGAAAATAAATGCAAGAGCGAATCTTGCATTTTTAATTTTATAATTAAAAAAAAAAAGAAAAAATGAAATAAAAAGTAAAAAAAACTTGTCATTTAGAATTAAATTTGATAAAATAGCAAATGTCAGTGTGGCGATGACGTCCGAGGTTGTCGGAACGCGATAAAACGTTGTCATTGAGCGTGCCGGGTTTTCGGATCGAGCAAGTCTAAGCTAGAACTAGGCGAAAGGAGAAAAAATTAATGGCAAAAAGTAAAAAAATTAGAATCAGATTGAAAGCCTATGATCACAAAACTTTAGATAGTTCTGTGGCAAAAATCATAGAAGCTGCAAAGAGTACAGGAGCGGTTGTGGTTGGTCCGATTCCTTTACCAACAGAAAAACAAGTTTATACGGTTTTACGTGCGGTTCATAAATACAAAGACTCACGTGAACAATTTGAAATTAGAACACACAAAAGATTACTTGATATCGTTAATCCAACCCCAAAAACAATGGACACCCTAACGAACTTAGTTTTACCAAGTGGTGTAGATATCGAAATCAAATTATAAGTTGTGAGGAGGAGAAAAAATGAAGGCTATTTTAGGTAGAAAAGTTGGCATGACTCAAGTCTTTGCAACGGATGGTACTTTGATTCCTGTAACTGTAGTTGAAGTCTTACCTAATGTTGTTTTACAAAAAAGAACATTAGAAAAAGATGGATATGAAGCCGTACAACTTGGTTATGAAGATAAAAAAGAAAAAAATGCAACAAAAGCTGAATTAGGTCATGTTAAAAAAGCAAATACCACTCCTAAAAGATTCATTAAAGAAGTGCAAGGCGATGAAATGAATGCTTATGAAGTGGGAAGTCAAGTGACTGTTGACTTATTCAAAGTTGGAGAATTAGTTGATGTCATTGGCGTGAACAAAGGAAAAGGATTCCAAGGTTCAATTAAACGTCATGGATATAGTAAAGGACCGATGGGACATGGTTCTGGATATCATCGTGGAATTGGTTCTATTGCTACTAGTGGTCGTACGAATAACCGCGTTCACCCAGGAACAAAAATGCCTGGGCATATGGGAAATGCTCAAACTACGATTTTAAATTTACAAGTTGTTGCTGTAGATGCACAAAAGAATGCAATGTTAATTAAAGGAGCAATTCCAGGACCTAATCGTGGATTAGTTACAATTCGTTCGGCTGTAAAATATACAAAACATGTTCCTGCAGCAAAAACACTTTTTGTAAGAAGTGCTCAAGCTGAATAAGGAGGTCGAGTGAAATGGAAATGAAATATGATGTTTTAAATAAAAATGGTGAAAAAGTAAAAGACTATACACTTTCAGAAAACATTTTTGGTGTTGAATATCATCAACAAGTTGTTTTTGATGCCATTATGGTTGCAAGAGCAAACGAACGTCAAGCAACAGCTAAAACCAAAAAGAGAAGTGAAGTTCGTGGTGGTGGCAAAAAACCTTTCCGTCAAAAAGGAACTGGTCGTGCTCGTCAAGGGTCTTCTAGAGCTCCTCAAATGGTCGGTGGGGGAAATGTTTTTGGTCCTACAGGAAACCAAAACTTCAAAATCAAACAAAATCGTAAAGAAGCTCGTTTAGCTTTAAAATCTGTTTTAAGTGAAAAAGTTTCAGAAAAAGATTTAATTATTGTTGATTCTTTTGATTTAGAAACACCAAAAACCAAAGAATTCGCAAGCATTTTAAAAAATGTTCATGCAAAAGATAAAGTTTTACTTGTTGTCGATGATGAAGATCGCGCAACGATTTTATCTGCAAGAAATATTGAAAATTTAAAAGTAGTTGGTCCTAGAGGAATTAATGTTTATGATATCGTTAAGCATCATTCCTTAATTGTCAGTGAAAAGGCACTAACAACAATTGAGGAGGTATTTCAATAATGGCTAGAGCAAAAAAAGCAGAAAAACCTGCTGTAGAAAATAATAAAAAGATTGTTGATAAATATTTTGATGTCATTATTAAACCATTAGTTACTGAAAAAACAATGAAGTTAACACAACAAGAAAATAAAATTACGGTTGTGGTTGCTAAAAATGCTTCGAAAAATGAAATTAAAGATGCATTTGAAGCTATCTTTGGAGTTAAGGTAGCAAAAGTCAATACGGTTCGTGTAAATCCTAAAGCAAAAAGAATGGGCCGTTATGAAGGACAAGTTCCTGGCTATAAAAAAGCTATTGTTAAATTGGCAGAAGGTCAAAGTTTGGACCTTTATAAAGAAGCCGCACAATAAAGGATACTTACTTTGTGAACTAAAAATTATAGGAGGAAGAAAAAATGGGTATAAAAACATTTAAACCTGTTACGCCAAGTAGACGTAACATGACTCAATTAACCAATGATGAAATTACTAAAAGCACTCCTGAAAAAAGTTTGTTAATGTCATTTAACAAAAAAGGTGGACGTAATAATCAAGGTCAAATTACTTGCCGTCATAAAGGTGGCGGACATAAACAAAAATATCGTATCATTGATTTTAAAAGAGAAAAAGATGGAATCAATGGAAGAGTTGCAGCAATTGAATATGATCCCAATCGTTCTGCAAATATTGCTTTAATTTATTATGTTGATGGTGAAAAAAGATATATTTTGGCACCAAAAGGAATTAAAGTGAATGATGTTATCGTTTCTGGAGAAAAGACAGATATCAAAGTCGGAAATGCTTTACATCTTATCAATATTCCAGATGGGGAATTTGTTCATAACATTGAATTACATCCAGGTCGCGGAGGACAACTTATCCGTAGTGCTGGAACAAGTGCTCAAATTTTAGGTAAAGAAGGAAGATTTGTCACTTTACGTATGGCAAGTGGCGAAGTTCGTAAAATTCTTGGTACTTGTAAAGCAACCATTGGTGTTGTTGGCAATGATGAATACAATCTTGTAAATTTAGGAAAAGCTGGTCGTAGTAGATGGTTAGGCATCCGCCCAACTGTTCGTGGTTCAGTTATGAATCCTAATGATCACCCTCATGGTGGTGGTGAAGGAAAATCGCCAGTAGGCAGACCTTCTCCAATGACTCCTTGGGGTAAAAAGGCACTTGGTGTCAAAACTCGTAAAAGTAAAAAATATTCTAATAAGTTAATTATTAGACGGAAAAACGATAAATAAGGGGGAGAGAGAACATGGCACGTAGCATTAAAAAAGGACCTTTTGCAGATAAGCATTTATTAAAAAAGGTAGATGCACTCAATGCGTCAGGAAAAAAAGAAGTTATTAAAACTTGGTCAAGAAGATCAACTATCTTCCCATCATTTGTTGAACACACATTTGCTGTATATAATGGACATGAACATATTCCAGTTTATGTAACTGAAGATATGGTTGGACATAAATTAGGTGAATTTGCTCCAACTAGAACCTATAAAGGACATACTGGTCATACAGCAGAAGATAAAGCTGCAAATGCAGCTAAAAAATAAGGAGGAATGAAACAATGGAAGCAAAAGCAAGTGTAACAAATATCCGAATCACTCCTCAAAAAGCAAAATTAGTTGTCGATTTAGTTCGTGGAAAAAATGTACAAGATGCTTTAGATTTACTTTCTTTTACTAATAAATCTACATCACCTGTTTTATCTAAACTAATTAAATCAGCAACAGCAAATGCAACAAACAATTTCAAAATGGATGAAACGAAATTGTATATTAAAGAAATATGGGTAGGACCTGGCAGAACTTTAAAAAGATTTAGACCAGCCAATAAAGGTAGCGCTCATAAAATTTTAAAAAGAACTTGCCATATCAATATTGTGGTAAGTGATGAAAGATAGGAGGAAATAAACAGCATGGGTCAAAAAGTAAGTCCAGTAGGATTAAGACTAGGAATCAATAGAGATTTTGAATCTAAATGGTATGCTGATAAAGAATTTGGAACTTTTTTAATTGAAGATATCAAGATTCGTGAATATTTAGAATCAAAATTGAAAGATGCTGCTCTTTCAAAAGTCGATATTGAAAGAACAAAAACTGCTATCACATTAAACATTCATGTTGCTCGTCCTGGTGTAGTTTTAGGACAAGATGGCGCAAAATTAGAAGTACTTAAAAAGGAATTGAAAAAGATTGTTAAAAACAAAGATTTAAAAGTCAATGTTGTAACCGTTCAAAATCCTGATTTAGTGGCTATCTTAGTAGCACAAAGTATTGCTGAACAATTAGAAAAACGTCAATCCTTTAGAACGGCTCAAAAGAAAGCCATTCAACGCGTAATGAAAGCTGGAGCTAAAGGAATTAAAACAGAAGTCAGTGGAAGACTTGGAGGTACAGATATTGCTCGTAGTGAAGGATATAGTGAAGGAATTGTTCCTTTACATACTTTACGTAGTGATATTGACTATGCCGTTGCAGAAGCACATACAACCTATGGTCGTTTAGGGGTTAAAGTTTGGATTTGTCGCGGAGAAATTATTCCTACAAAAGAAACGAAAGCCGATTCTTCTACTGAAAAGAAAGGAGAATAAGCCTATGTTAATGCCAAAAAGAACGAAATATAGAAGACCTCACATTTTAAAATATGAAGGTCATTCCAAAGGTGGAAATGAAGTTTCCTTTGGTGAATGGGGATTACAAGCAACTTCTGGTGCGTGGATTAGTGATCGTCAAATTGAAGCTGCACGTATTGCAATTACTCGTTATACCAAAAGAGGTGGTAAAGTATGGATTCGTATTTTCCCACAACTTGCTAAAACGAAAAAACCACTTGAAGTCAGAATGGGTTCTGGTAAAGGCTCTCCTGAACTTTGGGTAGCTGTTGTTAAAGAAGGTAAAGTTATGTTTGAAATTGGTGGAGTGCCAGAAGCAGATGCCAAAAAAGCATTAAAATTGGCCTCTTATAAATTGCCAGTAGACACAAAAATTGTGGCTAGAAAAAAAGTAGGTGAAGAATAATGACAGTTGCTGAAATTAGAGAAATTCAAACTCCAGATTTGATTAAAAAAGTAAGTGAATTAAAGCAAGAATTATTTGCACTTCGATTCCAACAAGGTACAGGACAACTTACTGAAACTGGAAAAATTCACGAAGTAAAAAAGACAATTGCTAGAATTCTTACAATCTTAAAAGAAAGAGAAATGGAAAAGGAGGACGTATAATATGGAAAGAAATCGTAGAAGAGTTATCGTAGGAACAGTTGTTTCAACTAAAAACTTAAAAACCATTACGGTTGAAGTTTCTTTAAGTGAAAAACATCCTCTTTATAAGAAAAATTTTAAATCAACGAAAAAATATAGAGCTCATGATGAACATGGCGAAGCAAAAGTAGGAGATATTGTAAAAATTGCAGAAACAAGACCATTATCTGCTACGAAACGTTTCCGCCTTGTTGAAATTACAAAAAGAGCCGAAGAAGTTCAATAGAGGAGGCGCAAATCATGATACAAAATTTAAGTCGATTAGTCGTAGCTGATAATTCAGGTGCACGTGAAGTGATGGCTTTCCGTCTTCTTGGTGGTTCTAAAAGAAAATTTGCAAGTATTGGTGACGTTGTCATTTGTTCTGTTAAAACGGCTGCACCAAATGCTGAAATCAAAAAGGGAGACATTGTTCGCGCAGTAGTTGTTCGGACAAAAAAAGGCGTTCAACGTGAAAATGGTTCACACATTTCTTTTGATGATAACGCAGTAGTTATTATTAAAGAAGATGGAACTCCACGCGGAACTCGGGTTTTTGGACCAGTTGCTCGTGAACTTCGTGATAAGGGAGAAAGTTATATGAAAATCTTATCCCTTGCTCCAGAAGTATTATAGTGGAGGTAACAATATGAAAATCAAAAAAGGCGATAAAGTGATGGTCATTACAGGCCATGAAAAAGGAAAAGAAGGCGTTGTTACAAAAGCTTTTCCAAAAGAAGAAAAAGTCATCGTTGAAGGTTTAAATATGGTTACAAAACACAATAAACCCAATCAACAAAATACAGAAGGAACCATTACAAAACAAGAAGCTCCAATTCATGTTTCTAATGTAATGATTCTTGATCCAAAAACAAAAAAACCAGTTCGTGTTGGTTATGCTTTTGAAGAAGTAAAAGGAAAAAAAGTAAAGGTTCGCATTTCTAAAGGAAAAAATGCGTCTGGCGCTAAATTAGACTAGGAGGTAAAAACATGGCAGAAAAAACAAGTGAAGAAAAAGTTGTAAAAAAGCCTAGAACTACCAAAAAAGTAGCTGAAGAGGTCTCTGCTGATGCTCCAGTAAAAAAAGCACCAGTAAAGAAAACAACAACGACAGCAAAAAAAGCAACAACGACAACGAAAAAAACAACAACAACGAAAGCAAAAACTACAACTGCAAAGGAAGAAAAAGTTGTTGCAGAGAAAGTAGATGTTCAACCTTATAAGATTCCTGTAAAAGCCAATCCTAAGAAAGAACATTCTGCAATTGTTTTACGTTATAAAAATGAAATTGCACCTCATTTAATGAAAAAGTTTAATTATAAATCAGTGATGGAAATTCCTCATCTTGAAAAAATTGTCTTAAATATGGGTGTAGGAGATGCAACATCTAATTCTAAATTGATTGATGCTGCTTTTGAAGATTTAAAAATGATTGCTGGTCAACAACCAATCATTACCAAAGCAAAAAAATCAATTGCTACATTTAAAGTAAGAGAAGGAATGCCAATTGGTGTTAAAGTGACTTTACGTGGCGATAGAATGTATGATTTCTTAAATAAATTAATTAATATTGCTTTACCACGTGTTCGTGATTTCCATGGTGTTTCAGCAAATGCTTTTGATGGTCGTGGAAATTATACGTTAGGAATTAAAGAACAATTAATTTTCCCTGAAATTAATTACGATAAAGTTGTAAAAGTACGTGGATTAGACATTGTTATTGTTACAACTGCAAAAACAGATGAAGAAGGCCGCGAATTATTAAAAGAATTCGGTATGCCTTTTGAAAGATAAGGAGGACAAAACATGGCAAAAAAATCAATTATCGCAAAACAAAAAAGAAAACAAAAATTTCCTGTACGCGAATATACAAGATGTGAACGTTGTGGACGTCCTCATTCTGTAATTCGTAAATTTAAATTATGTCGTATTTGTATTCGTGAACTAGCTTATAAAGGTCAAATTCCAGGCCTTAAGAAGTCTAGTTGGTAATAAAGGAGGAGTAGAACATGGCAATGACAGATCCAATTGCGGATATGCTAACTCGTATTCGTAATGCTAATCAATTAAAATATGAAACCGTTTCTATGCCATCTTCAAAAGTAAAATGTACCATCGCGTCTGTTTTACTCAATGAAGGTTATATCTTAGATTATAAGGTTGAGGGTGATGTTAAAAAAGTTTTAACTCTTACTTTAAAATACGGTGCAAATGGTGAAAGAGTTATCACCAATTTAAAAAGAATTTCTAAACCAGGATTAAGAGTAACTGTTGGTGCAGATAACTTACCAAAAGTTTTAAATGGTTTAGGAATTGCTATTATTTCAACATCACAAGGAATTATGACAGACAAAGCAGCACGTGCTAAAAACATTGGCGGCGAAGTGCTAGCTTATGTTTGGTAGGAGGGAAATATGTCACGTATTGGAAATAAACATATCGATCTTCCAGAAGGCGTAGAAGTTTTAGTCAATGGTCATGAAGTGACTGTTAAGGGACCGAAAGGAACTTTAACGAAATCTTTTAACAATTTAGTTGAAATTGAAGTCAAAGATAATCAAGTGTTTGTTCGTCGCGTCAATGAAACAAAACCAGCTAAACAAATGCATGGAACAACGCGTTCTATTATTAATGGAATGGTAAAAGGGGTTCATGAAGAATTTAAAAAGATTTTATTGATTACAGGAACTGGATATCGTGCTCAAATGGAAGGAAAAAATTTGGTTTTAAATTTAGGTTATTCTCATCCTATCACGATTCCAAGTGTAGAAGGAATTAAAATTGAAGTCGTATCACCAACAGAAGTTCATGTCAGTGGATGTGATAAAGAAGCAGTTGGTCAAGTTGCTGCTCAAATTCGTGCAAAAAGAGGACCTGAACCTTATAAAGGTAAAGGAATTCGCTATAGCGATGAAATTATTAGACGTAAGGAAAGCAAAAAAGCTGGCAAATAGCCATTAAGAAAGGAAGAAGGAAATTATATGATTAAAAAGATTTCAAAAAATGTAGCACGTCAAAAACGGCATCTAAGAATTCGAAATAAGATTTCTGGAACTCCAGAATGTCCTCGTCTAAGTGTTTATCGTTCTAATTCTCATATGCACGTACAAATTATTGATGATGTGAACCAAAAAACTTTAGTTTCATCTTCAACACTTGCCTTAAAATTACAAAATTGTGGAAATGTTGAAGGAGCTAAATTAGTTGGTGCAGATATTGCAAAAAAAGCTTTACAAGCAAATATTAAAAAAGTAGTATTTGATCGTAGTGGCTATTTATATACTGGCCGTGTGAAAGCTTTAGCAGAAGCTGCTAGAGAAAACGGCTTAGAATTTTAGGAGGACAAACAATGGAAGAAAACAAAGTAAAACCTGTTGAACAACCCAAAGCAGATACAGTACGCCATTCTCATGGAGCAAAAAAACCTTTTAATAAAGGTCAACGCCGTCCTCGTCAAGATAGAAATGATCAATTTGAAGAAAGAACGGTTGCTGTCAATCGTGTTTCTAAAACTGTTAAAGGTGGACGTAAAATGCGCTTTGCATCTTTAATTGTTGCTGGCGACCATAAAGGTCATGTCGGCATGGGAACCGGAAAAGCAAACGAAGTACCAGATGGAATCAAAAAAGCAAGTGAAAAAGCTAGAAAAAATCAAATGACGGTTCCTATGGTTAAAGGTGGAACAATTCCTCATGCAGTTGTTGGAAAACATGGGGCTTGTCGTGTGTTTTTAAAACCTGCTCCTGAAGGTACAGGAGTTGTAGCTGGTGGACCTGTTCGTGCCGTATTAGAACTTGCTGGAATTACAAATATTTATTCTAAAGTTTATGGTTCTCGTACAGCGATTAATATGGTTCGTGCTACAATTAATGCTATTGAAAATTTAAAAACAATAGAAAAAGTTGCCGCTTTAAGAGGTAAAACGGTAAAAGAAATTAAATATTAATTCTTCAATGTATCTAGAATAGGAGGTGCAACACATGAAACTAAATGAATTAAAATATACACAAGGCGCTCGTAAAAAGGGTGTTCGAGTAGGAAGAGGAATAGCTTCTGGATGTGGAAAAACTTCTGGAAGAGGAATGAACGGTCAAAACAAACGCAGCGGTGGCGGAGTAAGACCTGGTTTTGAAGGAGGACAAATGCCTTTATATCGTACTTTACCAAAAATCGGGTTTACAAATTATACGAGAAAAGAATATGCCATCGTCAATGTGCAAGATCTCAATCAGTTTGCTGATGGAACCGTTGTAACTCCCGTATTGTTAAAAGAAACTGGTTTGATTAAAAAAGAATATTGCGGAGTTAAAATTCTTGGTGTAGGAACATTAGAAAAGAAACTCACTATCAATGCTCACAAATTCTCTGCTTCTGCGACAAAAGCAATTGAAAAAGCTGGAGGAAAAGTTGAGGTGATTGCCTAATGTTTTCAAAATTTATCGATGCATTTAAAAATAAAGATGTTCGAGGTCGTATCTTTTTTACATTAGGCATTCTATTTATTTATATTATTGGATTGTTAATTACCGTTCCTGGAGTCGATTCATCAGGAATCGGAGGCGTTATTGCTGAAAATGACTTGTTAGGGGTAATGAATTTATTAAGCGGGGGAGCGCTAGATCAATTTTCTATCTTTGCTTTAGGTGTATCTCCTTATATTACTGCTTCTATTATTATTCAATTATTGCAATTAGGGGTTTTACCGGCATTGCAAGAATTAGGAGAACAAGGAGAAGCAGGAAAAAGAAAAATTAACGATATTACAAGATATTTAGGATTACTTCTTGGTGCTGTACAAGCTTATGGTATTATTGTCACTTTACAAAACCGAAACTTAATTGACTTTTCTTTAATGTTTGGCGGATCTTTAGCTGAAAGTAATCGACTTTGGTTAGGATATCTTTATGTCATTGCGATTTTACTTGCAGGAACGATGTTTACTTTATGGCTCAGTGACCAAATTACAGCAAAGGGAATTGGAAACGGTGTTTCTATGATTATTTTTGCTGGTATCATCAAAGGTATTCCTGGTAATTTCTCACAAATTTATGATATTCTTGTTCCCGTCTCAGCAACTGGAACAGAAGCATTAAATGGATTATTAAAATTTATTGCCTATGTTATTTATACTTTAGTTATTGTCATTTTTGTCGTATTTATTGAAACAGCAGTTCGAAAAATTCCAATTCAACAATCCAAAGCAACGATGAGTCAAAGCAACTCACATATGAATTTCTTACCCATCAAGCTAAATCCAAGTGGTGTTATTCCTGTCATTTTTGCTCAAGCAGTTTTAACTGCTCCTGTAACCATTATGGGATTTATTAATCCAAATGGAGAAGCTTATGAAACGGTTCAAAGAATTTTCTCTTTAACAGAAACAGTAAATGGTTGGCCATTAGCGCTCATTATTTATCTTGTTTTAATTATTTTATTTAGCTTTATGTATGCTCACATACAAATTGATCCTGAAAAGCTTTCCGAAAACTTAACAAAGCAAGGATCCTATATTCCAGGAATTCGTTCTGGAAGTGAAACTAAAAATTATTTAAGTCGTGTATTAAATCGCGTAACTTTCACTGGTGCTATTGCATTAGCCGTAATTGCAGCTTTACCCATTATTGTGCCTTTGATTTTCCCAGTATTGGGCGCTTCATCTTTTGGCGGAACAGGCTTAATTATTGTTGTCGGTGTTGCATTAGAAACCACAAAACAAATCGAAGGTTATGTAGCTGAAAAGAATTATAAAACATTTAAATTCTAGGAGCATATCCATGAAACTCATTCTATTTGGTGCTCCTGGTGCTGGCAAGGGAACACAAGCGGTAAAACTTGCTACAAAATATCATATTCCTCATATATCTACGGGAGAGATGTTTCGTCAAGCCATTGATCATCAAACTCCGATGGGAATAGAAGCCGCAAAGTATATTACGAAAGGAAAATTAGTTCCTGACGATATCACGGTTGGCATTGTCAAAGAAAGACTTGCTCAACCAGATTGTAAAAATGGTTTTATTCTTGATGGATTTCCAAGAACAATTCCTCAAGCCCAAAGTTTAGAAGAAATTCTTCAAGAATTAAATATGAAATTAGATTATGTTATCCAAATTTTTGTTCCTAAAGAAGAAATTTTAGATCGTTTAACAGGACGTAGAATTTGCAAGAATTGTGGAACTTCTTATCATATTAAGCATTATCCTTCTGAAATTGAAGGAAAATGCGATGTATGTGGAGGAGATTTAACGATTCGAAAAGATGATAACATGGAAAGTGTATTAGTTCGACTTGATGCCTATGAAAAGCAAACCAAACCTTTATTAGAATATTATCAAAATCAAGGATTGTTGATTCATGTCGATGGCAAGCAAGATATTCACAATGTTTTTAAAGACATTGTAAACGAACTAGGAGAGAAATGATGATTATCAGAAAAACACCTAGAGAAATTGCTTTATTAAAAGAAGCAGGACGTATTGTCGCTTTAGTTCATCAAGAATTAAAGAAATCTATTGTTTCTGGTATCACAACAAAAGAAATAGACAAATTGTCTGAAAAGATTATTCGCCAATATGGAGCAACTCCATCTTTTAAAGGCTATCAAGGCTTTCCTGGAGCTGTTTGTGTGTCCATTAATGATATGGTGATTCATGGCATTCCTGGACATCAAAAATTAAAAAATGGAGATATTGTTTCTGTTGATGTCGGCGCTTGTTATCAAGGATATCATGGTGATTCTGCTTGGACTTATGCTGTCGGAGAAGTTAGTGATGAAGCAAAAAGACTCATGAAGGTCACAGAAGAAGCTTTATATGAAGGCTTAAAACAAGCAAAGCCAGGAAATCATGTCGGCGATATATCTGCCGCCATTGAAAATTATGTTCGAAAAAATGGTTATACTAGTCCAGAGGATTATACAGGACATGGTGTAGGAACTTCGATTCATGAAGATCCAATGGTACCTAATTATGGAAAATATGGTCATGGACCGCTTTTAAAACCCGGTATGGTTATTGCTGTTGAACCAATGGTTCACGCTGGAAAAAAAGAAGTAAAAGTTTTAAAAGATGGTTGGGGAGTAGTAACAGCAGATCATAGTTTAGCTGCTCATTATGAACATACAATTGTTATTACGGAAGATGGATATGAAATTTTAACAAAACTATAAGGAGGAAACGCAATTTGGCTAAACAAGACGTTATTGAAGTTGAAGCAATCATTGTAGAAGCATTGCCCAATGCAATGTTTAAAGCAAGATTATTGGAGAATGATGTGGTAATTCTGGCCCACGTTTCTGGTAAAATCCGTATGAATTACATTCGCATTTTACCTGGTGATAGAGTTACTTTAGAACTTTCTCCTTATGATTTAACACGTGGGCGTATTACTTTTAGACACAAATAAATAAAAAACAAACCAAAGGGGGTTATATTTATGAAGGTTAGACCTTCAGTTAAACCAATTTGCAATAAATGCAAAATTATTCGTCGTAAAGGCCGCTTGATGGTTATTTGTGAAAATCCTAAACACAAACAAAGACAAGGCTAAATATAGGAGGATAATGAAATGGCTCGTATAGCAGGTGTGGATATTCCAAACGAAAAAAGAGTAGTAATCTCTTTAACTTACATTTATGGAATTGGATATACGACAGCTACAAAAATTTTAAAAGCAGCTGATGTAGATGAAAATATCCGTGTAAAAAATTTAACAGAAGAACAATTGACACGTATTCGTGCGGAAGTTTCTCATTTAAAAGTAGAAGGAGACTTACGCCGTGAAGTGGCAATGAATATTAAACGTTTAATGGAAATTGGAAGTTATCGCGGATTACGTCATAAGAGAGGACTTCCAGTTCGTGGACAAAGAACAAGAACAAATGCACGTACTCGTAAGGGTCCAGCAAGAACGATTGCAAATAAAAAGCAAGCAACGAAATAGTTAAGGGGTGAATATTTATGGCACAAGCAAAAAATAAAACGGTCACTCGTACAAAAAGAAAAGACAGAAAAAATGTTGTAAAAGGAATTGCACATATTCATTCTACATTTAACAATACGATTGTTACAATTACTGATGAAGCTGGAAATGCAATTACTTGGTCAAGTGCAGGGGTTTTAGGCTTTAAAGGTTCTAAAAAATCAACACCTTTTGCTGCACAAATGGCTAGTGAAGCTGCCGCAAAGGTTGCCGTTAGTCATGGAATGAAATATGTTGATGTCAATGTTAAAGGTCCAGGTCCTGGACGTGAAGCAGCAGTCCGTGCTTTACAACAAACTGGATTAGAAATTAACACAATTGTTGATGTAACACCAATTCCTCATAACGGATGTCGTCCTCCAAAACGTCCTAGAGCATAAATGTAAAGGGAAATAGGAGGAAACGCAATGGATAAATTTAAAAAACCAGAATTTAAAATTGATGAATATAGTGTTGAACAAAATCATGGTAAATTTATTGTTGAACCATTAGAAAGAGGTTTTGGAACGACATTAGGAAATGCTTTACGTCGCGTCCTTTTGTCTTCTTTACCTGGAACAGCAATGTATGCTGTAGAAATCGAAGGAATTAGACATGAATTTTCAGCAATTGCAGGAGTGGAAGAAGATGCAACTTCTTTAATTCTTAATTTAAAAGCAGTGAATTATGTTTCCGAAAGTTATGCAATGAATCAAGAAAGTGAAATCAAATTAAAAGTCATTGGCCCTAAAGTTGTAACAGCAAATGATTTTATCACTCCTAGTGGTATTGATGTCATTAATAAAGACGCTTATATTTGTACTGTTGCTGAAGGTGGTAGTTTAGATGCAACCATTTATGTGAAAACAGGTAGAGGATATGTATTGGCTGAAAAAAATAAATCCAATAAACTTCCTTTTGGAACAATCCCTACGGATTCAAATTTCACACCAATTAAAAAAGTTGCTTTTGAAGTTGAACCAACTCGTGTTGGTCATGATTCCAATTACGATCGTTTAATTATGGATGTCACAACCAATGGCGCTTGTACTCTGCAAGAAGCGATTGCTTTAAGTGCAAAAATAATTATTGAACACTTAGAATTATTTGCTAAATTAGAAACATTAAGTATCTTTGATGAAAAAGTAATTGATGATTCTCAAGTAGAAGAACATGACAAATATCAAGATATGTCTATTGAAGAATTAGATTTATCGGTACGTTCTTATAACTGTTTAAAACGGGCAAACATTTTAACCGTTCAAGAATTAACACAAAAGACAGAAGAAGATATGATGAAAGTTCGTAACTTAGGTAAAAAATCTTTAAAAGAAGTTCGTGAAAAACTTAAAGCATGTGGACTATCATTTAAAATCAGTGATTAGAAAAGAGGTATAAATATGGCAAGAAATAAAATTCGCGGGAAAGCGGGAGTTAAAGATAAATCTCCATATACAACATCAAAACGTAAATCACAATTGCGTACATTAGTCACTCATCTAATTATTAAAGAACAAGTGGAAGTTACTGAAACAACGGCAATTAGTTTAGTTTCTTTAGCTGACCATATGATTACTTTAGCAAAAAAGGGAGACTTACATTCAAGACGTCAAGCGGCAGCTGTTGTTCGTGAAATGTTTGTTGATCATGCGCAAACGCAAACCGCTTTACAAAAATTATTTACTGAATTAGGTCCTCGTTATGCTAGTCGCAATGGTGGATATACGAGAGTGATTAAAACTTACAATCGTCGTGGAGACAATGCTCCAATGGCAATTGTTCAATTTGTAAAATAAGTTTTATTAAAAAGGAACATGACGTTCCTTTTTTTCTTTATTAAAAGATGAGGAAATGCGCATTTTTTCTATTAAAAAATAGGATATTATGATATAATAAATACTCGGAGGAGAGAAAATATGAGTACTATTCGTTTTGAAAATGTGACATTTGGTTATCACAACAACTCTCCAATACTAGAGAATTTTAATTTAACAATTAAAAATGGCAAGTATACCGTTTTGTTAGGACATAATGGTAGTGGGAAATCGACTTTGGCCAAGTTATCTATTGGACTACTTGAAACGTCTTCCGGCTCCATTTATGTTGATGATTTATTATTAAACGAAGAAAATCTTGCTAAAATACGAAATAAAATTGCCATCGTCTTTCAAAATCCTGATAATCAATTTATTGGGTCAACGGTTCGCGATGACATTGCTTTTGGTTTAGAAAATAAATGTGTAGATTCTGATAAAATGGATGAAATTATCGAAGAATTTGCAACAAAAGTAAATATGCATGAATTTTTAGATGCAGAACCTACAAATTTAAGTGGTGGGCAAAAGCAACGCGTAGCTATAGCGGGAGTTTTAGCAATGCAACCGGATTTATTAATTTTAGATGAAGCAACAAGCATGTTAGATCCTACCGGAAAAAAAGAAATTTTTGAAGTCATTCACAATTTAAAAGAAAAAAGAAAAGACATGTCTATTTTATCGATTACCCATCATATCGAAGAAGCCATTCAAGCCGATGAAATTATTATTATTAATAATGGCAAAGTAATAAAAATTGGTACTCCAGAAGAAATTTTGTATGATCATCAGCTTTTAGAGGAAAATGCTTTAGAAGCACCTTTTGTCGTACAACTCATTGAATCTTTAAAAAAGGCAAATATTGATGTGCCTCAATGTTTATCTGAAGAAGAGTTGGTGAAATATCTATGAATATAAAAATTGAACATCTTTCTTATATTTATAATATGAATCAACCCATTCAATATGATGCTTTAAATGATATTAATGCAACGATTGCTGATCATGATTTTATTGCAATTATTGGGCATACAGGAAGTGGAAAATCGACACTGATTCAAAATTTAAATGCTTTACTAATTCCTACATCAGGAAAAGTTATTGTTGATGAATACATTATTCAACGAAAAATTAAAATTAAGAATATCAAACAATTGCGTAAAAAAATTGGTATTGTTTTTCAATTTCCTGAATATCAATTGTTTGAAGAAAATGTAGAGAAGGATATTTTATTTGGACCTAAAAATTTTGGCTTTGAGCAAGAACAATTAAAAGGATTAGCTTCACAAGTTTTAAAAATTGTTGGTTTGGACGATTCTTTTTTAAAGAAATCGCCTTTTGAATTATCTGGTGGAGAAAAAAGAAGAGTCGCCATTGCGGGAATTTTAGCCTTTAATCCTGATGTTTTAATTGTAGATGAACCAACAGCAGGATTAGATCCAAAAGCGGCCAAAAAAATGATGGATTTGTTTTATGAATTATATACCAAAGAAAATAAAACAATTATTTTGGTTACCCATCAAATGGATGATGTTTTAAAATATGCTCATCGAGTTATGGCTTTAAAAAAGGGAAAACTTTTAGCTTATACCTCTCCTTACCAATTGTTTAATGATGAAAAAATGATGAAGGAATTAGAAATTGAAATCCCTCCCATCTTAAAAGTTGCAAAAGAAGTGAAAAAAAAGTATCCTTTATTGGATTTAAGCAAAGTCAAAGATATTGAAAGCTTTGTACAAGCTTTAAAGGATGTGAGATAGATGGGAAATAATATTACGCTTGGGAAATACATTCCAAACGATACTTTTTTTCATCGTCTAGATCCTCGTTGTAAAATTATTTTGTTATTTTCTTTTATGATTACGATTTTTATTCAATTAGGAATCGTTGGCTATATCGTTTTAGGATTAGTGACATTAGTATGTTTTATTTTATCAAAAATTAAAATTATAACGATTATCAAATCATTAAAACCGATGTGGTTTATGGTTGTCTTTATTTTTATTGTAAATCTTTTAGTAGTCAAAGATGGCACTCCATGGAGAATTTGGAAAATAACCATTTATAGTGAAGCTGTTTTTTCCACCTTGCGCGTGGCTTATCGCTTGATTTTATTAATTTCTACTTCAACCATTTTTACAGCGACGACAAAACCTTTAGATATTACGATTGCTATTGAAGATTTATTTGGCTTTCTAAAAAAAGTTGTGAATGTTCATATTCTTTCTATGGTTATCAGTATTGCTTTACGTTTTATTCCAACGATTTTGGATGAAACCTATCGCATTATGCGTGCTCAAGCAAGTCGTGGTGTTGATTTTGTTCATGGAAAATTAAAAGAAAAAGCTGTGGCCATCACGTCATTAATCATTCCTTTATTTATTAGTGCGTTTTCAAGAAGTGCTGATTTGGCCGATGCAATGGAAGCAAGGAGTTATAATCCATATGCAAAAAGGACCCGCTATCGTAAATTAAAATGGCATTTTAAAGATACAATCATGCTATTTCTTACCTTAGGATTAATGATTGCCTTTATTGTTTTATCTGCATTAAAAGTGCCACTAGATTCAATATTATTGGGGTGGCTTATATGAGATATCAATGTATTGTAGCCTATGATGGTTATGATTATTTTGGTTATCAAATTCAAAATCATGAACCATTGACGATTCAGCAAGTCATTCAAGAAGCATTACAAAAATTATTGAAAGAAAAGATTTGCATTTATGCTTCTGGAAGAACGGATCGAAAAGTTCATGCACTTGGGCAAGTTTTTCATTTTGATACTTCTTATGATTTAAAAGAAGAGTCCATACAAAAAGGCTTAAATAGCTTTTTACCTCAATCGATTCGTATTTTAAAAGTCAACAAAGTGAAAGATACATTTCATGCTCGTTATGATGTTGTATCTAAACAATATCTCTATCGAATTCAAAATACAGCATTAGACAATCCTTTTTTATCTCGTTATGTCGTTTTTATAAAAGAACCGATTCATATTGATTTATTAAATCAAGCCGGACAGTTATTTGTTGGGGAACATAATTTTAAAAATTTTACGACGAATCGTGAAGATGAAGTTTCTACTTTTATTAAAAAAATTATGAAGGTGAAAGTAAAAGTTACAAAAAAAGAAATTCAAATTTTATTTGAAGGTAGTGGATTTTTACGTTCGATGGTTCGTTTAATGGTTGGTGCAATGCTTGCTGTGGCGACGCAAAAAAAAGATTTAACTTATATCCAATCCTTATTAGATTTAAGTTCATTAGAAAAATGTAGTTATAAAGCACCACCTCAAGGATTATATTTAAAAAAAGTAAACTATGGGAGGAGATGAAAAACAAATGCTTCATAGAAATTATCATACGCATACAAAAAGATGTGGGCATGCTACAGGGGAAGATGAAGACTACATTCAATTTGCTATTGAAAATGGTTATGAAGAATTGGGATTTTCTGATCATATCTCTCATACTAATTTTCAACAAAACGAAGAATATATTCAAAAAATAACCGCGTTAAAAGAAAAGTATAAAAATCAAATCAAAATTTTACTTGGTTTTGAATGCGAGTATGTTGAAAGCATGCTTCCTTATTATCAAAAATTACTACAAGAAAAAAAAGTGGATTATCTTCTTTTTGGCAATCATTATGCTTATATTCAAAATAAAAGGTATGATTTTGCATCTCCTTTTGAAGAGAAAGAATACTTAGATTATTATTATGAAACATTAAAAAAAGGATTAGATACACACTTGTTTTTTTATGTATGTCATCCTGACTGTTTTTTAAAAGGATATCGAAAATGGGATCAAAATACCATTCAACTTGCACACAAAATAGGGAAACTTCTTTCTCAATACGACTGTTATGTAGAATTAAGTGGCTCTGGATGTCGGAGTCGCTCTTATTTTGAATATCAAGGTCAAAAAAATCCTCCCTATCCTTTTAAAGAATTTTTTAAAATTTTAAAACAATATCCTTTATCTTTTGTATTAGGAGCTGATGCACATGCACCTCAACAATTAAAAGATTTTGCAACAGAATATATTGAAAATATGGCTAATGAATTAGAATTAGACATCATTACTGAGCCCAATTTATTACAAAGGAGTGAAGAAAAAAATGGATAAAATGTTTGTACGTTTAGAGACAATTTTAAATAAATATCATATGCTTCAACAAAAATTACAAGACGAGGAAATCATTCAAGATATTAAACAGTATACACAACTTTCTAAAGAAAGTGCACAATTAGAAAAAACGGCTCAAAAATATCAAACCTATTTAGATCACCAAAAAGAAATTGAAGAAGCAAAACTATTATTAGAAGAACAAGATGAAGATGTTGTCGCCTTAGCTCATGAAGAAATCAAAAAATTAACGGAAGAAAACGAAAAAATATATGATGAATTAAAAATTTTATTGCTTCCTAAAGATCCTAATGATGATAAAAATGTACTAATGGAAATTCGTGGTGCAGCAGGTGGAGACGAAGCAAATATTTTTGCCGGCGATTTATTTCGGATGTATACCCGTTATGCTGAGTCAAAAGGTTGGAAAATTGAAGTGATGGAATCTAACGAAACCGAATTTGGTGGATTTTCATTGATTTCTTTTATGATTAAAGGAGAAGGGGCTTATTCACGTTTAAAATTTGAATCTGGAGCACATCGCGTGCAACGCGTTCCTAAAACCGAAGCGGCTGGAAGAATTCATACCAGTACATCAACCGTTTTAGTTATGCCAGAAATTGATGAAGTGGATTCAACTGTCAAGGAAGAAGATTTACATATTGATGTCTATCGTTCTGGAGGTGCTGGAGGACAACATGTCAATAAAACTGAATCAGCTATTCGAATCACACATATTCCTACAAAAATTGTAGTTACTTGCCAAGATGGTAGAAGTCAACACGAAAATAAAGAAAAAGCCTTACAAATTATTCGAATGAAAGTAGCCGAAGAATTAAAATCAAAGCAATTAGAAGAAGTGAGTGCAGAAAGAAAATTAAAAGTAGGAAAAGGTGAAAGAAGCGAAAAAATTCGCACCTATAATTATCCGCAAAATCGTGTTACAGATCATCGAATTGGATTAACTTTACAAAAACTAGATCGCATTATTGAAGGGGATTTAGATGAAATTTTAGATGCTTTAATGAATGAAGATCAAAAAGAAAAATTAGAGGCAGAATTATAATGACTTATTTACAAATGATTCAAGAAGCCGAAAAAAAAGCTTCCTTAGCTCAAATGGAAGTGAATGCCATTAAATGGTTATTCTTTTATAGTGATTTTGCTGTTCCGTATCATCATTTATCATTGCCTGTTCCTTTAAAGGTCTATGAATCTTTTATGGAAATGGTAGATTTGTATCTTTTAAAAAAAATGCCTCCTCAATATATCTTACATAAAACTTGTTTTTATGGGTATGATTTCTATGTTGATGAAAATGTTTTTATTCCACGAATGGAGACAGAACAATTAGTAGAAGAAACAATATTAAGAATTGATCAATATTTTGAAAATCAATCTTTGACCATTGCTGATGTATGTTGCGGTAGTGGGGTTATTGGTTTAACGATGAAAAAAGAAGTGGAGCAAGCAAAAGTTTATTTATGTGATATTAATCCAAAAGCAATAGAAATTGTCAATAAAAACGCTAAAAATTTAAAAGTTCATGTTACTACTTTGTGTGGAGATTTTATCCAACCTTTATTAGAAAAAAAATTGACTTTTGATGTACTAGTTTGTAATCCACCTTATATTAAAAATCAAGAAATTTTAGATGAAATGGTAATGAATTATGAACCACATAATGCCTTGTTTGGTGGAGAGGATGGTCTGGATTTTTATCGCATAATCTTTAAGCATGCTTCTATATTATTAAATAAAAAAGCCATGATGGCTTTTGAATTTGGTTATGATCAAAAAGAGGCTTTAGAAGCTTTGATTCAAAAAGAATTACCTGAATTTCGCTATGAATTTTTAAAAGATTATGCAGGATTAGACCGCATGGTATTTTTATTTAAAAACCTTCTTTAGAAGTAATTCCATTATAAGAATTGTTTTGGTTTTGATCGTTATTTTTTACTTGATTTTGTGCTGCTATTGCTAAAATCATTTGTCCAATTAATTCAAAAAAATTTCCAATGGAATTTTGCTCATCAATATCTAAACTTTGGCAAATTAAATATCCTGCTACAGCGCCAATGATGCCAAATTCATTGCCACTGAAATTAAAAAGATAGCGACTTAAGCGCCTATAATCAATATTTAAAAAATCGTCAAAACTTTGATTATTGTTCATCAAATCGCTACTTTCTAAAAATGGTTGATTTAAACGAAAAAAAAGAGATATAATAAAATTAAATAAAAATGGAGAGATAAATATGGCTAAAACACAACAATATCAAAAACAAAGTCGAAGTGCAAAACGAAGAAGATGGCTTGCCATTTGTTGTTTATTTATTGTCGTCTTATTATTTTTAAGCATTGCAGTGGTTCTTATTGTCGATAAATAATTTTATCGATGATACCATATTCTAATGCTTCTTTTGCATCCATGAAATAATCTCTTTCGGTATCTTTTTGAATTTGTGCTAATGTTTTATTCGTGTTAGAAGCCAATATCATATTGAGCTTCTTTTTTAATTTTTGAATTCTTTTTGAAGCAATATCAATATCACTAGCCACACCACTAGCGCCACCACTTGGCTGATGGATCATAATTTCGCTATTGGGCAAAGAATATCGCTTTCCTTTACAACCGCCAGATAATAAAAATGCACCCATACTTGCACATAAACCAATACAAATTGTAGAAACATCACAAGAAATATGTTGCATGGTATCATAAATTGCCATGCCACTTGTAATACTTCCACCAACGGAATTAATGTATAATTGAATATCTTTTTGAGGATCTTTTGAAGACAAATACAAAAGTTGAGCAATGATATTTGCGGCCACTGTATCATTAATTTCGCCATTTAACATGATAATGCGTTCTTTTAATAATAAAGAGTAGACATCATAGTAACGTTCTCCGTCATGACTAACTTCAATAATTGTAGGAATATAGTTCATTGTTTTGTCCTCCTACCTTACATTATGTCCTTAATTCTAAAATTATACACAATAATATTTTATAAAATATTATTTTATAGAAAAAATCAGTTTAAATTATTGACAATATCGCGGTTTAATTTATAATTAATAATGTACGAATAATTAAAAAGTGAAATGATGGAAAGGAGATTTTTCGTATGAGTGTAAAAATTGCAATTAATGGATTCGGAAGAATCGGACGTTTAGCATTTAGACAAATGTTTAATGCAGAAGGCTATGAAGTTGTAGCAATTAATGATTTAACAAGCCCTAAAATGTTGGCTCATTTATTAAAATATGATTCAGCACAAGGAAGATATGCTTTAGCAGATAAAGTAACTTGTTCTGAAGATGGTGCTGCTGAAGGTTGGATTGCAGTAGATGGCAAAAAAATTCGTATTTATGCTGAAAAAGATGCTGCTAATTGCCCTTGGAAATCATTAGATGTTGATGTTGTTTTAGAATGTACAGGTTTTTATTGTTCAAAAGAAAAATCAATGGCACACATCCATGCTGGTGCTAAAAAAGTTATTATTTCAGCTCCTGCTGGAAATGATTTAAAAACAATTGTTTATGGTGTCAATGATAAAACTTTAACTGCTGAAGACCAAATTATTTCAGCTGCTTCTTGTACAACAAACTGTTTAGCTCCTATGGCTAAAGCTTTAAATGATTATGCACCTATCCAATCAGGAATTATGACAACCGTTCATGCTTATACTGGTGACCAAATGGTTCTTGATGGGCCACATCGTAAAGGGGATTTAAGAAGAGCTCGTGCAGCTGCTGTCAATATTGTTCCAAATTCCACTGGTGCTGCTAAAGCCATTGGTTTAGTTATTCCAGAATTAAATAAAAAATTAATTGGCTCTGCACAACGTGTACCTGTTCCTACAGGATCAACGACAATTTTAGTCGCTGTTGTTAAAGCAGAAGATTTAACCGTTGAAAGCATTAATGCTGCAATGAAAGCACAATCTAGTCCATCTTTTGGTTATACAGAAGAACCTTTAGTTTCATCTGATGTCATTGGTATTACTTATGGTTCTTTATTTGATGCTACTCAAACAATGGTTACCAAAATTTGCGATGGTTTATATCAAGTTCAAGTTGTTGCTTGGTATGACAATGAAAATTCTTACACTAGCCAATTTGTTCGTTTAGCAAAAGAATTTGCACAAAAGTAATAACTATATAAAAAAAACAAAAAAGCACTCTTTTTGGGTGCTTTATTTATGATAGGGAGGATATTATGAAAAAAACTATTAAAGATTTAAAAAATCTACAAGGAAAAGTTGTTTTTGTACGTGTAGACTTTAATGTTCCTTTACGTGATGGTGTTATCAGTGATGATAATCGAATTGTAGCTGCTTTGCCAACAATTAATTATTTAATTGACGCCAAGGCAAAAGTAGTTTTATTTTCTCACTTAGGAAAAATTAATCATAAGGATGAAGAAGCCAAAGCAAAAGATATGGCTAAAAATGATATGAAATTTGTTTATCCACGTGTAGCAGAACTCTTAAAGACAAAAGTAATTTATGTTCCAAATACTCGTGGAAAAGAATTAGAAGAAGGCATTGCTAGTTTAAAAGATGGCGAAGTATTACTAATGCAAAATACCCGCTATGAAAAGGGCGAAAGTAAAAATGATCCAGAATTATCTAAATACTGGGCTTCATTAGCAGATGCTTTTGTCATGGATGCCTTTGGTTCTGCTCATCGTGCACATAGTTCCACTTATGGAGTACCTGAAATTTTAAATCATAATGGCAAACAAACGGCTTTAGGATTTTTAATGGAAAAAGAAGTAGAAGGTCTTGGTCGTTGTGTTCGTGCTGAAGAACATCCTTATGTCGCCATTTTAGGCGGAGCAAAAGTTTCTGATAAAATTTTAGTTGTTGAAAAATTATTAGAAAAAGCAGATAAAGTGATTATCGGTGGAGCCATTACTTGTACTTTCTTAAAAGCAATGGGATATGATGTTGGCACATCTCGTTATGAAGCCGACCAATTAGATTTTGCAAAAAAATGTTTAAAAGAAGGTAAAGATAAAATTATTTTACCAATTGACCATGTCATTGCCGATAGTTTTGATAACCCAACCGATGTACTTGTTACAAATGGTTTAGAAATTAAAGAAAACTATGAAAGATTAGACATTGGTCCAAAAACTTGTGAATTATATAAACAAGTTTTACAAGGAGCAAAAATTGTCTTTTGGAATGGTCCAATGGGCGTTTTTGAAAATCCACTTTTTGCAAATGGTACAAAGTTTATTTGTAAAACTTTAGCTGAATTAAAAGGTGCGTTCACCGTTATTGGTGGTGGTGACAGTGCAGCTGCCGCCGCACAATTTGGATATAAAGATCAATTTTCTCATGTATCTACAGGTGGAGGAGCTTCTTTAGAATTAATTGAAAAAGATGGTCATTTACCAGGAATTGATGTCATTGCTGACAAATAAGGGTGAATTCAATGAGAAAAAAAGTAATAATTGGCAATTGGAAAATGAATCTATTAAATCGAGATGCTTTTCGATTCATTGACCAAGTAAAAGATGAAGTTGTTATTGCAAATAGTAAAGACATTGTTGTTGGGATTGCCCCTTCTTATTTATGTTTAGCTACAGCTGTGGCTAAACGTTCTCCATTATTGATTTGTGCACAAAATGTGAATGAACATCCATCAGGTGCCTATACTGGAGAAGTTAGTATAGAAATGTTAAAAGAAATTGCAATTAATTATTGTATCATTGGTCATTCAGAAAGACGACAATATTATCATGAAACGAATCAATCTTGCAATGCAAAAATTCAAGCTTTATTTAATAATGATATGTTCCCCATCTATTGTGTTGGCGAAACATTAGAACAATATGAAAATAATCAAACCAAAGAAGTCGTCAAACAACAAATTATTGAAGGTTTAAATAAAGTTGCTGCCACAAAAGTAAAAAATATTATCATTGCTTATGAACCGGTTTGGTCAATTGGAACAGGTAAAAACGCAAGTAGTGAAATTGCACAAGATGTTTGTCATTTTATTCGACAAACGCTTGCTGAATTATATTCTGAAGATGTAGCAAATGAAGTGATTATTCAATATGGCGGATCAGTAAAACCAGAAAATATTCGTGAATATTTAAACCAAGAAGATATTGATGGTGCTTTAGTTGGAGGCGCTTCATTAAAAAGCGATTCTTTTATTGAACTTATCAAAAATTTGTATTAAACAAGGTCAATTCTTAAATTGGCCTTTTATATGTAGGAGGTAAAAAATGAGACGGAAAACAAAGATTGTTTGCACCATTGGTCCGGCAACTGAAAGTTGTGAAATGTTAAAGAAGATGATTCAAGCCGGAATGAATGTTGCTCGAATTAATTGTTCTCATGGCAATTATGAAGAATATGAAATGAAAATTAATCATATTCGGCAAGTGGCAAAGGAATTAAATGCTTTTGTTGGAATTATGATTGATACAAAAGGGCCTGAAATTCGTTGTGGTTATTTTGAAAATGGTATGCAACAATATAAACAAGGAGATAAAGTTTATTTAGTCAAAGAAAAATGTTTAGGCAACCAACAACGTTTTCAAGTTTGTTGTCCTGAATTATTTGATGATATTCAAGTCGGCAATACGATTTTAATTGATGATGGGAAATTCATTTTAAAAGTATTAAGTTGCAATGAAAATGAAATTTATTGTGAATTTCAAAATCCAGCAATCATCAAAGATCGTAAGGGAATTAATGTTCCAGGCGTAACATTAAGCATGCCTTTTATTTCCGAACAAGATTATAAAGATATTGAATTTGCTTGCAAACAAGATGTCGATACGCTAGCTTTGTCTTTTGTTCGAAAAAAAGAAGATGTTTTAGCCGTAAAAAAACTTTTACAAAAATTTGGTAAACCTGACATTGCTTTGATTGCCAAAATTGAAAGCCAACAAGGGGTAGACCATTTAAAAGATATTTTAGAAGTTGCAGATGGCATTATGGTTGCTCGAGGAGATTTAGGAGTTGAAGTTCTTCCAGAAAAAGTTCCTTTATACCAAAAGGAAATGATTAAAATGGCTAATCAAATGGGAAAAGTTGTGATTACAGCAACACATATGTTGGAATCGATGATTAATTCACCTCGACCAACACGCGCAGAAGTCAATGATGTTGCCAATGCAATCTTTGATGGTACAGATGCAATTATGTTAAGTGGAGAGTCTGCAATTGGAAAATATCCTGTTGAAAGCGTTGAAATGATGGATAAAATTGCTTTATCTGTTGAAGGGGTATTAGACTATCGAAATGATTTATATCGTTCTGTAAAATCCAGTCAACGAACAAAAAATGATGCTATAGGAATCAGTGTAGCAGAATGTTGTTTAACTTTAGAAAATGTATCCGCTGTTTTTGCTTTTACAGAAACTGGTGGAACAGCAAAGCGCATTCGTAAGTTCCGTCCTAATGTTCCCATTATTGCTTGTTCCGATAGTCCAAGAACTTGTCAAAAAATGTGTTATTATTGGGGGGTTTATCCGATTATTGCAAAATATGAAAATGACTTGGTAAAATGGGATGAAGAAGCCCAACGCATTGCAAAATATTTTGAATTTGAAAAAGGAACAACTTTAATTTTAACTTCAGGAATGGGGCAAAAACATGGTTCTACCAATACCATTCGTATTATAGAAGTTGAATAAACACTTTCAATCTTGAAAGTGTTTTTTGTTTACTTTGATTTAAATTCGAAGTATAATAATTTCAAGGATTTTCTTTTTTAATATGAGGTGAATAAAATGCGAAAAAAAATATTAGTTCTATTCATTTTTTTATGTTGCTTAATGATTTCTGGTTGTAAAAAAGAATCGTCTATTCAAGAAATTACCTCTAATGAAATTTTTTTAACCGTAGAAGAAATTAATATTGAAGTGGATGAAAGGTATAATGTGCAAGTCATGTTAAAGGATGAATTTGCTTCTGCTACAATAACTTTTCAATCCAATAATCCAACGATTTTTACGATTGAAAATGGAAACGAAATTGTTGGTAAAAAAGAGGGTAAAGCACAATTGCAAATTTTTGATAATCAAGGAAAACAACAAGGAGTCACCATCCAAGTATTTGGCAAAAATGAATTAAAAGACACATTTACTATGGATAAAGGAAGATTATATCAAAAAAATGTCCTTTTTTATGGAGATTCGATTACCCAATATGAACAATGGGAAGGAGAATATGTCTTACATTTAAAAGATTATTACCAATTTGAACATCAAAATTTTGCTAAAAGTGGGACCACGATTGCCTATAGTTCTCGTTATCAAGGAAAAGAAAATGGTGTGACTTATATGTATCATAATCAAGAAGAACATCAATGGGCAGATTATGTTTTTATTTTATATGGCACAAATGATATTGATGAAGCAACACCAATTGGTGTGCGCGATGCAGAAATGCTAACTGATTATACCGATCCTAATCCGACTTATAAAGGAGCAATTAATTATGCAGTGAAGATTTTAAGAGAGCATAATCCGAATTTACGTATTATTTTTTTAGAACTTCTTTATCGTATCCCTTCTTTAGTTCAAGAATATAATAAAGCTTTAAGAAATCAATGTTTCTTTAATGAAGTTAAGTTTATTCCACTTTATGATTTATGGAATGCGGAAAATGTTTCTGAGTATAGTAATGATGGTTTGCATCCTAATTCTGCGGGAAATTTAAAAATGTTTGAAAGAATCATTTCTTGTTAACATTAAATATAAATTTTTTTCATAAACCTCCTTTTTCTTTACAAATTAATTATTTTTTTGTATAATATTTATAAGCAGTTTTACCCTTCTTGGCACCCTGCTATAAAAAATCAATGGAGGTTTTTTTATGGAAAGAAAAAAAATAATTCAAACGATTACTTTAAATGCTTTAATTTTAGCTCTTTATTATGTATTTTCTTTACCACTTGGACAATTAAATTATGGCATTATTAATATAAGAATTTCTGAAGTATTTATCCTATTAGCGATGTTTAATAAAAAATTTATCCCTGGTTTAGTGGGAGGATGTTTATTAGTTAATATTTTTTCAGGACTTCCTTTTGATTGGCTAATTGGTACAGGTCAAACGTTGATTGCCTGTCTTATCTTATATTTTATAAAAAATAGGTATATAAGTTTATTTTTAGCAGCGCTTAGTTGTGGGGTTATCATTGGAGTAGAACTTCATTTCTTTGTCAATGAACCTTTATGGTTAGCTATGGGTAGTGTATTATTAAGTGAATTAATTATTTTAACTATCGGTTATTTTATTTGGAAAGCGGCTTTGAAAAATTCTGCCATTCAACGTTTAATTCTAGAATAAAGAAAAATTGGCTCTTTTTTCCAAAAGAAATTGTCGAAAAAGACGAAAAGAGTATTCCAACGGGAATACTTTTTTGATATAATTAAATGTATGTTGAGGAGGATTCACGATGGGTTTAATACAAGCAGACGCGAAAAAAGAAATTTTAAAAATTATTGAAAAATATGCGGATGAAAAAACACCACTGATGATGATTTTAAGTGACGTACAAAGCAAATATGGGTATATCCCTTTAGAAGTACAAGAAATAATATCAGAAGCAACGGGTATCCCTGTTGCAGAAATATATGGTGTTATCACATTTTATTCCTTTTTTTCATTAAAACCAAAAGGGAAATATGTTATTGGTGTTTGTTTAGGTACCGCTTGTTATGTCAAAGGAGCACAACAAGTTTGCGATAAATTTTGTGAACTTTTAAATGTTGCACCTGGAGAAACAACAGAAGATGGATTATTTACGATTGATGCTTTGCGTTGCATTGGAGCATGTGGTATTGCTCCAGCTGTAACCATTAATGGCAAAGTTTATCCTAAATTAACGGTTCAAGAAGTTCCAAAAATTATCAATGCATATCGGACAAATGGAGGAGAAGAATAATCATGATAAAGACTCAAGAAGAATTAGCAGCCAAAATCGCTAGTTGTAAAAGTTGTTTAGATAAAAAATTTGCCGGTGCTGAAGGAAAAAGAGCCATTATCTTATGTGGTGGTACGGGATGTTTATCTTCTAATTCCGCTCAAATTGCTGAAAAATTTAAAGAAATTTTAAAGGAAAGAAACCTAGAAGATGATGTCAGTGTAAATATTGCCGGGTGCTTTGGTTTTTGTTCTCAAGGGCCATTTGTAAAAATTTATCCAGAAGATACATTATATCGTTTAGTAAAAGAAAGCGACGTTGCTGAAATTGTTGATAAAGATATTGTCAATCACGAAATTGTGGAACGCCTTTTATATGTTGATCCGGTGACAAAAGAAAAGGTAGCAAAACAAGATGATATTAACTTTTATAAAAAACAAAAAAGAATTGCTTTACATGGTTGTGGAACCATTAATCCAGAAAACATTGAAGAGGCTTTAGGTTATGGAGCTTTTCAAGGATTAGCAAATGCTTTAAAGATGGATCGTTTTGCGGTCATTCAACAAGTATTGGATTCTGGGTTAAGAGGCCGTGGGGGTGGCGGTTTCCCAACGGGCTTAAAATGGAAATTTGCATATGATCAAGAAAACGATGAAAAATATGTTGTTTGTAATGGAGATGAAGGAGATCCAGGAGCTTTTATGGATCGTTCGATTTTAGAAGGAAATCCTTTGGCTGTCATTGAAGGAATGATGATTGCAGGTTATGCAATCGGTGCTAAAAATGGTTATTTTTATGTTCGTGCAGAATATCCTGTAGCGGTTAAACGCTTGCGTATTGCCATTCAACAAGCAGAGGAATTAGGATTGTTAGGCGATCATATTTTAAATACTGATTTTAGTTTTAGAGTGCATATTCGTTTGGGTGCTGGTGCTTTCGTTTGTGGGGAAGAAACGGCTTTACTCAATTCTATTGAAGGAAAAAGAGGAATGCCTCGTCCACGTCCACCTTTCCCCGCAGTTAAAGGATTATGGGATAAACCAACCATTATTAACAATGTTGAAACATTAGCAACCGTTCCTTATATTTTAAGAGAAGGAAAAGATGCGTTTACTCAATATGGAACTGAAAAATCAAAAGGAACAAAAGTTTTTGCTTTAGGAGGAAAAATCAACAATGTTGGTCTTGTTGAAATTCCTATGGGAACGACCTTACGTGAATTGATTTATGATATTGGTGGTGGAATTCCTAATGGAAAAAAATTTAAAGCCATTCAAACGGGAGGACCATCTGGAGGCTGTTTAACAGAAGAATATTTAGATACACCAATTGATTTTGATAATTTAGTTGCTTTAGGTTCTATGATGGGGTCAGGTGGCGCCATTGTTATGGATGAAGATAACTGTATGGTGGATGTCGCTAAATTTTATATGGAATTCATTTGTGATGAATCTTGTGGAAAGTGTTCTCCATGTCGAATTGGTACCAAGAGAATGCTTGAAATTCTAACTCGAATTACAGAAGGCAAAGGAACATTGCAAGATATTGATGCTTTAGAAGAATTAGGTCAAGCGGTCAAAACCGGTTCACTTTGTGGTTTAGGTCAAACTGCAGCAAATCCAATTATTTCAACATTGACCCATTTTAAAGATGAATATATTGCTCATGTCGTTGATAAAAAATGTCCGGCTAAAGTATGTAAAAAATTAATGCAATATTATATTGTTCCAGAAAAATGTAAAAAATGTAGTCTATGTGCTCGTAATTGTCCTGTTTCTTGTATTAAAGGAGAAGTGGGCAAAACGGTTTATGAAATTGATCAAAGTCGATGCATTAAATGTGGCATGTGTCAATCTTCTTGTAGATTTAATGCCATTGAAAAACGATAGGAGGATGGAATCATGGAATATGTAAATATTAAAATTGAGGGACATCCTTATCAAGTTGAAAAGGGATTAACCATTTTAAAAGCGGCGCAACAATGTGGATATGAAATTCCAACTTTATGTGCCTTTAATGATGGAAAATGTTCTCAAGGTTCATGTCGTGTTTGTTTAGTCGAAGTAAAAGGTGCTAGAGGACTTGTAGCTTCATGTGTATATCCAGTAAATGAAGGAATGGAAATTATAATTTCTAGTCCAAAAGCTGTTCGTGCACGTAGAACCAGTGTGGAATTGATATTATCGAACCACTCTAAAAATTGTCAACAATGTCGGAAAAATGGAAAATGTGAATTGCTGCACGTAGCACAAATTACTGGCGCAAGAGATGATGTTTATCTTGGTGAACAAACGCCGGTTACCTATGATGAATTAACGCCTTCCATTATTCGAGACACATCAAAATGTATTTTATGTGGTCGTTGTGTTACACGTTGTGTTGAAGCACATGGTACTGGAATATTAGGATTTGAAAATCGTGGTTTTAAAACGATTGTAGGCCCTGCTTATAATCGCTCATTTAAAGATTCACCTTGTATTTTATGTGGACAATGTGTCAATGTTTGTCCAACCGGTGCTTTAATGGAAAAAGGAGAAATTGATTTAGTCGATGAAGCTTTCCGTCAAGGAAAACATGTCATTGTGCAAACAGCACCTGCGGTAAGAGCGGCTCTTGGTGAAGAATTCAATTTACCAATTGGGACAGCTGTCACAGGTAAAATGGTGGCTGCTTTACATCGTTTAGGTTTTGAAAAAGTTTATGATACCAATTTTGGTGCAGATTTAACAATTATGGAAGAAGCATCAGAATTAATTCATCGCATTCAAAACCAAGGTGTATTACCAATGATTACTTCTTGTTCGCCTGGTTGGGTCAACTATGCTGAATATTTTTATGGTGATTTATTAGATCATTTATCGAGTTGTAAATCTCCTCATGAAATGTTAGGAGCCATCATTAAATCCTATTATGCTGAAAAACATCAACTCGATCCAAAAGATATTTTTGTCGTTTCAATAATGCCTTGTACGGCTAAAAAATACGAAAAAGAACGTAAAGAAAATGCTGTCAATGGAATTAAAGACGTGGATGCCGTTTTGACAACTCGTGAATTAGGCGTTTTAATCAAAAGAAGTGGAATTCAATTTAATCGATTACCTGATGAAGAATTCGATCAAGATTTATTAGGTGAATATAGTGGCGCTGGTGTCATTTTTGGGGTAACTGGTGGAGTAATGGAAGCCGCTGTACGAACAGCTTATCATATGTTAACGAATCAAGAAGCAGAAAGTTTGTTGCATTTTACTCCAGTTAGAGGATTAGAAGGAATCAAAGAAGCTTCTTTAGATATTCATGGCATGACCATTAATATTGCTGTAGCCCATGGAATGAAAAATGCAAAACCACTCCTTGATCAAATCCGGAAAAAAGAATCTAAATATCATTTTATTGAAATTATGGGATGCCCAGGCGGATGTGTCAATGGTGGGGGACAACCTTATGTTAAACCTTGTTTCTTACCTAATGAAGAACCAAATATTTTGAATACTTATATTCAAAAAAGAGCTGCAGCCTTGTATCGTGAAGATGAAAGACAAGTCATTCGTCGTTCCCATCTGAATACACAAATTCAGGAATTATATAAAAACTATTTAAAAGAACCAAATAGTCATCGTGCACACGAATTATTGCATACTACTTATCATGCAAGAGTTCCATTCCCTAAAAAATAAAGTAAACTTCCGTTGAAAAACGGGAGTTTTTTTGTTTTCTTTTTCCATGTATTTGATATATAATAGTAAAGAAAGTGATGTGATAAAATGATTCCAGTTCATTTATATGATAGTCGTTCAAAACAACTTCTTGAAGTTGGAATGGATGAAAATAAAAAAACATATCTATATGTCTGTGGTCCAACAGTTTATAATCATGCACATATTGGAAATGCAAGACCACTTATGGTATTTGATACTTTGCGGAGAACATTAAAAGCGTGTGGATATGATGTCATTTTTATTTCGAATTATACAGATGTGGATGATAAAATTATTCAAGCTGCAAAAAAAGAACAAATTTCAGAATATGAATTGACATCCAAATATATTCAAGCTTATGAAAAACTGAGAAAAGATTTAAATGTTTTACTTCCTGATTATACACCTAAAGTAACAGAAAATATGGATAAAATTATAGATTTTATCAAAGAATTAGTCCAAAATAAATTTGCCTATGTTGTAGATGGAGATGTTTATTTTCGCGTTTCTAAAATCAAAGAATATGGTGAAATTTCGAATCGAAATATCGAAGATTTAAAAGTAGGAGCACGTATTGAAGAAAATGAAAAAAAAGAAAATCCTTTAGATTTTACTTTATGGAAAAAAACAACTGAAGGAATACAATGGGATTCGCCTTGGTCTAAAGGAAGACCGGGTTGGCATACAGAGTGTGTCGTTATGATTTCTAATTTAACACCTCATACACATGTCCAAATTCATGGTGGGGGAATGGATTTAAAATTTCCACATCATGAAAATGAGCAAGCACAAGCTTATGCTTATTGTCACCATCCTTTGGCAGATATTTGGATGCATAATGGCATGATTAATATTAATCATGAAAAAATGTCCAAATCACTCAACAATTTTATATTAGCAAAGGATTTAATTGCAACATATGGGGGTAATGTTTTACGGTGGATTATGAATTCAACACATTATCGTGCTCCAATTAATTTCAGCGATGAAGTTTTTAATAACGCCATATCCGAATTAAATAAAGTTTATACTCCTTTAAAACAAGCAAATCTAAAATTACAAGTAGAATCTTTCCTTTCTTTTCCTTTGTCAATAGATGAAGAAAAATATGATTTATTTTTAAAAGCATTGGCGGATGATTTAAATACTTCTTTAGCAATTAGTATTTTATTTGAAGAATTAAAAAAACTCAACATGACGCTTCGTCAAAAAACAATAGATTTTAAAGTCTTAGCGAAATCTTTGAATACTTGCAATCATATGCTTTCTATTTTGGGAATGGAAGAAGTAAATACAATATTTACTGAAGAAGAAAAAAACTTGTATCATCAATGGAACGATTTTAAAAAGAATCAAATGTATGAGCAAGCTGACCAACTAAGAAAAGAATTAATTAAAAAAGGAATCTTATAAAATGGAAATTATTTTTGGAAAGAATGCGGTACTTTCTTTTTTACAAGCCAATCAAGTTCTTGAAATTTATGTAGAAAATCATTTTAAAGATGCTTCATTTTTAGCAAAAATAAAAGAATATAAAGTGAAGATATATGAAAAAAACAAAAGTTTTTTAGATGATTTAACCCAAAATGCAAGACATCAAGGTGTTGTTGCTAAAATTAAAGATTTTGTCTATGCTCCTTATCAAGAAACAATTGAAAAGATTAAAAAGATGAACAATCCAACACTTTTAATGCTAGATGGAATAGAAGATCCTCATAATCTCGGGGCTATTATTCGTACCGTTGAAGCTTTTCATGTGGAGGGCATTATTATTAAAAAACATCATCAAGCACCGATTAATGCTACCGTTGCTAAAGTATCGACTGGTGCTATAGCCAATGTTAAAATTATGCAAGTGACGAATTTAACACAAACATTAATTGATTTAAAGGAAAAAGGATTTTGGATTGTTGCTGCTGAAGCATATCAAGGCGTTGATTATCAAACGATGGATTATCAAATGCCACTTGTATTAGTGGTTGGCTCAGAAGGATTTGGCATTTCAAGACTTGTAAAAGAACAGGCAGATTTTAATGTTTTTATCCCTATGCAAGGAAAAGTTAATTCTTTAAATGTTTCGGTGGCGACAGCAATTTTGCTTGCCCATATTCAAACTCATAAAGGCCAATGAAATGGCCTTTTTTTGGTATAAAATTAAAAGAAAGTTGGGACGCATATTTTGTAAAAATATGTCACAATATAGATGGTGATTCAATTGAACAACGCATGGAATGACTATGAACTCATCTATCTTTATCGGTGTGGAGAACAAAAAGCATTACAACTTTTATTAAAAAAGCACATGGGAGCCATAAAAAGTGTTGAAAAAGAATTATTAGAAATTTGTTATTTATTAGATAAAAACGATGTTTATCAAGAATTACTCGTCACTTTTATAAAATGTATAGACTCTTACAGTGATGAAAGGGGAAATTTTTTTTCTTATCTTTACATTTGTTTAAAACGTTGTGCGGCGCGTTTATTAAAAAATTATTTTTCTCCATCAGAAAAAATTCATTATCAAGCTATTTCTTTAGATGAACCAATGGATGAATTAAATAAAACCAGTTTGCAAGATGTATTAAGCAGTACTTATTACAATACGGATCCGGTACATGCTTATCAAATGCAAGAATTAGAAATTCAATATCAATATTCCAAACAATTTTTAAATGATAAAGAATTGCAATTTTTTACATTGTATGAAAATGGTATCAACACAAATCAAATTGCAAAAATAGCCAATATGACACCAAAACAAGTGCGAAATTATTTAAATCGTGCAAAATTAAAAATGCGTAAAAAGTTAGATCTTAATGATAGAAACAAATCCTCTAAAAAAAATACAATTGACTAATCTTTTTACTTATAGTAAAATAGCAAAGTGGAGTGTGGTATAAATGAGGGAAAAGATGATTTTAGTTTGTGAAGAATGTCTCTCTCGCAATTATACAACGACAAGAAAAAAAGCAGTATCAACTACTCGTTTTGAAATTAAAAAATTTTGCCCAAAGTGTAATAAATATACAATACACAAGCAAAGTAAATAGGAGGTTGTTTCAATGAGAAAAATAGGTAGATTCTTCAAAAAAATGTTTTCATCAATTGGATTGTTTTTTAAAGGGGTTGTGCGTGAAGGGAAAAAAGTTCGTTGGCCAAACAAAAAAAGCATGTATGAAAATACTTCTACAGTTTTAGTCTTTTGTGTATTTTTTGGCTTATTCTTCAGTGCAAGTTATGTTATCGCTCAATCCATTTTAAAAGCCATTGAATATATGTAAAGAAAGTGGGTAGTGACATGGAACAATTAGATAAGAATTGGTATGTAGTCAATACCTATGCCAGCCATGAAAATAAAGTCAAAGACAATATTTTGAGAAGAATTGAAACGATGAACATGCAAGATTATATTTTTAGAGTCATCGTGGCAGAATACGAAGAACCTGTTAAGAAAAATGGCGTTCCAACAGGAAAAACCAAAATGAAAAACATGTATCCAGGATATATTTTCATTGAAATGTATATGACAGATGAAGCATGGTATGTGGTTAGAAATACACCTGGTGTTACTGGATTTATTGGATCTTCAGGAAAAGGGACAAAACCATTCCCTGTTCCAAAAGAAGAAATAGAAACCGTCTTAAAACGGATGGGATTAGCCGATGCTTCCTACTTTAATGAATATGAAGTAGGAGATACAATCCGAGTAGTCAACGGACCTTTAGCGGATCAAATTTCTACGATTACAGCGATTGATAAAGAAAAAGGACTAGTCAATATTTCTACTGTTTTCTTCGGAAGAGAAAACAATGTTCAAGTCAGTATGAATGACATTGAAAAATATAATTAACTTTGGGAAAACCCAAAGTTTTTTTGTTTTTTAAATTGCTTTTAGAAAAAAATAAAAATTTTTATTGAAAAAAGTAGAAAGAATATTGTATAATATCATAGCGTATGTGTGTGCATACGCGAAACTTTTGCGTCGTAGTGGAAGAATGTTGAATTCATTATCACCACGACACGGGAAAAATAGGAGGTGTCTCACGTGAGTAAAAAAGTCGCAAAGGTTGTAAAACTACAAATCCCTGCTGGACAAGCAAAGCCGGGACCAGCATTAGCATCAGCTGGAATATTGATGCCAAAATTCTGTCAAGAGTTTAATGACCAAACAAGAGACAGAGCAGGAGATATTGTGCCAGTAATTATTACTGCATATGAAGACAAGAGTTTTACTTTTGTTTTAAAAACAACTCCAACTGCTGATTTATTAAAAAAAGCTACAAACATTAAAAAAGGATCTGGTACACCAAACAAGGTAAAAGTAGCTAAAATTTCCAAAGAAGAAATTCGCAAAATTGCTGAATACAAGATGCCAGATTTAAATGCCAATGACGTGGAAGCAGCTTGCAAAATTGTCGAAGGTACTGCCCGTAACATGGGTATTGAAGTAGAATAGGGAGGTACTGAATCATGGCAAAAAGAGGAAAAAAATATTTAGAAGCTGCTAAATTAATCGACCGTAGCAAAGCTTATCAATACGAAGAAGCTTTAAGTTTAGTTGGTAAAACTTCTACAACAAAATTTGATGCATCTGTTGATGTTTCATTTCGTTTAAATGTTGACCCACGTTATGCTGAACAACAAGTTCGTGGAGCAATTGTTTTACCACATGGAACTGGAAAATCAAAAAAGGTACTTGCAATTACCAATGATGTTAAAGCAGCAGAAGCTGCTGGCGCAGATTTTGCCGGTGGCAAAGAAATGCTTGAAAAAATCACCAAAGAAAATTGGTTTGGTTTTGATGTCATTGTTGCTACCCCTGATATGATGGGTGAATTAGGAAAACTTGGACGAATTTTAGGACCTAAAGGATTAATGCCTAATCCAAAAACAGGTACTGTTAATCCAGACATTGCAAAAGCGGTTTCTGAAATCAAAGCTGGTAAAGTTGCTTATCGTGTAGATAAACAAGGAAATATTAATGTTTGTATTGGTCGTGCATCTTTCGATGCTCAAAAACTTATTGAAAATTTTAAAGTTTTAAAAGATGCGATTGTAAAGGCAAAACCTGCTACAATCAAAGGAAATTATATTAAAAATGTTGCCGTAACCACAACGATGGGACCTGGCATTAAAGTTGATTTTTCTACATTCTAATTTTGGTTGTTCAATACGCCCTAGAAAGCAACTGCGAAATCGCTTAATTTGTTGCCGAGGTGAAAATACAAAAGTTAATTTATTCAATGAATTTTCTATAAATTTTTAGTGCGTATTGTTTAATAAATTAAACAGGAGGTGCAAGAATGAAAGAAATCATTGCAAAAAAAGCGCAAATTGTTTCTGAAATTGCGACTGAAATTAAAAATTCTCAATCTTATGTCGTTGTAGAATATCGCGGACTCAATGTTGCTCAATTAATGACCTTACGTCGTGATTTAGCAAAAATTGGTGGCAAATTTACCGTCTATAAGAATAATTTAGTTTCAAGAGCAGCAAAAGAAAATGGCTTCGAATTGGATGATATGTTAACTGGTCCAAACGCTTTTGTTAGCGCAACACAAGATCCAGTAAGTGTGCCAAGTTTGCTTTATAAATTTGCAAAGAAAAATCCAAATTTAGTCGTTAAAGGTGGTATTGTAGAATCACAAATTGTGAACGCTAATCAAATGCAATCTATTGCTAAATTACCTACAAAACCAGTACTTATTTCAATGTTATTGGGATGTTTACAATCCCCATTAACCAAATTTGCTTATGCTGTTAAAGAAGTAGCAGCACAAAAAGAAAATGCCGATGCTTAAAAATTTATAGGAGGAATGAAAAATGGCAAAATTAACAAATGAACAAGTAATTGAATCATTAAAAGAAATGACAATTTTAGAAGTAAATGAATTAGTAAAAGCAATTGAAGAAGCTTTTGGCGTTACTGCCGCAGCTCCTGTTGCTGCTGCAGCTGCTGCAGTTCCAGCTGAAGAAGTTGCAGAAGGACCAAAAGAAGTTTCTGTATATTTAGTCAATGTTGGACAAGCTAAAATTCCAGTTATTAAAGCTGTTCAAGCAATTACTGGAAAAGGTCTTTTAGAAGCTAAAAAATTATGTGATGCTTTACCAGCATTATTAAAAGAAAAAATCACACCTGAACAAGCAGATGCTATTAAAGCTCAACTTGTTGAACAAGGTGCTGAAGTTGAAGTTAAATAGTTTTACTTTAACTTTTTCATCTTTAAACCTGCTTTTTGATAGGCGGGTTTTTCGCATTTTATAAAGGAGTGAGTATATGAGTCATTATTATGATTTTGATCCTTCTTTACAAAGCAAACCAAAACAAATTCAAACCTATATCGGCAACGAAAAATTCACTTTTCTTACCGATATAGGAGTTTTTTCTAAAGATGAAATCGACTACGGCTCCTTTGTTTTTATTTTAGAATTATTAAAACAAAAACCTGTTGACACCTTACTAGATGTTGGATGTGGATATGGTGTAATCGGTTTAATATTGACTTATTTTGGTCAATGTCAAACTGCTGACCTTGTTGATATTAATCCTAGAGCCTTGGATTTAACTTTACAAAATGCCAAAAATTTATCTTTAAAAAATATAGAAGTTTATTATAGTGATGGTTTTTCAAATGTTCATAAAAATTATGATCGTATTGTCATGAATCCACCAATTCGTGCTGGGAAAAAAGTAATTTATAAAATGTTTGAAGATGCTTTTGACCATTTGCTTGAAGGTAAAGAATTGTGGATTGTCATCAAAAAAGATTTGGGTGCTTTGAGCGCTCAAAAAAAATTGCTTGAAATATTTTCAAATGTTCACGTCGTTTTAAAACATAAAGGATATTGGGTTCTACAAGCAATCAAATAAAAAAATTAGAACTCACAGAATAAAACAAGGGGTGACACAAAGGTGATTAAAACAACTTTTGAAAAACAAAAGTATTCTAAAAATAGAGTGAATTACTCTAAAATTAGTGGTTCATTAGCCCTTCCAAATTTGATTGAAATTCAAACATCATCTTTCGATTGGTTCTTAAAAAAAGGAATTATTGAAGTATTTCAAGACGTTTTTCCTATTGCAAGTAGTAAAGGAGATTTAACACTTGAATTTTTATCATGCCGTTTTGATGAACCAAAATTTAACGAAGTTGACTGTAAGAATCGTGATTTAACTTATTCTCGTCCACTACGCGCAACCTTAAGATTAAATAATATGGCAACTGGAGAAATTAAGGAATCTGAAGTCTATATGGGTGATTTCCCAATGATGACAGATACAGGTACTTTTGTCATTAATGGAGCAGAACGTGTCATTGTTTCGCAATTGGTTCGTTCTCCTGGCGCATATTTTAAAAAAGTTGTGGACACTAAAAACGGAAAATTACTTTATGGGGCAGATTTAATTCCGGCTAGAGGAACTTGGCTTGAATTCGAAAGTGATATTAAAGATCAAATTCAAGTTCGAGTGGATCGTACACGGAAAATGCCTGCTACCGTATTGTTAAGAGCCATTGGATTGCCAACCAATGAAGATATTTGTGATTTATTTGGTGATAATCCATTGCTTGTCAATACATTTGAAAAAGACCATGCTTCTACGATTCGTGAAGCTTTGGTTGAAATTCATTCTAAATTAAGACCCGGTGAACCTGCTACGGAAGAAGGTCCAAAAACTTTATTGTTCCAAAAGTTTTTTGATAAAAGACGTTATGACTTAGGGGTTGCTGGTCGCTTTAAATTAAAAAGTAAGTTAAGTGTTTATAATCGTATTTTAGATTGTTACTTAGCTGAAAATTTAGTTGATGTCAATGGGGAAGTCGTTTATGAAAAAGGCACTCATATGACAAAAGAAAGAGTAAAAAATATCATGGCAATGGAACTTTTTGAAAAAGGAGCCCATGCTTATGAAGTCAAAGTCAATACCGATTTTGGTCCTTATAATAAGGTCAATATCGTTAAAGTTTACCCAGATGAAACCATGTCTAAAGTGGTTCAAATTATGGGAACAGATTTAAATTTAAAAAATAAACATATTACCGTTCCTGATATTTATGCTACTTTTTCTTATTTGCTCAATTTATCCGATAACATTGGCGATGTGGATGATATTGACCATTTAGGAAATCGTCGTGTACGTGCTGTAGGTGAATTATTGCAAAATCAATTTAGAATTGGTTTATCTAGAATGGAACGGAGTGTCCGTGAAAGAATGTCTATTACCGATACTGAATCAATGACACCAACGAATTTAATTAATATTCGTCCTTTAACGGCAGCAATTAAAGAATTTTATTCTTCTTCACAACTTTCTCAATTTATGGATCAAACCAATCCTATTGCTGAACTTACTAATAAACGTCGTTTATCAGCACTAGGTCCAGGTGGAATTTCCCGTGATCGTGCAAGTTTTGAAGTCCGTGATGTTCATTATTCTCACTATGGACGAATTTGTCCGATTGAAACACCAGAAGGTCCAAACATTGGATTAATTAATAACTTAGCAAGTTATGCTAAAATTAATGAATATGGTTTTATTGAAACACCTTTTCGTAAAGTCGTTCATGAAAATGGAAAACATTATGCCAAAGATGAAATGTGTGATTATTTATCTGCGGATGAAGAAAATGAATACGTTATTGGACAAGCCAATATTCAGTTAGGTAAAGATGGAGAAATTTTACAAGATAAAATTATTGCCCGTTTTCGTGGAGAAGATATTTTAGCAGACAAAGAAAATGTAGATTACATTGACGTTTCTCCAAAACAAATTATTTCTATTCCGACAGCACTCATTCCGTTTATTGAAAACGATGATGCTAACCGTGCCATGATGGGAGCAAACATGCAACGTCAAGCCATCCCTCTTCTTCGTCCAAGTGCACCTATTGTTGGAACTGGTATTGAATATATCAGTGCACATGACTCTGGTGTTGCAGTGGTTGCTAAAGAAGACGGAATTGTCAGTTATGTGGATTCTAAAAAGATTATCGTGGATGAAAAAGAAGGACCACATACTTATACTTTATATAAATTTGCTCGTTCAAATGCTGGAACTTGTTTTAATCAAAATCCAATTGTAAAAGTGGGACAACATGTTGAAAAAGGCGAAATTTTAGCGGATGGACCATCAATGGATCAAGGCGAATTAGCCTTAGGACAAAATGTAGTTGTCGCCTTTATGACATGGCATGGGTATAACTACGAAGATGCTGTTATTATGTCTCAACGATTAGTAAAAGATGATGTTTATACTTCTATTCACATTGAAGATTATGATACAGAATGTCGTGAAACAAAATTAGGTCCAGAAGAAATTACTCGTGATGTACCAAATGTTTCTGAAGAAGCAAAATCCCATTTAGACGAACTTGGTATCGTCATTCCTGGTTCTGAAGTAAAAGAAGGAGATATCCTTGTTGGAAAAATCACTCCAAAAGGACAAACTGAACCAACTCCTGAAGAAAAATTATTGATGTCTATTTTTGGTGATCGTACCAAAGAAGGAAAAGACAATTCCTTAAGAGTTCCTCACGGAGGAGAAGGAATTGTTGTCGGTGTTAAAGTCTTTAATCGTAAAACAGGTGGAGTGGATTTGGCTCCGGGAGTTAATCAAATCGTTCGTGTTTATATCGCTCAAAAGCGGAAAATTTCTGAAGGCGATAAAATGGCCGGACGTCATGGAAATAAAGGGGTTATTTCAAGAATTATGCCTGAAGAAGATATGCCATTTTTACCTGATGGAACGCCTGTCGATATCATGCTTAATCCACTTGGGGTTCCAAGCCGGATGAATATTGGACAAGTACTTGAACTTCATTTAGGAATGGCAGCTAAAAAATTAGGAATGAAAGTCGCTACATCTTCTTTTGATGGTATTTCGAATGAAGAATTATTAGATTTAATGAACAAGGCCGGAATGTCAAAAGATGGAAAAACGGTTCTTTATGATGGTAAAACCGGTGAAAAATATGATGAAAAAGTTTCCGTTGGCGTCATGTATATGATTAAATTATCACACATGGTTGACGATAAATTACATGCTCGTGCAACAGGACCTTATTCATTAGTTACTCAACAACCTCTTGGTGGTAAAGCGCAAAATGGTGGTCAACGTTTTGGTGAAATGGAAGTTTGGGCATTAGAAGCTTATGGTGCTGCTCATACTTTACAAGAAATTTTGACTATTAAATCTGATGATGTTGTGGGGCGCGTTAAAGCCTATGAAGCTATTTTAAAAGGTAAAGAAATTCCTAATCCTGGAATTCCTGAATCTTTCCGTGTATTACAAAAAGAATTACAATCTTTAGCCATTGATGTCAATTTACTTGATGATCAAGGAAACATTATGGAAACCAAAGATATTATGAAAGAAGCTCAAAGCCGTGATAAATATCCAAGTTTTGAAAATCTTGCTGAAGATTTAGAAGCAAGTGGATTAAATATCACGTCAAATCTTGATGATGGAGGTGAATTTTAATGGCAATTGATATTAATAAACTTTCTGCTATTCAAATTGGCTTAGCCTCTCCAGAAAAAATTCTAGAATGGTCTTATGGGGAAGTTACAAAACCAGAAACGATTAATTATCGTTCACAAAAACCAGAGTTAGATGGTTTGTTTTGTGAAAGAATTTTTGGCCCGTCAAAAGATTATGAATGTCATTGCGGAAAATACAAAAAAATCCGTTTTCAAGGAATTAAATGTGAAAAATGTGGTGTTGAAGTCACGACAAAAGCTGTTCGTCGTGAAAGAATGGGACATATTGAACTTGCAAGTCCTGTCGCTCATATTTGGTATTTAAGAGGAACACCTAGTCGTATTGCTTTAATTTTAGATATTTCAGCAAAACAGTTAGAAGATGTCGTTTACTTTGTTTCTCGAATTGTTTTAGACCCTGGAACGACTTCTTTACTTTATAAAGGGGAAGTTTTAGGTGAAAAAGAAGCAAGAATTAAATTTGCTGCAGTTGTAAAAGAAATCATTTCTAGATTTTCTGAAGATGATGCAGAATATATTCGTGGAACGGATATCATTAACCGTTTAGAAAATTCTAAAGAATTTGATTTTTATACTTATTCAACTTTTATTACACAACATACAGGTGCTCAATTTGGAATGGGTGCTGAAGCCATTAAAACCTTATTAGAACAAGTTGATTTAGATAAAATATTAGAAGAAATTAAAACGGAATTAAAAGAAACACAAAGTCAAAAACTTAAAAGACAAAAATTGTTAAAACGATTAGATGTCGTTGAATCATTTAGAAAATCAAATAATCGTCCTGAATGGATGATTTTGACGGTTGTTCCAGTAATTCCGCCTGATTTAAGACCAATGTTGCAACTTGATGGAGGCCGTTTTGCAACCTCTGATTTAAATGATTTATATCGTCGTGTCATTACAAGAAATATTCGTTTGAAACGATTAAAAGAAATTAATGCTCCAGGTGTTATTTTAATTAATGAAAAAAGAATGCTTCAAGAAGCAGTTGATGCATTAATTGATAATGGACGTAGAAGTAAACCTGTTTTAGGTGCAGGAGGTAGAGCGTTAAAATCCTTATCTAACACTTTAAAAGGAAAACAAGGCCGTTTCCGTCAAAACTTATTAGGAAAAAGAGTTGATTACTCTGGTCGTAGTGTTATTGTCGTTGGACCCGATTTAAAGATGTATCAATGTGGTATTCCTAGAGAAATGGCCGTGCAATTATTTAAACCATTTATTGCGGCAAAGATGATTGCAGAAGGTCAAGTTACTTCTCACAAACAGGCAGAACGACTCATTGATCGTCAAGATGAACGTGTTTGGGATGCGCTAGATAGCATTATTAAAGATCATCCTGTATTATTAAACCGTGCACCAACGTTACACCGTTTAGGGATTCAAGCTTTTGAAGTAAAATTAGTAGATGGTCGTGCAATTCGTTTGCATCCGTTAGTCTGTCCAGCTTTCAATGCAGACTTTGATGGAGACCAAATGGCTGTGCATGTTCCACTTTCAAAAGATGCAGTGCGTGAAGCACGCGAATTAATGATTGGCTCTAAAAATATTTTAGGACCAAAAGATGGAAAACCAATTGTTACTCCAGGACATGATATGGTTCTTGGAAATTATTATATTACACTAGAATGGACAAAAGAAGATTTCTATCGCCGTGCAGCAAAATATCGTGAAGATGGTGATGAAATTAATGCTGAAAAATATGAATTATACGGAGATTGTGAAGGAAAAGTTTTTGCAAATCCCGATGAAGCGATATTAGCTTATCAAACAGGGAATATTCATTTACAAACTCGAATTGCCATTTTAGCTTCTTCTTTAGATAAAGAATGTTTTACAGAAGAACAAAAAAATCAATATTTAATCACAACAGTTGGTAAAATTATCTTTAATAGTATTTATCCAAAAACATTGGTTTATTTAAATAGTCCAAAAGATGGATTTGAAACAATCCCTGAAAAATATTTCGTTCCACGCGGTGGAAATGTAAAAGAAATTATTGCAACCAGTGAATTAAATCCTCCTTTTAAAAAGGGTGATTTAGGAAAAATTATTGATTATGTATTTAAACATTATGGAACAGAAGAAACTTCTATTATGCTTGATAAAATGAAAGATCAAGGATTTAAATATGCAACCGTTTCTGGTGTTACTGTATCCATTGATGATATTAAAGTTGCAGAAGGTAAATATGATATTATCGCTGATGGTGATAAACAAGTTGAACAAATCGTTAAGTTCTACAATAAAGGTCTTTTAACAGATGATGAAAGACATAATAAAGTTGTTAAAGTTTGGGAAAAAGTAAAGAGTGAAGTTGAAGCTTCTTTAGCAAAACAACTTAAAAAAGAAAATCGAAATCCATTCTTTATGATGTCGGACTCTGGAGCAAGAGGAAATGCTTCAAACTTTACACAACTTGCAGGAATGCGTGGTTTGATGTCTAAACCATTCAAACCATCTTCTAAAGATGCGCATAAAGATTTAATTAAAAAATTGACACAAACTGGTGGTAAGTTAACTTCTGCTGAAATTTCTCAATTGAATCAAATGTCTATTTCAACAGAAAGAGCGATTGAATTACCAATTAAATCTTCTTTCCGTGAAGGATTAACCGTTTCTGAATTCTTTATTTCGACTCATGGTGCAAGAAAAACCATGTCTGATACCGCATTAAAAACGGCTGAATCCGGTTATTTAACAAGACGTTTAGTTGATGTTGCCCATGATGTCATTGTTCGTGAAGATGATTGTCATACCGATATTGGGTTTGAAGTCGAAGAAATTAAAGATACGAAAAATGATTCAATTGTTGTACCTTTTAAAGATCGTTTAGTTGGTCGTTATCCATTGAATAATATTTATCATCCAGAAACAAAAGAATTAATTGTTGATAAAGATAGTTTGATTACAGAAGAAACGGCAGATAAAATTATTCAAGCGGGCTATACCAAAATTAAAATTCGTTCTTTATTTGGTTGTAAAACCCATAATGGTGTTTGCAAAAAATGTTATGGTTTAAATTTAGCAACGGGTAGAGAAGTGGAAGTTGGAGAAGCAATTGGTACAATGGCTGCTCAATCCATTGGTGAACCTGGCACACAATTAACCATGCGTACTTTCCACACCGGTGGGGTTACTGGAAGTTCGGATATTACGCAAGGTTTACCTCGGGTTCAAGAATTGTTTGAAACACGTCCACCTCGTGGTGAAGCTATTATTTCTAAAACTGCTGGAACTGTTGAAAGTATTGAACCTAAAGAATTTAAAGATGGTGAAAAAATGGTTGTCACCATCAAAAATGACTTGGATACAGAAGAATATGTCATTCCATTTGGTGCTAGAATTCGGGTAAAAGTTGGTGATTTTGTAAAAAATGGTCAAAAAATTACTGAAGGGCCAATTAATCCTAAACAATTACTTGAAGTTGCAGATAGTGTAGAAGTTCAAAAATATATTTTAAAAGAAGTTCAAAAAGTCTATCGTTTAACGGGGATTCCTATTGGTGATAAACACATTGAAGTCATGATTCGTCAAATGCTAAGAAAACTCATTGTTTTAGATGGTGGAGATACGGAATTATTACCAGGAAGTAAAATTGACATGCATGAATTTACAAGAATTAACCAAGAAACATTAATTCATCATGGCCGACCTGCTGTTGCTAAACAAATTATTTTGAGTATTACAAAAGCATCTTTAGAAACCGAATCTTTCTTATCTGCTGCTTCTTTCCAAGAAACAACTCGCGTATTAACGGATGCGGCTGTAAAAGGTAAGATTGATCATCTAACAGGACTAAAAGAAAATGTCATTGTCGGCAAACTCATTCCCTGCCCAGAAACCGCTAAAAAGCATCATGACAATCTTGTGAGTTCTGAAGAAAAAGATGAGTCAGTAGAGCAATCTATTGCTTAAATTGTCAAAAACAAAGTGTCTATGACGAACACTTTGTTTTTTTGTTTTCAAAAAAATGTAAGCGTTACCATTTTTTACCTTGCTTTTTTGGATTATAAGTATTATAATCAAAATGGATATCGAATCCATATTTTAAAGAAAGGGGAAAATAATATGAATTCTAAAAAGCTGTTTAAAACGCTTTTATGGAGTTTGGCTGGGTTGACTTTAGTGTTAACTGGCTGTACTAAAAAAGATCCAGGGTCATCTCCTACTAGTTCGCCTTCTGATACTACAAGTTCAGGTGGCGGAACAACTAGTTCTGGAGGATCTTCAAGTAGTAGTGAAACACCAATTCCTGAACCAACCTCGCTAAAATTGGATGTCGTTTTTAACTGGGACACCAATACTCATGTTACAACAGAAGGAATGTCAATTTGGACAGACCGCTATGTTGATGGCACGATTGCTCCATTAAGTGACAATGTTTCAGGCATAGCTGCAGATAGAAGAACAACAAATCCAGAAGGTGATTATCGTTGGAATTTTGCTGTAGATGCAAATGGTTACATTGTTTATGCAAGTTGGGGAACCAATGCTGGATATGGAGGACCAAGTGATGGCTTCTACTATCGTCCGATTTCACAATGGGATAAAAACGAAGTAACCAATACAGGTACTGGTAATGATGATTTCCCAGTATTTGCAATTGGTGGCGACTGGACACCATGGCCAGCTGAAACTTGTACACATTATGATTACGTCATTCCTGAAGGTGGATTTATCATTACTGGCCGTGGGGAAGACGCAAATGGATTTGTAAAATTTTTAGATTACCTTTATGCTGATCGCACCTTTACTTCTGATGAAGTAGTAGCTATGCAAGAATCTAATTCGTTATTAGAATTAGAAACAGAAAAAGGTTATTTTGATGATTATTATGTCTTTATTAATGAAGACAAACAATTAGAAGTTATGTCTAGAGAAGATGCTGGAGATGAAACACCTGCATATTTATGTGAACCAGAAGATGCTCCAACTGATTTATATGATGACATTGCTGATGTTATTACAATGGAAAATGACACTGAAGTAACGGTTCGCGGTGTTATTACTAATATGTACGCTGATGGTGTTTTAATCATTGCTGATAATACAGGTTCAGTATTAGTAAAAGATACAACTTTACAATACATTCCTGCAAAATCAGAAAGAGTTTATGCTTTAGATGATACGGTTGCTGTTGAAGGTACATTTAGTGTTGTTGATGGACAAAACACGATTACTCCTACAGCAGAACCAGAAGTTTTAAGTAAATATTGGGAAATTACTCCTCCAAGCCCAGTAGAAATTGTCAATTATTCTACACAATGGGTTGTTGCAAATCAAAATAAAGTAGTAACAATGAAAGAATTACTTTATGTTGAAACTACTGGCGAAATTTCAACTTTCAAAGATAGTGCAGAAAATGTATACAAAGGAAGAAATATTGCTCTTCCTACAGGTATAGAAGCAAATGATAAATTTGATATTAGAGCTGTACTTCAAGTTGAAAATGGAAATGAAGTTGTATTCAGAACTAGTTCAGTCAATGATCTTACTGGTTATGCAACCGTTACACTTGTCAATGGTACATTTAAGGATACTGATGAAAGTGTAAAAGATTTTGCTTTAGGAAGTAAAGTTACTATCGTTGCAGATGATAGACCTGGAGAACGCTTTGTTCGTTGGGTTAGTGGTGATAGTGTTGCAACGACAAAAGAATATGAAATTCCAGTAAATGGTGATGTTACTTGGATGGCTGAATATTCTAATAAGGCTACAATTACGGTTGTTAATGGTACAATTTCTGGACAAGAAACGACAACTGTTGAATTTACAATTGGTACTCAAGTAACCATTGTTGCAAATGAAGCTGAAAGTGGTTATATCTTTGCTGGTTGGTATAGTAGTAATGTAAAAGTTTCTGATTTAACGGAATATACTTTTGAAGTAACAGATAATGCAACTTATACGGCTACATATCAAATTGAAGCTGCTCCAGTTCCTGGCGCAATTGATGTTGATGTATATAACGAAGATCTTCCTATAACAGGAAGCAATATAGGTGTATATGTTGCTGAAGAAATTGATGGAAAATTACCTCAAACAAGTACACATGATTCAACAAAATACACAGCTAATAATTATAAAGATGCATGGGGATCAATTATTGCTGTAGATAGTGAAGGAAGAATTGTTGCTTTAGGCTATAAACACTGGACAGGTCATGGTGGTGGCTACACTGGTTCAAATCCTATTACGGCTCCTGCTGATGTAGCATATGCTGGAACAACAGGACTTACTAATCCAGCTTACACTGCTTCAGAAGCTTGGCAACCTTGGCCAGCAGAAACGCGTAATGAATGGGATTTTGTTATCCCTGAAGGTGGATTTTTAATTTCAGTAAATGGCGCTGAAAAAACTGCTGAACTTTTGTCGCAAATCTATAATGCAGAAGATTTAAAAGACAAAATGATTACTTATTGGGAAAAAGATTATCCTTCTAATGTAGGCAAAAACGGACATACAGGTTACCAATTAGAAAACTTAAAGGCTGAATATACATTGCCAGAAAATGTAAGAATTTATTTAACTTTTGATAAGAAAATTATCATAGAACATGAAAGCAATGTTAAAGCTATTCCAACGATTATAAATCCACAAGAACAAACAAGTGAATTTGCATTATGGTCTGGTACTTGGGTAAATGGAACAATCGCTCCAGAAAGTCCAAATACATGGGGTAATGTTCTAGAAGGAAGTAGAACCTTTATGACTCCAACAGATGCAAGTGGAGGCTCAATTGCTGGATTTACCTTTGGAGTTAACGCTCAAGGAAAATTAGTTTATGCATCATATGGACTAAATGCTGGATTTGGTTCTCCAGGCGATGAATTCTATTCAAGAATTGGAGAAGGTGGAAAAGCGAACCCTATCTTTAGTGTTAGTGACAATTATATGTCCTATAATGAAGATTTAGCTGACCAAGTAGATGATGGCTATTGGAGAGAGTTTGAATTAGTTGTACCACTAGGTGGATTTGTATTTACTGTTACTGATCCTACTGATGAAGGCTTAATTGAAATTATGAATATGTTGATGGATGGAATTGTTGATACGCCATATAGTGTTGATAATCCAGTTCCTACAAATAATGATACATTGTTTGGCAATATATATAAAGCTGGTTTGGTTGCTGATGGTGCATGGGATCACTTTACCTTCTCATTAACAAAGACGGGTAAAATCTGTGTGGTAGATGATAATGCTCCAACAGAAGATACACCTCAAGAAAACGTAGATCCTTATAAAGATACTTATTCTGTTTTCGTTGAAGATTCTGAAAATGCTGTGGCTTCTGGTATTGATCCAACAAGAACAGCTGTTGTTGAATCTGCAGATAGAAATGAGGAACCATACTTAACCGATACTGGCTATGAACATCTATATATTGCTGTTGATAGCGAAGGACGAATTGCTTATTTAGTATTTGCTCCATCTGCTGGACATGGTACTGCTTATGCGGATTCTTATTATAGAAACTCTTACTATGCTTATGGTACTCGTGAAGATGGTGAACTTCCAGATCATGAATTTGGAACCGATCGAGTTAATCCAGCATTAGTTGTAGATCCTGATAGTCCATTATCTTGGGGATACTATTCTAAATGGCAAATCGTTGTACCACAAGGTGGATTTGTTGTAGTTGCTAAAGGTGATGCTGCTAATGAATTCTTAAGTGAAATCTTTGGTAAAACATTTGATTTATCAACTAAAGATAGCAGAGAAGTTACAGCTACAGAAATCAATAGAAGTGTAGAATTACATACAAGTGTTTCAGATGATACGACTTTAACTTTAGATAGAGAAACATTAGAAGTTACTGTTAATGCAGGACTTGTTACAACAAAAGCTTATGTTCAAGTTGTTGGCGGAACATTTAAAGATGAAACAACTACTGCAAAAGTTGTAGATAAAAATACAAGTGTGACAGTAGTTGCAAATGACCCAGTAGACCAAACTTTCTTAGGTTGGTATAATGGTGATGAATTATTATCTAACGATAAAGAATATACACATCTTGTTGAAGATTCAATTACCTTAACTGCAAAATTTGCAATTGCTGAACAAGGATTTGCTTATGAAGTATTAAATCCAGAAACAGATCCAGATGGTAAATTTGCAGTTTATACCGATGAAGAAGTCAATGGAACTACAGCTCCATTAAGTGAAAATACTTGGGGTAATGTTCCAGAAGGAAGAAAGACTTTCTTTAAAGAAATCCAATATCGTTATGGATATACAATCGCAGTTGATGCAGAAGGATATATTGTTTATGCTTCCTATGGATTAAATAACGGTTATGGTTCACCTGCTGATGGTTTCTATTCAAGAGTTGGTGGGGAAGGCAAAAACAATCCAATCTTTTATGTAGCAGACAATTGGGCACCATGGCCTGATCCAAACTTTGGTAGTTTTGACTGGGTTGTTCCAGAAGGCGGATTTGTTGTTACTGGTTTAGCAACTCATCCAACAATGGTTAATTTAATTAAACACTTAACAGGTGCAACTTCTGTTCCTACAAATAACAATGCTTTATTTGAAACACAAACTGCTGATGGTTCTTTAGATAAATGGCATTTATCTTTAACTGAAATTGGTAATATTCGTGTTCAAGATAGAACAAATCTTCAAGATGAACCAAATTATGTTACAGCTCCTGTTGTTGTTACAGGTGGAACTGTAAATGGTGAAGCAACAGCTAATTTAGAAGCCAATTCAATGGTTACAGTTGTTGCGGATACACAAGAAGGTACTATTTTTGCAGGATGGTATAATGAATATGATGAACTTGTATCTAGTGATGTTTCTTATACCTTCAAATTAAGTGCTTCTGGTGCTACATTAACGGCTAAATTTGTTACTGAAATTGAACCAGATGTAGAACTTACAGTAAATGTTGAAAATGCAACAATTACAGCAGTTAATGATCAACCATACGTAGAAGGAGAAACTAAAATTCACTTTAACGATACAGTTACAGTTGAAAAAGCAGAAGACGTTGAATTTGTAAAATGGCAACAAGATGGAGTAGATGTTAGTTCTTCATTAGAAAGTAATGTTCCAGTTGTTAAAGATGAACCTTATACTTTCGTTGCTCAAAAAGAAACAACTACAATTAAAGCAGTTACAAAACAAGAATATTCTGTTGGTTCATTTGATGTTGCTGTCGGATTAGATGGTTTTGGTTCATTGAATTCTTACTGGGCAGCAGGTACCTCTGTTAAAGTTGGTACAACGATGCCTAACCAATGGAGAATGGCTCTTGTAGTTAATGGAGAAGGTACAATTACACAAGTTTTATCTGTACTTTCTGCAACAGATCGTTTAGTTGTTGAAGATGGCTTTGTTCTTGTTGGTCACTTAGCACCATTCAATAATTTATTATCATATATGTTAGGTGAAACGATTTTAGATGATGAAACGAATAAAGCAGCTGTTTTGGCTAGACTAGATGCTGAAAAAGCTGATTATAAATTAGAAGTTGCAAATGGCGTTCTTACCATTTCTAAATTAGTTGCTAAAAATAGAACAGATTTAATTGAAATGATTGATAAAGCACAAGAAAACGATACTGTTAAAATTGCTGCTACAACAATTGATATTACTGATATTGAATTAACAAAACCAATTGTATTACAAGGTGTTAATCAAGAATCGACTGTTTTAACTTCTAGCAAACACATTAGTACAAGTCTTAAAGGAATAAAAGACTTATCAATTACAACATTATGTCATGTTGATGTTGCTGAAAATGCAAACACTGCATTTGAAAATGTAACTATTACTGTTACTGAAGAAACCATGCCAGGCGTTCGTGGTGAAGGTGCTTTAAGATTTCTAGGTGGTAACGGTGCAGTTGTCGTTAAAAATTCTACTTTAAACGGAACATTATGGGTATTTGGTACTGAAGAAAACCAAGATTTATCTGGAATTACAGGAAATAATATTCATGCAATTCAATCGGGTATTGTTTATCATGCTAATACAGAAACAGCTACAGCTAATATGACTGCTGAAGACATTCGTTTAGCAAATGGTACGATTATTGTTGATGATTTAAGAGATAGAGTTGTCGTTATTGAAGATATGGTTTGGGGAGTAAAGGATTCCTCTGCTCCAGCTGAAGCAACAATTACATTAGAAAATGCAGAAATTGCATCTTTAAATGGTGTTGCTTATGAAGAAGGCAGAAAAACTTTAGTTGGAGACGTTGTTTCAATTAAAAAAGCAGATTCTGTTGAAAACTTCATTAAATGGCAACAAGATGGTGTAGATGTTAGTTCTACATTAAATGCTGGTGTTTTAATTACTGCTGATGAAGGATACACCTTTACATTAGAAGAAAGTACAACAATTACTGCTGTTTCTAAAACTGCAGTTGCAACAGAAGGTAAATTTGATGTTGCAGTTGGTCTTGATGGTTATGGAACATTAATGTCTTATTGGACAACAGGACAAACTATAGAAGTTGGTTCTACGATGGCAAATGCTTGGAGAACTCTTATCACTGTAGATGTAAATGGTAAGATTACTGCAGTTAGTTATGAAGTACATTCTCCAGTTACTGTTGGCGAAGGATTTGTCATTGCTGGACACGATGCAACCGTCAATGAATTCTTAACTTATGCATTAGGTACAGATACAGTAATTAATGATAAAAATAGAAATACAATCTATACTAATTTATTAGCAATGGCTAATGATTTAACACTTAGTGTTACTGATGGTGTTTTAACAGTAACAAAGACTACTGTAGAACCAGAACCTACTCCTGATTATTCTATTGGTCAAATTACAGAAGCTAATCAAGAATATACAGTTAGAGGTGTTGTCGTAGCTAAAAGTAATCAAGCATTAGTTGTTTCTGATGGAACAAATAGTGTTTATGTTTATGATAGAGACATAGTTTCTAATTTTTCAATTGGTGATTATGTTGAAGTCACTGGAGGCGTAACTTCTTATAATAAAGCATTTCAATTTGCTTATAATGGAAACCCTGCTGTTAGTGTTACAAAACTTGATGAAGATCCAGCTTTAACAATTCCAGAAGCAACTTTATTAACTACTGAAATAGTTAATAGTTGGACGACAGCTGAAGCATTTACAACAGCAGATATTAAAGAATATACTTGGACTGCTGTTGCTGGAAAATCTGGAAACTATGATACATTAAATCTTGCAGGTGCTGATGTCACAATTGAACCAATTGGTATAGATAGTGATGTTTATACAATTGTTACTGGAAAAACTTATGAAGTTAAAGCTTACTTTATAGGATACTATAATTATGCTAGTATTGTTTTGACAGAATTAAAAGAAGTTGTTATTCCTGTAGAAGGAATTACCATTGAAGCAAATAGAACAGAAGTTACAGTTGGCCAAAGTGTTACTTTCACTGCAACTTTAACTCCTCAAGGAGCTTTTGGTGAAGTTACCTATGCAATTACTGAAGGTACTGAACTTGGCTCTATAGAAGGAAATGTTTTAACTACAACTGGTGCTGGAACAATTAAAGTTCAAGCTAGTGTTGATGAACTTACAAGTAATGAAGTAATCATTACGATTACAGAAGCTACTGAACCTGCTCCAGAAACACCTGTCGAAACTTCCTTTGAAATGAAAGGATTTGCAACAACTGCTGGTGGTTATCAAGAAGAGGATCAAACTGCAGAATTTGATGGTGTAACTTATGTAGCTAAAAACTATATTGGGCAATCAGGTCAAATTTGTGGAAAAGAAACATCAGTTAGTAAGAATTTTCAACTTGCTAATACAACTGAAATGCCAGGGGTAATTACAAAAATTGAAATTATCTCTACTGCAACTGGCACCAATAAATTTTCTGCTAGCATGAAGGTTGCTGTTGGAACTACTTCTCAAGCAGATGTGGCATCAGTTGAAAATTGTATAGATGGTACATTAACTTCAAATACGCACATGACTTTTGAATTTGATGTAGCAGAAGGAATTACTTATTTTAAATTACTTTCTGAAGCAAAATTTACTAGTGGTAGTTTAACTGGCTGTACAATTAAAATTACTTACATGGTATAATTGCAATCAAAGTTATAATAAGTATAAAAAGATAACAAGGTCGAGAAATCGGCCTTGTTTTTTTGTTCTATCTAAAAATTGAATTGTATTTTTAAAAAAATATGTTAAAATAAATATTAACGAAGATAAATAAAGGGAGTGTTATTTATGGTCAGTAGAAGTGGGAAAATTAGTATTGCAGGAAGTGTTTTATTTATCACTGCAATTCTATATTTATTTTTACCTGTTTATAGTGCTACCATTGAAAATTTTACTTTTAGTTGTAGTATTATAACCATGTTAATTAAAGGTGGCTTTACAGGAGCTAGTTTTTTACAAGTCATTCAATATTTTTTACCAATGGTTATTTTAATTGTCGCAGGTTGTTTTGCAGTAGGTGGAAAATTTAAATATAAATATGTCATTGTTGGATTATGTGTTGCAGCTATTGCTGCTTTATGTTGGATTTTCTTTGATCTATCTTTAGTTGAAGAATTATTATCACAATATGATTTTGGTAATGTTACAGTAAAAGATGGTACAGGAATTGGTTTATTTGTCAGTTTGATATTAATTCTATGGGCAGGATTTACCGTTTTCTTTGCTAAAGGAAGAAATACATTTTAAAACAAGTGCAAACTTGTTTTTTTATGTTAAAATAGTATAAGGAGGAAACCATTCATGGCAAAACTTTTCTATCAAGAAAAAATTCAAATTTCTAAAGAAATGTTAAATGAAAATGGAAATTTAACGAATCATGCAATTTTACATCTTTTTCAAGATGTTGCTGGTGTCCATGCTGCACAATTAAAAATTGATTATATTGAATTAAATAAAAGAAATTTAATGTGGGTTGTTGTTCGCAATCGGCATCAAGTTTTTCAATCTCCAAAATGTGGAGAAACGGTTCTAGTATCAACATGGCCTCATCCGAATAAACGTTTAGATTTTGATCGTGAATATCGTATTGAAAGTCTTCATGGAGATATTTATATTCAAGGAGATAGTAAATGGTGTATTTTAGATAAAATACAAAAACGAATGGTCATGGTAAAGGATTTATTACCTGTTGATAGTAAATATGTAGAAAAACATAATTTTTCTACACCTCTAGTACAAATCAATGTTAAAGGAACTTTAAATGAAAAAACATGGACTTTTCAAGTAAATAAAAATCAAATTGATCAAAACAATCATTTAAATAATACGGAATATGCTTCAATGATTGATCAATGTTTGAAAGATTTAAATGTTCAAGCTAAATTATTTGAAATTAATTTCGTCAAAGAAACAAAATTAGATCAGGTTTTAGAATTTAGATATTATCAAGACAATAATGATTTTTATTTTGAAGGATATGTTGAAGGAAATTTGCATGTTAAAGTAAAGGTTGTTTGTTAAATGAAAAAAGTTTTAGAATTTGCTCATCAATTATTAGCGGATGTTCTTACAAAAGATGATTTATGCATTGATATGACTGTCGGTAATGGCAATGATACGATTTTTTTAGCAAAGATAGTTAAACATGTTTATGGATTTGATATTCAAAAAGAAGCGATTATGCAAACTAAACAAAGATTAAAGGATGAAAAATTAAATAATGTTACTTTATATTTAGATAATCATGCTCATTTATCTTCTTATGGATTTTGTGCCATCAAAGGAATTATTTTTAATTTAGGATATTTGCCTCATGGCGATAAAAAGATTACAACACAACCGGATACGACCATTTTAGCATTACAACAAGCTTTATCTTGTTTAAAAAAAGATGGAGTTTGTGTTTGTGTCATTTATCCAGGACATAATATGGGATTTCAAGAATCAAAAGAGATTGAGCAATTTGTGCAACAATTGGATCAAAAGCAATATGAGGTATTAAAATATGCCTTTATCAATCAAATGAACCAACCTCCTTATCTCATTGCTATTCAAAAATTAAAGGAGGAAATTGCATGAAAAAAAATACGATTCTATTAGCAACATCTAATTTAAACAAAAAAAATGAATATGAAGAAATTTTATCTTCTTATCAATTATATACGCTTCAAGAAAAAGAAATTGCTTTTAAAGTAAAAGAAAATGGCAAAACTTTTCAAGAAAATGCCTTTATAAAAGCAAAAGAAGCTGCTTCTTTTTGCAATGAAATGGTTTTGGCTGATGATTCAGGATTAATTATTGATGCCTTTCCACATATATTAGGTGTCCATTCTGCTCGATTTAAAAAAAAGAAAACGTATCCTGAAAAATGTGCGATTATTCTAAAAAAAATGAAAAACATCAAAAAGAGGACGGCTCGGTTTGTCTGTACTCTTTGCTTGATTACCAAAGAAAAAGAAGTATATTATTTTGAAGGTGTTTGTGAAGGAACCATTGCCTTATCTTATCAAGGAGAAAATGGGTTTGGTTATGATCCTATTTTTATTCCAAATGGTTTTAAACAAACTTTTGCAGAAATGACTGAAGAAGAAAAAAATCAAATATCTCATCGAAAAAAAGCGACGGATCAATTGTTAAAATTTTTAAAGGAGAGAGAAAATGAACATATTATTAACCAATGATGATGGCTTTCAAGCACCAGGAATTGAAATATTAGAATCTATTTTAAAGTCTTATGGAACGGTTTATGTTGTAGCACCACAACAAGGGAAAAGTGGGGCGTCGGCAAGTCTAACAATTAATCGTTGGATTAATTTAAAAAAAATTGATGATTTTCATTATGCAGTGGACGGGAATCCAGTGGATTGCGTTATTTATGGCTTAAATGCTTTGAATGTAAAGTTTGATTTAGTCGTCAGTGGTTGTAATAATGGTTATAATCTTTCTTTTGATAGCATTTATTCAGGAACTGTAGGAGCCTGTTTTCAAGCATTGGTAGGAAAGATTCCAGCCGTTGCTTTTTCAGCCGACTACAACCATTTTTCCAATTTAAAACAAGAAATTCCTTCCATTATGGAATATATTTTTTCTCATCACTTACTAAGCAATCAATATTTATTAAATGTCAATTTACCTATAGCAAAATATGAAACATCAAAAGGAATTTGTTTTACTAGACAATATCATCGTCAAATTGTCTACCAATGCAAACAAGATCAAGATCAAATTCTTTTATCTAGAAAAGAACTCATTCAACCTACCCAATCTTTAGAGGATGATGTTTATGCGGTTCAACAAGGATATGTTTCAATCACCCCTTTACAAATGACTCGTTTTAGTGAATCTTTATATCAAGAATTACTTTTAAAAATCAAGGATTCTGTTGACAATTTGAATTAAAATTTGTATTATTGAAATATACAAGGAAAAGAAGGAGTAAAGTTGTCTTATCTTAATAGAGAGTCATTGTTTGGTGAAAAATGATAAGAGAGCAACTTGAAGGTCGTCTTGGAGTATATTGAATGAAAAAGAGTAGTTCAATCGTGACTTAGCGTTAATAAGAAATGAGGGTATTTACATTTTTGTAAATAAACTAAGGTGGTACCGCGTTTTTAAACGTCCTTAGAAAAGAGGATGTTTTTTTTATTTTAGGAGGAAACAATATGAAGGAATTACAATCCAAATATAATCATCATGAAGTGGAAAAAGAAAAGTATGCTCAATGGGTAAAAAAAGGATATTATACAGCTGGGAATCGTTCAAAACAACCATTTTGTGCCGTTTTGCCACCTCCAAATGTGACAGGAATGCTTCATTTAGGACATGCTTATAACGGAACATTACAAGATGTTTTAATGCGATATAAACGATTGAAGGGTTATGATGTACTTTGGGTTCCCGGAATGGATCATGCAGGTATTGCTACACAAGCGAAAATTGAAAAGAAATTAAGAGATCAAGGCATTGATAAATATCAATTAGGTCGTGAAGGATTTTTAAAAGTGGCTTGGGAATGGAAAGAAGAATATGCAACGACCATTCGTAAACAATGGGCAAAATTAGGACTTTCTTTGGACTATAGTCGAGAAGTGTTTACCCTAGATGAAAGACGAAATGAAGCTGTAAGAAAAGTTTTTGTCACTTTATATGAAAAAGGATATCTTTATCGCAAAGAAAAAATTATTAATTGGGACCCCGTATTAAAAACGGCACTATCTAATATTGAAGTCGTTTATAAAGAAATAGAAGGGAATATGTATTATTTCCGTTACTACATTGAAAATACTAAAGATTATATTATTGTAGGAACGACAAGACCAGAAACCATGTTTGGCGATGTCGCTGTTTTTGTCAATCCAAAAGATAAGCGATATCAACATTTAAAGGGAAAGAAAGTTTATAATCCAGCAAATGGAGATTTATTACCGATTTTGTTTGATGAATATGTCGATATTGATTTTGCAACTGGAGCAATGAAATGTACGCCTGCACATGACCCTAACGATTATTTATTAGGGGAAAAATATCATTTAGAACAAATTGTCTGTATGAATTTAGATGCGACGATGAATCAAAAAGCGGGACAATATGAAGGCATGGATCGTTTTGCTTGTAGAGAGGCACTCGTTGAAGCATTAAAACAAAAAGGATTAGTAGAAAAAATCGAAAAGATTCTACATCAAGTCGGACATTCTGAACGTAGTGATGCAATTGTAGAGCCAACCTTATCTAAACAATGGTTTGTTTCTATGAAAAAATTAGCTCAAAATACATTAAATCGTCAAAAAGGAGAAGATAAAGTTCATTTTTATCCTCAACGATTTGAAAAAGTCTTTACACAATGGTTAGAAAACATTGAAGATTGGTGTGTTTCTCGACAATTATGGTGGGGGCATCGGATTCCTGCTTATTATAAAAAAGGCACAGATGAAATATTAGTTTCTTACCTTCCTCCGAAAGATATTGAAAATTATGTACAAGATGAAGATGTTTTAGATACATGGTTTTCTTCAGCACTATGGCCATTTACAACATTAGGATGGCCTGAAAATACACCCGATTTTCAACGCTACTATCCCAATGATTTATTAGTAACGGCTTATGATATTATTTTCTTTTGGGTTTCAAGAATGATGTTTGAAGCCATCGAATTTACCGATAAAATTCCATTTAAAGATGTTTTAATTCATGGTCTTGTCCGCGATGAACAAGGAAGAAAAATGTCTAAGTCTTTAGGAAATGGCATTGATCCAATGGAAGTTGTTGATCAATATGGTGCAGATGCTTTGCGTTTCTTTTTAGTCACAAATAGTGCTCCTGGAATTGATTTTCGCTTTTCTAAAGAAAAAATAAGTTCTAGTTGGAATTTTATTAATAAAATTTGGAATGCTACTCGATTTGTGCTTATGCATTTGACTTCTTCTTTTGAAGTCAAAGAGTTGCAAAATGAAAAGTTACATTTATTTGATCAATGGATTTTAATGCGTTTAAATTATACGATTCAAAATATTGAAGAGAATTTAGAAAAATATGAATTCGCTAATGTTGGTTCTTATTTAACTTCATTTATTTGGAATGATTTTTGTTCCTGGTATATTGAACTTTCAAAACTAAATTTAAATGATTCTGAAAAGTCTTTTTGGACAAAACAAGTTTTATATTATGTTTTAAAATCAATGATTATTTTATTACATCCTTTTGTTCCTTTTGTGAGTGAAGAATTATATCAAGCATTACCTTTTGCATTAGAATCGATACATCTAGAAAGTTTTCCAATGGCAAATGAAAGTTTTGAATCTTCGCAGGTGGAAAAAGAAATGAAAGAAGTTATGGAAATTGTAACTTTTATTAGAAACTTCCGAAATAATCAAAACATTTCTAATAAGACGATGTTAAGCATTTTTGTAGAGACAAAAACAGCATTAGGGAGAAAAATTTTTGATGAAAACAAAAATCTATTTACAAACTTTTTAAATGCAAAGGTAAGTTTATTTGAAAAAGATATGATCATTCAAGTTACTGATCGTTTGACAACAGAAAATGCGATTTATTCCATTTGCTATGAAAAAGAAGTTCATGTTGAAGAAGAAATATTAAAATATGAAGAAGAACTGAAACGATTAGAACAAGAAGTATTGCGTTGTCAAAAAATGTTAACCAATGAAGGTTTTCTAAAGAAAGCCCCTTTAAATAAAATTAACGTTGAAAAAGAAAAATTACAAAATTATATATCTAGAAAAGAAAGCGTTCAAAAACATCTTGATGAACTAAAAAAATCATAAAGATAAAGACTCCAATAAAAATAGCGGAGTCTTTTTTTTTAAAATCTAAAGTTTATTTCAATAATTTTACTATTATAAAATGTGGAGGGATTTTATGTTAGAAAAATTAAAATATCATGAATTGACAACAAAGCAATCAAAAGCAATTAGAGGTGGATTTTTAGGCTTAGATGTTGTTACCGCTTTTGTTATTTTATCAATGGTTAGTATTTTGATTTATAAAATTTTTGGATGTAAAATGGCTGATATTACTTTACCAGGCGGATTTAAATTTAAATTGCAAGATTAATGAATTTAAAAAATATTCCGCATTTAGAACGTCCAAGAGAAAAGGCCTTAAAAAATGGAATAGAAAGTTTATCGGATGGAGAATTAATTGCTATTTTATTACAAAGTGGAACAAAAGGGATATCGGTTTTAGAATTGGCTAATCAATTATTAGTTCAATTTGGTGGCTTAACTTCCCTTTTAAAAGCTGAATTGAATGATTTAACATTGATAAAAGGAATTCAGAAAGTAAAAGCCTTAGAACTTAAAGTTTGTTATGAATTGGCCAATCGCTTGAATCAAGCAAAAGAAAATAAAAAAAAGCTTGTCATTACTTCAGCAAAAGAAGTTTATATGCGTTATCATTTACAAGTAACAAATTATTGCCAAGAGGTGTTTTATGTTTTATTTTTAAATGTAAAATTACAAGTTTTAAAAGAAGAGAAAATGTTTGTTGGTGGAAGTGAATCCTCTTATGTAGATTTAAATCTTCTTTTTAAAAAAGCAATACAATGGAATGCCAAAAAAATGATTTGCTTTCATAATCACCCAAGTGGAGATGCAACTCCAAGCCAAGCGGATTTTTTGTTGACGCAACGAATGCTACATTTAGGTGAGTTTTTACAAATTAAAGTATTAGATCATTTGATTTTAGGAAAAAATCAATATTATAGCCTCATTGAAAAAAAACTATATTTTATAGAAAATGAGCCATTGCTTTGACAAGATTTGACAAGTAAATTTTATAAAATATTGCTTGGTGATAAATATGGAAGAAAACAAAACTTTTACAATTAAAATAGCATCAAAAGAAAAGTATTTAGAAGGAATCATCAATCAAATAGATGAAATTCGTTTTCATCAAAATATTAAAAATCCACAAATTGAGTTAGTATTTGAGAATATATCTTTGAATTCAAAAGAATTATATCGTTTATTTGATGAATTGGTTGTTCATCAAGAAATTGTGATTCAAAAAATACAATTTATGATGTCCAAAAAAGAAAATTTAGAGAAAAATCAACTTGAAAAAAAAGATTTAGAGTTAACGATTATTGGCAATATTGAAAAAGATATGGTTATTGTCAGTCCTTGTAATGTGCATGTTGTCGGAAATGTTGCGGGCACTATTATTTTAAAGCATCCTGCAGATTCTATTTATAGTAAAGAATTTATTCAATGCAATGCCATTATTCAAGGAAAAGCTTATTATTTTGATTCTTGTGAAAATTTCCATTTTAAAAAACAATCTTAGTCAACATTCGCCCAATTTCTACATATAAATGATAGTAGTGGGTGAAAAATATGTTTATCATTAATTTCTTTTTAGAATATGTTTTATTCTTCATATTATTAGTTGTATTAACCATTGCCTTATTATCTGAATATGGGAAAATTACAATTCATCGTTCTTTATATTTACCAACGATTTTATTAGGACTGGGACTAAATTTTTTATTTTTTGATATTATCATTGATCCAATTTTAGGCATTAGAAGTTCTTTATTAGCCTTATGTGCTGGCATTCTTGTAGGAATGATTTTATTTTTATTTCATATCATTACAAAAGAAAATTTTTGTATATTTTTAGCCATTTGTGCCTTTGTCGGAATTTATCGATTTCTTGGTTATATCCTATTTTTACTTGGCGTTTCAGGAATTTATTTTTTAATTCATCTGGTCACCAAATGTCGATATTTACAAAAGATAAGGTGTATTTGCACAAATGGATTTTTAATTTGTATATCAGGTATCATTTATAGTATAATAGTATTAATTTAAGGTAGGTGATAGCCATGATATCTTATTTAAACGGAGAAATTGTTGACATCTCATTTGATAGCATTGTGGTAGATTGTAATGGAATTGGATATCATGTTTATGTTGGAAAACCTCAAGATTTTGCTTACGGCAGATGTTTAGTGCACATCTATTATCATCAAAAAGATGATGGCGTTGTCTTATATGGGTTTAAATCAAAAAATGAAAAAGAATTATTTTTAAAATTGATTGATGTCAATGGAATAGGACCTAAAACGGCTAGTGGCATGATTGGAGCAACAACGGTTCAAAATCTTATTTCTGCAATAGAAACAGGGAATTTAGCATTTTTAAAAAAGTTGCCTTCTATTGGAGCAAAAGCAGCTCAACAAATTATTTTGGATTTAAAAGGGAAATTGATATTAGAAGATAAAAAGCCATCTCAAAGTAAAAATGTTCAATTTGAAGAAGTTTATGATGCTTTGCGGACATTTGGTTTTAAGGTTTCTGAAATTGATGCCGCAATGAATAAAATAGCAAACCTTGAAGAATTAAAAACAGAACAATTGATCAAAGAATGTCTAAAATTATTAAGAAAGTAGGATGAATATGGAAGAAAATCGTATCATGCAAGGAACGAAAATCACAGAAGATGAAGATGAATTAAAGTTAAGGCCTACTTCGCTAAAAGAATATATAGGACAAGAAGATATTAAAAAAAATTTAGAAGTATTTATTCAGGCTAGCAATGTTCGGAATGAAGCATTAGATCATGTTTTGATTTATGGACCTCCAGGACTTGGAAAGACCACTTTAGCTCATGTCATTGCACATGAAAAAAAAGCCAATATCAAAGTGGCTTCAGGGCCTACCATTGAAAGAAGTGGAGATTTAGCTGCTATTTTATCAACAATCGAACCAGGGGATATTTTATTTATTGATGAAATTCATCGTTTGCCTAAAGTTGTAGAGGAAGTATTGTATGCAGCGATGGAAGATTATGTCATTAATGTCGTCGTTGGAAAAGATAGTAGTGCACGCACATTAGCGATTGATTTGCCTCCATTTACATTAGTAGGAGCAACAACAAGAGTTGGAGATGTCAGTGCTCCTTTACGAGATCGATTTGGGATTATTTTTAAATTAAATTATTATCAACAAGAAGACATTGAAAAAATTATTCAAAGAACAGCAAGGGTTTTTGATAATGTGATTGAAAAAGATGCCGCTAAAGAACTAGCAAAAAGAAGCCGGGGGACTCCACGCGTAGCCAATCGATTATTTCGAAGAGTACGTGATTTTGCAACGATAGCCAATGAAGGACATATTACTGAAAAGGTTACCAACCAAGCTTTAGATGCTTTAAAAGTGGATTCAATGGGATTAGATGATGTGGATATCCGCTACTTAAAAGGAATTATTGAACGCTTTAAAGGAGGACCAGTAGGAATTGAATCCATTGCCGCAGCCATTGGTGAAGAACAAATTACCCTTGAAGATGTTTATGAGCCTTATTTATTACAAGAGGGTTTAATTAATCGAACCCCAAGAGGAAGAATTGTAACAGAAAAAGCTTATCGGCATCTTCATATTCCATATCAACATTCTTTATTTTAATTTTGCCTTTTTATCGGCAATATTAACGCCAATAATGCTACCAATGACTAATAATAAAACACGACCTGCGACTTTTAGATAAATCAATGAAGAGATATTGCTTTTATCAATGAATAAATAATAAATACAAATAATGAGTACATAGACAAGGCAAAGAAGAAGCCCTCTTCCCATGCCTTGTTTTTTATTAATCATTCCATAAATGGCACCCACTAAGAAGAATAAAATAAAAGAGACAATCAAAGAAACAATTTCTGGAATTTTACTTGTGGATGGAAAATTAATGGATGCTAAAATGACTGAAAATAATAAACTAAGTACAATCAAAGCAACAAAAGAAAATAAAAAGCCTTTTAATATTTTATTCATGAATCATCACCTATGAATATATATTCTTTTTTTTCACAAAATATGCCTAGGTGATTAAAAAATGGAAGTATTAGAAATTATTGGGAAAACCTTTTTAGCCTATATATTTTTAATTATTGTGATTCGAATGATGGGAAAAAGAGAAGTTGGCAATTTAAGTATTTTTGATTTGGCCGTTTATTTTACGATTAGTGATTTAGTAACCATGTCTATTGTTGATAAAAGAAATGAGTTATGGCTCCCTGCAGTAAGCGTTGCTTTTTTGGCTTTGATGCAAATTGTTTTATCAAAGATTACAATGAAAAGTAAACGTGTACGAGATATTATTGACGGGAAAATGTCTTTAATTATCAATGATGGCCAACTTGATTTTGAAGAAATGAAAAAACAAAGATATACAACAGATGATTTATTTTCTCAATTAAGAGACAAGGGTTATGATTCTCCAACTTGCATTCGTTGGGCCATTTTAGAAACAAGCGGAAAATTGAGTGTAATTAGTAAAGATATATCTGTAACAAATTATCCAGATCCTTTAATTACAGATGGGAAAATATCTTTTGATAACTTAAAGGCTTGTCAAAAAACAGAACAATGGTTATATAAAAAAATAAACGAACAAAACATAAAAAAAATTAGTGATATAAAATTAGCTTTGCTATTAGAACAAGACCAATTAATTTTGTTTCAAAAGTAATCTAAATTTTTTTTGAATGAAATAAATGTTGATAAAAACAGTACAATAAACGCCGACCAGTAATCCAATAACAAGACCATCGGTTTGGAAAAGAGGAATAAAAATAAAATAAGCAATAATTTTAGCAAGATTACAAATTAATGAATCAATAAAAATATGCTTTTCTAAAGAGAGAGCAACCATTGCAGTTCCTAATGGAGCCTCGATATAATAAACGATGATAAAGAGAGCATATTTTTTTATGAATTCATATCCTTGGGTATGATGATAAAGAAGATTCATAAAAAATTTAGGAGCAAGGAAGATGGTTAATGAAAAGATGAGTCCCACGACAAAACTAGCCATAACAAAATAAAATAATAATTTTTTAGCATAGCTATAGTTTTTTTGTGCTATTGCTTTACTCATCCGTGGTAATAAAGCCAAAGAAAAAGCACTAGCAAAAAAACCAGGTAATAATAATAAGGGCATAATATACCCTGTAATGATGCCATATTCAATCGTGGTTTGAGCAGCAGAAACTCCGCATTGTAGCATTAAAAATGTAAACAAAATCGGTTCAAAAAAATATGAAATAGATCCTATAATTCTTGTAGAGGTTGTAGGTAAAGAAATAGATAAAATCATTTTATTCCATTGCTTTGTTTCTTCTTTTTCAATTTGTTTTAATTCATGAATTTTTTTCTTCCATTTGATATGCATTGAACAAAGCATATGGATGATGGAAGCAATTTCACCAATTAGCATCCCGCACATTGCAAAAAAAGCTAAAAAACTAGGTGATTGATGTGAAAATAAGTCAATAAAAACGACAATAAATAAAATTCTAGCAATTTCTTCACTAATTTGGCAATAAGAACTTTTTTCAACTTCTTCAATTCCTACAAAATACCCTTTTAGTAAACCACTAAAAGAAACTAAAGGAACGATACAGCCAATACAATACAAAGTAGGATAAGTTAAAGAGTTATGCAATAAATTTTTTCCAATAACAGGAACTAATGGAAAATAAATACAAGCAATAATGATATTTAATAATAAAGATAAAAAAGTGGCGCTAATCATGATTTTAAAAGTTTTATCACGGTTTTGAGCAATTAATTTAGCAATAGCCGTAGGAAATCCAGCTTGTGCGATGTTAATCATTAATACCATAGTAGGAACAGTTAAAGAATAAATACTCATACTTTCAATTCCAATTTTTTGAGCAATAATGATTTTTGCAAAAGTAGAAATTAGTTTTGCCAAAAAGCCCATCATGATAAGTTTTATAACAGAAAGGATAATCTTTTTTTTCAATTTTGCACACCTTTCTTTCTTTTAAAATGTATGAACTTTTTTATTTAATCATGATAAAAAGGAAAAAAGTTTCTCAAAAATGCAATTTCGAAGAGTTAATCTATCTTTTTTATTGAAAAAAAAGTTTAGAAGTGGTAAAGTATATAGGCAGTGTGTTTATATTTTTTATATAATAATATAAAACATGGTAGAAATTTAGTCATTTAGTTATAAAGGGGGAAACCTTATGCGAAAAATTTTATCTTTTCTTTCAATGGCTGCAACCTTACTAGCAATTGTCTTTTTTGGGGTTCCATCTATTGCTGATAATCCTAATTTAGGATTTGAATTTAGTGGAGGCTATGAAATTGTCTATGAAATTACAGATGAAAATGGCAATAGTTCCACACAAACAAGTAAAGATGCGGCTGAAGTCATTGCTTCTCGAATTAATTATATGGGAATTAATGATCCTGATCTTCGCATTGAAGGAGAGAATGATGAATTTGTTCGTGTAGCAGTCAACACGAATGATTTAATTGATTTGACGACATTTATTGAAATGGATGCTACAATTACTTTTACGGACCAATCAGGAAATGTAAAAATGGATGGTAGCGTTTTGGCTGAAGAAAATGGCATTACATTTAGTTATACCCAAGGTCAAGCTGTAGTTTTACTCAATATTGCAGATACAGAAACTTTTAGTTCCGTAACCGAAGAATTAGCTGGACAAAATATGATGGCTTGGATTGACTATAACGATGGTGCTGAAGATGGTCGTAGTGATTATTTTTATTATAACAATTCAAGTCAATATCCAGAGGAAGCACAACGGGCAGCCAAAAAATTAATTTTGAATGTTGCTATTGATGCTGCTGTTTCTGATTCAACTGTACCTTATGTTGGTGATTTTGAACAAGAAGAAGCTAATCAATTTCAACAATTAATGAATGCGGGTACTTTGAATTTTGAAATGGAAAGAAGTAACACCGTTCATGTCAGTGGATCTTTTGGTGAAAATGCTTTTAATCGCATTGTCATTGCAGGGCTTGTAGGATTAATTTTGATTATAGCTTTAATGATTATTTTCTATAAGATTCCTGGCGTCATTTCTAGTATTACTTTACTTGTCTATTCTGTTGCGATTTTATTCGTATTCAATTTATTATCCATTGAATTTAGTATTGGAACGATTGCTGCATTAGTTGTTGGAATAGGCTTAGCGATGGATGCTTGTTGTATTGTATTTGAAAGAATTAAAGAAGAATTATATAAGGGTCGTAGTGTAAAGTCTGCATATGAAGAAGGTTGTAAAAAATCAACTTCTGCGATTTTAGATACAAATATTACTTTATTACTTGCTTCCATGGTTTTATACTTCTTTGGAAGACAACTCGTTAGAAATTTTGCTATCACCTTATTAATATCCATTCTTTCTGTTTTAATTATTATGTTCTTGATTGTTCGTTTAATGTTAAAGTTATTTGTAAAATCAGGGTCTTTAGACACTAGAAAATCTTTATTTGGTGTAAAAGAAAAAAGTATCCCTGATATTACTAAAGGAGAAACCCAAACTTATTTTGGAAAAACAGCAAACTTCAATTATATGAAACAAGTTAAAAAGGCGTTCATTAGCGTTGGAAGTATTATTGGAGTTGGCGCTATCTTTATGTTAATTTTTGGTCTTACGACAGGTAAAGTATTTAATTTTGGTACTGATTTTGTTGAAAGTGGGAATGTTACGATTACAATTAAAAATTACGATCGTTTTGAAGGATTAACAAAATTAGAAAATGAAGATGGAGAAATTACCGTTGAATCTGTTGAAGATTATTTCCAAACAATGTATGGAGAATTTGGGACTCCAGACAAGGTTCATGTTGAAACTTATACTGAAAATAGTTCAAGAACAGAAATTGAATGTATTGATATAAAAGTAGAATACAAAGATTACTTTAGACAATTAGAAAATGTAGAAGAGGATTTAGTTTTAGATTTAGACTTAGATAGTACGGTAAATTATGAAGATTATGTTGTAATTGCATCATATCAATCTTCACCTTTAACCGCACAAACAACAATTTTAAATACTTTACTTTCTGTTGGAATTGCAATTGTTGTTATGGCTATTTATTTAATGATTCGATTCCGTTATACTTATTCAATTACGTTAATTTTGGCTATGATTAGTAACTTATTAATTACTTTCGCTTTATTTGCTATCTTTAGAATAGAAATGACTGTATCTTTTGTCCTTGCAGCTTTGACGATTGTTTTATTCACAGCAAATTACTCTATTGTTCTTTTTGACCGAATTCGTGAATTATGCAAAGAAACCAATCATGGTAAAATTAATCAAAACGATCGATTCGAAATTGTTAATCGGTCCTTAGCAAGCACATTTAATCGTACAGCCATTGTTACATTATCAATGTTCATGCCTTTATTGGTATTAGTCATTATTGGAACTTCTGCTACCTTCAATTTCAGCATTGCTTTAATTCTTGGATTAGTGGCCAGTGTTGTAACAAATACCTTTATTGCTCCACGTCTTTGGTTATTCCTTGAAAGAAAACATGTCATTCGTATTAAAGAAAAATCAGTTAAACGTGGTAAAGAAAGAAAACAAAGTAATGAATTAGAAGAATTAACAATTCCTGGAATTAACGATTAAAAAAGTGATTAAAAATAAAGCCCCATTTCTTAAGCATAGAGATGGGGCTTTTATCATTTAACATCTTTTTTATTTTAAAATATAGTGGATTTTTGCTTTATTTTTTTGATATTGAACTTTCATAATCGCTCCGTTAATCATTGGAAGCATTGGAGAAACATGACCAATATCACAATCATATAAAACGGGAACTTGATATTCTTGAAGATGTTGCTTTAATACTTCTTCATAAGTTAAATCACCATGATAATTTTGAGCCATGCTATAATTTGGAATTCTTGAAATTAAAAATCCTTTTACATTTTTAAACCAACCCAAAGTTTTTAATTTGAACAAGGCTAATGATAAAGATACAGGAGTTAAATCAAAAATATCAAAGTACCAGATGAAGCCATCTTGTTGGTATTGATGGATAAAAGATAATGTAGCATCATAACAAGTGCCTGCAAAGGCTAGTAGTACATCTAAACATCCACCAATACATCGTCCCATAAAAGTTTCTTTTTTCGTTTCATCTAAACTTTTCCAATAGACTGGTTCAGTCAAATTAAAAGAATAAAAAGGATTTCCCACTTCTTTTTTTTCTTCTTTTTCATATTTTTCATAGGATTGAAAAGAAGTTTTTTTGCCAAAAAGGAAAGAAAGTGGATCTTTTAAAAAAGCAGGCCATGGTTGAACACAATAGCTATGGGGATGATAAGAATAAATACTAGCAATATCACAAGAAGTGGTTAAAAAATAAGTGAAAATGGTATTATCACTATATCCCATAAACCATTTTGGTGTTGTTTCCATTATTTTTTGTTTATCTAAATAAGGAAGAATTAAGGTCATTAATTCACCTCCGGCTACAGACCAGACGAATTGACAAGAGGAGCAATACGCATCCATCAATTCTTTTGCACGAAGAAGGGGTGTGTTACTTTCTTCTTTTTGTAAGTGAAAAATATTAGGACCTTTTTGAATGGTCAGTCCCATTTCTTGAAAGATTTGAATACTTTTTTCAAGTCTTGATTTATAAGGATCATAAGGAGAACCATAGGAAGGAGCAACAAGATATATCGTTGCGTCTTTTTTTAAAAATGCGGGATATTTCATAAATATCTCCCCTTTCTTCCATATTATACTGAAAAATGCACGCTTTTGTCTAATAATTTGGTATAATAAAGATGAGGTGAGTAGATCAATGAAACCTTTGGCTGATATTTTAGAATTCGATAAAATTAAAGAGCAAATCTTAAAATATAATATTAATGCTTTAAGTAGAAAAAAACTAATGGAATTAAAGCCTTTTTTTGTTTTAGAACGTGTACAAGAAGAATTAAATAAAACTCAAGAAGGGTATCAATTAAAAACACTCGGTTTAATGCCGAATTTAGCTTCTTTAATCGATGTAGAACCTTATATTAACCAATTACAAATTGGAAGTGTTTTGCAAATTTCAGAAATATATGATTTTTTCATTCATTTACAAATTATAAAAGAACTAAAAGAATTTAAAAAAAGTTTAGATGTAAACATCTATCCGTTTACTTGCCAATCCATTCAAAAATTATTTTATTTTAGTTCTATTGCGGATCAAATTCAATATTGTATTGCTCCTAATTTAACCTTATATGATCATGCTTCATCAATGTTAAAAAGCATCAAGAAAAAAATTCAAAAATGCGAAGAAGAGATAAAAAATGCTTTAAATAACTTATTAAAAAAATATGCAAACGATGTGACAGACTATTTTGTTGCTAGTAAAAATAATCGCTTAGTTTTGCCAATTAAGGCAACTTCTAAAAATAAAGTGAAAGGAATGGTTATTGATATTAGTGAAACTGGACAAACCTACTATATTGAACCACAAGAAGTGATTGAACTAAATTTGCAATTAGAAGCGTTAAGATATGAACAACTAGCAGAAGAAAAAAGAATTATTAAAGCACTTTGTCAAATGATTGTTAAAGAAAAAGAAGGCTTTTTGCAAAATAATGAAATTTTAAAAGAAATTAGTTTTTTATTGTTAAAAGGTACTTATGGCGTAGAAAAACAATATGAAATTGCTACTTTAAACGATTCTTATCTTTCTTTAATTCAAGCAAAACATCCATTGATTGATTCCACAAAGGTCATTTCTAATGATTATGTTTTAGGTAAAAATGGGCATCGAATTCTTGTGATTTCTGGTCCAAATGCGGGTGGAAAAACGGTCTCTATTAAAACTGTGGCACTTTTGGTTTATATGAATCAATGTGGATTACCACTGCCTGTAAAAGAAGCCTCTTTAAAAGTGTTTAGCCATATTTTTGCAGATATTGGAGATGAACAATCCATTGAAGAATCTTTATCTGGTTTTAGTAGCCATATGGCTAATGTTTCCTATATATTAAAACATGCGGATGCAAATTCTTTAGTCATTTTCGATGAATTAGGTTCTAAAACAGATCCAAAAGAAGGAGAAGCATTGGCAAAAGCGATTTTAGATGATTTGGATGATAAAAAAATGATGGCTCTCGTGACAACCCATTATGTGGGTGTTAAAGATTTTGCTAAGACATCAAGTTCTATTTTATTATCAAGCATGTCGTTTGATGAAAAAACGATGACACCAACGTATAAATTAATGTTACATGTTGTAGGAAGATCTTATGCATTAGAAATTAGTAAACGGCTAGGAATTCCTTCTTCTATTATCAAAAAAGCGCAAGAATATAAAGATAAAGATACTTCTACTTTAGAACAACTCATTGATTCTATGAATCAACAATTAAAACTAGAAGCACAAAAATTAAAAGAAATTGAAAATCAAGAAAATGAAGTCAAAGAAATAAAACTCCAATTGCAACAAGAAAAACAGCAACTACAAAACCAACAACAAAAAATTTTAGAGCAATTTGAAAAAAAACAAGAAGAATTATTTGAGGATACGAAACAACAAATTGACCAATTAATTGCTCAATTGCAAAATAACAATCAAGAAAATTTTAAATTGCATCAAAAAAATGCGATTTTAAAGCAATTTCAACAACTGCAACAAGAAGAAAAACCAACGATTGTAGAAGATCAAACTTTAAAAATTGGAGATAATGTGTATGTAGAATCTTTACATAACTATGGGAAAATTCAAGAAATTAAAAATCATTATGCCATGGTTGCGATTCAAAATACATCCGTTAAAGTTTCTCTTAAAGAATTAAAAAAAGTAGACTTAAAACAAGAAAATAAAAAGAGTCGACCTCAAGTGAGCAAAAAAGAAATTTTGCAAAACGTACCTACATCCATTAATGTTGTCGGTTATCATGTAGAAGATGCATTAAGAGCTATTCATTCCTACTTAGATCAAGCCTTATTAGTCAATTATCCTAACGTTACGATTATTCATGGAATCGGCACAGGAACTTTAAAAAAAGCGATTCAAGAAGATTTAAAACAACTTTCTTTTGTTAAAAGCTATCGTAGTGGTGTGTATGGAGAAGGTGGAATGGGAGTGACCATTGTCAATTTAAAATAGGTGATTCAAATGAATGAAAAATTAAAAGCAAAATTAGATATTTTACCTTTGCAACCAGGATGCTATATCTTTAAAGATGCTGATCAAAATATTCTATATGTTGGAAAGGCAAAAAAGTTAAAGAATCGTGTTTTACAATACTTTAATCGTGCCTATAATAATAAAACGGCTAAATTAGTCCAACAAATTGATGATTTAGAATTTTTTGTCACTTTATCAGAAAAAGAAGCGCTCGTTTTAGAAATTAATCTTATCAAGCAATATTATCCTCCTTTTAATGTCATTTTTAAGGATGATAAGCATTATCCTTATATTGCAATCAGTAAAGAAAAAAATCCACGATTAAAAATTACAAGGGATGCCAAATCGAAAAGTTATAAGCATTATGGTCCTTTTCCTGATTCTAAAGCGGCTTATAATACAATGCATTTGTTAAATGCAATTTATCCTTTAAGAAAATGTCGAGTTGTACCAAAAAATGTCTGTTTGTATTATCATATGAAACAATGTTTAGCGCCTTGTATTCATGATGTGAAGCAGCAAGATTATCAACAAATTGTCAATGAAATCGATAAATTTTTCAAAGGTAACACTAAAGATATCTTGCAAGACTTAACGCAAAAAATGCATCAGGCCAGCGATGCATTAGAATTTGAAAAAGCAAATGAATACAAACAACTCATCCAACAAATTCATGCCGTTACAGATAAGCAAGTCATCGAATTTAATGATCAAGTCAATCGTGATATCATTGGTTTTTATCAAAAAGAAGGCTATTTATCGATTACGATTCTCATGTACAGAAATGGCTATTTAAATGCTAAAATCAATGAGGTCATTGATATTTTGGATACGATTGAAGAACCATTATTAGATTATTTGATGCAGTTTTATCAAACCCATGATATTCCTAAAGAAATTTATATCAGTAATGGCATTCATCTTGATTTATTAGAAGAAACTTTAATGGTTAAAGTCATTTATCCTAAAGCTGCAAAAGGATTAGATTTAATTTTAATTGCAGTTGAAAATGCTAAAAAATCATTAGAAGAAAAATTTGTTTCTTTAGCTTTAAAAGATGAAGACATTTTTATTGAACTTGGAAAATATTTCAATAAAGAAAGAATAAGTACCATTGAAATGTGTGATATCAGTCATATTAGTGGAGATAGCGCAGTTGGAGGAGTGGTTGTTTTTACCAATGGCTATCCTATCAAAAATAAATATCGCAAATTTATTATCAAAGGAGAAAATAAGCAAGATGATTTAGCATCCACTTATGAAGTGATTTATCGTCGATTTTATAATTTATTAAAAGATAATCTTCCTTTTAGTGATTTGCTCATCGTAGATGGTGGAGTGAATCAAATGAAAGCAGCGATGAATGCTTTACAAACTTTAGGAATTACATTAGATGTTTGTGGACTAGCTAAGGATCAACATCACCATACACGAGCGTTGATTTTACCTAATTTTAAGGAAGTAGAACTAGCAAAAAATTCTAAATTATTTTTATTTTTAATGCGTTTACAAGATGAAGTACACCGTTATGCCATTACCTTTTTTAAAGCAAAAAAAGCAAAGTCGATGTTTTCCTCTTTGTTTGATCAAGTAGAAGGATTAGGTCCAGCAAGGAAAAAAAGATTGTTAGAACTTTATCCGACTTTAGATGAACTGAAAAAATGTAGTTTAGAACAATTAAGTCAAATATTACCACTCAATGTTGCTAAAAATCTTCAAAAAGTACTTAACAATACAAACCATTTAAAAAATAATGCATATGATGATAGTGAGGCAAACGGAGGTTAAATATGACATCAGTACTCACTAAAAGAGAAAGAGAAATATTTGAATTATTGATTTCAAATAAATCAACAAAAGAAATCGCTGAACGGTTATATATTAGTGAAAAAACCGTGCGCAATCATATTTCTAACGTTATGCTAAAACTTGATGTTAAAGGTAGAGCGCAAGCAGTTGTTGAGCTTCTCAAAATGAAAGAAATATCTTTATAGCCCTTTTTGGGCTATTTTATTTTAAAAAAAAGGTATTTTTAAAATCGAAGTTTCATATAGTTTTGGTGAAGGGAAGGATAGTATGATTCAATTAAATAAAAAGGCGAAAAAAATTGTGCTGATAGCAATTCCACTTATTGCTATTTTAATCATTGCAACCATTTTAATTGGTAAAAACAACAAAAAAGAAGTGGCAAATAATGAGCCACAAGAAACAGTTTTACAACAACAAGCGAATGTCTATTTAGCGAGTACAAAAGACCACACGTTGGTTCCTCTAACGATTAAATTTAATCAAAAAGATACATTGGGAGAAAATCTATTGATGGTTCTTTCTTTAATTAAAGAAAATAGTGCCATTTGCAACGATACTTTCCAAGGATTAATTCCTGAAGAAGCAAAAATCAATCAATTAACTTTAGATGATCAAAATGTTTTAACCATTGATTTTGATGAAGGATTTTTTGAATATGATGAAAAAAATGAAGTGGCATTACTAGAATCCATTACATGGACGATGACGGAGTTTGATGAAGTAGAAGGAGTCTCATTGACACTTAATCAAGAACCGATATTAAAAATGCCTCGAAGACAAACTCCAGTTGCTTCTTTATTAACACGTGATATGGGCATTAATAATTTATTAGTGACATCTACACCAGATATTTTAGGTTCTACAAGAATTTTATCTTATTATACAAAAACAATTGATAATGTGGATTATATTATTCCAGTCACACAATATGTACAAAATCAAGAAGAATTATCCATTTATGATTTGACCATTGAAAAACTATTAGAAAAACCATCCATTACAACTCGTTTAAAAGTCGTGGATTGTTTACAAGATATTCAATTAGAAGCAAGTTCTACTTTAACTGATCAAATATTAGAAGTTACTTTAAATGAAAAAGCTTTATTTGATGAAAATAGTGTACAAGCCGATATTTATGAAGTGATTTTAGCTTCAATGAACCTTTATGATGAAGTAGAAAATGTTAGTTTTATCATTAATGAAGTGGAAACACCAGTTAGTGGACTAGAAGAAAGCGAAAGTTTTTCTGTTCAATCCATTATCTTTAATGAATACTATATTTAATTAAAAAGGACGAAATTTTTACAAATCGTCCTTTTTTGCTTTTTTATTCAATTATTTGTAATTTTTTGTGTTCTTTTTCATAAGAAAGATTAAAATACCAAAGAATCGTAACAAGGATATTGGCTATTACAATAAAAGCAATATAAAAATAATTCACAATGATTTCATCCACTCTATAAGCGTTATTATAATAATAAATATCAACACTATTTAATAAAAGAATACCATTCCAAAGGGTAAGAAAAATAAAAATGCCAGCAATGATTTGACTACTTGTTTTGATTGATTTTTTAAATGGTTTAAAATCATATATTGAATGTATAAAATAAAATAATAAACAAAAAGCAGCAGCAAAATAAAATATCGATAAAGAATAAAATTTCATTCCTAGTGCATTGTCCTCAATTGAAAAAATATCATGGAATACAAGAAGAGATGTTGATTCATATTCCCCTCCTATAATAAATGAATCACAAATCTATTTTTATTATAGCATGCCTATTTAAAAATTCAATGCTTGCATTTTATCCTAATTCAATTAAAATTTGTTGATAGTTACTTAAAGTATGTTTTTGTTGAATATCTCCACTTAAAACTAATTCAACTCGTTGATCTTTTAAAAGAGTAGCATGAATATTAATTTTTTTATTACATAAATAAAGATGGTTGATTTCTATATAAGATAGCGTTTTACATAAAGATGGTTTTAAATAAAAGGATGAAAATGAATGAGGGACAAAACCCAAAATTCCTTCGACAAAAATTCGAATGTAAAGAGCACTTTCAGCAGATAATTGCGCTTGATTTCCTTCAGGATAAGCTTCAATGGCATAAGGGACATGATCCGTTAAAAGGCGATTAAGTGAATAAGAAAGAAGAAATTTTGTTGCATTGATACTATCTTTAGCACAATATATTGCTCGAATTGCCATTAAAGTGGATCGATCCCAAAAAACATCCGAAGCGGTTGTTGTTAAAAATCCTTCTTGTGTCCATAAAGGACTATGAATGAGTGTAGAAACAACTTCTTCTTTTTTAGTTAAAATCCCATTCATTAAGGGATAACACATTTGAACGCGTAAATGATTTTCTTCTTTACAATATTGATAAGTAAAATATCCTTCTACTTGATCAAAAAAATAATCATCAATTTTTCTTTTTAATTCCTCTGCTTTTTCTTTATAATTTTGTGGAATATTTAAAGCATTAAATAAATTTGCAGCTCTATTTAAAGCAGCATAGGCGATAGCATTGGTCGCTAAATTGGCTTTTCCTGATTCGAATCGATTTTCTAGTTCATCTGTATCTGATTCAATGACACCTTGTTCATTGATTTTGTTTAATGTATAATTCAAACACCATTGGATAGGTTTGACATAAGCCTGTGCTAATTCTTTATTTCCTATGATTAGTAAAAAAGAAGATGCACCATAAGCGTACATCGCGCCATCCCCTCTATCTTTGGCTCCATTCCAAAAAGACGTTCCTTCTGCAATGATGCTAGTGACTAAAGCTTGATTTTTATACATATAAGGTTCGTATAAATCCATGGAACGAATGCAAGAAGCATAGGCTGGATAGTAACTAAAATAAGCAAAACAAGGATTGGCATATTCTAATTGATCGTTGGTCCAGATTGCAGCATAATAATTACCACCGCCTGGAGAATGTAAATAACCTGCTTTGGTTTTAAAAATGCTTTCATTGGCTCGAATTTTTGCAAAATAAAACATGGTATCTAGCACAGGGTGATTGGTTTTTAATTCGACTTGTTGTTGCATTTGATTTAAAAATAATAAACGTTTATTTTCTTGTTCCGCACATGAAAAAGTGTACTGCTCATCTAAATAACGGCAGGCAATAACATGATATAAACATATAACTTGTTTAGGTTTTAAAATCAATTGCACCATTTCATTTTCTATTTTCGAATCAAAAGTATCGAAACAAATTTGTGATAAGATTTGATAAGGGCGATCTTGGTCACAATTTTGTGGTTTTTCTTGAAATAAACAAGAAGGAGTATGGAACTCTATTTTTTGTTCAAAAGGACTAAGATTTGATATCTGAATTTTTGTAATAAAAGCAGGAGCATCACTAGCAGCAAAAAAAGTTCTTTGAACTTCTGTATCTAAAGTTTTGCTTTTGATGTGAATGAAACCATCCAGTGCAACCATTTGAACTTGTTCTTCCTTAATCAACTCATGATTGATTTTCAAAATTAATTCTTTTTCAACATAAATAGAAAAACTTCCTCTCGTATCATTTTCTTTTTTTCTAAAAGTTGGAAAGACCAGATGTTTGGCTAATCGCAATTTTTTATTGGATTGAATGCCATAAAAAAGGATTGCAGAATGATAAAATCCTGCAGTTTCAATATGATTATAATAAGGAAGTTTTGTTTTCTTTTGTAAATCATATTCAATATGATAAGGGGCAGTAATGGTATATCGTTGTTCTTTTTTCTTTTTATTTTTAATTTGAATCCATTTAGGAAAAATGGGAAAAGGATTAGCACGAATGATCATAAAAGAAGTCCTCCTTTTATTATTTTAAGCGAGAAGAATCATCTTATACTATAAAGGTAAATCCTTTTTATTAAAATAATAAATTCCTACTATAGTTGTAATAATACCAATTGCAATTAAAATAAAGAGTTTGTAGATAAAGATAGGATTGAGGTCTGTAATTGCCGCTGTGTCATACAAACTAATGATAGTTAAATAGTTAAATATTTGCATTTCTTCTACGCCCATTCCAACAGATACAAAACTATCTGTTCCAAATAAAGCTAAAATTTTACAAATGAAAAAGAAAACGGTAATTCCGCCTCCCAACGCTAAAGAATGTTTAGAGAGGTTAAATAAGCAAGAGGCCATGAAACAAATACCAGCAATCGCAATCATTACAATAAAACTGCCCAAATTTAATAAGATAACATTGGCTAAATCTACAGTTCCAGCACTAATCAAACGAGTCATTGTATCTACAAAAGTAACGATAAAATACATACTAAATAAAGCTCCAATTAAATAAAATAATTGGGTAAATGCAACCGTGATTCTTTTTGTAGGAGTTGATAAGACATAAGCCATTGAACCATTATCAATCTGACTAGCAATTAATTTATTGGCTGTTACAATGACAAAAATCATTGGAAGCATTATTCCAGCTAGAGCATAATACATTTCTTGAACAAAAAAATTAATATTCATTGATTGTAGTAATTGTAATAAGTCACTACCAAATCCCATTGCGGCAAAAAGGCCCGACAAAGTTAATCCATTATTTTCTAAAGCCGTTTTATATTTTCCAATCTCTAACATATTTACATTTCCCGAGGATAAATCTTTGCCACCAATTAATAAATTGAGCACAGCAATAATGATACATAATCCCAACGTAACAAAGCCCCATAAAGAACTATTTGCTTTGATAGATTGTTTTAATAAAGGTTTACTAATCAACATGGCTATTTTTCCCCCTTTAAAAATAACGAATCGAAATAAGTTTCTAAATCATATTTGAATTCATTAATATTATTAATTGTAAATTGTGCTAAATCAGAAAACAATTGGTTTATTTTTTCATTTTCTATTTGAATGGTTAATTGTAAAGATGTATTGTCTTTTTTAGTAATGCTATAATCTAATTTTGAAAATGCTTGATAGTCTTTTTTTAATTGAAAACCAATTTGATAAGTTTTGATATTATGATGCCGAATTTGATTCATATCGGCAACGCTAACTAAACGTCCATTTTTAATTAAAGCCACTTTGTCGCAAGTAGATTCAATTTCTTCAAAGATATGACTACTCATGAAAATAGTTTTACCCTTTTTCTTTTCTTCAAGGATAATGTCAATAAAGGCCAACCGCATTAAAGGATCTAGACCTGTGGTCGGTTCATCCATAATAATGATTTTAGGGTCTGCCATTAAAGCGGCAACAATGGCCGTTTTTTGTTTCATTCCTTTCGACATGCGTTTTAATTTTGCTGAAGTATCTAATTGTAGTTTTTGGATGAGATAATTGGCATAAGACATATCTTTTAAATGTAAGAGTTCTGCTTGTGCATGCAAAAATTCGGTTCCTGTACTTAAATCTGGAAAAGCAATTTCTCCTGGAACATAACCAATATATTTTTTAATTTCACAAGCTTGAGTTACTGCATCCATTCCTAGAATAGTTACAGAACCATTATCAGGTTTTAAAAAACCCATTAAATGACGGATTGTCGTTGTTTTTCCGCTTCCATTTGTGCCAACATAGCCAAATATTTCGCCTTCTTGAACATTAAAATGAATATCGAAAATGCCATGTTGGTTACCATAATCTTTGGTGAGATGTTTCACTTCGATAACATTCATTTTAAATCCCTCCATAGGTTTGATCTTGTTTATAAAAGTTCATAAAATAATCTTCTAAAGAAAATTGAATTTCGCTAAAAGAAGAAACATCTAAACTTTTAAGGGCTTGAATTAATGTGTTAATTTGAATATTATCAATATTGACTTTTACAATTTTTTTGGTGGAATCCGTAAAAGATATTTGAAAATTCATTTGACAAAATTGCGTAAAAGAAGTGTCATTTGAAAAAGTAATTTGATAAGTTTTATTGGTATTGTATTTTAAATCGTTTGCTACAAAAATGGATACGATTTTTCCATCTTTGATAATTGCAATTCGATCACAGGTAGCATCCACTTCTTTAAAAATATGACTAGAAAGCAAAATGGTTTTTCCTCTTTGTTTTTCTTCAAAAATGAATTGAATAAATTTTTCTTGCATAATAGGGTCTAAACCACTTGTTGGCTCATCTAAAATTAAAACATCAGGATCATTCATAAATGCAGTAATAATCGCTAGTTTTCTTTTATCTCCTAACGACATTCTTTTTACATCCTCATGGAGATCTAATGGAAATTTTTCTAATAGGTATTGTAATCTTTTAAAATTTTTTGCTTTTCGAAGTTCTTGCATCATTTGAATGAATTGCTTTCCGGTTAAGTTTTCAGGTAAAGCGACTTCTCCAGGAAGATAACCAATATTTTCTAGAATTTGATTATAATATTGATAGCTTTCTTTTCCAAAAACAGAGACAGTACCGGATTGTGGTTTAGCAAACCCCATGATATGTCGAATCGTTGTCGTTTTTCCAGCACCATTTGGACCTAAAAAGCCAAAAACTTCTCCTTGGTAGACATTAAAAGAGATATCAAAAACGCCTCTTTGATAACCAAAATCTTTGGTTAAATGATCAATACAAATGATTTTATTTTCTTTTTCAATTGTATCCATTTTGTTTCCTCCTTTTAAAGTCTTATCTATACAAATACTAACATTAAAATAGAAAAAATGCAATTTGAAATAAAAAAACACACTAGATATTATCTAGTGTGTAAATCTTAAATTTCATTTAAAATGCGTTTTGCTAAAGCTTCATGTCCTAATTTAATAGGATGAATACCATCATAGATGTATTGTTGCCAATTGGTTGCATCCCATAAATCCATTGTAGGAATCGAAATGAAATGATACTTTTCAACAATTTCAAGAATTTTAGCATTATATTCATCTCTAGAAGTTCCATATCCTGGGGCATAAGCAGCATTGGTATCTTGGCCCCATGTAGCAAATGGAATTAAGATAGCCACAATACGAATTTTAGGATTATAGGAAAGTAAAGTTTTATACATATAGTTGAGTGAACCAGTAAATGTGGTTGCATCTTCAAACACTTGTGGGTCATCCTCTATAGTTCCTAAAGGAACACAACGCATAAAATCATTTGTTCCAATTAAAATGAAAGCATAATCTGATTTTTGTGCTTCTTCTTGAGAATTTTTAACTTGATTAAATCCTAAAACAGTTGGTGAGCCTGTATCTACAATGGATGGACAATAGGCTGCAGTAGCACCACTATAAGAAAGATTAAAATGTTGTTTTAACATGGCCTCTTGTTGAATAATTTCAGGATAATAACTTAAATCTTTGTATTGTTCATATCCTGGTCGACGAGAAGGATGGGAATCAGTAATAGAATCTCCGTAAAAAACGGCAGTTTTTTGGAATAAACGGCCTTTATCTACAACAAAGTGTTCGTTCATATATTCATCAGAAAGTACAGAAATTGGAATTTTTTGAAAATATTCAGATGATTTAAGTGTTAATGTGGTTTCCCCTAATTTTTTTCCTTGAATAATCCCTAAATCTGCATCCATTGCAATGATTTCTTGATTTGAGAGTTCTAAAGTCAGCGTTTCATCTTTAAATTCATCATTTAACATCATAAAAACATTATAGGTTTCATCAACAGCCAGTTCAATTTTAGTCAAGTCACAAATTTCTCCTTCTTTTAATTGAGAAGAGGGAGTGTCTTGGCAGCCTGTTGTAAAAAATAAACAAGTGGCCAGTAATAATAGTTTTTTCATGATTCATTCTCCTTTGTGTAATTATCAAAATAACCTTGAATTAAAATAATGGGGGTACCTTTGTCTCCACTTCCTGATGTTAAATCACAAAGAGAGCCAATTAAATCAGTTAGTCGTCTTGGAGTTGTTCCTTGGGTTACCATTTTACCCTTTAAACTTTCATTTTTTTCATCTTTTTCTTTGATGTATTTTTTAATCGCATTTTGTAATTCTTGTCCTTTTAAATTGGAAAAGTCGTTATCAGCTAAATATTTTAGTTTAACTTCGTTTGGTGTGCCTTCTAAACCATCAGTATATCCTGGAGAGACAACAGGGTCCGCTAATTCCCAAATTTTACCGACCGGATCTTTAAATGCGCCATCTCCATAAATCATGACTTCCAAATTTTTGCCTGTTTTTTGTTTTAATTTAGCTTGAACTTCTAAAACAAATTCTTGGCAATGTGTTGGAAATAATTTTATCGAAGTTTCCGTTGCTTTATTAGAACCTAATAATCCATATTGCGGATTATAACCGCTATTATTGATGGATTCAGTTAAAATGTCGTCAAGACCATAAACGACTTTCGCACCATTTTCTTTTAAAATTCTTTTTGTTCTTGTACGTGAATGAATATCGCAAGTTAAAACATAGGAAGTATAATTTAAAATTGTTTGTGGTTGATTTGCAAAAAGAATTTGCACTTCACAACCTTGTTCTTCAATTAGCTTTTTATAAAACTCTACATAATCGACTCCAGTAAAATAATGTTTTTGATATCCAAAAAGACGACGATAATCTTCTAACGATAATACATCACTCCAAGGATTAACTTTGGCTTGATCTAAAGCATCTAAATCAATTAAATGATTTCCCACTTCATCTGAGGGATAACTTAACATTAAAACCATCTTTTTTAATCCTTTGGCAATTCCTTTTAAACATACTGAAAAACGATTTCGACTTAATATTGGGAAAATGACTCCCACTGTATGATTACCAAATTTTTTAGAAACATCGGCTGCGATTTGTTCAATCGTTGCATAATTACCTTGACTTCGTGCAACAACCGCTTCGGTAATTGCTACAACATCTCTATCATGTAAAACAATTCCTTCTTTTGTAAGATCGACGATGGCATCAGTAACAATATCTGCTAATGGATCTCCTTGTTTAATAATAGGTGCACGAACCCCCATTGATACTGTGCCAATTTTTCTACCCATTTTGAATTCCCCCTTTATTTATTATCAACCAAAATCATTTACGATATTTGGTTTGATAGCCATGATTTTCTTTTGGTCTTAAATCATTAGGATAATGCATATCGGCTTGAATATCAACAACCATTTGATTTAATCGAGATGCAATTTCATAAGGTTTGCTAAGATCATGTAAAATTACAGATTGATGAGAACCGCTAATATAAATATCTCCAACTTTTAAAAGTTTATCTATCCAATTGACACGGCATTTAATGCCACCTATTTCTAAATAATATATGGTTTTAAAATCAATGCCAATAATTCCACTACGAATAATAATTTTTTTAGTTGTGATGGCATATTGTATATTTTTATGTTGCAAACTAGATTTGATAATATTGGCTAACCAAATCCAAACCGGAGTTAAATGTAAAATGAAAAAAGCAATTAAAAGCCAAATCATTTTTCCAAGTGAAGCAGCAAATCGACAAATTAAATAAATAAATGCTCCATCAAATATAAGCCATATTAAAACAATTGGTAACATTCTTATGATGGCCCCTAAAATATAAGCACTTTTTTTAGGATTTCCTCTCCAAAGAATTTCTTCATCTTCTTCTATTAAATCTTCAATTTGTGTTGCTTCAGGCTGAGAATTTAAATCACTAAATAAGTTTTCATTTCTTTTTCCCATAACCTTTTCCTCCTATAAAAATATGATATAAAAAAATGGGTCAATTTACAATAAAAATATCACATGGAAGGGAAAAAGAGTTCTTAAATTCATCTTCTTCTTATTATCTTTTTATATTTTGGCATAGAAATTATATATCTATGAAAATAAAAAAAAGACATCTTGAATTTATCAAAATGTCACAAACTAATCATTGGTAGGCTGTAGGGGAATCGAACCCCTGACCCACTGATTAAGAGTCAGTTGCTCTACCAGCTGAGCTAACAGCCCATAGTTTAAACTCATTTCGGAGCAAATTTAAGAATGAGGAATCTAAAAAAATGCACAGAAATAAAAACACTTTTTTAAAGTGTTTAAAATCTACTATAACGAATTAATCAATCGTTGATTGAACTTTATGAAGTGATCTTAAAGCTCTAGCTGAAGCTTTAACTCTAACTTTTTGCCCGTTAACAACAATTGTCGCCTTATGTAGATTTACATTCCATTTTCTTTTGCTAGCGCGCATAGAGTGAGAACGTTTATTTCCACTAAGAGTACCTCTTCCTGATAATTCACAAACTCTTGCCATGGTAAGACCTCCTTACAATTCGTGCCTATACATCATACCACTAAATCTCTTTTTTTTCAACTCTAAATTAAAAAATATAAAATAATTTATTATATAAAAAGCATGAAAAGAAAAAAATATTGCATTCAGTAATAAAATATTGTAAAATAAGTCAGGGCTTTTTATATATGCCTAAATAATAAAAAAATAATCTCTAAAGGAGTTAAACAAATGAATACATTAAATATGGATGATCTGAAATGGATGTTTATTTCAGGAGCAAACAATTTATCAAATAACTATAAAGAAGTAGATGCATTAAACGTTTTTCCTATTCCAGATGGGGATACGGGGACGAATATGATGATGACCATTCAAAGTGGTATTAATGAAATTCAATCTGTGGAAGAAGACTCTGTTGGGGTTTTAGCCACGACTTTTTCAAAAGGGCTTTTGTTAGGCGCTAGAGGAAATTCTGGTGTCATTTTATCTCAAATTTTTAAAGGTTTTGGCGATGCAATTAAAGAAAAGCAAAAATTAGCATTAATGGATTTTGCTCTTGCTTTTCAAAGTGGAAAAGAAAAGGCCTATAAAGCAGTTTTAAAGCCTGTAGAAGGTACGATGCTAACCGTTATTCGTGAAAGTTCGGAAGCTTTACTTCAATTTTTAAATGAAAATAAAAAAGTTGATTTTGTTGAAGCAATGGATTTTATGGTTAAAGAAGCCCATAAATCATTAGAAAACACGCCCAATTTATTACCTGTTTTAAAAGAAGCGAATGTTATTGATTCAGGTGGTGCTGGGATTTTAAAAATTTTAGAAGGATTTTTAGCGGCTTTAAAAGGAAATGTTATTGTTTTAAATGAACAAAAACCAACTTCATCAAAAAATGTTTTATTTGAACCGATTGAAGACAAAGAAGATGATTTTGGATACTGTACAGAATTCATTTTAAATCTTAATGAAGGCGAAAATAAAAAAGAATATCATAAAGAGGAATTACAAAGTTTTTTAGAATCGATAGGGAACTCCATTGTTTTAGTACAAGATGAAAATTTAGTAAAAGTTCATGTACATACGTTAACACCAGGTAAGGTTTTAGAATTTGCACAACAATATGGTGAATTTTATACTTTGAAAATAGAAAACATGGATGTACAACATGAAGGAATAAAAAAAGCAAAAAAAGAAAGAAAAAAACAAGCGATTGTGACTGTTGCTGTTGGTAAAGGTTTAACTAAAATTTTTAAAGATTTACGCGCTGATGTTGTCATAAGTGGTGGACAAACGATGAATCCTTCTATTGAAGACTTTGTCAAGGAAATACGGAAATTAAATCCAGAATCCGTAATAATCTTACCAAACAATTCAAATATCATCATGTCTGCACGTCAAGCTGCTGATATTTTAAATAAAGAAGGAATTGTTGCTAAAGTGGTTCCGACGACATCAATTCAACAAGGAATTACAGCGTTTATGGGCTTTAATCCGGAATGTGAAATTGATGATAATATTGTAGAAATGATGGCAGCAATCAAAAGAGTAACCTGTGGCCAAGTTACCTATGCTGTACGTGATTCTCGTTTAAATGGTGTTACCATTAAGTCTGGAGATTATATTGGAATTAAAGAAAAGAAAATCATTAGTGCTAGTAAAGATATTGTTAAAGTTTCTTGTGCTTTGATTGATTCCATGATGGGTTATGATTCAGAAATTGTCACCATTTTAACAGGATCAGATATTGCAAAAAAACATGTCAATGCTATCAAAAAATATATTAATGAAAAATATAAACAAGTAGAAGTGGAAGTAAATCAGGGAGATCAACCAGTTTATTACTTATTACTTTCTGTTGAATAATAAAAACCGGTTATCCGGTTTTTTTTGAAGGTGGGTTTTTGTATGATTACCTATAAGTTAACGCCGAAAAGAAAAGAAATTATGGAATCATTGCATTTGGATTCTCTTTTTTCTTTGCTTAGGTATTATCCTTATCGGTATGATCATTTATACCTATCTTCTTTAACTTTACAAGAGCATGAGCAAAAAGTAACCATTCAAGGAACTATTTGCTCTGAAATTAAAACACAAGTTTATGGTCATAAAAAATGCAAAACTACTTTTGAGATTGAGTATGAAAATAAAAGAATAACCATTTATTTATTTAATCGAATGAAATGGTCTTCTATTTTAAAAAAAGGAACACACTTAGTTGTTACAGGAAAATTCCATGCTTATCGATTAGAAGTTGTGGCCTCTTCTTTCTTTGTTGGATTTTTGAACCATGAAAAATGGATTCCTATTTATACACTTCCTCAAACAATTAAAGCACAAACTTTTCAAAATTTTATGGAATGGACATTAAAACAATATCAAAAAGAAAATATTCAAAATGTCATTCCTCAAGAATTTATTTTAAAATATCGTCTCATTTCTTTAAAAGAAAGTTTACAATATATTCATTTTCCACAAACCAAAGCACAACTGCATCAGGCACAACGGCATTTAAAATACGAAGAATTTTTAAATTTTTGTACGATTGGTGCTTTAAAACGAAAAATATTACAAAAAAGTGGAGAAAAGCAATCTAAAATTTGGAATAAAAAGGTATTAGAAAATGTTATAAAACAACTTCCATTTTCTTTAAGTGAGGATCAGAAAAATGTTTTAAAAGAAATATTACAAGATTTACAAAGTACAAGCCATATGAATCGTTTAGTGCAGGGAGATGTAGGAAGTGGAAAAACCATGGTCGCTTTGTTTGCATTGGTTGCTAATTATTCGGCAAATTATCAAGGAGCGCTGATGGCACCAACTGATATTTTAGCAAAACAACATTATCAAACTTTTAAAAAGATATTGGATCCACTTTCTATCAATGTTTATTTGCTAGTAAGCAACATGTCTAAAAGTGAAAAAGAAAGCGTCTTAAAAAAAGTTTCTGAAGAAAAACCTGTCATTATCATTGGCACCCATGCATTAATTCAAGAAAATATTCAATTCAGCAATTTAGGTTTAGCAGTGATTGATGAACAACACCGTTTTGGTGTACAACAACGATTAAAACTAAAAGAAAAAGGAAAGCAAGTAGATATTCTATATATGAGTGCAACGCCGATTCCTCGAACACTGGCTTCGACTTTATATTTAGATATGGATGTTTCGACGATTGCCCAATTTCCTTATCAAAAAAGACAAGTGGTGACAAAATTTATTTCAACCAATCAAATTCAAATTCTAAAAAAAGAATTAGAAAGTTATTTAAAGGAAACTGACGGGAAAATTTATATTGTTTGTCCATCCATTGAAGAAGGAACATTGGAATTAAAAAATGTAGAATCTGTCGTTCAAGAAATAAAAAAATTATTTCCTTCTTATTCTAGTGTTTATTTACACGGGAAGTTAAAAAGTGAAGAAAAAAATCAAGTAATGAATGAATTTTTGACGGGTGAAACACGCATTTTGATTGCTACTACTGTCATTGAAGTTGGCGTTCATGTTCCTGAGGCCAATCGAATGATTATCTTGAATGCTGAACGATTTGGACTTGCTCAATTGCATCAATTGCGCGGTAGAATTGGTCGCTCTGGGGAAAAGGCCTATTGCTATTTATGTAGTGATTCTAAAGACCAAGATGTTATTGAAAGATTACAATTTTTAGCTGAAAACGATGATGGATTTAAAATATCAGAATATGATTTATCAAAACGCGGACCAGGTGAGTTGTTTGGTTTAAAGCAAAGTGGTCTACTGCAATTTAAAATCGCAAATATCGTTGATGATTATGCAATTTTAAAGGTAGCATCAAAAGATGCTCAATTCATTGTTCAGCATGATAAGGACTTTGTGCAATACATTCAATATATCAAAAAAAGAATGAAAGATTCTTCACTTGTAATGATGAATTGACAAGTTTTTTGAAAATGAGTACAATTAAAAATGAAATCTTAGGAGGAAGATAAAATGTTTGAAAGAGTAAAAAAAGTATTAGTTGCTGAATTAGGTGTTGATGAAGATCAAGTTACTATGGAATCTAATATTATTGAAGATTTACATGCAGATAGTTTATCTGTTATGCAAGTCATTATGGGACTTGAAGATGAATTTGGCATCTCCGTTGAAGATGATGATGTTAAAGACTTATTAAGAGTAAAAGACATCGTTGCTTATTTAGAACAACATGTAAAATAAAAAAAGAACTTTCTCTTTTTTTATTGACAATTTTATTGAATCGTGATAAAATCAACAATGCTGTATGGGACCATAGCTCAGTTGGTTAGAGCGCACCCCTGATAAGGGTGAGGTCGAAGGTTCAACTCCTTTTGGTCCCACCAGGTTGATGATGAATGAACTTAGTTGATGCTGAGTTCTTTTTTTATAAAAAAAATAACGATGAATCATTTCATCGTTATTTTTGTATTAAAACGCATTGATTATTTTCATAATCTAATAAATATTCTTTTTTGGGTTCTAAATCACTTTGGATAATTGAATGTGCCAAAAATGTTTCAATATTTTTTTGAATAAAACGTTTGATAGGACGAGCACCAAATTCATAGTTAAAGGATTGTTCTATAATATATTCCTTTACACGATCACTAAATTGTACATGAATTTCATTTTCTTCCAATCTTTTTTGCAAATCAGATAGCATCTTTTCAACAATTTTGATTTGAACTTCTTTATGTAAAGGATGGAAGGTAATGATTTCATCAATACGATTTAAAAACTCAGGTTTAAATGTTTGATGAAGAATATGATCAACTTTTTGCATTGCATCAGGTGTTTCTTCTAATAAATATTCACTGCCTAAGTTTGAAGTCATAATGATAATCGTGTTTTTGAAATCGACAGTTCTTCCTTGAGAGTCTGTAATTCGACCATCATCGAGGATTTGAAGAAGAATATTAAATACTTCCGGATGTGCCTTTTCAATTTCGTCGAATAAGACAATGGAATAAGGATTTCTCCGTACAGCTTCTGTTAATTGCCCTCCTTCATCATAACCAACGTATCCTGGAGGGGCACCAATTAATCTAGAAACAGAATGACGTTCCATATATTCAGACATATCAATTCGAACAATGTGGGTTTCACTATCAAATAAAGCTTCAGCTAAGCTTTTGGCTACTTCTGTTTTTCCAACGCCTGTTGGTCCTAAAAAAAGAAATGAACCAATTGGTTTATTTTGATCTTTAATTCCTGCTCTTTGACGAATGATTGCATCACTGACTAATTGTAAAGCTTCATCTTGTCCAATGACTCTTTTTTGAAGCGTTTCTTTTAAATTTAATAGTTTTTCTCTATCGCCTTTAACAAGTTTTGCTACAGGAATGTGTGTCCATTTTGAAATGACTTCAGCAACATTATTTTCATCAACCACTTCGCTTAAAATACGATCCTTAGAAGGTCTTTCTTTTTGAATTTGTTCTTCTAATTTTGGAATAATACTGTATTGTAATTCTCCGGCACGAGCATAATTTCCTTGATTAAAAGTCGTTTCCAATTCAAAACGAGCTTTTTCAAGATCTTCTTTTAATTTTTTAGTATGACTAATTTCATCTTTTTCTTTTTGCCATCTTGTCTTTAAATCCAATTCTTGTTTTTTAAGATCATCTAACTCTTCAACAATTTTTTCAAGTCTAGATTTGCTTAAAGAATCTTTTTCTTTGACTAAAACGGTTCGTTCAATTTCAAGTTGTGTAATTTTTCTTGAAATTTCATCTAATTCTGTGGGCATTGAATCCATTTGAATTCGAATAGAGGCACAGGCTTCATCAATAAGGTCAATGGCCTTATCTGGCAAAAAACGATCCGTAATATAACGATTAGATAAAACGGCTGCACTAACTAAAGCGTTATCTTGAATTTTTACACCATGGAATGTTTCAAATCTTTCTTTTAAACCTCTTAAAATACTAATGGTATCTTCTACAGTTGGTTCATTAATTTTTACTTTTTGAAATCTTCTTTCCAAAGCTGCATCTTTTTCAATATAGTTTCGGTATTCATTAAGGGTAGTTGCACCAATACAATGCAATTCACCTCTAGCAAGCATTGGTTTTAACATATTCCCAGCATCTAAGGCACCATCCGCTTTACCTGCACCAACAATCAAATGGATTTCATCAATAAACATGATGATTTTTCCTTCAGATTCTTTGACTTTATTTAAAACCGCTTTTAAACGATCTTCAAATTCACCACGAAATTTAGCACCAGCAACTAAAGCTCCCATGTCTAATTCATAGATAATCTTTCCTTTTAAACCTTGAGGAACATCTTCTTTGACAATACGAGTGGCTAAACCTTCAATAATTGCCGTTTTTCCAACACCTGGTTCACCAATTAAAACAGGATTGTTTTTTGTTTTTCGTGATAAAATTTTAATGATTTCCCGAATTTCTTCATCCCGTCCAATGACAGGATCAACTTTTCCTTTTTTAACTTCTTCTATAATATTACGACCAAATTTTTCTAAAACATTTGGATCTTTTGAATAATCTTGCATCATATCCATAATTATCACCTCTTTAGCACTCATTATATTCAAGTGCTAATTATATTATACCTCTTTTTTTAGCAATGTCAACAAGAGAGTGCTAAAAAGTATAAATTTTTTTTATTTACAAATGAAAAGGAAACGTGTATAATAAAAGACGCGCTAGATGGCGGATGTGGTGAAGTGGCTAACACATCTGGCTGTGAACCAGACACTCGTGGGTTCGATCCCCATCATCCGCCCCATTAAAAATTAAAGTCCTAGATTTAGGACTTTTTTATATTGTAAATATCGCTTTGGACTTAATTTGGGCTTAAAAATGATTGGTTGTTCAAAGGAGTAACTCATTTATAAAGTTTACGAAATAAATAGAATATGCTATACTAAATAAAAAATTGTAGAAGGGATTTATTTTTATGCATAAACCACGAGTACTTTTAACTTATATCGAATCTGGAATGGGACATATTATGTCAATGCAAGCCATTTTAGATGGGTTAAAAAGTGAAGAAAATATAGATAAAATTGAATTAATTGAATCTTACATTATGAACGAAGGAAGCAAAGAAACCGAACAATTTGAAAAGTTTTTATCTTCTTGTACCAAAAAAACAAATAAGCATAAAGCTTTTGGTATCGGTATTTTTTGGTTTTTAGAAATAGCTGGTAAAGCGCATTTTATGCGTTTGATTCATCGAACCATTTTTAAAAAGTTTACTGCTGCCACGATTGAATCTATGCGAAAATACCAACCAGATGTTATCATTTCGACGCATTATTTTATTACTTTCGCCGCTTTGAAATTAAAGAAAAAATATATGCCTAATCTAGTTGTCATTACCTATAATCCAGATAATAATGTGCATGTTTGGTGGGATAATCGAAGTGATCTTTTCATAAATAACAACTTAAAGGCATGTAACGAAGCCATTCGAAAAAGAAAATTTAAATTTGAAACGATAAGAAAAGTTTTTTTTACTGCACGTAGCGAAATTTCAAATGCAAAAGGAACAAAAGAAGAATATCGAAAAAAATATCATCTTCCTCAAAATCACTTTACGATTACGATTGCTGATGGTGCTTATGCACAAGCAAAAGCAAAAAGTGTTTGCAATGCTTTAATGAAACTTTCTTTCCCTGTTACTTTGATTATTTTGGCTGGAAAAAATGAAAAGGTTTTAAAATATTTTGAAAAAAAGAAAAAAAATGTACCAAGCCATATTCATTTAGTTCCTTTAGGATTTACTCCTTTAGCATATGAATATTATGGTGCAAGCGACATTTTTATTACGAAAGCAGGACCGAATGCAGTATTGGACTCTTTATTTATGGGAACACCTGTAATCATTGACTATTATGCTCATAATATTGAAAAAGCAACAGAAAAATTATTTGTTCAAACTTTAAAATGTGGTATCACATGCCATCGTGTATCTCATATGGCACAAGTTGTTACTCATTTGTATGAGCATCCAGAAATTTTAGAAGAACTTCGTCAAAATATACGAAAAAATGTAAATAGAGATAATAATGGTGCTAAACAAATTGCAGATATTATTATGTCTGAACTAAGAGAAAGGAAATTCATTGATTAATGGCAAAAAAAACATATTACTATCATGAAGATTTAAAAGATGATTTTGGCAATATTGGTCATAATGGCAAGGCATTACCTGAATCTTTTACTTATTTAAAAAGAAATATTTTGTTTAAAATTGTTAGTTTTTGTCTTTATTATGGTCTTGCTTTTCCGATTCTTTGGGGTGTAAGTAAAATATTTTTAGGAGTAAAAGTAAAAAACAAAAAATTTTTAAAAAAAGAATTAAAGAAAAAAGAAGGGTTTATCATTTATTCTAATCATTGCCATTATTTTGATGCTTTCTTATCTCATATCTTTATCGGATTTCCTAAACGAACTTATGTTATTTCTCATGCTGATCCCATTATGATTCCTTTTGTTGGTATGCTTGTACAACTTCTAGGTTGTTTACCTTTGCCAAATACAAAAACCAACTATCGAAATTTTATCGATGCCATGCGCAATCTGCTTGATAAAGGGAAGGTAATTGCCATTTATCCTGAAGGAACTTTATGGCCTTATTATAATGGATTAAGAAATATCGAAAAGACTTCTTTTCGATATGCAGCAATGATGAAAAAACCAATTATTGTATGTGCAGAAACATTTCGAAAATCAAAATGGAAAAATCGTAAACCTCGTATGAATTTGATACTTTCTCACGTTATTTATCCTAAAAAAGACTTTTCAATCAAAGAAAATGAAGAATTTTTTTACGAAGAAGCAATAAAGTTTTTAAAAAAACATGTTGAACAAAAAGAAAATGTGGGATATCATCATTATTTGCCTCTTTCCCAAAAGAAAAATGAGTATAGAAAATTATTAATAAGAAGGAAATAAATTTTTTTAAATTGTCGAAATACTTATTTAATAAAAAACAAAATTGTGCTATACTTTTATCAATCGGGATGTAGCACAGCTTGGTAGTGCACTACCTTGGGGTGGTAGGGGTCGTGAGTTCAAATCTCATCATTCCGACCATGTTTATTCATAAAAAGGATTTTTTCTTTTTAAAAGCCCTAAATCAACAGTGTTTTAGGGTTTTTTAGTAAATAAGATTAAGAATCCATTTAAAGGGAAGTGATTCTATTGCGTAATCTTAGCATTTATTTTAAAAACAAAAATATAGAATATGAACAATTGCTTCAATATGGTTTTACTTTGAATGGAAATCTTTATGTATATGAAAAAAAGATGGGGAATGATGGTTTTAAAGTAATAATACAAATTTCTAAAACAACTCAAATCTCAAAAGTGATAGATTTAACTTTTAACGAGGAATATGTTTTAGTTGATTTTAAAGATGCATCAGGAGATTTTGTTTTAAACTTAAAAAAAGAGTATGCAGCGATTTTAGAAGATATTGTTCATCAATGCACAACTTTAAATATTTTCAAAAGTAAACAAGCAAAACAAATCATTCAATATGTAAAAGAAAAGTATCAAGGACATTTAGAATATTTATGGGAAAAATTTCCAAACAACGCTATTTGGAGAAATAAAATCAATAAATGGTATGGGGCTTTGCTAGTGATACCTGAAAATAAGTTAGGAATAGAATCGGAGCAAATCATTGAAATTATTGATTTAAGATATCAAAAAGATCAAATTAAAGAAATTGTTGATCATCAAAAAATATTTGCGGGATATCATATGAATAAAAATAGCTGGATAACCATTAAATTAGATGGAAGTGTTGAATTAAAAGAAATTTATAGATTGATTGATAATAGTTATCAATTATCTTTTAAAAAATGATAGATAAGCATAAATATTTAACATTTAAAACTTTACTTAAAAATAGATATGATATAATAACTATAGATGGAGGCATGGCGAAACTGGTAGACGCGCTATCTTCAGAAGGTAGTATCCTTTGATATGTGAGTTCAAATCTCATTGCCTCCACCAATTTTTTTTAGGTTATTGCTAATAAACGAAGTGTAAATTTGAAAGGAGAAATTCAAAATGAAAAAAGCAATAATATTGTTTATTATTTTTTTTCTAATTGACATGCTTCTTTTTATTATTTTAGGAAACTATAATAATGGTAAATTATTTTATTTTTGGTTTTTACCAGCCATGTTTTTAGAAATAGCAATTTATGGCAGTTTTATTCTTTATGAGGTCTCAAAAAAAAGGAATGATGATGACTAGTTTTTTGATGCAATTTTAATTTAAATATCATTGAAATTGGATTAAAATTGATTTCTATTGAGAAGTCGTTTTAAAAACGAAATCAGAAATTAGGAAGGGATAATAGTGTATTTAAAAACTTTAAATTTTGAAAATGCAAAAGATGCATATCATTTTTTTCAAAATAATAGTTCTTATGAAAATGGTTTTGAAAATCAATATAAGAATTGGACATATAATGATTTTGTTAGCAAAGGGATAAAAGAAAGATTGGATTCATCTATTGGAAAAAATCTAAAAGATGGATATGTTCCTGATACATATTTTCTTTTTTTTGATGATAATCATCAAATTGTTGGTGTTTTTAAATTGAGGCATTATTTAAATGAAAAACTCAAAAATGGTAGTGGACATGTTGGGTATATGATTGATAAAAATCATCGTCAAAAAGGATATGCTAAAGAAGGACTGCGTCAATTAATAAATTTAATTCGAAGCAAAAATTTAATATTAGAAGATGAAATATATTTTGAATGTAACATTAATAATTGGCCCTCTATTAAGACGATTTTATCTTGTGGTGGCTCTATTCATCATAAAGATGATAAACACATCTATTTAAGAATTAAAAAATAAGCAAAATCAATTTTGCTTATTTTTTTCGCCCCATATACAAAGTTGATCTAAAATTTCCATTAAAGAATTTCCTTTTTTTGAAAGAGAATATTCTACTTTAGGAGGAATTTGATTATAAACTTTTCGATGAATCAGGCCATCTTTTTCCAATTCTTTTAAACTAATACTTAAGCTTTTATGTGAAATGGTTTGAATATAACGTTTTAACTCATTATAACGAACAGTATGAAATTCCATTAAACAATAAAGAATAATCATTTTATACTTTCCAGATATTAATGAAAGTGTATAACTAAACCCAGTTTGTTCAAAATTTGCGTTTTTTAGATAATCTTTAATCATTTTTATGCTCTCCTTTAGTAAAGTATCTAACTAAAAAGTACGTACTTTATTTTATTATAATATGCAATATAATTATAACAAAGAGGTGGAAAAAGACAATGAAAAAAATTGTGATTTTAAATGGAGGACCACGCTTAAATGGAAATACACAAGCGTTAATTCAATCATTCACAAAAGGAGCAAAAGAAACTGGGAATGAAGTCATTCAGTTTAATTTACAAACCATGCATATTCATGGATGTTTAGGTTGTATGAAAGGTGGAAAAGATCTTTCTTCTCCTTGTGTGCAAAAAGATGACATGAATCAGATTTATCCTAATTATCAAAAATGTGATGTAATCGTTTTAGCTTCGCCGATGTATTATTGGGGCTTTACAGGACAATTAAAATGTGCTTTTGATCGTCTTTTTGCTGTTGCCGAATGTAATGAAAACTATCAAAATCCAAAAAAAGATGTCCTTTTGTTAATGGCATCAGAAGGCGATAGTCAAGATAATGCTAAACCTGTTCAAGATTATTATTTGAGTTTAGTCAATCATTTAAATTGGAATAATTTTGGAATGATCATTGCAGGAGGAAATATGAATATTGGAGATATCTCTAATCATCCTCAACAATTAAAACAAGCTTATGATTTAGGAAAATCAATTCATTAAAGAAAGGAAAATGAAACAAATAAGTTTACCACAAGCAAGTATTTTAACTTCACCAAATCCTGTTTCTTTGATTTGTACATTAAAAGAAGATCAAACAACAAATTTAGCTACGGTATCATGGTATACATACCTTTCCTATCATCCATGGATGATAGGTTTTGCTATGTCTAAGCCCTCTTATAGTGGGGAGAGAATTAGAAAAACTCATGAAGCAATTTTAACGATTCCAGGAAAAGAATTGAAAGAGATTGTTCAATTATGTGGTTCTTCAACAGGAAGACATGTAAATAAAGTAGATCAATATCATATTCCTTTAGAAAAAGTTTTGAATTCAAAGATTCAAATTCCACAAAATTCAAAAGTAATAATGGCCCTGAATTGTAAAGAATATATTGAAGTTGGAGATCATTATTTATATATTTGTGAAGTAAAAGATGTGTATGCAAATGAACAAAGAGAAGCTTTATTTGCTTACCAAGGATATGTAAAAATTGATGTTGCCAAATAAAGATCATTTCAATGGTCTTTTTTTTATAATGTGCTATACTTAAATTAAACAACGAAAGGATTATTTTTTATGAGAAAGTGTAGAATTACTTATTTGCCAAAGAAAAAATGGAAAGGATATAATCTTCCTATAGAATATATTACTCATAATTATTATGATGTTTCTATTTATCATACAAATCAAAAAATACAAATCGAAATCGAAAAAAAGGCTTTTGATAAACCTATAAAACATACACAAGAAGAATATGATTTTCCGGATCGTTTATATGCTGATTGGTGGAAAAATGCCAAAGCTTATGGAGTTTTTAAAGAAAATGAATTGATTGCAGCGATAGAAATTTGTCCAGAAACATGGTCCAATCGTTTAATGATTACAGAACTTTGGGTAAAAAGTCTTTATAGAAAACAAGGAATTGGAACGGCTCTTTTAAACTTTGTTAAAAAGCAGGCCTTAAAGAAAAATTATCGAGCTATTATATTAGAAACGCAATCCTGTAATACGACTGCAATCGAATTTTATTTAAAACAAGAGTTTGTCTTGTTCGGTTTTGATCGGTGTTGTTATCACAATGATGATATGAATCGAAAAGAAGTTCGTTTAAATTTTGGTTGGTTTAATTCACACTTTAAATAAAGAATAGATTTTGTTATACTAAAATAAAGAATGGAATTTAAAGAAAGGAAAAATTATGAAAGTTATAGTTACAAACGAAAAATATGGTGAATTCGTTTATGAAGAAAGTTTTTGGACTGGAAAAAAAGAACTCTTTCTTAATGGAGAAAAATTAGAAAAAAGTTCTAAAAATGTGTTTTTAATGAATAATGGCGATGCGGTTTATTTAAAAGGAAATTATTTATCAGGCGTTAATGTCACAATTAATGATGAAACATTTCCATTGATGTCTGCTTTAAAATGGTATGATATTTTACTTTCTTTACTACCTTTTATTTTAGTTTTGATTTGGGGTAATTCTCGTGGCTTGGTTAATATTGTTCCCATTGTTGGTGGTGCTATTGGCGGATTATTTGGTGGATTAGGTACGGGAATAAATTTACTTTTATCTAAAAGTATCAAAAATATTTGGTTAAAAATTGTAATTACAATTCTTGTCACGGGATTAACATTTTTAATTTGTTATTTGATTGCTTTAATTTAAAGAGTCCAATGCATACGCAGTTTTTTAAAAGATTTCAATTTTTATAACATAATTTATCGGTATATAAAAATTTGTGGAGGTATATATGGCTACACTTCATATGATGGTAGGCTTACCTGGAAGTGGCAAGACCACAGAAGCAAAAAAGTTGGAGAAAGAGTTAAGGGCGCTAAGATTAACTCCAGATGAATGGCAATATTTCCTTTTTGGACATGATATTAATGAACCAGAACACGACGAACGTCATGCGAAGATTGAAGAACTTATGTGGGAAATTGCTGTAAAAGTTTTGAAATTAGGTTGCGATGTAATCCTTGATTTTGGTTTTTGGACAAAATCTGAGCGTGATGAATTTAGAAGAAAGGCGCACTCCTTTAAAGCAACTTCTAAAATTCATTATATGAATACACCCAATGACGTTATTTGGAAGCGATTGGATGCTCGCAATCAATTAGCGGGGAAAAACGCTGTATTCTATGTAAGCAAGGAAGAATTCGATGAATGGGCTCGTTTATTTGAAATTCCTACGAAAGAAGAACTTGAAGAATAAATTTTATTTGGTGGGTAAATGGATTAAAAAAGTGTAATACACTATACTTTGCACATAAAGTCATAAGTTTTGCGAAGCCAAAAGAAAAAGGCTAACGAATTTTTCGTTAGCCTTAGACTGTAGACAAAAAGCCTTTCAATAATTAAATTGTTAGGCTTTTTTGAATTTTTAAGGGGTTAATTAACAAAATTTGTGTTTGTAAAGAAAATAATGAATAAATTTTAATAAAAGAGAAAGTGATACAGTAATATCTTTTTTCATTTTGTCAATTAGTAATGCTAATTTCTTAACATTAGCCATAGCAAAAATAAGAAGACATCTGTTTTGATTCTTCTTTAATCCTCTTAAAAAAGTAAAACCAAGAGTATGATTAAATTTGGTGTCAGCAAAAACTCGTTCAATCGTTTGTTTTCTTTCAGAATATAAAGTTTTACCAAGTTCACTTTTTCGTATGTTATGAGCTATATCTTTAACTTGTTCAAGTAAATGTCTACTTATTTCTTTAAATCCAGAAGAGTTACAACACTTATCTTTATATGGACAATTTTTACAGTCTTTTTTGCTTGATTTATATTGAAGATAACCATCTTTTTTAATCCCTTTATATCGAATTGCTACTCCCATTGGGCATACATAATAATTGTTTTCTTTATCAAATTTGAATCTAGTTTTTGTTATTTCTTTATTTTTCCCTTTTGGAACTGTGTAAGGTATAATCGGTTTTTTCCCATTTTTTATTAGTTCATGAAGGAGTACAGGACCTGTATATCCAGCATCCATAACTATATTTTCAACTTCAGGATGTTTTTCA